>Ga0182738_1000089_pt1 | contig 166977 bp, 159 predicted proteins | sample eDN5th30CBELigMG_FD_128876 | JGI IMG/M metagenome (GOLD analysis project Ga0182738, IMG submission 128876) | Enriched Miracle-Growth compost microbial communities from Emeryville, California, USA - eDNA 5th pass 30_C BE-Lig MG (version 2)... ...
CGATGGCTTCCTGACCTTGTCCGCGGAATATCGCGATCGCAACCCGACCAGCCGCGGCGACTACGACGTGCGTGCGCCGCTGACGCGGCCGACGATCACCTCGCGCTACGGCGATCCTGAGAGCGAAGATCTCTCGTTCTATGCCAATGCCGGGCTGCCGCTGGCCTCCGGTTGGGACATTTACGGCTGGGCCGGTTTCCAGGATCGCGATGCCGAGTCGGCCGCGCTGCCGCGTCTCGCCAATAACGCCAACAATGTGCCGTCGATCTATCCGAATGGCTTCCTGCCGCTCATCACTACGGACATCAAGGATGCGACGGCTGCCGTCGGCACGCGCGGCGAGCTGCTCGGCTGGGATACGGACATCAGCCTGGTTTATGGCCGCAACCGGCTCGAGTACGGTGTGATTCACACCCTGAATGCGACGTACGGCGACACGTCGCCGACCCGCTTCGACGCCGGCGCGCTGACTTACGATCAGTTCGTATTCAACCTCGGTTTGGTGCGCGGCTTCGATTGGGGGCTCGCAGCGCCAGTGAACGTTGCGTGGGGCGCCGAAGTTCGGCGCGAAGGCTACGAGATCGAGGCGGGCGAACCTGCTTCATATAATCGTGGCACGGTGGCGCCGAACCTGACGCCGGGCGCGCAGGCGTTCCCGGGCTTGCAGCCTTCGAACGAAGTCGACGAGCATCGCACGGCGTATAGCGCCTATCTCGACATCGAATCCCAGATCACGGACAAGTTTCTCGCGTCCGCCGCGGCGCGTGCCGAGGACTATTCCGATTTCGGCTCCGAGGTAACGGGAAAGATTTCGGCGCGCTACGACTTCACGCCTGCGTTCGCGCTGCGTGGCACGGTGTCGACAGGATTCCGCGCGCCGAGTCTGCAGCAGCAGTACTTCACCTCGACGGCAACGGTCTTCGATCAGGGTGTGCCGTTCGAAACAGGAACGTTCCCTGCAACTTCCGCGGTGGCGCGTGCGCTGGGTTCGCAGGATCTGGATCCGGAGAAATCCACCAACTACTCGCTCGGCGCGGTGTTCCGTGCCGGCGCGTTTGAGGCGACGGTGGACGCTTATCGCATCGACATCCGCGATCGCATCGTGCTGTCCGAGAATCTCGGTGGCGCCGCAGTCGCAGCGTTACTGGCGCCGTACAGCGTGACGCAGGCTCGCTTCTTCATCAACGGAGTGGAAACGCGCACGGACGGTGTGGATGTGGTGTTGCGCTACCTGTTGTCGACGGAAGCTGCCGGCAAGTTCGATTTCACGCTGGCTGGCAACTACAACGAGACGGACATTCGCAAGGTGCAGACTGGCACCAGCGCTCTGCCGGGCGTGGTCCTGTTCGGTCGACAGAATCAGTTGCGCTACGAGGATGGATCGCCGGATACCAAAGTTTCGCTGGGCGCGGATTGGAGCTATCCGGTTGCGTTCGGCACGCTCGGTGCCACGTTGCGGGCAACCCGCTACGGCGACGTGCTCGCGCCTGGCACGCAAGCCAACGGCAGCGGCGATCTGAATATCGACGCGGCAACGGTGGTGGATCTGGAACTGCGTGCCGACATCAACGATCGCTTCGGCGTCGCGATCGGTGCGGACAATATTCTGGATGAGTATCCGACGGAGAATCCGATCGCGCTGAATCAGACGGGGGCGGTGGGCTTCTCGCAGTTTTCGCCGTTTGGGTTCAATGGAAGATTCATTTATGCGCGGGCGTCGGTGAACTGGTAGGAGTGAGTGGGCTGCCCTCCCGGATATGGGAGGGCAGCCTGAATGTAGGTTGCCACGGGTTGATGGGACGCGCGTCCGGCTTGGTTACATGCTGATTGCAACTCGTCAGCCGATATCCAGAGGGCTGACGACTCCGCGTCCGCCGCGATTCAATACATGGGTGTAGATCATGGTGGTCTTCACATCGCTATGCCCCAGCAGCTCTTGAACGGTGCGGATGTCATAGCCGGATTCCAGCAAGTGCGTTGCAAACGAGTGTCGCAATGTGTGCAGGCTTGCCGGTTTGATGATGTTTGCATTGCGAACGGCCTGTTTTACGGCTCGCTGCAATGCGTCTTCCGATGCATGGTGCCTGCGTTCGACACCAGAGCGCGGATCTATCGAGCGGCGCGTAGACGGAAAGACGTACTGCCATCCCCATTCACGGTCCGCATTGGGGTATTTGCTGGACAGTGCATGGGGTAGATAAACACGGCCGTAACCCTCTTGCAGATCACGCTCGTGAAGCGCATGAACTCTCACCAGATGGCCGCGCAGTGGCTCGAATAGGTTCTGCGGCAGGAGAGTCACGCGATCTTTCTGGCCCTTGGCGTCGCGGACGACCAACTGCCGATAGTGGAAATCGACGTCTTTCACGCGTAGTTGCAGGCATTCGAGCAGGCGCAGGCCGCCGCCGTACACGAGTGCAGCCATCAGCCATGACGTTCCTTGAAGCTGTGCGAGTAGAGCTTTGGTCTCGTCGCGTGTGAGTACGACAGGCAGACGGCGCGGCTTCTTCGCGCGCTGCACCTCATCGAGCCAGGGCAGGTCGATCTTTAGGACTTCGCGATAGAGAAACAGGATCGCATTCAGGGCCTGATTCTGCGTCGAGGCTGCGACGTTACGCTGAATGGCGAGATTGCTGAGGAATGCCGTGATTTCGGGCGCGCCCATGTCTCGTGGATGGCGCTTGTTCTGAAACAGAATAAAGCGGCGGATCCATTGCAGGTACGCCTGCTCGGTGCGGATGCTGTAATGCCGGATTCGGATGAGCTCGCGTACTTGATCCAGTAGCCGCGGCTTCGGGATTGCCATATTTTCCATAACGACCGCTCCGTGGTGCTTCGCTGCGGGCGTTCCGTTCGCCCGTTGACGCTATCGACTGTAGAGGATTATGGTCGGGCAACAAAGAACAGCGCGGCCCATCCTGCGTAGAAACTGTCAGGCATGGAGGCAGAGCGCCATGAATTCGATGAACAAAATTAGAGAATCGACTTGGTTCAGCGGTATTCGATCGCCGTACTTAGGCGGTCGATATATGAGTTGGGCATCATGAACAACAGGGGCGCGATCATCGGGGGTGCACAGCTGGTCGGCGGAATAGCAGTTGCGTACTTGCTGTACGTGAAGGTGGGCTATGACGATGGCCCCTGGAGTCTTGGACTGCTGCTAGGCGTGACAGCTATCGCGCTCGTGGCGTTCATCGCCTTCTCCATAGCAAGGCGTGCATTTGTGCGGCGTTGGTCCAGAGTTCTTGCGGGGCTCGCCATTTGCTATACGACCATCTTTGCGCTGCTATTGGTGCTGATGCGTTCTCCCGAAGAAAGAATGTGGTTGCCTGTCCTGTTAATCCTCGGCGGCGTTTGTACCGCTCCGGCCGTTGCGGGTGCTTGGCTTGCGAGTGGAAGCTTGTTCATCCCGAGCCATCGAGGTGGTGCCCAACAAGCCGTTGCAGCCGATCGCCCGAAGACGGGCGCCGGCTGAACGGCCGCGTTGGGCGTCAAGATGATTCGAAATTTTGCGTTCGCATGCATGCTTGTTGCGGGGGTCGCTATGGCGGATGGGAGGGGTCTTTCGGAGCTGCAGCCGACACCTGAGATGGTGCGTGAGGCGAAGCGGAACCCTGGAGGGTGGGTTTACGCAATTGCCGGCACGTATGGTCCGAATGACGCTGTTCCTCCAGAAGCGATCGCAGGAGCGTGGAAGGTAGATGGCAAGGGCAACATCATTCCTGGTAGCTTCCAACCAAACCCGAACTACAAGAAGAAGTAGCGTAATGGCGTTGCCCAACAAGCCGCTGGTTCCGACTCGCAACGTCGAAGCGCCGTTGCTCGCGGCACAGCGGTAGCGTTAGGGCCAACAGGAGAATGGCATTGAGCATTGTTCTTGATGAGCGATATGCGGACCTTGCGGCGCAGTTTCAGCGCACGCAAATCTCCATGCTCCGAAACGTACTTCAGAAATACGGTGTTGTTGGACAATCGGCGCGAGATATATGCGGTGAGTTCTCGTTCGACTTGGCAATGCTCTTCGACCAAGGAGAGCTCGATCTTGGTGGCGAAAGCTATCGTCCGTGTGTGACTTTCACTGCGAACGAAAACACGTTCTACGTGCAGCCCGCAAATATCGAGTACCACGAGTATGCTTTTGGAACGACGGCAGAAGTATTTGAGGAGCCCTAACAAATTGCTGCACGCGACGCGCGAAACGCGCGCGCGTGAGCAATGGCGTTGGGCGTTAAAGGGAGACAAGAATGAAGAACATCCTGCCGGTTCTAGGTTTTATCGGCTTCTTTGCATTCGGCATTGCGCAAATCGTCGCGGGGTTTCTGGGCATTGATCACCACCTAGGTGGCTTCTGGGCATGGGCCGCGGTGGCAGTCATGTTTCTGTTCCGGTTTACGCTTCCGATCACCGTTGGCTCATTCTTCGGCGCAATGAATGTTTGGGGTTGGCACTGGGCATTTGCCGCCCTGTTTGCGGCGCCCGGCCTTGCATTCGTCATTCCAGGCGCATTCGCGTACATCGCATCATTGGTTAAGCGTCGTGAGCCGCAGTTGTAGGCCCAACAAGCCGCTGGTTCCGACTCGCACAGGCGAGGCGCCTGTGCTCGCGGCACAGCGGCGGCGTTGGGCTGTAAGGCAATGAAGCGAGTCTTCATCCTCTGGCATCACTATCCGGATGACCCGGATGATGACAATGCCAAGCTATTGGGGGTCTACTCGTCACAAGAGGTCGCAGAAGACCGAAGGGACAAGAAGTACAAGCATTTGCCGGGCTTCTCGCGCGGCGAGAGCGAGTTCACGATTGATCCGTACGAGATTGATGAAGATCACTGGAACGAGGGGTTCTTCCGGACCGACGAAGAATGAGAATGGAAACAAGAACGGACGTGGCATGCCCAACAATGTGCTGCACGCGACGTGCGAAGACGCACGCGCGTGAGCACTGGCGTTGGGCCTCATGAACCGAACCGGAAAGATTAGGCTGGGCTTGCTGGCCGCTTCCTATATCGGTTCTAGCGTAGCTTTGCTCGTAGGTGCTCATTCGGTAGGAAGGCTTCTCGTCTTGCCGGCGCTGGTTGTGTCAGGGTTTGCGGCTCTAGGCCACCTCGTTACCTTGGACGAAGACATGCCGGGAGAATGGTCGAATCCGGCAGGGTCTCGGAAGGTCTGGGTCTCTTCTGTGGCGGAGCTTTGTGCAAAACTCGGCGGGTTTGCGGTTGCTCTCACATTATTTCTTTCGCAGAGCTCCTGACGCAGATGCAGATCGAAGTCATGCCCAACAAGCGGCTGGTTCCGACTCGCAAAAGCGAGGCGCTTTTGCTCGCGGCACAGCCGCGGCGTTAGGCACAGATGAATGCGTCAGTTAGACATTGCAGCGCGTGCGGAAAGCCTCGGCCGGCAACGGAAGAGTTCTGCCCGTATTGCACAGCCCCGCCCGCAGCAAGCCCACCGCGAAAGCGGTCGGCATCATCGACCATAGATACGGGTCTTGAATGTCGGTGGGGTGGCGGCCCAGACAATCCGACGCTTGAGGAACTGCAAGCGGCCTTGGTGGAACTAGACACGCCCGATGAGGAGCACCCGAATACGTGGTTAACAGACGCGGATGGCTGGACCGTCGACGTTTACGAGCATGGTCTCGTGATCTTCAGTTCGAACGGCGAGATAGTTTGTGAGCGTCGCGGCGTTTCGAGGCACGAGGCACTCGAGCTCTGGCTACTCCTGCAACGAGGAGCGCGAGATGAAATTCGTGATCGCTTGGCGCGACAGAGCGCCTAACATCACGCTGGTTCCGACTCGCAAAGGCGAAGCGCCTGTGCTCGCGGCACAGCGTGGGCGTTAGGTATTCAGATGGGAGAAGGAGCGTTCTGGTCCGAGGTTCGAAAGAGGAGGAATCTATTCTTCCTTGCGGCGCCATCATGGCTCGTGATCGGACCGGTATGCTTCTTCCTCTATTCAGCAGTGTTGCCAACGGAATTGTTGCCAGGGTATGCGGCCATCTTTACGTGGATGGCGCTAATGTGGTGGCTTCAGAAGCGAGTAACTGACTTAAGATGCTTCGATTGTGGCGGACAAGCATTTAGCCATGCGTTCTTCTTCATGCGCCACGCAAAATGCAAGCATTGCGGAGCCGCGTATGTCAGAACCTAACATCACGCTGGTTCCGACTCGCAAAAGCGAAGCGCTTTTGCTCGCGGCACAGCGTGGGCGTTGGGCGGTAAGGCGATGAAACGAGTCTTTATCCTCTGGCACCACTATCCGGATAGCCCGGGTGATAACAATGCCAAGCTATTGGGAGTCTACTCATCGAAAGAGATCGCAGAAGGTCGAAGGGACGGGAAGTACAAGCAGTTACCTGGCTTCTCGCGCCGCGGGGGTGAGTTCACGATAGATCCGTACGAGATTGATGAAGATCACTGGAGCGAGGGATTCTTCCGGACTGACGAAGAATGAGAATGGAAACAAGAACGAACGTGGCATGCCCAACAATGTGCTGCACGCGACGTGCGAAGACGCACGCGCGTGAGCACTGGCGTTGGGCCGAAAATCTATGAGTATCTCTGTTTACTATTCAGCGAAGCGTGCTGCAGCGCTGTCCCAAGAAGAAGCGGCAGGCATTCGCACTCTCGTTACCAAGTACTCGGTCGATGACCAAATTGGGAAGCGGCGCTGGTTTGGGAAGACGCCAAACTGGGAGTCGTTCTGCATCTACGACCCTGGCAAACCAAGCGAACCAAATGTAGTTTTTGAGGGAGCAACCAAGCTGCCAGATAACACGCAGGAGTTCTTGTGGCAGGGGTTGCAGCACTGGTGTGCGTTGCTGACAGAGGTCCGGCGCTTGCTCGGTGGTGCAGAGTGGTGGGTCAGTGTCGACGATCATGAGATTCACTGGGACATAACGACGCAGTCATATGACCCAGCGAGGTGATTGCCCAACAATGCGCTGCACGCGACTCGCGAAGACGCTCGCGCGTGAGCGCGGACGTTATACGTGAAAGAGCCCCGGCAGTAATTGCCAGGGCTCGAAGTAGACTTCAGGACGGTTCGGTGGTCAGAATCAGCTGATTCTCGCGAACTTCGACATTGATGTTTCGGCCGATGAGGAAGTTGGCTTGTTCCAGCCATTGGCCTTTAAGAAGGACGAAAGGAACTTGGGGACTGGACTTGTAACTTATTCGGTCAGCGCTGAGTCGGTCGTAATGTCCCGCTCGGACCTTGAGCTTTCGAGTCTTCATGACTTCACCTGCTGCAATTTCTACGTTGCAAGAGTGGGAGGTCGGGTGGGTAGAAACAGCAACAGGTACTGCCTCGGCTATTCCCTGCGAGCAGGTCTTGTATTTACCAAGACACCCGACCATAGCGTTCCGAATTTCGGGCACAAAAAAGCCGCAATGTTCGGGTTGCAGCTTGCCCGCCTGAAGGAGTTTCTACGCTCCGCACACGACTCTACGCTTGGCGGTGGGTGTGTCAATTGTCAGAAGCATTCATCGGGCGGTGCAGGTCGTCGTATAACAAGCCCATGCACGCGACGCGCGAAGACGCGCGCGCGTGATGGGCGGCGTTAGGCTTGAGCTACATGAACAGGATCCTCGAGATTCAGAGGGAATTGCGGGAGGTCTACGCCGCTCAAGGTCCCGCTGGCGTTGATATTCCGCTGTCGATCAGATCGCAGTTATTTCGAACGTTCGCTCGTAACTACGCGGCTGCTGCAAAACTCGTCAGCGAAGGCACGCCAAGTCTATGGCTCGTAAGCCTTCAGCTCGCCGGCCAAAGCGTCGAATTGGCTCTGAAAGCGTGCATCTCAGTTTCCGGTACTCAGCCGCCTAAGCACCACCAGTTGGTAGAGCTGTACTGTTTAGTGGCGAACCAGGGCTTTGAGATCTCCGAACGTGAGCAGGCGCTCGTGGTTCATCTGGAGCACTTCTATTCCCGTGATTTGGCAACCGAGACGAGATTTAAGGCTCGATACCCAACCGATCGAGACGAAGCGCTGGGCGGTGCGGTACCAGACAACTCCGATCTTTTGCGCATCGTCGAATCGCTGTGTAAGCAGGCGGAGAACCGAAATGCAAAAGAAGCCTAACAAGCGCATGAAGTTCGCACGCTGCGCGTGCCCGACTCGCAACGGCGAAGCGCCGTTGCTCGCGGCTTATGCGCGGCGTTGGGCAATTGAGAATGCACGGGGTGCATGGATGAGCGGAGTCAGTTTGTGACAATGCGGTTGTATCTAATCATTCGATACACACTGCTGCTTCTGCTTGTCAGCATTCTGGCCGGTATCGTGCTAGGTGTCATTGGCAGGCTAATGGGCAGCAATGCTTCGGATCATGTGTGGGGGAGATTCGACTCGGAGTTGATAGTCAGATTCATCGGCACAGTCATCGTGTGCTTCGCAGTTTACTTGCGACTTTGGCGCAAGCATCGTGACCGCTACTTTGCCAATGGCGCCATTGTAGCGGCCCTGACCGGGGTGCTCGGTGTTGTCTGTTCCTTGCTTCTGGCGCCAAAAAGCGTGGCTGTCTTCGGGTTTTTGTCGGTTGCAGTAAGCGTTCTCACGCACGTGGCGATCTTCGGCTTTGCAAGCCTGCTTTTTAGAGCTACAGACCGAGCGCGCACAGCCAGCACCGGGTAGTGAGCATCGCCATGAGCATAATTTTAACTTCACTTGCGTCATGCATGCCCAACAAGCGCTTCGAGCCGACGCGTTCAAAGCAACGCGCGGCTCAAGCGTGGCGTTATGCATCGAATGGGGAGGCTGATGCGTGATCTTTGAGGGGCGTATCTGGGGGCCGTATCAAGCCTTCTACATACAAGGCATGCTTTTCAACTGCCAGTCCGCCATTCGCTCTGTTGCTCGCATCGAAGCTGTATTCGAAAAGCTTCCCAAGAACATCTCTGAGGAAGATATTGATAGCCTGCCAGCTCACGCAATCTTGAATGAGCTGCAGAACATCGTAGTGCAGGGTGCGGCGCTATCCAGATACTTCTGGCCGGTGAGAAAAGCGCACGAGGAGCGAGGCAAGCACCTGCGTGAAGCGTTCGGCATGAGTGAGGGCAATCCGCTTCAGGCTAGAGATCTGCGTAACGCCATTGAACATTTTGACGAGCGCTTGGACAACTACCTGGGCTCAGGAGTGGTAGGTTACGTGTTTCCTGAGTTTGTCGGGCCTCGACCAGCCGACGATGGCGTCCCCGGGCACTTTTTTCGCGCCTTCTACGTCGATTGCGGAGTCTTCCGGTTGCTTGACGGCGAGTATGAAATGGAGCCGCTTGTAGCGGAGATATTGCGCCTTAGCGAGGCCCTGCAAAAGGCTGAAGCAAGTGGAAGCGTCCTGCCACAGGCATAACAAGCCGCTGGTTCCGACTCGCACCGGCGAAGCGCCGGTGCTCGCGGCACAGCGGCGGCGTTGGGCATTCAAGATGGGGAGAGAAATATGCGAATCATCTTTGCCCTGGTACTCGGCGCATTGTGTTGGACAGCTTGGGGTGCGGGCGACGATTCGCTGGATGCTGCTGCTCGCAGCGAGTTGCTGCAGCTCGAAAGAATATGGAATGACGCGCACGTTCACGGCGATGCTGAGGTTCTGGATCGTTTGTGGGATGAGAACCTCATCGTGACAGTTCCGGCCATGCAAGTGATGCGTAAGGCGCAAGCGCTGGAAATCACTCGGAGCGGCCGGGTGAAATTTCAACGCTATGAGACCTCTGATATTGAGGTAGCAGTGTTCAAAGACGCTGCCGTAGTGACAGGGCGCGTCCTTCGAACTCGCCACATCAACGACCGGGATATGGAGGATGACTGGCGTTTCACAAAGGTCTATGTTCGCCGTAGCAGTGAGTGGAAAGTGGTTGCATGGCATAGCTCGCCTTCGGCACCACAATGAACGTCAACGCTGTGCTGCCCAACAAGCCGCTGGTTCCGACTCGCACCGACGAAGCGCCGGTGCTCGCGGCACAGCGGCGGCGTTAGGCAAGGGAGCCATGATCACTCCATCTCGTATCGCAGTAGCCGGTTCATGCGCGATGGCAGTGTCCGTGGTTGTAACCAATGGCATCGTGCAGATCGCTGGGCCAGCATCTCCCTCGGCTTCGCTGTCGGAATGGTTAGCTTCAACGATCGCAGGAGCGGTGGGTATTGGCCTTCTTGTATGGGTTGGCATGTACTTCGGTGCACGCTCTTCTCCTCCCCATCAGAGGAATGGACGGCTTGTATGGCTGACTGTAATCGCTTTTGGTGTGCTCGGAGTTCTCCTGTCTCTGCCAATCAAGACGCATGCGGTCAGGCTGGACATGCCTTCCGCTGGTGACGCATCAGCTAGCCAGTTCATGCCTCTCCTCATCCCAGTTGCTCTGACCGCAGCAGTCGTACTAGGGTCCGCATTCATTACGCGTGCGCTGGCGGCAGTGTCAGGGTCAAGAGTTGCCTAACAAGTGGGTCAAGTTCGTGCGCGCTGCGCACCCGACTCACAAACAGCTACGCTGTTTGTTCGCGGCTTACCCACGGCGTTAGCGGGCTGAATCATCGTGTCCAATTTTGTCATCGGCTTTGTATGCGCAGCAGTGGCGCCCGTAATCTTGCGTTGGATGATGCGTCGCGCACGCGAGGAGACTGCACTACAGGGCCCTACGTCCGATGAAATCGTAATGACACCGAGCCGCGGCTTCCGCGCCCTTATGCTCGGATCTGCTGTAGTCTTCTTTTGTGCCGCGGTTGGGGCAGTGTATTTCGCGATGCCGTATTGGAAGCTCGCACTCGTGTTTGCGCCTTGCTTTCTCGTTCCATCCTTAGTTGCTCTGAACGAACTCCGTAGAAGGGTAATCGTCTCCAAGGCGGGCATCGTTTCGAGCTCCCCGTGGAAGGGCGCACGATCCACCAGCTGGGGAGACATTGAATCCGTTCGTTTTAGAGAATGGGGACAGACAATTCGGATGAAACTGAAGGACGGCGGATCGATCGTCCTCCCCTGTAGTTTGTCAGGGGTATCTCAGCTGGAACTCTACATGCGCCAATACCTGTCGGCTGACGTTCTCGGTGACACGTTCAATCAATATGCAACATATTTGGCAGCCCGCTAACAAACTGCTGCAGAGGACGCGTTCAGAGCAACGCGCCTCGGAGCGGTAACGTTAGCCTTCAGAATATGGCGCAGAACGAAGCCGCGAAGGGCGCAGTCGAGATCAGAGTATTCGAGCGATTCGCACAGCTGCGAGGCTTGGAGATCGTTGCGGGCTCTGTTCAGAAGCGAGTCCCGCCGGAGCCAGACATACTGTGTCGTATCGTGAGCGAGGGATCGCTTGGCTTCGAGATCACGGAGGCATGTGCGCCCGAGTTCGCGGCCGCTGAAAGTCGAGCGCTGCGCGAGGGTGTCGCCTTTGCATGGGGCGGAGACGTGTCAGTGAAAACGATTCGCAATAAACTCGCCAAATGCTACTCAGCGCCCTATCCGGTCGAACTTATTGTCTATGCTGGCAGAACTGCATTACCCGATGACGTGATAGTGCCAACCGTCAAACCGGTGCTTGCGAATGGTACAGGTCCGTTCCGCCGGGTCTGGTTTCTGGGCGACGAACTCTTTGAGCTTTCAGCCAATGAAGGCTAAAAAATGCTTGGTCCCGACGCGTGCAAAGCAACGCGTGGCTCAAGCACGGCGTTAGCCCGAGACAATATGAAGAACTACGTTCGAGCGAAGCGACTGAATGTATTCGGAGCGCCGGTGTTCCTGCACTGGTCGGTTCTTGTCGTAATGGGCGGCTGTCTTGCAATGGCAGTTTCAGATCCAGTCGTTGCTATCGTCGCCGTCGTTTCCTATTTCAGTGTCATTCTGGTTCACGAGCTCGGACACGCCGTTGTTGCGTGGAAGCTCGGGTACGACATTGATTCAATTAAGCTCTCCGTGATTCATGGTGAATGTATCTACGAGGGGAGCTACGTAACGGCACGTGAGGCGGCTTTGATTGCTTGGGGTGGTCCGCTTGCTCAGTTCGCGGTGGCGGCGCTCGTCTGGACGCTTTCCTTCATCCCCATAGTGGGTGAGTCTGATCTGTTCGGGCCATTGCTCGTCTTCCTGGGTTATCTGGGCCCGCTAGTAGCCGTGATCAATCTGGCCCCAGGCTCAGATATGGACGGCACAGTGGCATGGCCGCTCATTCCGATGCTATGGCGAGATTTTCAGGGTCGGAAGAAGAAGCCCCGTAGTCGCGCGAAGTTCAAGGTTGTCAAATGAGGGCTAACAGCCGGTTGGAGTTCGCGCGTTGTGCGCCCGACCCGCAAAGGCGATGCGCCTTTGCTCGCGGCCAATCCTCGGCGTTAGGTGCGGAGAAATGAGTCAGACTCCCGAACTATTGCGCCGACTGCTGCGCGCCAAGGACCGAATAGACGGGGCGCCCGAGAAGGATTGGCCCGTCCGCCGATTGGCGGAAGTGAGCGCCGTTACGGAAGCGCACTTTGCACGCGAGTTCAAGAAGGCGTTCGGCCTGCCTCCGCATCGCTACTTGCTTACACGCCGCGTCGAGCGAGCCATTGCGCTGCTGCGCGACACCGATCTGCCCGTTACGCAGGTTGCGTTCCAGACCGGCTGGAACAGCCTGGGTACGTTTTCTCGCGTATTCCGCGACATCACCGACGAGAGCCCTGGAGAGTTTCGGGCGCGAGAGCGGCCGGTTCCGCATGAGCGGGAGCAGGTGCCGGAGTGCATCGTGCGCGCCACCCACCGTCCGGATCTCAAGACCGCAGTTTCGGAGAAGCGACGGAAGAAGGTGGCTGGGAAAATGGGGCTCCAACTGAAGGAGGCTCTATGAGTAATGGTGTAAATGTAGTTGGCCTGTACGTACGCGACCAGGACGAAGCGCTTGAGTTCTACGTCGACAAGCTGGGCTTCCGCGTCCACACGGACGCCCGCAACGGCAACTATCGCTGGCTTACGGTGCAGCATCCGCAGCAGCCCTCGTTCCAGCTCGGCTTGTTCAAGCCAGGGCCGCCGGTTCATGACGCGGCAACCGCGAAAACGCTCTCCGAGGTTGTGGCCAAAGGCGCCATGCCGCCGCTGGTGCTCGAGGTAGACAACTGCCGTGCTGCCTATGAGCGCATGAGTGCGCGCGGCGTCGAGTTCACGCAGGAACCTGCGGACCGCTACGGGACCGTTGACGCCGGCTTTCGGGATCCCTCTGGCAACGGATGGAAAATGATCGAGGTCTCCACCAAGCCGAGCTCGCAGAGGTCGCAATGAGCTGGAACCTTTGGATTCGTCAGAGCCATCGTTGGCTGTCGATCGTGTTCACGATAACTGTCATTGCCAACTTCGTGGCCAGGGCACTGGAACCAGGCGAACCGCCGCCGTGGCTGACCTATTCGCCACTGCCGCCGCTCTTTCTGCAGCTATTCACCGGCCTGTACATGTTTGCGCTACCGTATGCCAGCAAATGGCGTAGCAGTGCGCACGCCTGACGAGCCGTTTAAGCCGACGGCGCTACGCGCCGCGGCTTAACTCCAATGTTGAGCTAGAAGAGACAGAGACGTTCATGGAAGTTCGAATCGTTGAGTTTCCCGAAACGCCAGTGGCAGCGATCGAACATCGTGGGCCGCCACATCTGGAATACGAGACATCGAAGAAGCTCATCGAGTGGCGCATTCAGCACCGTCTTTCGCCGGCCAACCATCGAACGTATGGGGTGCACTACACAGATCCGCAATCAGTTGCGCCCGCTAAGCACCGGGTAGATTTCTGCGTGACCTACGACCAAGTCGTGCAACCCAATCCACAAGGCGTCATTAATAGGACGATTCCGGCCAACCGGTGCGCCGTGGCGCGGCACCTGGGCTCGCGAAGCCACAATGGTGCGGCCGTCTATCTTTATCGTGAATGGCTGCCGAATAGCGGGGAGGTCCTGGGCAACTTTCCCATCTTCTTCCATTACGTGAATGTGGGGCCGAACATCCAGGAGCAGGACATGATTACTGACGTGTACTTGCCTCTGAAATGATCAGTTCGTGCTAATCAGGCCCAACAAATTGGAGTACACACGCACTTGAGCAACGGCGTCGGGCAGCAGAAGGAAGAAAGTAAGTCATGAAGTCGCACTTCGCACTGATGGCCGACTACAACGCTTGGGCGAATGGGCGGCTATACAGGATGGCGAGTGAGTTATCGGACGAACAGTATCGGCGAGACGTTGGCGCGTACTTCAAGAGCCTGCACGGCACGCTCAATCACATCATGGCGGCCGACCGCATCTGGATGTATCGGCTAACGGGCGCTGGTGAGTATCCAAAGAATCTAGGCACTATCGTTCATGACGATCTCCCGTCCCTATCGGCGGCAAGACAAGAGGAGGACCAGCGAATTGAGAATTTTGTAGAAAGCTTGTCCGACGCACAGCTGGAAGAATTCTGGGAGTATCGAACGCTAAACGGAACCTCTCAGAAGCAGCGCCGTCGCGAAATCCTTGCGCACTTGTTCAATCACCAGACACATCACCGCGGACAAGCGCACGCAATCTTGACCACGCTTGGCGTTTCCGAGCCGGATGGGCTGGACCTGCTACTCATGCAGTGGGAGCGCCGTTGAGGTATGAACCCAGTCATCCGACCCGAATCGCCGTCCGATGCTTCAGCCATTCATGCAGTAACGGAGGCGGCATTTCTGCACGCGCCTCATACGGAGCATACCGAGCAGTTCATCGTCGCGGCTTTACGCAAGGCTGGAGCCCTGACGGTTTCGCTCGTCGCCGAACACGACGGAGTGATGATCGGTCACGTGGCCATATCGCCCGTCTCGATCTCCGACGGTGCAGTGGGCTGGTATGGGCTCGGCCCAATCTCGGTCCTGCCGGAATTCCAAAGTCGAGGTATTGGAAGTCTTCTCATGCGCGAAGCGCTTCGTCGGCTTCGAGAGCAGGGCGCTGCCGGCTGTGTCGTGCTCGGAGAACCCGCCTATTACAGCCGCTTCGAGTTCAAGTCAGAGTCCGGGCTGGTGTTGCCCGATGTGCCTGCGGAGTACTTCCAGGCATTGTCGTTCGGCTCATCGTTGCCCAGTGGTGTGGTCACGTATCACGCTGCATTCAGCGCGCGCGGCTGACAGTCAACGCAAGCACGTGAGTCCGTAATCGCCCGCGGGAGCGACTTTCGGGTTGCGCCGCATGCGAATCGCTGGGGCAACCGCTGCAACAGGCCGATGGAAGGAGCACACTGGCGCGCAAGCGCCATGCCTTGAAGGAGAAGCCGATGAAGCGCACGTGGACCATCATTGGGGTTGCTGACGTGGCCCATAGCTTCAATTGGTACAGATCGCTCTTCGGTCAGCCGAAATCGGCCCCCGCTCATGACTACTTCGGCCAGATCCTCGATGCGGACGGCACGGTCCTGCTGTGTCTCCACAAATGGGGTGCCCACGAGCATCCGACGCTGACCAGTCGGGATCGAGCGGAGCCCGGCAATGGGTTGCTGCTGTTCTTCCGCGTAGATGATTTCGACGAGGCACTGTCACGTGCCAGAACTCTCGTAAGTGAACTCGAGGAAGAGCCACAGACGAATCCCGCCACTGGAACGCGGGAGTTCGCCCTGCGTGATCCAGACGGTTACTACGTCATGGTCAGCGCGCTCACCTGAGAGCGAGGATACCGGTCAGTTCCTCACCATCGACATCACCTGGCCGACGTCGAGCGTGCGCGCCTTCTCCCGGATCTGGGACGCGTTCTGCTGCTGTAGTTGCTTGGCTTCGCCAAGCAGCGACTGATACGTGCTCTGCAGCAGCGCCGTATTCATCTGCCGTCCGCCCGCGTAGTAGCGTTTCGCCAGCTGACCCAGCGCATACGTAGTGGCGAATGAGAAAGCCGCGCCGGCGGCTACGCTGCCAACGCCACGGCCCAATCCGCCGGCCACCGAGCCGAGCAGTCCGCCCAGAAGCTTGCGTCCGAACTGCTCCAGGTATTGCGAAGTGAGGCCGACGCCGGCGGTGGCGATGAATTCCTTGATATGGCCCTTGTCGAGCTCATGGCCGTAGTTCTGGCCGATGCGATAGACCATCTTCATCTGCAACGGAATGATGGCCATGGAGGCCAGCGATTGCGGCAGCAGCTCGATGGCGCCGTTCACGATGGAGTGATTGAGAATGTACTTGTCGAGCTCCGCGTCTGATTTCGCCGACACCGTCTGGGTGGCTGCTGGTGAAGTGGCCGCCGACGAGCCAGAGGCGACCGCATTGGCGCTGCCGGCTGCGCCGGCAAGTGAACCCGCGACACCAGTATCGACTGTAAGCGGATCGGCTGTGCGGGAATCTACTGCGGAAGAATTCGTGGCCAAGGGCGCGCTGGCCAAAGCGTCTGCAGTGCGTTCGACTTCTTCAGTCTGCGCGGCTGCGAGACCCAGCGATCTCTTCAGATCGTCGAGAAACCGACGCTCCGCCGCGCTCGCCGCGCCGTCCGAATCGCATACACACACAGCCATCTCGTAGGCGAGCTGGCGCTGCGCAGGATCGCTCAAGGCTGCGCTTGCCTGGTCCAGGTTCACGCGCTTGAGCAGCACGTCCTGATACAGCTGCGCCAATTGCGGCGCGCCATCCGCGCCCGCCAGAGATTCAGCGATGCGCTTGACCTGTTCGCGCTCACGATCGTCTTGCATTCCGTCGGCGAATGCAGCGAGCAGGGCAATCGTCAGAATGGCGTGTCGTTCGCGAGCTTCCATATCGACCTCGGGGATTCTCTTGAGAGGTCGTGCGGGTCCCGACTCGCGCTACCCTCGATCATCGGGATCGAATCGCGCTGCAGCACGGTCGTGACCGGCACGGTGTCGTAACGTTACTTGGCCGCTGCAGCCTGCTTGGCGCGCTCCATCGCAGCCACGATCAGGGCTTCGGCTTCCTTGTTGTCGCCCCAGCCCAGCACCTTGACCCACTTGGTCTTTTCCAGGTCCTTGTAGTGCTGGAAGAAATGCTCGATCTGCTGCAGCGTGATCTCGGGCAGGTCGGTGTAGTTCAGGATCTTCTCGTAGCGCCGCGTCAGGCGCGGCACCGGCACCGCCACGATCTTCTCGTCGCCGCCGGCCTCGTCCTGCATCTTCAGCACACCGACCGGCCGCACCGCGATGATGGCGCCCGGCACGATGCCGCGCTGGTTGGCGATCAGCACGTCGCAAGGGTCGCCATCGTCCGACAGGGTGTGCGGGATGAAGCCGTAGTTGCCGGGGTAGCGCATCGAGGTGTACAGGAAACGGTCGACCACCAGCGTGCCGGACGCCTTGTCCATTTCGTACTTGATCGGCTCGCCGCCCACCGGAACCTCCACGATCACATTGACTTCGTGGGGCGGGTTACGGCCGATCGAGATTGCGTCCAGACGCATTTGAGCTAGCTCCTTCGAGGAAAAGATCGAAAATCTTGAGGGGGGATGAAGCGGAACGGGCGCTATTTTGCCATGCCTGCGCGCGCCGTTCTCAATACACTTTGGGTCACGATTCCCAAGCCGGAGGCCCCATGGACACCGATCTCGAGCAGTTGTCGCGTGAGGCGCTGATCGCGGAGGTCAGGAAGCTGCGACAGGCCATCCGTGCGCACCGCGATAGTTCCGGCCACGAGCTGTGCTGGCATCAGCCGGCGCTGTGGGGGCTGCTGCCGGAAAAAACCGACCCGTTGCCGAACGTGCCGGCCTGGCCGCAATTCATGCAGGGCTGCATCCGCTACCGCCAGTCGCTCGATGACCAGCTGCCGCTGGCGCCGCGCACCGATCAGCCCTATCAGGACGATCCGCCGTTCCAGGAAGAGTAGGGCGCAGCGATGCAGCGTTCCTGCAATCCCGGCTACCCAGATCGCAACGTTCAGGTTGAACAGGGTGCAGCAATGCATCGATTCCGCAACCCGACTCGTCGATCATCCCGGATGTCCACGGACGAGTAGAGAGCGCCAATGAATCGGCCACGCCTGTCACGCTACCTGTCCGGTGTCACTTGCTTCGCGTGCGGCTGCGCACATGATCCGTACACGTTGCTCACGGTGTGCCAGCAATGCGGGCTGCCGCTGCGAGTCGACTACGATCTCGCCTCCATAAAACTCAAGCTCACCGATCTGCGCGACCGCCAGCCGACATTGTGGCGCTATCGCGAAGTGCTGCCGCTGGAAGAAGGCGATGAAACCTCGCTGGCCGAAGGATTCACGCCGCTGTTGCCGGTGGCGGCAAACGTGTGGGTTAAAGATGAGGCGCGCAACCCAACCGGCTCGTTCAAGGCCAGAGGCATGGCGCTGGCAGTGTCGATGGCAAGGCATCTCGGTGCACAGTCACTCGCCGCGCCTTCCGCAGGCAATGCAGCAGGAGCATTAGCCGCCTACGGCGCTCGCGCTGGATTGCCGGTGACAGTGGCGATGCCGGAAGACACACCGAAATCCTTCTTCGATGAGTGCGCGCTGTACGGTGCCACGATTCATCGCGTGGCCGGCACGATTGCGGATGCCGGAAAATTCCTGCGCGAGCACGGCCCGGCCAACGCCTTCGACGTATCGACGCTGCGCGAGCCGTATCGCATCGAAGGCAAGAAGACCATGGCATACGAGCTGGTCGAGCAGTTCGACGGCGATGTGCCCGACGTGGTGCTCTATCCCACCGGCGGCGGCACTGGCCTGATCGGCATGTGGAAAGCTTTCGGCGAGATGCAGGCACTCGGTTGGATTGCGCAAGGCCGGTGTCCGCGCTTCGTCTCGGTTCAGGCTGCTGGCTGCGCGCCGGTGGCGAAAGCTTTTCTGGAAGGCAGTGAACGCACCGAGCCTTGGCCGAATCCGCACACCCGCGCGTACGGCTTGCGGGTGCCGTCGCCGTTGGGCGGATTCTTGTGCGTTCGCGCGCTGCGCGAAACGAATGGCACCGCAGTCATGATCGACGAGGACGAGACCGAGCGTGCGACCTTCGATCTGGCGGCGCACACCGGCATCGATATCTGCCCGGAGGGCGGGGCAGCATGGGCAGCGCTGGACAAGCTGCGGCGCACTGGCTTCATTCGAGCCGACGACAAGGTGGTCGTGTTCAACACCGGCACCGGGCTGAAATATCGCTAGCGCCTGTATACATCGCCGGTCGCACGATGAATGCAGCAAGCGATGCGATTCGCGGCGAGCCATTAGCAGGAACGTTCTATTCACTCGCTTGCGCAACTGTGCAAAGCTCGCTGGCCAAGCCATCCGAGGTTCGCATGCTCACCGCCAGACTGCTGCTGCCGCTGCTGTTCGCCGTTTCCGCCGTGCTCGCACAACCGGCTGCCGCAGCCGACAAGGCCGGCTCGTCGCAGGCGCTGAACCAGTTGTTCGAGGACTACTTCCAACGCTCGCTCGAGCTCAATCCGTTGCAGGCCACGTTCATCGGCGACCATCGCTACGACGACAAGCTCAGCAACTACATTTCGCCGCAGCACATCCGCCGCGTGCTCGGGGTGGAGCGCAAGTATCTGAACGAGGCGATGAAGTACGACCCGAAAGCCCTGTCGCCCCAGGACCTGCTGAGCTGGGAGATCTTCGTCAGGGAACGGCGCGACGCCATCGAGGGCGCCGGGTTTCCTTCCGAGCTGCTGCCGCTCGACCAGATGTTCAGCATTCCCACGCTCATGCCGGTGCTGGGTTCCGGTACCAATGCGCAACCGTTCGAGACGGTGCCGGACTACGAGAAATTCCTGAAACGCATCGGCGACTACGTCGTCTGGTCCGACCAGGCGATCGTGAACATGCGCGAGGGCATCAAGCGCAACATCGTGCAGCCGCGCGTGGTGATGGAGAAAGTGCAGGCGCAGCTCAGCGAGCTGATCGTGACAGATCCGGCCAAGAGCTTGTTCTATCAGCCGATCGCCAATTTTCCCAAGGACATCCCTGCAGCCGATCGCACGCGGCTGGAGAAGGCGTATCGCAGCGCCATCACCGAGCAGCTCACGCCGTCCTATCAGCGCCTGCGCGATTTCATCCGCGATGAGTACATGAAGCATGCCCGCAGCACGGTGGCGTGGACCGATCTGCCGAACGGTGCGAAGTGGTACGCCTACCAGGTGAGAATCAACACCACCACGACGCTGACACCAGACTACATCCACGAGCTCGGCCTCAAGGAAGTTGCGCGCATCCGTGGCGAAATGGAGCAGGTCAAGGAGCAGGTGGGCTTCAAAGGCGATCTGCCTGCGTTCTTCAAATTCCTGCAGGACGATCCGCGCTTCTACTACACGAAGGCCGAAGATCTCATCGCCGGCTACGCTGCGGTGAAGAAGGATATCGACGCGCGCCTGCCGAAGTTCTTTTCCGTTTTCCCCAAGGCCGACTACGAGGTCCGGCCGGTCGAGCCGTTCCGTGCGCAATCGGCGGCGGGCGCGATGTATCAATCGCCCTCGGCCGACGGTTCGCGCCCCGGCATCTTCTACGTCAACACCTTCAACCTGAAATCGCAGCCCAAGTTCGGCATGGAGACGTTGTCGCTGCACGAGGCTTCGCCCGGGCATCACTTCCAGATCTCGATCCAGCAGGAGCTGGACGGGCTGCCCAAGTTCCGCCGCTTCGGCGGCAACTACGTGGCGTACGTGGAAGGCTGGGCGCTGTATGCCGAATCCATCGGCAAGGAAATGGGGCTGTTCACCGATCCATACCAGTACTACGGCCGCTTGAGCGACGAAATGTTGCGCGCCATGCGCCTCGTCGTCGACACCGGATTGCACACGCGCGGCTGGAGCCGCGAGAAAGCGATTCAGTACATGCTCGACAACTCGTCGATGGCTGCCAGCGATGTCGAGGCTGAAGTCGAGCGCTACATTGCCAATCCCGGTCAGGCGCTGGGCTACAAGATCGGGCAGATCCGGATTCGCGAAATGCGCGACAAGTCCGAAGCGGCATTGGGCTCGCGCTTCGACATCAAGGAGTTCCACAGCCAGATTCTGCGCGACGGCGCGCTGCCCATGGACGTGCTGGAGGAAAAGATCGATCGCTGGATCGAATCGAAGCGCGGTAGCTGAAGTACGGGTGAGCCGGAGGACGCCCGTCGCAAGCAACGTCTGTTACTCGTCACTCCCGCGCAGGCGGGAGTCCATCCGGCTGATTCAGATGGATTCCCGCCTGCGCGGGAATGACAAAGAAGGAGTGAATCGGTTTCTCCCCGGCGATCGGTGAGGGCTCAGTGGACTGGCGTGCCGAATAGAAATTTCCGCATCGAGCCTGCGAACTGTCGCCATGATCGGCCGCGCACGCGATGCGGCAACCCGAGCCGGGTCCGCATCGCCTCGAAAATCGCGTCGGGCACGCTCACGTTGCAGGCCTTCTCCAGTCCCTGGAATCCCGGTGAGGAGTTGGCCTCGCAGATGCGATAGCCGTCCGTGTCGAACAGGATGTCGACACCGGCGACATCGAGTCCGAGCGCATGCGTCACACGCACCGCCAGCTGCGCCATCTCTTCCGGCGGCTGGAAGCAGGTGCCGATGCCGCCCAGCGAGATGTTCGACTTGAAGCTGCCGTCCGGCGAACGCCGCTCCATCGCCGCGACGGCCTTGCCGTCGATCACCAGTACCCGCACGTCACGTCCGTGGCTGGACTTGATGTACTGCTGGAAAATGAAATCCGCACCCGGGCTCGCGCCATCCAGCAGATTCGCCAGATCGTTGAACTGCTCGCGATCCGAGCACAGCAGTACGCCGTTGCCGCGTGTGCCCTTCAAGGTCTTGACCACCACCGGGAATCCGAGCTCGCGCTCGACCACGTTCACGTCCACCGGGAACTTGCCCAGGATGGTCTTCGGGATCGGCAATCCGGTGCGCGACAGGATCTGCAGCGTGTGCAGCTTGTCGGCCACGGCTTCGATGGCCGCCGGACCGTTCACCATCGCCACGCCGAGGCGCTCGAAATGCCGCAGCACAGCGAAGGTGAAGTAGCTGGTCTCGCTGCCGGTGCGCGGAATGATCAGATCAGGCTTGGGCAGTCGGCGTCCCTGGTACACCGCCGACCAGTTGTCGTCCGAGTCGACGATGAGATCGAAATCGCGCGGCTGCAGCACGCGCAGCTCGATGCCGGCGCGCTCCGCAGCCTGCTGAAAACGGAAGACCTCGGGCGCTTCCGGAACGTCCGGCGCCAGCTCGCGGTGGAAGAAGAGCCAACAGCGCATGGGAACCTCTCTGGCGGTACGCGGCTTCTACACGGGTGTCGCGGCTTGCGACTGCGAGGGCTCACTTTCAATCCTCTGCCAATCATGGAGGCGGGGAAGCCGCGCGTACGCAGCTTCCCCAGACTTGCGGCTGTCAGCCAGGAACGTACTCGGTCGGCCCGAGGTTCCTTGCCGCGTCAGTAACCGATGGTGAAGCGCTTCTGGACGTGCTGCGCCTTCTCCGCCTCGTCGATCATCGCCACCGCGTAGTCTTCGATCGAGATATTGCTATCGCCCTTGGCGTCCGTCACCAGCTGGTCGCCACCGAGGCGGAATTTGCCGGTGCGCTTGCCCGGCGCGATGCTGCCGGCGGGGCTGAAGTAGCTCCATTTCACGTCGGCCACGGTGCGGTAGTAGTCGAGCGCTTCCTGCTGGCCCAGCACTTCGGCCTTGTAGGCCTCTGGGATCGTCGTCACCAGCAGTACGCCCGGCCTGATTTCCAGGCTGCCGGCGCCGCCGACCACGATCAGGCGCGGTGCTTTTGGACCCAGCGTGCGCAGCGCCTTGACCAGTGATTCGCCCGCCTTGCGATAGATATGGTAGTCGGGGTTGTTGGCGCGATCCGCGCCGACAGCGCTGATCACCACATCCTGACCGGCGGCCAGCTTCGCGACCTGCTCGACATCGAGCACGTTGCCCTGCTTCACGCTCACGCCGCCAGGCTGGTTCTTCACTCGCGAGGGATCACGCGAAATGACCGTAACCTGGTGGCCGCGGTTCACCGCCTCGCTCACGATGCGCTTGCCGATGTTGCCGGTACCGCCGAAGACGGTGATCCTCAGCGACTCCGCCGCGGTGGCATTGCCGGCCGCTACCACACCGAACAGCACGCCGGTCGCCAGCCAGCCGGCGGCATATCGAATCGGGTTCCAGAATTTCATGGGTCGGCTCCTTCGGAAATAATTACGCATGTTAAATATATAGGACCGTGCCCCGACTGGCACGGCGGACGTTCCTGGAGTGGGGGTCTGCGGATCTGCGCAATCCGGCAGCCTGTCCTGTGCCCGGACGAACCGCTATCGGTAATGGTTGTACGTATTCTGCGTCAGCAGTCGGGCGAAAGTCGGTCGAGGCCCGGTCACGAAGCGGTGACGGATCAGCGATAGCCCTTGGCCTGCAGCGAGAACAGATGGGCGTAGTGCCCGCTCAGCTGCATCAGCTCGTCATGCCCGCCGCGTTCGATGATGCGGCCGTCCTGCAGCACCACGATCTGATCGGCCATGCGCACGGTGGAGAAGCGGTGCGAGATCAGGATGGCGATGCGGCCGCGGGTCAGCGTGCGGAAGTGTTCGTAAATCGTCGCTTCCGCGCCGGCATCCATCGCGGCGGTCGGCTCGTCCAGCACCAGGATGTCCGCACGCGAGCGCATGAAAGCGCGTGACAAGGCGATCTTCTGCCATTGTCCGCCGGACAGCTCGCGCCCGTCGTTGAACCACTTGCCCAGCGGGGTGCGATAGCCTTCGGGCAGCGTGGCGACGATCGGGCTCGCCATGCCCTTGTCGCTGGCCTCGCGCCAGCGGGTTTCGTCTTCGAAATGCCGCACATCGCCGGCGCCGATGTTCTCACCGAGCAGTAGCTGATAGCGCGTGAAATCCTGGAAGATCACGCCGATCCGGTCACGTAGCGCTGCTTCATCCCACTCGCGCAGATCCTGGCCGTCGAGCAGGATGCGGCCGGTGGTCGGGTGATACAGGCGCGTCAGCAGCTTGATCAGTGTCGTCTTGCCCGAGCCGTTCTCGCCCACCAGTGCCAGCGATTCGCCCGTGCGAATGTGCAGATCCACGTCCACCAGTGTCGGGCTCTCCGCGCCGGGGTAGGTGAAGCCGACGTGCTCGAAGCGGATGCCGTCGTCTGGATGCGGGCCGTGCACGATCGCGCCCTTGTTCTGCTCGACCGGCGTTTCCAGGTATTCGTACAGGGTCGACAGGTACAGGTTGTCCTCGTACATGCCGCCGATCGCGGACAGGATCGCCGACACCGCCGACTGGCCCTGCCGGAACAGCATCAGGTACATGGTCATCTGTCCGAGCGTGATGCGTGTGGCGATGGCCGAGAGTGCGATCCACGCGTAGGCGCCGTACAAAGTGCCGGTGCCGATCAGGCCGAGAAAGAAGCCCCAGGTGTCACGGCGGACGGTGAGGTTCCGATCCTCCTGGTACAGCTTGCGGAAGATGTTGCGATAGCGTTCCAGGAACAGCGGCCCGAGACCAAACAGCTTCACTTCCTTGACGTGATCCTCGCGCGCCAGCAGCGTTTCCAGATACAGCTGCATGCGGGTTTCGGGCGAGCGCCACAGGAACAGGCGGAACGCATCGCCGGAGAACTTGGCCTCGGCGAGGAAGGCGGGCAGACCGGCGAGAATCAGCACCGCGACTGCCCACGGTGAGAACTTGACGAGGAGTGTGGCGTAGCTGATGAGCGAGACGGCGTTCTGACCGAGGCCGAAGGTGCGCATCACCAGCGACAAGGGCCGGCTCGATGCTTCGCGCCGCGCGCGTGTGAGCTTGTCGTAGAAGTCGGAGTTCTCGAAGTGCGCGAGCTCCAGCGTCAGCGCCTTCTCGAGGATCATGACGTTTACGCGCTGACCCAGTAGCGCCCGCAGCAGGGACTGGCACAACGAAAGGCCGCGCTGCGCACCGGCCAGTGCGGCAACCAGTAACCCCTCGATGACCACCAGCATCAGAGCGTGGTCGGTCAGGGCGGATTGCCCGGCGTTGCCAGCGCCGGCCTGAATGGCGGCGACCACGGCATCGACGATCAGCGCACCCACATAAGCGATGGCCGCCGGCAGTGCGCCCGCCGCCACTGTCAGCAGACCGAAGGCGATACTCAGCGGCCGGCTGGTGGTCCAGACCAGTTCGAGCGCGCGGCGGCTGTACGCGAATACGCCGAGAAATCCGCGGGTGAGATCGGATTTTCCCTGCGCGGGGTTGCGGCCGTGAGGTCTCATGCAGCGCAGATGGCGGGTTGGCGAGTCATGGTTCGATCAGAATTCAACGTGTGTGCACCTGTGCCCTCATTCGATGGCTGTGCCGCGTGTCGGCCGTTTCTTGATTGCATTGTCGGGGCACGCGGCTGAGAATCAATCTACACCGGCGGCCGCGCGCTGTGGCCGCTGGCACGATTCTCATGAAGGGATTGCAGCAATGAGCGGCCCCGAAGACAAGGACAAGCGTCCGGAAGCGAAACAGACGCCGACCGCCGGCGAGTCTGGCACGGACAAGCGCTCCGGGCGCGTCGCGTTCGACCCGCGCGGCAATCCGGTCTGGGAATGGCAGCTGGAAACCGGCGTCTACAGCCGCGACGTCAGTACACAGAAGCTGAAGAAACTCGACCTGGGCGACCTGTCCATCGCCGAAACCGCGCGCCACAAGAAACCGTCAGGTTTGGAGGATCCGCAGCCGCCCGCCGTCACCGGGCGCAACGAGCGGCCGTCGGGCGGTGGCTTCAACCCCTACGACAGCGCCTCGAATACCGGTGGTGGGTTCAATCCGTACGACAGTGCGCGCTCAGCCGGAAATCGTGTCAAGCCTTCGCAATCTCCTGCCGCGCCACCGCGCAAGCCGACAGACATGCGCAAGCTGGACGAGTGGATCAAGCTGAAGCGCAAGCTGGACGGCAAGGAAGGACAGGATTGAAGATCAAACGCATCGTGGCCAACCTCGCCAACCCGCAGGTCGAGAAGGCGCAGGCTTTCTACCAGGACGTGCTCGGCCTCGACCTGGTCATGGATCATGGGTGGATACGCACCTACGCCACCGATTCGCAGATGACGGTGCAGGTCAGCTTCGCCAGCGAAGGCGGATCCGGCACGCCGGTGCCGGACCTGTCCATCGAGGTCGATGACCTGGAGGCTGCCCTGGAGAAAATCCGCCAGGCGAAGATTCCGCTCGAGTACGGCCCGGCCAGCGAGCCCTGGGGCGTGCGCCGGTTCTATGTGCGCGATCCGTTCGGCAAGTTGATCAACATCCTGCAGCACGAGTGACGTGCCGAGGATCGCCTGCGTTGGTGCAGGCGATCCTGTTAGCGAAGTTGCGATCGTTACTGCGGCGCGTAGATCTGGTCGAATATCCCGCCGTCCGCGAAGTGCTCTTTCTGTGCCTTCGCCCAGCCGCCGAAGTCCTCGATGGTCACCAGACTGAGCTTCGGAAACTGCTTCGCGTACTTTGCTGCGACCTGGCTGTCGATCGGGCGATAGTAGTTGCGGGCGATGATTTCCTGCGCCTCCGGGCTGTAGAGGTGCTTCAGGTATTCCGTGGCTACCTCGCGGGTGCCGCGACGTAGCGCCACCTTGTCGACCACCGCTACCGGCGGCTCGGCCAGGATGCTCAGCGAAGGCACCACGATCTCGACCTTGTCCGGCCCGAGTTCCTTGATCGACAGGAATGCTTCGTTCTCCCATGCGAGCAGCACGTCGCCGATCCCACGCTGCACGAAGGTGGTAGTTGCGCCGCGCGCGCCGGTATCCAGCACCGGAACGTTCTTGTACAGCTTGCGCGTGAACTCCTTCGCGCTCGCTTCATTGCCGCCGGGCTGCTTCAGTGCCCAGGCCCAGCCGGCGAGATAGTTCCAGCGCGCGCCGCCCGAGGTCTTCGGATTCGGCGTGATCACGGCAACGCCTGGCTTGACCAGATCGCCCCAGTCCTTGATGCCCTTGGGATTGCCCTTGCGGACCAGGAACACGATGGTCGAGGTATAGGGCGAACTGTTGTGCGGCAGGCGGCTCTGCCAGTTCACCGGCAACAGCTTGCCGTTGGTGACCATCGCGTCGATGTCGCCGGCGAGCGCCAGCGTCACGACATCGGCGGGCAGGCCGTCGATCACGGTGCGCGCCTGTTTGCCCGAGCCGCCGTGCGACTGCCTGATCTGCACGTCGTCGCCAGTCTTGGCTTTCCAGAACTTGGCGAATTCCTTGTTGTAGTCCTCGTACAGCTCGCGTGTCGGGTCGTAGGACACATTGAGCAGAGTGACGGATGCCGCATGCGCGACCGGCGTCAGCGCGACGCCGAGCCCGAGCGCGAACGCAGCGATGCGTCCGGCAAAGCGTTTGGGGTTCATGGGTTGCTCCTCGAAATAGCCGATGCGAATGGGTTTGCGATCAGAAGCCGACCGCCAGGCGCGTCAGGATGGCTTCGCCATCGCCGCGGTCCCGGCCAAGTGCGCTGCCGCCGCCGTCGAACTTCGTGTTCTCGTAATTGATCTGCCACTTGAAGTTCTGGTTGAAGTACCAGTTCAGGCCGACCGCATACTCGGTGACCTTGCGTGGCTGGGTGAGCGGATCGACGAAGGAGAGCGAGCCGCCCTCGAACAGCGCGTTGTCGAGCTTGAGCTGGTTGTAGCGCGCCACGAGTTCGAACGCGCCCCAGCCCGGTCGGCCGATGCTGAAGGTGCTGTTCGGCGTGACGCCTTTGAACGAAGCGTCCTCGCCGGTCAGGAAGTACGACAGCGCCAGCTGCCATGCCGAGTTGTCGACATTGCCGTGACGCAAGCCGCTTGCGGTCTGGCGCGACAGGTCCTGCGACACACGAACGTATTCGGCCAGCGCGCCGAAGCTGCCGATGTAGTAATACGCCTGCGGTGTCACGCGCAGTCGTTCGCCGTCGAGATAGGTCGACTCGTTGAGATCGGCCGTTGCGGCATTGTCGCCGCGGAAGCGGAAGAACGACTGCTGATCCGGCGTGCGATACGAGGGCAATCCCGGGCGTTGTACGTTGCCGGTACCGTTCACATACGTGGCCGCCACGCCGAAGCCCAGTCCGCGCAACGCGAAATTGTCCGAGTGCAAGAACGGCTGGAAGAACACGCGTGCCGCCCAGTCGCGATCGCTGTCGAGCTCCACGTCGCCCTGAGCGTCGGAGGAGCCGCCATCGATCACGCCGTTGTAGACACCGACCGAGTAGTTGACCGCGCCGCCGGCGATGTCGCCGCCGAGTGCGACACCCAGGTCGCGATTCGGCAGCAGAACAGTCGGCAGGCCGCGCTCGATGAACTTCAAGTCATTGCCGGAGACCAGGCGTTCCAGGCCCACCGGCACCTTGAACTTGCCTGCGGTGAGCTGTGCCCAGGGTCTGAAGCGGATGGCGCCGTAGGCATCGAGGATGATGGTCTTGCCGCCGGCGAAGTCGGGCGTGAAGCGGAAGTCGAAGATGCCGTTCAGCGTGCCTTCGAGCGTCGGACGCACTCGACGCAGCAACCAGGTGTCCGCCGAGTCGGGTGCGTTGTCGTCGAGGAAGTAGCGTCCGTCGTAGTGCAGCGTGCCGCGCAGCTTCACGACGTTCGCGCCGTCCGGTGATTGGAGGCTGAAACCCTTCGGTCCCGCCTTCACCACCGGATTCGACGCCGCTGCGGCTTTCGCTGCTTCGTCGTTCAATTCGAGCTTGCGCTCGAGAACCTTGATCTGCTGTTGCTGCGATTCCAGCTGTGTCGTCGAATCCGTTGCTTCGCGCTGCCCGAGCCGCTGCTGTAGCTCCTTGATCTGACGTTCCTGGGCATCGAGCCGCTGACGCAGATCGGACAATTCATCCGCGCGCGCGCCCGTTGCCGTGAGGCTGAGCAGCGCTACGACGCTGGCCGCCAGAATCTTCGAGCCCACACCCGCGCGGGCCTGTTGTTGTTCTACCGAACTCATATGCCTCCCTTGGTTGCCGATTCCTCTGGCGCCACCAGCGCCATCGTGATGCAGCATGCTAGGCACGGGCCGGTCAGCGATCAGTCGAGCGGCAGTGACAAAAGGGTTACCGCGGATGAATGCCGGTGAAAGTTGGGGACCGGGGCATCGCCGATGCGCCCTCTGCTGCAGGGCGTGGCTGCGGTGTCAGCTATGAAAGCGGCTCGGGGTAGGGGTTTGTAACGCGGGGCGGCATGCCGCGGCCGGTTGGCGCCGATGCCCAAAATGTATGGGTGCGGTGCAGTGACTTGTAGTATCTGAAGCGCTCGATGTCAGCATTCTCGTCGGAGGAAGTTACGTGCGTGCATGTCGAGCGATTTTCGGAGTCAGCCTGCTGTCCCTGGCCTTTGCTTTCGGTCCCGTTCGCGCCGACGCGCCAGCGCCCTCGTCGCAGGGGCCGTGGCTGGGCGTGTGGAAGCTGAACGTGGAGAAAAGCCAGTTCCACACCAACAAGCCGCCGGTGGGCACTGACCGGACCTACTCGATGACCGCCGCCGGACCGGACAGCTTCGACATTCTCATCCTGTCCAAGACGCCCGAAGGCAAGCAGACCATGCACATGGAAACCAAGGGTGCGCGCTTCGACGGCAAGGACTACCAGGAAGTCGGTAATCCCTTCGCCGATCGCAATCGGTTCAAGCTTACGGGTCCGCGTTCGTACGAGTTCGTCGAGACCAAGAACGGCGTCGAAGTCATCACCATCAGCGCCGAAATCTCGGCTGACGGCAAGACGCGCACCTCGCGGCAGAAGAGCGTCGGCCGCGACGGCAAGCCGATCGAGAACGTGGCTGTCTGGGACAAGCAGCCCTGAAGTTGAAAGGGGTCGCGCTCCTCGCGCGACCCCTTCCCATCATTCCGTTTGCGGCGAGCTCCGAATTCCCGGCCGCAGCGTCGCCGGATCGTAAACCTCGCCACCCTTGATCACGCGCCAGATGGTCTGCGTGTTGCGGATGTCCTGCAGCGGATCGCTGTCGAGCAGCACCACGTCGCCGAGCTTGCCGGGTGTGAGTGAGCCCAGGTCCTGCGACGCGCCGACCAGATCCGCGCCGCCCTGAGTCGCCGCGCGCAGCACATCGATGGCGGGAATGCCCGCATCGGCGAACTGTGCGATCTCCCAGTGCAGTGCGAGCCCGAAGTACACGCCGCCCATCAGGGAGTCCGTGCCCGCAGGCATGGTGACGCCATGAGCGTGGGCCTTGGCGATGCGTTCGAGGCGATCCTTGTGTTTTTCGAGCAGCTCGGCCCGGCTCTGGGAGGCAGCGGAAGCGCGAGAGCGCCGCGATTCTTCCGGCACATAAGTCAGCACGCGCCAGTTGGTCTGCCAGCCGGGATCCGAGGCTGCCATGAGGTCGCCGCCGCCGACCGAGAGCGTCAGGTCGGCTGGCGTGTGTGTCGCGGCCAGCATGTTGAGCACATCTTCATAGGTCCGCGTCACCCCCTGGCTGTGCTCGATCGAGGTCGAGCCCCAGTCGACGCGACGAACGATCTCCTCCAGCGACAGGCCGTGGCCGACGACGGGCAGCCCGACGTGGTGCGCTTCGTCCGCCACGACGCCCTGGAGATTCCAGGGCAGCGATGGATAGATCTTGACGAAGTCGGCGCCGCGCGCCTTGAGATTTTGCACCTCAGCGCGGGCTTCCTGCTCGTTGCCGATGGTATAGAACGCGTCACCCCATAGCGGCATCATGCCTTCCATGATCTCGCCGCTGTAGAAGTAGCGCGGTGCGGGTGCGGTGGTGAGATTGCTTCGGTCATCGAGCGCCGTCATCAGCTCCAGTGCACTGCCGGTGTCGCGCACCGAGGTGACGCCGAAGGCGATGAAGGCATCTTCGTTGGTCTGCTGATCGAACCATGCGGAGTGCACGTGTACGTCGAACAGGCCCGGGATGGCGAAACGGCCGTGGCCATCGAGACGAACCAGATCTGACGGAAGAGTCCGGCCTGCGGCGTCGCCGATCCAGCGGATACGGCCATCCTCGATGAGCATCGACTGCGGCTCGGTGAATCGACCCGCCGTCAGATCGAGCACCCGAACATTGTCGACGAGCACCGGTGCCGGGTGCGCCGGCTGAACGTCGATTCGCACCGGTATCGTGCTGCTGCGGCCGCCGGAGAGCGGCTGGCGATAGACCTTGTCGCCCGCGCTGTACACGATTGCCGACGAGTCAGGCGTGAACGAGAAGGCTCGTCCGCCTGCGGCACTGAATCGGCGCAGCTGCGGGTCCTTCAGTGTGGCCTGCATTGGTGCGACCCAGATCTCCGAGTTGCGACGTTGCGCGAACCACTTGCCGTCCGGAGAGATCAGCCCCTCATGCACGTGGCGCGAAAAATCGGTCACTGCTTCGGGTTTCGCTTGCGGCGACAGTGCGACCCGATACAGCGCTGCGATCTTGCCCGGCCGACTGGTGAAATAGATCGAGCGTCCGTCGCTGGAGAAATGCGGTCGCCCTTGCCAGGAGCCGGCGGTCTTCGCGACTTCGGTCTGTGTGCCGTTGCTGACGTCGATCACGATGATGGGCGCGGGCCAGCCCAGGCTGCGCGAGTGCTGGAAGACGATGCGTCGGCCGTCCGGGCTCCAGCTCGGGAACAACGGCCATTCGGCGCCGCCGACGCTGAACAGCGTCTTGGTCTGCTTCGACGCGAAATCGTAAACGTCGAGCCGGCGCTTGCCGTTCTCACTGGCTACATAGGCGAGCTTGCTGCCGTCCGGCGAGTACGCGGAGTTACGCACAAACGCGTTGCCCTGGAGCAATCGAGTCGCGGGGCCGCCGCTCAGCGACTGCTCCCAGATGAAGCCGCCAGCCATGACGACCAGGTGCTTGCCGTCCGGAGCGAGCGTTGGCGCCAGTGCCGGATGCATCGGCACGGCTTTCGTGCCCGCGGCGGGAAATCGCGCGACTGATTTCACCTGCGGCTGCACTTGCAGATCGATGTCAGCGGTAAAGGCGATTCGCTCGGGCTCTCCCGCGGGTGCGCTTGCCCGCCACAACTGTCCGGCATCGCCGAAGAACAGCGTCCGACCATCCGCGGATACCGCGACGCGGCCGCCGTTCTCTCGCACGTGGGAGCCAGCAACCGGCTTCGAGTCCTTGTCGAAGGCGAGTCGCTGGATGGCGCCCGAGGCCGAGTAGTAGACGCCGTCACCTTTCGGAGTCGGCGCCACTCGGCCGATGTCGCCTTCCGTCGCAGCCAGTGCGGCGATCGAGCCATCGGCCTGGCGTGCTTCGATGCGAGTGCGCTGCACTCGCGGTCCCATCATGCCGCCCGAGCCCAGCTCGCGAACGGTCCATGCGAGCCGTCCGTCCGAAAGGTAGAACACCGTTTCGATGGCTTGTGGGCCGCCGATTGCGACGGACGAGCCATCGGCCAGAGAGACAGTTCGCAACTCGCGTAAGCCCGTATCGCCGAAGCCCGGGATCAGCTCGAGCGGATGCTGGTCGCGAGGTATGTGCCGGGTATAGGCGAGGGTTTGTCCGTCCGGGCTCCACGCCGCCCGCGACGATTCGATGTCGTGCGTGATCTGCGTGATGCGCTTGCTGGCCCGGTCGAGCACGAAAATATTGGAGCCGCTGCCATCGCGGTTCGATGTGAACGCGATGCGGCGTCCATCCGGAGAGATCGCCGGATCGCTGTCGTACGACAGTCCGAACGTGAGCTGCGTGGTGCGCCCACCGGCGACGGGCAATTCGAACAGGTGTCCCAGCATCCCGATGACGAGTGTCTGCCCGTCGGGCGACAGGGCGATGGACGGTGCGGTGACTTCCTGCGTCTTGACCGTGACGGACGTGGGAGCCGCTTCGATCTGCAGCGGGATGGATGCCAGTGCGAATGATGCGAGCGCCAGCAGCGCGACGGCGGATTTCTTCATGGCTCTTCTTCTATCGTGGAGCGGTATGCGCCGTATCGCATGGTATCGAGGCACGCTGTGCGAGATTGGAATGGGTTGCTCTCGATCGGCGCATAAGCGGCCATGCCGGGACGTTATGGCTTGGCGCTCGCGCCTGCGACATCCGGTACGGAGCTTCGCGGGAGATCCGGGTCCCGCATGTCGTCGAACAGGCTGCCGTCGGGCCGCCGTGAGACCGCGGGGGTCAATCGGCGGGCGATTACTTCACCGGTAGCTTCACGTCCGTGAACAGCGTGGTGATCTCTTCCGGCGTGTTCGTCGCCATTGCACGGTCCACCAGGCGGCGGTTGAGGTGCGGCGCGAACAGTTGCAGGAATTCGTACATGTAACGGCGCAGCAGACCGCCGCGCGAGAAACCGATCCACGTGGTGTGGGTGGGGAACAGGTGTGACGCATCGATGGCGACCAGATCGCGATCTTCACGAGCATCGACGGCGACATCGGCAACGATGCCGACGCCGAGCCCGAGGCGCACGTAGGTCTTGATCACGTCGGAGTCTCGCGCCGTCAGTGCCACGTTCAACGTGAGTCCGGCGCGCGCGAACATCTGTTGCAGCGACGACGGACCGGTGAAGCTGAAGACATAGGTGACGATGGGATAAGCCGCGAGCTGCTTCAACGTCGGCTTCTTGACCGATGCCAGCGGATGATCGAGCGGTACCACGATATGGCGATGCCACTGGTAGCCGGGCAGCAGCACCAGGCTGTCGAACAGATCTTCCGAACCGGTGGCGATGGCGAAATCGATGCGGTCGAGCGCGGCCATCTCGGCGATCTGCTCGGAGGTGCCCTGGTGCAGATGCAGTTTCACGTTGGGGTACTTGGCGCGGAACTGCTGGATCACCGTCGGCAGCACGTAGCGCGCCTGCGTGTGCGTGGTGCCGATCGACAACGTGCCGCGATCCTCGTCCTTGTGCTCGTCCGAAATGCCTTTGATGTTCTGCACTTCGCGCAGCACGCGAATGGCGCGGTCCACCACCTGCTGCCCGGCTGGCGTGACCTTGGTCAGCGTGCGGCCGCTGCGCACGAAGATGCGAAAGCCCAGCTCGTCCTCGAGCAGCTTGATCTGCTTGCTGACCGCGGGTTGCGATGTGTGGAGTTTTTCGGCTGCCGCAGTGATGTTGAGTCCGTTCTGGACCACCGAGGCGAGATAACGCAGTTGCTGGAGCTTCATTACGGTACGTGCAGGGTTTTCAGGGTATTCTGGCACGTCAGGCGTGCCGGTGCGCAGGCACCGGCCTGATCGCAGGCTCGAAGCAACGGGAGATCGCCATGAATCAAGTCACTCCTTCCAGCCCGAGTGCCGAAGAGCGCAACTGGGCGGTGATCTGTCACTTGAGCGCGCTGGTCGGTCTGGTGGTGTGGGGCATCGGCATCATTCTGGGGCCGCTGATCGTGTGGCTGGTCAAGAAGGACACCCTGCCTTTCGTCGACGACCAGGGCAAGGAAGCACTGAATTTCCAGATCACGGTGTTTCTCGCCGGTGTGGTCTGCACCGCGCTGGTGTTCCTGCTGATCGGCGTACCGATGCTGGTGGCGCTGGCGGTGTTCGACCTGGTGTTCATCATCATCGCCGCGGTCAAAGCCAGCGAGGGCGTGCAGTACCGCTACCCGATCGCGCTGCGGCTGATCAAGTAGCGCTGGCCTTCCCTTGACGCGCCCGGCGCGGCGCAGTAATACTCCCGGCCCATGTATACGCACGAAATGTCCCAGCGCTGGTGGTGGCGGCTCTCATAGGAGAGGGCTGCTGGACTGCGCGCGAGCGTATAGAACTTAAAAAACCGCTGACATCCAGAAAAACCCATCTCCGAGTACTCCGGGGGTGGGTTTTTTTTGGCCCTTCCCCGGCGGATAACGAGGGAAGAGGACCAACGATTGAAACCGCCGTTCGACATTGCCGCCGACCTGGACACGCCGGTCTCGGCCTATCTGAAACTGAAGCCGTTTCGCCCGCGCTTTCTGCTGGAAAGCGTCGAGGGCGGCGAGCGTCTGGCGCGTTATTCCTTCATCGGTTTCGGCGATTGCCTGGAAGTGAGACTGGACGAGCGCGGCCTGACGGTCGACGGCCAGACCACGCCGGCGCCCGCGACCCAGGCCGAGCTGCTCGATGCGTTGCGTGCTGCGCTCGCAAAAGCGCCGCAGCCTTTGCCGCACATTCCCGGCGTTCCTCTGCTTGGCGGATTGGTGGGCGCAGCCGGATACGACCTGGTGCGTTACTTCGAGCGATTGCCGAATCGCGCCCGGATCGTCGAGAGAACGCCAGAGGCGCACTATCTCGCGCCGCGCTCATTGCTCGTCTTCGATCATCTGACCCGCGGCGTCGCGCTGCTGCATGCTGGCAGCGAAGCCGAGCGCATGGCGCTTCGTAAGGAAGTGGTCCAGGCGCTGCGCGGTCCGATTCCTCCTGCTGAAAAGCGCATCCGTTATTCGCCGCCCATCGGCAGCTTGAGCGAAGCGGAATACGTTCGTAACGTGGGCCGCGTCAAGGAATACATCGCGGCCGGCGATGTTTATCAGCTGGTGCTGTCGGTGCGGTTCTCCGGTGAATGCAGCCTGGAGCCGTTCGAGACCTATCGGGCGCTGCGGCTGCTGAACCCTTCTCCTTATATGTTCTATTGCGAGCTCGGCGATTGCGTGGTGGTGGGGTCTTCGCCCGAAGCGCTCGTGAAACTCTCCAACGGTCGAGCGCAGATGCGGCCGATCGCAGGCACTCGGCCGCGCGGTACGGATGCGGCGCACGACACGGCATTGCAGGAAGAGCTGCTCGCGGATCCGAAAGAGAATGCCGAGCACGTCATGCTCGTCGATCTGGCACGCAACGATCTGGGGCGTGTGGCGAAAGCCGGCTCGGTCGGCGTACAGCCCTATCGGCATGTCGAGCGCTACAGCCACGTCATGCACATCGTCAGCGGCGTGAATGGCGAGATGGCGCCGGGCAAGGATGCGTTCGATCTGTTCGCCGCCGCGTTCCCGGCGGGCACGCTGGTCGGTGCGCCGAAAGTACGCGCGATGGAAATCATCGATGAGCTCGAGCCGGTGCGGCGCGGCTTCTACGGCGGCACCGTCGGCTATTTCGGTACTGGCGGCGACATGGACCAGGCGATCACCATCCGCACCATGGTCTTCCGCGGCGACACCTACAGCTTTCAGGCGGGCGCCGGCATCGTCGCCGACAGCGTGCCGACGATGGAGTATCAGGAAGTGCTGGCGAAGAGCGCGATCATACGGCGCGCGCTGGCGATGGCGGAGGAAGGACTATGAGCACTGCCGGAGCCGATATGCCGCGCCTGCTGCTGATCGACAACTACGATTCGTTCACCTACAACCTGGTGCAGGCCTTCATGGTGCTGGGTGCGGACGTGCTGGTTCACCGCAACGATCAGATCACGATCGAGCAGGCGCGTGCGCTGCGTCCGACGCATCTGTGCATCTCGCCTGGTCCCGGCACGCCGCACGATGCTGGCGTTTCCATGCGGATGATCGAAGCCTTCGCCGGCGAGCTGCCGGTGCTCGGTGTCTGCCTCGGGCATCAATCGCTGGTGGAAGTGTTCGGTGGCAAAGTGGTGCGCGCGGGCCGGCTGATGCACGGCAAGACCTCGCGGGTCCATCACGATCGACGCGGCATTCTCCAGGACATGCCTGAACCATTCGAGGCCGGGCGCTATCACTCGCTGATCGCGCAGCCAGAATCGATGCCAGACGTTCTTGAAGTCACGGCGCGTACCGACGAAGGCGAAATCATGGGCGTACGGCATCGAACCCTGATGGTGGAAGGGGTTCAGTTCCATCCGGAGAGCGTGCTGACGCCGCAAGGTCCGCTGCTGATGGGCGCCTTCCTCAAGCAGCAATCCGGCAAGCGCGAGCCGATCGCATGAGCGCGCTGCGCGACACGCTCGAACGGCTGCTGGAAGGCAGGAATCTGACGCAGGCCGAAGCGTCGGAGCTGTTGATGGCACTGACCGATGTGACCACGCCGCCGGCAATGGCGGGTGCAGTGCTCGCGGCATTGCGCGTTAAAGGTGTCACTGCCGATGAGTTGCGTGGCTTTGCCACGAGCATGCGCAGCCTGGCGCGGCGACCGGAGATTCCGCCCGGCTCACCGCTGGTCGACATGGTGGGCACCGGCGGCGACAGCTCGGGCAGTTTCAATCTTTCCACCGGTGCGGCGTTGCTGGTGGCGGCGACCGGTGTTCGGGTCGCGAAACACGGAACCAGCTCGGTCTCCAGCCGTAGCGGCAGCGCTGACGTGATTCGCGCGCTGGGCTTGAGTCTGCCGCTGGATGAAAACGCGGCAGGCGCATGCCTGGCGGCGACCGGCTTCACTTTTTTCTTCGCGCCGTATTTTCACCCGGCCTTCAAGGCCATCATGCCCGTCCGCCAGGCGCTGGGCGTGCGCACCGTATTCAATATCCTGGGCCCGCTGCTGAATCCCGCAGCGCCGCCGTTTCACCTGATCGGCGCTTATCATGTCGACGTGGCCGCGTTGCTCGCAGAGGCGCTGGCCGGCATGCCGATCGAGCGCACCTACGTGGTGCACGGCGATCCGGGCTGGGACGAGGCGACGCCGGTGGGGCCGTTCACGCTGTTCGACGTCAGGCCCGGCAAGGTCATCCGTAGTATCCGCAGTGCCGAGGAATTCGGCCTGCCGCAGTGCACGGCGGAGGAGCTGAAGGGTGGTGATGCCGCCCATAATGCTCAGCATCTGCGCGCCGTGCTCGAAGGGCGCGACCGCAGTGCGCACCGCAATGCAATCGTGTTGCAAGCCGCACTTGTCCTGGAATTGCTGGACAAGGCACAGTCGCCTCGTGAAGCCGCCCGCATGGCGCAGGATGCCATCGACAGCGGCGCCGGCACGCGGGTGCTGGAAAAAATCTCAGCTTTTGGTCAATCCCTTTCTGCACCATGACCGGTCTTCTCACAGAAATGACACAGACGAGCCTGGCAAGGCTCGAACAGGCGCGCGCCAAGGAATCCGAGAAAGCGCTGTGGGCGCGAGCTTCGGACATGGCGCCGCCGCCGCGCTTGAAGTTGTGCCCGGAAGGGTTCGACGTCATTGCCGAGTGCAAGCTGCACTCGCCTTCGGCGGGCGATCTCTCGGCGCATACCACGGGTGTTGAGAACCGCGTACAGACGTACGCGCATGGCGGCGCATGTGCCGTTTCGGTGCTGACCGAGCCGACGCGCTTCGGCGGTTGCCTGGATCACCTGGCGCAGGCTTCGGCGGTGCTGGCACCGTTGAAGGTGCCGACCATGCGCAAGGACTTTCTGGTCGATCCATATCAGGTGATGGAAGGCCGCGCGGCGGGCGCCGGCGGCGTGCTGGTCATCGTGCGCATGCTCGATCGCAGCCGCATCACCGAACTGCTCGATTGTGCCGCCATGCTCAAGATGTTCGTGCTGCTCGAAGCTTTCGACGCGGCGGACCTGCAGGCAGCACACGAAGTGCTGGCGCTGCGCAAGGCGCACGACGAACAGATCCTGGTCGGGCTCAACTGCCGCGACCTGGAGAAACTCACGGTCGAGTTCTCGCGTCTCGAGGATCTCGCCGATCGTCTGCCTCCCGGTTACGCGCACGTTGCGGAAAGCGGTGTCAATTCGCTGCAGGACGTGAAGACGGTGGTGGACCTCGGCTATCGCCTGGCTCTCGTCGGCACGACGCTGATGAACTCAGCCGATCCGCGCAAGCTTCTGGGCGAGATGCTGGCTACCGGCCGTGAGCGTGCGATGGCCGTGCGCACGCGCAAGATCAGGATCGCGACCGGAGACGAGCAGGAGTGAGTGCGGCACGCTCGCCACGGAACGGCGCTGGATCCCGGCGCTCGAGAACGCGTGCCCGGTTGGAGAAGGCTGCCGGCCGCGATCGACGTCCATTCGCGTGTTCGCCGTGACGCTCTGGGTAAAGATTTGTGGCTTGACCACGGATGAGGGCATCGCCGCTGCAGTTGCGGCGGGTGCCGACGCCGTCGGTTTCGTATTTGCGCCATCGAAACGGCAGGTCACGGCGCAGCGCGCCGCCGAGCTGGCTCGGAGTGTGCCGTCGCACGTGACACGCGTGGCGGTCATGCAGCATCCGGCGCAAGCGCTGCTCGATGAAGTCTGGGCGATCTTTCGTCCCGACGTGCTGCAGACCGATGCCGAGGATCTCGAGTCGCTGATCGTGCCGGCGGACCTCGCGGTCATGCCGGTGTTGCGTGCCGGTCGTGTGCGCTCCGGTTCGTTGCCGCAGCGGTTTCTGTTCGAGGGGCCTGTCAGCGGAGCAGGCGAAGCCGCCGATTGGAATGCCGCTGCGGAGTTGGCGCGGCAATCGCAGTTGGTCCTGGCGGGCGGGCTGAATCCCGCGAATGTCGCGGACGCGGTTCGCCGGGTCCGTCCCTTCGGGGTCGACGTCAGCAGTGGCGTTGAGCGCGAGCCCGGCATCAAGGATGCCGCAAAGATTGCACAGTTCATTCGCGCGGCGCGCTCCAGCACGCCTGCGCCCTTGTCGGAGTAGTTGAATGACAGCAGATGCACAGACCGACAGGCAGAAGCTATGGGATCAGACCATGGCCGACGCCTATCCCGATCGTCAGGGCCGTTACGGCCCGTTCGGCGGCCGCTACATCCCGGAAACACTGGTGCCGGCGCTCAATCGCTTGCAGGCGGGCGTGGATAAATATCTGCGCGATGCAGATTTCCTCGCGGAGTTTCATGCAGAGCTGAAGAGCTGGATCGGCCGGCCGACGCCGCTGACTTACGCGCGAGGCTTGTCCAAGCTGTGGGGTGCGGAAGTGTGGCTCAAGCGCGAAGATCTCGCGCACACCGGCGCTCACAAGATCAATAACTCGGTCGGGCAGGTGCTGCTGGCGAAGAAGCTCGGCGCGAAACGCGTCATCGCCGAAACCGGTGCGGGTCAGCACGGTGTCGCTTCGGCTGCCGCGTGCGCACGCTTGGGAATGCCGTGCACGGTCTATATGGGTTCCGTCGATATGGAACGTCAGGCGCCGAACGTGGGACGCATGAAGCTGCTCGGTGCGGAAGTCGTGCCAGTCACCAGCGGCGACCAGACTTTGCGGGCGGCGGTGGATGAGGCGTTGCGCGACTGGGTCACCGATCCGAACGGCACGTATTACTGCATCGGTTCGGCCATCGGTCCGCATCCCTATCCGTACATCGTGCGCGAACTGCAATCGGTGATCGGGCGCGAAGCGCGCGAGCAGATGCTTGCCATCACCGGCAAGCTGCCCGACATCGCCGTGGCCTGCGTGGGCGGCGGCTCGAACGCCATCGGATTGTTCCATCCTTTCGTCAAGGATCATGAAGTCGCGCTGCTGGGCCTGGAGGCTGGCGGTGCGGGCAACGGCCTGGGCCAGAACGCAGCATCGCTGGCGTACGGCTCGCCCGGCGTGTTGCAGGGCACGTACTCGATGCTGTTGCAGGACGAGAACGGGCAGATCCAGGAAACGCAGTCCGTATCCGCAGGTCTCGATTATCCCGGTGTCGGACCCGAGCACGCGTTGCTGATGACCATCGGTCGCGTGAAGTATGAAGCCGTGAATGACGATGATGCGCTGGCCGCGCTCGCCGAGTGCTGTGCAGCCGAAGGCATTCTGCCGGCGATCGAATCCTCACACGCGCTGGCTGGCGCCAAACGCTACGCCAAGGCGAATCCGGGCAAGCGCATCCTGATCGGACTTTCCGGGCGCGGCGACAAAGACATGCCAACGTTGCAGAAGACCATCTTGAAGGGGCAGTTGTGATGACGATCGGCAGTACGATCAGCGAGGCGATCGGCAAGGCCAAGGCGCAGGGCCAGCCGGCCATCGTCGCCTACATCACGGCGGGCTTTCCGAAACGGGAGAAATTTCTCGAGCAGCTGCAGGCAGTCGCTGCCGCGGCCGATGTGGTCGAGATCGGCGTGCCGTTCAGCGATCCGATGGCGGACGGCACAACGATTCAGCGCTCCAGCCGCGCCGCGCTCGACCAGGGCGTGTCGCTGCGCTGGATTCTCTCGGAGCTTGCCGGACAGCCGCGCGGCGCTACGCCGCTGCTGCTGATGAGCTATCTGAATCCGTTGCTGGCCTATGGCGTGGAGCGATTGCCCAAGGCCGCGGCCGAGGCGGGCATTGCCGGATTCATCGTTCCCGATCTGCCGTACGAGGAATCCGCCGAGCTGCGCGCGGCCCTCGAAGCCCACGGAATTGCGCTGGTGCAGTTCGTCACGCCGGTGACGCCGCTCGATCGCATGGCCATGCTCTGCCAGGCCAGCCGCGGGTTCATCTATGGCATCACCATGACCGGTACCACCGGCAAGAACGTCGCCGTGCCGCAGCAGGTGCTCGACTACTTCGCCAGCGTGAAGCGCATTTCGCCGGTGCCGGTCTGCGCCGGCTTCGGCATTCGCAGCCGCGAGCAGGTGGCGTTGATGGCGCCGTATGTCGACGGCGTGATCGTCGGCTCTGCGCTGGTGGAAGTCATGGAGCGAGGCGAGGATCCGGCGGCATTCCTGCGTTCGTTGCGCGGATGAAGGGGTGCGGCAGCCCGGCGGACATGTTCGCCGGGAAGCCCTGCGTCTTGAGCGCACGCAATCGACGTAGGTAATCCACTGAACGGAATTCCCGTACACGCCATCGCCGAAACCGCGCCGGAACAATCCCTGCTGCCGTCGCCTTAGAGAGAAGCCGGAGCGGTTGTCCGGTGTTCGCTGGCGCGCAGGGGAGGGCCATGGCGTCGAAATCTCCATGGTGGCCGTTCGCCGCTCTGTTCGGATCCCGCAAGCCTGCGCCTGTTACCAGGCAGAGCGCGCCGCCGAATCCTTTCCACGCCGTTTCCGTCGTGCCGGGCAAGAAGGCTTGCGCCGCTGCGCATCACTTCACCGGTCGACGGTTCCTGTCGCGACAAGCACCGAAACTGCCGCTGCCGACCTGCGACGTCGCTGTTTGCTCCTGCCGCTACAAACATCACAAGGATCGCCGCGTGGGGCCGCGTCGTCGCGGCGAGATTGGCATGATGTCGCCGCTATGGAGTGGCACGGAGCGTCGCCGCTCCCGCGGCCGTCGCGCCGATGACAAGTAGACCCAGCTGTAAGCACAGATTGGTGAACGCTTTGATCATTCCCGCGAAGGCGGGAATCCAGTGCTAGTAGTCAGGATGGACTCCCGCCTGCGCGGGAGTGACGGATGAATTTACGCCACCGGCTCGGGCGTGAACGCGGACAGGCGACTCTGCGTGCGCAGCATGTCGGCTTCGGTGAACTCGCGTTCCGGACGCATTCGGCGAACCAGGTTGGCGAAATCGTCGGCGGGCACGGCCGGGCTGCAATAGAAGCCCTGGTACTGATCGCAACCGAGCTGGCGCAGGAATTCAAGCTGATCGCTCGACTCCACACCCTCGGCCACCACGCGCAACCGCAGGTTGTGTGCGAGCGAGATAATCGCCTTGACGATGGAAGCGTCGTCGGAATTCTTCATCAGGTCGCGAATGAAGCTGCGATCGATCTTGAGCTTGTCCAGCGGAAAGCGTCGCAGGTAGCTCAGCGAGGAATAGCCGGTGCCGAAATCGTCGATGGAGATGTGCACGCCCATGGCGCTCAGGGTGGCGAGCGTGGCGGCGGAGGCTTCCGGGTTGTGCATGACCGCGCTTTCGGTCAGCTCCAGCTCGATCGAGCCCGGCTCGAGCCGTGACTCTTCCAGCGCCGATTTCACCATCGCCGCCAGATCGGCCTGGCGAAACTGCTTCGCGGAGAGATTCACCGCCACACGTACCGGCGACAGGCCGGCATCCAGCCAGCTCCGTATCTGCCGGCACGCAGCGCGCAGAACCCATTCGCCCAATGGCACGATCAAACCCGTTTCTTCCGCTATCGGAATGAACGTCAGTGGCGAGATCAGACCGCGCGTCGGATGGCGCCAGCGGATCAACGCCTCGGCGCTGCGCACGCGATCGGTTGGAATGTCGACCTTCGGCTGATAGTGCAACTCCATCTCACCCATCTCGATGGCGCGACGCAGCTCGCTTTCCATGGCGAGCCGATCGTCGGTAAAGCTGCTCATTTCCGCGGCATAGAAGCGGTAGCCGCCGCGCGCGGAATCCTTGGTGTAGCGCATGGCCGCGTTGGCCCGGCGCAGCAGAACGTCGAACGAATCGCCGTCCATCGGGAAGGTGCTGATGCCGATGCTCACGGACGGATGCACGTCGACGGTGCCGGACGTGAACTTCTGGTGCAAGGCTTCGAGCACCTTTTCCGCCACGGTCTCCGCATCGCGTGCGCTACGCAGCTCGGTGGCCAGGATGGTGAACTCGTCGCTGGCCAGTCGTGCCAGTGTGTCGTTGTGCCGAAGCACGCTGCGCAGGCGCTGCGACAGTTCGAGCAGCAGCTCATCGCCCGCCTGGTGGCCGAGCGAATCGTTGATCGCCTTGAGCCGGTCGACGTCCAGCACCATCACCGCGAGTTGCGTATCGCGGCGCCGTGCATCGGCCAGTGCTTGTTCGGCGGCCGCTACCAGTGCCACGCGGTTGGGCAGGCCGGTCAGTGAGTCGCAGCGGTTCGAGTTACGCACGTGCGCGTCGATCGCATCATCGCGGTCGCGGCGCAGCCTGAAGGACAGCCACAGGGCAGCACATGAGGCCAGGATTGCGACGACGATCGATGCCATCAGCAGCATGCGGTCGTCAGTCGGCACGGAAACGACGCCCGGCCGGTACACGCCAGCGTGACGCATCGCCCAGATGCCGACACTCAGTGCCAGCACGCCGCTGCCGAACCAGGCGATACCCCGACGCAGCCACGTGCCATAGACGCGCGCCGCCAGGTTTGACGCCGTGTAACAGACGACGATGGCGACCGCGATCGACAGGTAGACCAGCCAGGGGTTGTAAGTGCCTTGCATATATCGAATGACGGCGCGACGAGTTCGCGCTGCATTCGCTAGACGTATCGGGCACCGGCTCAGGTGCTTGAGGCTCTGCCGGCGGTCAAATCCGCGAACCGCTGGGAGAAATCGGGAAATGTGCGGCAATTCTCACTTTGCCCCCGCTGTCGCAGGGCAGCCGCTAGAATTCATTCATGAAATCCATCTGTGTTTTCTGCGGATCCAGCCCCGGCGACCGGCCCGGCTACCTGCAGCTGGCCCGCGAACTGGGCCAATTACTGGCGCGGCGCAATCTCACCGTGGTGTATGGCGGCGGGCGCGTCGGGTTGATGGGCGCGCTGGCGGATGCGGCGTTGAAGGAAGGCGGGCAGGTGATTGGCGTCATTCCGCAGCTGCTGCTCGACAAGGAAGTGGGCCATTCGGGGCTGTCGGAGCTGCACGTGGTGCGGACCATGGCCGAGCGCAAGCTCAAGATGGGCGACCTGGCGGACGCCTTCCTGACCCTGCCCGGCGGCATCGGCACCATGGACGAGCTGTTCGAAGCCTGGACCTGGACCCAGCTCGACCTGCACCGCAAGCCCTGCGGGCTGCTCAACTACCAGGGGTTCTACGACCCGCTGATCGCTTTCATCGATCGCGCCGTCGAGGAAGGATTCCTGCGTCCGCGACATCGCGCCGCGCTCATCGTCGACTCGGACATGACGAAACTGTTGCAACGCCTGCAGGATTGAGCCTCGAACCCCTGCTTGACATGGTGGGCCGCGGTCTGCAGCCTTGGCGCCCTCCGTATCCGCCACTCCACGGCGGCGGCTGAGCTGTCGAATTTTCCAGTCCGAGCGCGTCCATTCCCATGCTACTGACCCTGCTGCAAGCCAAACTCCACCGTGTCCGCGTCACCCAGGCCGATCTGGATTACGAAGGTTCCTGCGGCATCGACGAAGGGCTGCTCGAAGCGTCGGGACTGCGCGTCAACCAGTACATCGAGCTGTACAACGTCTCCAACGGCGAGCGTTTCGCCACCTATATCATCAAGGCGCCGCGTGGCTCGGGTGCCATCTCGCTGAACGGCGCGGCCGCGCGCAGGGCCATGGTGGGCGACCTGCTCATCATCTGCGCCTACTCGCAGTACACCGAAGCGGAAGCCGCGGAGCACGAGCCCGTGGTCGTACTCGTCGACGAGAACAACCAGCCGCGTCGCGACCGCTCGCTGAAAACCGTCTCCTGAACCGCACTGGCAGCGTCCGGACCCATGGAACTCATCACCTGGTTCGTCGATGTCATCCTGCACCTGGACAAGCATCTTTCCGAGCTGGTCCTGCAGTACCACTTCTGGATCTACCTGATCCTGTTCCTGATCGTGTTCTGCGAGACCGGCCTGGTGGTGACGCCGTTCCTGCCCGGCGATTCGCTGCTGTTCGCCGCGGGCGCACTGGCTGCTATCGATTCCACCGGCACTTTGAACGCGGTGTGGTTGTGGGTGCTGCTGATGCTGGCGGCCATCATCGGCAATGAAGTCAATTTCCGCGTCGGCCGGGCAATCGGGCCACGTGCTTTCAGCGGTGGCATCCGCTGGCTGAAGCAGGATTATCTGCTGCGAACGCAGGCGTTCTACGACCGGCATGGTGGCAAGACCATCGTGCTGTCGCGCTTCATTCCGATCATCCGCACGTTCGCGCCGTTCGTTGCCGGCGTCGGCATGATGCAGCGCCGTCGCTTCGCCGCCTACAACTTCCTCGGCGGCTTCACCTGGGTGACCGCTTTCATCTGGGGCGGCTTCCTGTTCGGCAACGTGCCCCTGATCAAGAACAATTTCGGCGTGGTCACCATCCTCATCGTGGTGGTTTCCGTGTTGCCGGTGGTCTGGGGCCTGCTGCGGCCGGCGCCACAGCGGGTCTGATGCGATGAGCGTCCGTGTCCGCGTTGCCGATCGCTTCAACGGACCGCCGGACTCGGGCAACGGTGGCTACACCACCGGCCTGATCGCGCTGGCCATCGGCGAGCCGGTCGGCGTGCGGTTGGCGCGGCCGGTGCCGATGAATCAGGACCTCGTCATCGCAAGCGTCGGCGAAGGCTACTGGGAAGCACGTGCCGGGTCCGAGGTGATCGCGACAGCGGCACTGCAGCCGGTCGAAGTCGATGTGCCGCGACCGCCGTCCTGGGTGGAAGCGTTCGGCGTTTCGCAGCACTTCTCAGGGTTCACCCAGCACATCTATCCCACCTGCTTCGTCTGCGGCCCGGCGCGGGCGCAAGGTGATGGGCTGCGGATTTTTCCTGGCTCAGTGCCTGGCACCCAGCTGTTCGCCGCGCCGTGGCAGCCGGACGCTTCGCTGGGCGATGCGACCGGAAAGGTGCGGCCGGAATTCGTCTGGGCGTCGCTCGATTGTCCCGGCTATTTCGCATCCGCCAATCCCAAGCCCGCGCTGCTCGGGGAACTGGCCGTTCGTGTCGATCAGGTGCCTCGCGTCGGCGAGCCCTGCGTCGTGACGTCATGGCGCATCGAGGGCGAGGGTCGCAAGCACAGGGTCGGCACGGCGCTGTTCGGCGCCGATGGACAACGTTGCGCCGTGGGCGTGGCGACGTGGGTTGAGTTGAAGAGCGGTTCGTAAACCGTCGTCGCAAGCCTGGCATACGCCTGCCATCAACCCTCCGGTCATTCCCGCGAAAGCGGGAATCCATCTGACCGCTATCAGCTCTGGTCGCTTCTGCGTGAGTTTGCCCTCGATCTGGTTGAGAGCAGGAGTTCATGGTGTCGAGCGGATGGATTCCGCTTTCGCGGGAATGACAGGGAGAGGGCTGTGCGATGGATGTCGTCGCCAGCAAGGCGGAGGGACTACCTGCGCGAATACCAGAGCGTAGCCGCGCTGGCGACAATCATTGCAATACCCGGCCACAGTGGGTCGCGGTGCAGCGAGAGCCAGAACAGGCCTCCCAGCAACACAATGGCAGCGACCACGGTGGTATCGCGGCGGCGAGCATCTTCGCGAATTTCGCGGCGTAGCGCCTCGATGTCCGGCGACTGCATCGGTACTGCGAGCCTGCCATCGGCGGCGCGCTGAATCGTGTTCTGGATCAGCTGCGGCGTCATGCGCAGCGAATCAACGAAGCCCGGCAGCTGATCGCGCGCCTGCTTGAGCATGGAGCGCACGCTGTAGCGCTCCTGCATCCATTGCCGTAGCAGCGGCTGTGCCGTCTCCCACAGATCCAGATCCGGATACAGCTGCCGGCCGACGCCCTCGATCTGCAGCAGGGTTTTCTGGATCAGCATCAACTGCGGCTGCATCTGCGCATCGAAGCGCTGTGCGGCTTCGAACAGGCTGATCAGCACCTGGCCGAAGGAAATCTCCTTCAGCGGTTTGTTGGCGATCGGCTCGCACACGGTGCGCACCGCCGATTCCAGCTCGTCGACGCGCACGTGCGACGGAATCCAGCCAGCGTCGATGTGCAGCTGGGCGATACGCCGGTAGTCGTGATCGAAGAAGGCGATGAAGTTTTCCGCCAGGTAATGCTGGTCACGTGGATCGAGCGTGCCGACGATGCCGAAGTCCACTGCCGCATAGCGCGGGTGTTGCGGATCGTCGAGCAGCACGAAAATGTTGCCGGGGTGCATGTCGGCATGGAAGAAATTGTGGCGGAATGCCTGCGTGAAGAAGATCTCCACGCCGTTCTCCGCCAGGCGCTTGATGTTGGCGCCGCGCCGTTGCAGTTCTGCGATGTCGTTGATGAGCACGCCGTGCAGGCGCTCCATCACCATCACGTTCTTGCGGCACAGATCCCAGTAGACCTCAGGCACGTACAGCAAGCGCGATTCGGCAAAGTTGCGTCTGAGTTGCGCGGCGTTGGCAGCTTCGCGCATCAGGTCCAACTCGTCGAGAATAGTCTTTTCGTACTCACGCACCAGCTCGACCGGGCGCAGGCGATGCGCGTCCGGCCAGTAGCGCGCGGCGAGCTGCGCCAGCGCATACATCACTTCGATATCGCGCTGGATCTGCCCGCGAATACCGGGTCGCACGATCTTGACCACGACTTCCTTGCCGCTGGTGAGCTGCGCGGTGTGAACCTGCGCAATGGTTGCGGCAGCCAGCGGTGCTTCGTCGAAGCGTGCGAAAACTTCGCTGAGCGGCCGTTCGTAGGCCGCTTCAGCAATGCTCTTGGCCCGTGCGCTGGAGAATGGCGGCACTCGATCCTGCAGTTTCTCCAGTTCGTCGGCGATGTCCCGCGGCAGCAGATCGCGTCGCGTCGAGAGCGTCTGGCCGAACTTCATGAAGATCGGGCCGAGCTCTTCCAGCGCCAACCGCAGACGCTCCGCACGACTGCCGCCGCGCTCGCGGTGAAACCAGGTTGCCGGCGACAGGTAGAACGCGAAACGCAGCGGCCGGAACAGGTGAGTGGCCAGGATGATCTCGTCGAGACCGTGCCTGACGAGAACGCGCTGGATCTGCAGTAGGCGCGAGAGAACCCGAAGCCTCACTGCGTCTTCCTCGCCTCGAGCAGCGACAGGCGCGCTTCCAGTCGCTCGACGTCATCGCGCAGCTTGTCCACGCCGACGATGAACTCGTCCGCCTCAGTGCGGGTTGGCAGGTCGCGGCCCTCTTCCTGCAAATACTCCGCGACGTTCTGCGCAAACGTATCCGAAGCACGGCGCCCGAAGGCGAGCACGGAGCGTGCGACATTGCCGACCTGGTGCGCAGCGACATCGCCGATGACACGGGACAGCTCTTCTTCGAGATCGGGGCGAGCCGCCTTGAGCAGCTCGCTGAAAGTCTGTGCGACCTCCGCATCGCCTTCGATGTGGACCGCGCCGGTGCGCAGCGCGGCTTCGGGCGTCGCGCCGGCCAATTGCATGAAAGAAATTGGCGTGCCTGACAGCGTCGCGCTCGCCGTTTCAGGCTGTGCGGTGTCGAGCGTCATGCGCTCGCCATCGGAGCGAAAGCTGATGCTCAGCGGCAGGCCGGTGAAACGCAGCGCCAGCACCTTGCCGTCCAGCCGCTTGCACAGGGTGCGGGCTGCGACGGAGCCGGCGATGTTGCGATTCAGGATCGATTCGAGCGGAGTCAGGCGCATGTCAGAACCGGTAGCCGCGATGCAGTGCGACGATGCCGCCGCTCAGGTTGTGGTAGCTGCAATTCTCCAGCCCTGCCTCGCGCATCATGTTCACCAGCGTCGGCTGGTCCGGAAAGCGACGGATCGACTCGGCCAGGTAGCGGTAGCTCGCCTCGTCCTTGGCCACCACTTCGCCCAGCCACGGCAGCACCGAGAACGAGTACGCGTCATAGATGGGCTTCAGGCCCGGCGCCACCGGGTGCGAGAACTCCAGCACCATCAGTTGTCCGCCCGGCTTCAGCACGCGCGTCATCGAACGCAACGCCGCAGCCTTGTCGGTGACATTGCGCAGACCGAAGCCGATGGTGACGCAATCGAAGCTCGAATCCGGGAACGGCAGACGCTCGGCGTTGGCCAGCGAATAGCGGACGTTGCCGACCAGACCGCGATCGGTCAGGGCGTCGCGCCCTTCGGCAAGCATCGCTGCGTTGATGTCGGTCAGCACCACCAGCCCTTTTTCACCGACCTGCTTCGCCATGCCGGCCGCAATGTCGCCGGTGCCGCCTGCAACATCGAGCGCGCGCTGGCCGGGCCGCAGCCCGGTTTGCGACAGGGTGAAGCTCTTCCAGATCCGATGCGCGCCGCCCGACATCAGATCGTTCATCAGGTCGTAATTGCCGGCGACGGACTCGAACACCGCGCGCACGCGTGCGGCCTTCTCGGCAACCGGAACTTCCTGGTAGCCGAAATCGGTGGTGCCGCCGGAAGCGGCCGGACGATTGTTGTCGGTAGCGGTCATGGTGAGCTTCGCAAGGGCTGCATTGTAGCCATGAGCCGGCAGGGGGACGAGGGATTCTGGTCTGCAGCGGATGATCTTTCTGAGCGTCGCGATACCGCAAGCTGCTGCGGTCTGGGCCGGGGTCTCTCGTTTCGGGACCCTCAAAAACAGGGATGTTTTTGGGGAGCCCCCAGGGATGGGTTCACGGCGTTCCCGAAACGAGAGACCCCGGCCCAGACCGCAACGCTGTCAAACGAGCGCCTCTCTCAAGGCGATCTTTCAAACCAGCCCGCTACCGCTTCTTCCCAACCGGCGTCGGATACGGAATCCCCAGCTCCTGCAGCCGCCCCAGGTATTGCGCCCACTTCTGCTCACGCTCGCGCCCCAGCTCATGCAGATAGGTCCAGGTGTAAAGACCCGTGTCATGGCCATCGTCGAACACCAGCCGCACGGCGTAGTTGCCGACCGGCTCGACCGCCTTGATGCCCACTTCGTGCTTGCCGAGCTGCAAGGTTTCCTGCCCCGGCCCGTGGCCACGTACTTCGGCGGACGGCGAATAAACGCGCAGATACTCGAACGGCAGCTCGAAATGCGCGCCGTCGTCGAAGCCGATGTCGAGCAGGCGCGATCTGGTGCGCAGCTTGATGGACGTGGGGTGTGGCATTCGCTTAAAGAATGTATCTCGTCAGGTCCTCGTCCTTCACCAGCTCGCCCAGGTGCTTGTCGACGTAGTCCGCGTCGATCGTCACCGCGGCGCCGTTGCGGTCGGCGGCCTCGAACGAGAGGGTTTCGAGCAGCCGCTCCAGCACCGTGTGCAGGCGGCGCGCGCCGATGTTCTCGGTGCGCTCGTTGACCTGGAAGGAAACCTCGGCGATGCGCCGCACGCCGCTGTCAGCGAACTCCAGCTTCACGCCTTCGGTTTCCAGCAGTGCCTTGTACTGCGTACATAGTGAAGCATCCGGCTCGGTGAGGATGCGGATGAAATCCTCGACCTTCAGCGCCTGCAGCTCCACGCGGATCGGAAAGCGGCCCTGCAGTTCCGGAATCAGGTCCGACGGACGCGACATGTGAAAGGCGCCGGAGGCGATGAACAGGATGTGATCGGTCTTCACCATGCCATGCTTGGTGCTGACGGTGCTGCCTTCCACCAATGGCAGCAGATCGCGCTGCACGCCTTCGCGGCTCACGTCTGCGCCCTGCGTTTCCTGGCGGCGCGCGATCTTGTCGATCTCGTCGATGAACACGATGCCGTTCTGCTCGGCGTTCCGCAGTGCCTGCAGCTTGAGCTCTTCCTCGTTGATCATCTTGGCTGCTTCCTCGTCGGTGAGCAGCTTGAACGCCTCGCGTACCTTCACCTTGCGCATCTTGGTGCGCTGGCCGCCGAGATTCGAGAACATGCCTTGCAGCTGCTGGGTCAGGTCCTCCATGCCGGCCGGTGCCATGATCTCGACGCCCATCGGCAGGGCGCGCACTTCGATTTCGATCTCGCGATCGTCGAGCTGGCCTTCGCGCAGCATCTTGCGGAATTTCTGGCGCGTGTCGTGATCGCGCGGCTCAGGATCCGGTTCGGATGTGAAGCCCATCGCCTTGGGTCGTGGCAGCAATGCATCCAGCACGCGTTCTTCGGCTGCGTCCATGGCGCGATGACGCACCTTCTCCGTCTCCACCTCGCGCGTCATTTTGACGGCGACATCCATCAGATCCTTGATGATGGAATCGACCTCGCGGCCGACATAGCCGACCTCGGTGAACTTGGTGGCTTCGACCTTGATGAAGGGCGCACGCGCGAGCTTCGCCAGGCGCCGCGCAATTTCGGTCTTGCCGACGCCCGTCGGGCCGATCATCAGGATGTTCTTCGGCGTGATCTCCGCACGCAGTTCTTCCTGTACCTGCATCCGGCGCCAGCGATTGCGCAGCGCGATCGCTACGGCGCGCTTGGCGTCAGCCTGTCCGACGATGTGCTTGTCGAGTTCCTGGACGATTTCTCTGGGGGTCATGGAGGACATAGGCAAGGAGATGCGGCAATGGCGGACAAAGGAAGGGGTGGCAGCGATGACGCAAGCGGCTCAGTCTGTTTGCGACGAGATGCCGGCTGCGCCCAGGCGTGTCTTCAACCTCCGAGCACTTCGATGGTGAGATTACGGTTGGTGAAGACGCAGATATCGGCGGCGATGTTCAACGATTTCTCGACCACGCTGCGCGCGTCGAGCTCGGTGTTCTGCATCAGGGCGCGTGCGGCCGCCTGTGCATAAGCGCCGCCGGAGCCGATGGCCATGATGTCGTCCTCGGGTTCGATCACGTCGCCGTTGCCCGAGATGATGAACGAGCTGCGCAGGTCGGCGACGCACAGCAGCGCTTCCAGACGGCGCAGGCTGCGATCCGAACGCCAGTCCTTGGCCAGCTCGATGGCCGCGCGCGTGAGATTTCCGTACTGCTGCAGCTTGGTCTCGAAGCGCTCGAACAGGGTAAAGGCATCGGCCGTGCCACCGGCAAATCCCGCCAGTACTTTGCCTTCATAGAGCGGCCGCACCTTGCGCGCATTGGACTTCATCACGGTGTTGCCGAGCGAGACCTGGCCGTCGCCGCCGATGGCGACCACGCCGTTGCGGCGCACGGAAAGGATGGTGGTGCCGTCGAACTGCTGCATGGGGGATTCTTAGGATTTCCTGCGGGCGCGAGGGTGAGCCTGGTCGTATATCTTGGCCAGATGCTGGAAATCAAGGTGAGTGTAGATCTGGGTGGTGGCCAGGTTGGCGTGACCGAGCAGTTCCTGCACACCGCGCAGATCCTGGCTGGATTCCAGCAGATGGCTGGCGAATGAGTGCCGGAACATGTGGGGATGCAGGTGTACGCCCAGACCCTGGCGTTTTGCCCACAGCGTGATGCGTGTCTGCACTGCGCGCTGCAGCAGGCGCCCGCCGTGGTTGGCGACGAATACGGCCTGCTCGCCGGGCTTGGCCAGCGCGGAACGTTCCCGCAGCCACGTCGAGAGCGCATCGAGCGCATAACGGCCGACCGGCACGATGCGCGTCTTGCCGCCCTTGCCGGTGACGCGCACGGTCCGGTCCGGTAGATCGAGATTGTCCAGATCCAGCTCGACCAGCTCGGACAGGCGCAGGCCGGAGGAGTAGAACAGCTCCATGATGGCCTTGTCGCGCACATCCAGCTGCTCGTCGGTGCGGAAGGTCAGCAATCGCGCCATCTGATCCGCATCGATGGTCGCCGGCAGGCGCTTGCTGGCCTTGGGGGCGCGCACGTCGATCGCCGGATTGCTCTGCACCGGCGGCTGGTCCTGGCGCAGCAGGAAATTGAAAAAACTACGCAGTGCCGACAGACGCCGCTGGATGGTGCGCGGCGACTGGCCCTGGCGGAATTCCGCAGCGGCAAAACTGCGGACATGCTGGCTGTCGACGCTGCGCCAGTCGGCGATGTCGTTGCGCTCGCAGAAGCGCATGAACAATTCCAGGTCGCGGCGATAGTTGGAATCGGTGTGCGGCGACAGTCGTCGTTCCGACGACAAATGCTTCAGGAACTTCGGCAGCCAGCTGCGTGCGTCGTCATGCATGACAGTGCGCGCGACGCAAGGGCGCTTAAGGCGTTGCGACGGCTTCGCTCACCAGATTGCCGATGCGGGCGAGGAATTCCGTGCTCATGGTCGGATGGAAGCGTTCGGCATCCGGGCTGCCGACGGCCAGTAGGCCCGCCGCGGGCTGCGGACCCAGCGGCACCAGCGCCGCCGAACCGATCTCGATCGTGCCCGCGCCGAACAGGAAATCGCGCTGGCTGTCGCGAATCTGGCCGCAACGCGGCTTGCCGGATTCGAACAGCGTCTCGAACATCTTGAGTTCCGGCGCGGTCGGCTCGATCAGTCGCAAATGACGATTGCTGAGGGCGGTGAAGCCGGAAGTCTTGCCCGGCGCCAGCAGGATCAGCCATTCGGAGGCACCGAAGTCCTCGCGCAGCGACGATTCCAGCGTGTCGAGCACGGCTTCGGCCGTGCGCGCGCGGATCAAGCGGCAGGACAGGCGATGGATCTTGTTCGCCAGCGTGTCGTTGGCACGCGCGACGCTGATCAGCTCCTGCAGGTGCGTTTCCAGCTTCTCGTTCTTCTCCCGCAGCACCAGCACCTGGCGTTCCACCAGCGAAATCGTGGAGGCGCCGCGGCTGTGCGGCAGCTTGAGCTTGGCCAGCAGCGGGGTGTGACGCTCGAAGAAGTCGGGATTGTGCTGCAGATAGGTGGCGACGGCATCTTCGGGAAGCGATTCGGCTTCGACACCGCGGACGGGTTGCTTGCTCATGGCGTCTCTATGGACAGTGTTTCAGCGCAGCCAGGATGGGTTTTCAAATTTCGACCGTGCCTTCGAACACCTTCACCGCCGGGCCGGTGAGCCAGAGGTGTTCGCCCGGGCCGGGCCAGCGCACGATCATTCTGCCGCCCGGCGCGTCGACTGCGACTTCGTCCGTCAGCAGGCCGAGCCGGCGACCGACGGCCACCGCGGCGCAAGCGCCGGTACCGCAGGCCTGGGTCTCGCCGACACCGCGCTCGAACACCCGCAGACGGATGTGATTGGGGCTGACCACTTCCATGAAGCCAACGTTGGCACGCTTGGGAAAGCGAGCATGATTCTCCACGGCTGGTCCGATCGTGTCCACGGCCGCGTTCTCCACGGAGGGCACCTGGATCACCGCGTGCGGATTGCCCATCGATACCGCGCTGATGCGCAGCTCGGACTCGCCGATCCGCAACGGATACACATCGGCTTCGCGCGACGCATCGAACGGCAGCGAGGCGGGATCGAAGTTCGGCGTGCCCATGTCGACGGACACCAGTCCGTCCTGACGCAACTGCACATCGACACGTCCGCCCAGGCTGTCCATGTGGATCTGCTGGCGCGCGAGCTTGTCGGCCACCAGCTTGCCGACGCAGCGGGCGCCGTTGCCGCACTGTTCGATCTCGGAGCCGTCGGCGTTGAAGATGCGGTAGTACACGTCGGTGCCGTCCTGGCGCGGCGGCAGCAGCACCAGGGCCTGGTCGAAGCCGATGCCGGTGTGCCGGTCGGCCAGCCGGCGCATGACCTCGCCGCTGGGCACGGCGGTGTCGGCAGGCGCATCGAAAACGATGAAATCGTTGCCGAGGCCGTGCATCTTGGTGAAGCGCAAAAGCATTGCCGGAAGGATACGGGGTGAGCGGGGCGGGCTCAATCGATTCGCATGCGCTCGACCTTCAGGCACTTGTCCATGACGACCGTGATGCCGGCGTCGACGGCGCGTTGTGCCGCAGCCTCGTCGACCACGTCGAGCTGCAGCCACAGCGCCGGCAGCTTCAGCCGGATGCAGTCGTCGACGAGGCCGCTCACGTGCTGCGGCTGGCGGAACACATCGACGATATCGACCTGCTCGCCGGGGCCGAGCACCTCGGACAGGTGGTCGAGATCAGGCACCGCGCGAATACCTTCCCACACAGCCAGCGCCGGATTCACCGGGATGATGCGATAGCCGTAATCGAGCAGCGTCGAGGCGACCTCGTAGCTTGGCCGGTTGGGGTTGTCGGACAGGCCGACGACGGCGATGGTGCGCGCCGAGCGCAGCAGCGCCTGGATTTCGGACTGGGAAGGGTTCGTAAAGGCCATCGAGGGTCTCCGGATCACTTGCGGGCATTATCACTGTTAGTAAGCGGGAGTGGGGCTGCTTGGAGGGATCAGTGGCAGCTTCGGTTGCTGCGGGTTCTTCGTCCGGGGACTGTAGTAAAGCTCAATCGAGAGGGGCTCTCGTTTGAGGGTGTGCGGTTTCGATGGGCTGCGGCTAGGAGGGTGGCTTCGATTGGCAGCGTGCAGTTGTGGTGGGGCTGCGTTAGAGGTGGCTCTCTCGACTGGCAGTGTGCGGATCCGGCGGGGTGTCTCGTTTCGGGACCGCCGTGAACCCATCCCTGGGGCTGCCACGAAAACATCCCTGTTTTCGAGGCTCCCGAAACGAGACACCCCCGCCGGATCCGCAGAGGTTTCTAAGACTGTGGCGCTCGTCGAGCATGCCTTCGGAACCGGAAGGAGAAGATTGGCACGCTCTTTCCGGCGTCGTTCTGGGCGGGGCCACCCATTTTCAGGATGAGAGGAGGAACAGGATGTTCCGAGTGAGCAAGCCTACAGGGACGTATTTACGTGCGGTCCTGAAAATGGGTGGCCCCGCCCAGAACGACGCCTGGCACGATGCCTCTCTGGAATCCGGAATCCGCAATCCGGAATCGCGTCACCCTCTGAAGCCTGTCCTTCAGCAAAAATCCGGGTTAATTTAAGGCCCAGCTGCCAACAACAACACAGCCAGCGACTCCCATGAGCGATGAAGCGAGGCTTGCATGCGTCATGTGATGGTGATGAATTCCAAGGGTGGTTGCGGCAAGAGCACGCTGGCCACCAATGTCGCCACCTGGTTCGCCAACGAAGGACATACGGTCGCGCTTGCCGACTACGATCCGCAGCGGACCAGCCTCGACTGGCTGGCGACGCGGCCGGAGGATCTGCCGAAGATCGCCGGTGTTGACGCCAATGAAGACGGTTTGCGCGGCGTGCCTCGCGATACCGAGGTGCTGGTGATCGATGCGCCGGCGCGGACGCATGGTTCGGAGATGAACGAGCTGGTGCGCCGGGCCGAGACCATCCTGGTGCCGGTCATGCCTTCGCCCATCGACATGAAGGCCTGTGCGCATTTCATGGCCGAGCTGCTCGAGCTTGGCCGGGTGCAGCGCGAGCAGGCGCGGCTGGCGGTGGTGGCCAACCGGGTGCGCGAGAACACGCTGATTTACGAGGAGCTGGACCAGTACCTGGGCAAGCTCAAGGTGCCGTACCTGACATCACTGCGCCAGTCGACCAATTACCTGCGGGCTTTCCAGCGCGGCATGGGGATTTTCGAGCTGCCGGAATATCTCGCCAGTCCCGACTGGGAGCAGTGGCGCCCGATCACGAAATGGCTGGGGAGCAAGAAGAGTCAGCCGAACTGACCCCGTTCTTCCTGCAGGCTCTGCGCAATGCCCTGGTCCAGTTGCGCGTATTTCAGCTTCACGCCCAGGTGTTTCAGCATGCGTTCGTTGCTGACGCGCCGTGATTCGTGAAGGTAGGAAAGCCGTTCCGGGCTGAAGGTCAGCTGCGCTTCGTCCATGGAGATCCGTGGCGGACACGGCAGGTTGGCAAGTTCGGCCAGCCGGTCGAGAAACACGGTGGAGCTGCAGGCGTTGCCGTCGGTGACGTTGTAGACGCCGCGTGCTTCTTCGTTCAGCGCGGCTGCTGCACAGGCTTCCACCAGGTCATCGACGTGGATGCGATTGGAGAGGCCCGCATCCTCCGGGCGCAGCGCCGGCTCGCGGTGCTTCAGGCGCTCGATGGGTAGGCGACCGGGGCCGTAGATTCCCGGAACTCGCAGAACGATGCGTCGCACCCGGCGTTCCGAGCACCAGACTCGCGTCATCTCTTCCGCGCTGACACGGCGTCGCGCGCGATCGGTCAGTGGGCGGACCGGCGTGCTCTCATCGACACAGGTGCCCTGCGTATCGCCGTACACGCCGGTGGTGCTCACGTAGATGAAGGCGCGTGGTGGCACCGTTGCCAATTGCAGGAAGCGATCCAGCCGCAGGTCGCTTTCGCCGCTGGCGGGCGGCGGCGCCAGATAGAAGATCGCCGCCTGCTCCAGCTTTTCCGGGATCCATGAGCTGAGCCGGACGCGATCGAGATCCAGCGCCACGGCACGGATGCCGGATGCATTCAGCGCGGCGGCGCGGTCAGCCGAGCGCACGACGGCTGTTATGTCATATACGGTCGCCAGCCGGCGGGCCAGGCGCTGGCCGACATAGCCGCAGCCGACGATGAGGGCATGAGGAAGCTCGACGGTCGTTGTCAGTCGCATGGCGCGTAATTGAGCGGCAGGGCCGTGGTGTTCTTCATGACTTCGAGCGAGAAGCTGGCACTGATGTCGAGGAATTCGCCGCCGGCGATCAGGCGTTTGTACAGCACGTCATAGGCATCGATGTTCGGCACCACGATGCGCAGCAGGTAGTCGATGTCGCCGCTCATGCGGTGGATCTCGGTGACCTCGGGAATTTCGCGCACGGTGCGGATGAAATTCTCGAGCCAGGCGGCGCTGTGCCGGGCCGCCTTGACGTTCACGAACACTGTGGTGCCGACATTGACGGCCTTCGCATCGAGCAGTGCCACCGTGCGCACGATCACGCCGGTTTCCTGCAGCCGTTGTATACGGCGCCAGCATTGCGCTTTCGACAGGCCGACGCGCTCGGCGATGTCGGCCGAAGTGAGTGAGCCGTCCCGTTGCAACAGCTCGAGAATGCGTCGATCGAGTCGGTCCATGGGAGTGCATCCGCAAGGCGTTGCTGCGGATCACATCATGCCCGGCAGCAGAAAGCCACACGTCGCGCGCCGTGGTGCGATTGCGGTGGAGAACTATGGTTGAGGGGCGTTGCCGACGCGGCAACGCGCGTTATCGCGCCTCGAACGAACGCGATTGTGACCTGGCGCTGTCGCAGCGTTCAGGCCGGGAAGTGAAACAGCAGGTACGTCAACCCCAGGCTGCACGTCGCCGTCGCGACCGCGACCAGCAGCGCAGTAACGATGGCTCGTGCGCCGGTGCTGTACATCTGAGAGAGCGAAATATTCAGACCGACCGCTGTCATGCCGCAGATCAGCAGGATCTCCGACAGCGTCTGCGTGGCGGCGATCGCTTGCAACCAGCCGTCATGGATCGGCCCAGCCGCGAACCAGTGATCTCCGATCGCACGCACCAGTACGAACACCACGAACCAGATCACGAAGGCCGGGACCAATGGCGGGCGCCGAACCGCGACACCGCGATCCGGCGTAGCGTCATCGCTCCGGCTCATCCAGGCCATGAGCGGAATCAGCGCCACGATGGAGAGATTGCGGAACAGCTTGGTGGCGCTGGCGATGGCCACCACGTCCGGCGCGGAGAACTGCTGCGCATAGATCAGCGAGGCGCCGACGACCTGCGAGGTGTCGTGAATGGCCGAGCCCAGGAAAATGCCGACAGGCAGATGCGCTCCGTCGAAGACGGCGGCTGCGAGCCACGGATACAGCACCATGCCGAGGCTGCCGATCAGCACCACGCAGGTGAGCGCCGTACCGGTCTCGAGCGGGCGCGCCTTGATGGCTGGCGCCGTGGCGATGATCGCCGTGCAACCGCACACCGCCGAACCCACCGCCAGCAACTGGCGCAGCTGCACTGGCAGGCCGAACAGGCGGCCGATCAGAGTCGCGACCAGCCATGCCGTCGCGATGCACGCGGGCACCACGATCAGCGCCGCCGGACCGACCGAAGCGAGCCCTTCGAGCGTCAGGCGCAATCCGACCAGCGCGATTCCCGCCCGCAACAGCGTCGTGAGAATCCATTCGACACCGCGTGCCGCCTGCGGACCGAGTCCGACGAAATGCCGCCACAGCATGCCAAGCACAATGCCGAGCAGCACCGGACTGATCGCGGAGGTGCCGCCGTGAGCGAGCGATAGATTGAGCGCCTTCGAGCCGAAGTGTGCGGTGAGAGCGAGCGCAATCGCGAGCAGGGCGCCCGGCGCTGCGGTGCGCCAAGTCCGTTCCTGGGTAAACCAGAACGCCACTTACCGCGATGCCAGCCTGGCCAGCGGCGAAGTCCGCCGAGCGGCCGTGCGGTTCACGACCATTCGTTCGTACAGCTGGCTGATGTGACGGCTCGCGGTGCGTTCGAACAGGAACGGGAAGACTCCGTGCACCAGGCAGGCGAGCCCGCCGATCAGCATGCAGACGCCGAAGCTCCATGCGGTGCGTTGATGCTGCCAGTAGGTCTCGCCGACGGACGCAGGGTGCTGCGTAAAAATGTGATGGAGCGTCATATCCGTAACGCTACGCGAGGGCGAGTGCAATCCGGTTGCGAAGTCGGTGCAGCAAGTCGACGGTAGTGCAACATCGTTGTATCGAGTTGCAGCAACGAGCGACGACTGCGAAGAGAGTCGCTTTCCTGAAGAAGAACGATGACGTGCTTAGCTGCTATGCAGCAGGCGCGGCAAGCTCACGCTGCGCTGCGTGAGTTTGCGAATTGCTACGGCCGGTCGCCTGGCATGGGCTGTCCCGTTCGACGCAGTTTCTCCAGCACGTCGGGCGCATAGTCGAACGAATCGAAGAACAGCTGTTGCGGCGGCAGACCGCGTTCGATGAATTCATGGCGGATGGTTTCCACCATGGCCGGTGGGCCGCTGGCGTAGACGTCGACGCCGCTCAGGTCAGGGTGATCCGCGAGCGCCGCGGCATGAACCCAGCCGGTGCGGCCCTGCCAGCGATCCAGTGGCTGAGGATTGGAGAGCACCGGCGTATAGGACAGATTCGGGTAACGCTGGCACAGACCGCGAATCATCTCGTCTTCATAGAGATCGGCGAGGGACTGCGCGCCCCAGTACAGATGCAACGGTCGGCGGTCGCCGCGTTCCAGCAGATGTCGCAGCATGGCGCGCAGCGGCGCATAGCCAGTGCCACCGCCAATCAGCAGCGCAGGCCGCGGCGATTCCTCGCGAAACCAGAATTGTCCGAGCGGACCTTCGATGCGCAGCAGCGTCTTCTCCTTCATCCCTGCGAACAGCTGCTGCGTGAACTCGCCGCCGGCGACGCGGCGAATATGCAGCTCGATGAATTCCGCATCGTGCGGCGGATTGGCGATGGAGAAGCTGCGCCGGCGGTTGTGCGGCAGCATGATGTCCAGGTACTGCCCGGCGACGAAATTGAAGGGCTCGGCCGCCGGCAGGCGCAGGAACACGGCCATCACGCCCGGCGCCAGCGCCTGCATCTTCTCGATGCGGCAAGGCAGGCTATGGACACGATCGTCGACGATGGCCGGCGGATGGATCTCGCGGATCTCGACCGTCAGCTCGGGACTTGCGGCGTGTGCCTGGCACAGCAGCGTGTAGCCTTCCTGCTCCTCGCTCGCGGTGATTCCCAGTGGCCGGCCTTCGGGATAGCGCACTGCGCCGCTGATGATGCGTGCGCGACAGGACGAGCAATGCCCGCCCTTGCAGCTATGCGGCAGGTTCAAGCCGGCACGCAGGGCCGCATCCAGGATGGTCTCGTCGTCCTCAACCGGCAGGACCTGTTGCGACGGAAGCAGGGTCAGTCGGGTGTAGGACATCGCGGAGGGTTCAGTTCCTTCTCCTGTCGCCTTGCCGCCGCTCCAGCCAGCGGCGGGCGCGGATCTTCGGCAACGTCGGCTTGCGGCCCAGGGCGTGCACCAGCGCGTCGTTCAGCGCTTTGACGGCCCGGTCGCGTTCGCCCAGCTGTTCCATCAGCCCGGCGAGCAGGTGATAGGCCTCGAGCCGGGGACGGATCGCGAGGCTGGTTTCCAGGTAACTGCGCGCCTTGCCGTAAAGCTCGGCACGCATGCACAGGCGTGCGCAGGACAGCAGCAAAGCGGCGTCCTCGCTGTGTTGCGGCAGCCATTCTTCCGCACGTTCCACCGTGACGAGCGGCTCTTCGGGGTCCAGCTCGCCGTAGGCGAGAACCACCGCTTCGTCCCATTGCTTGTTGAGGAATTTGCGCAGCTCGGCTTCCGCCGCTTCGGGTTGTTCGCACGCCATCGCCGCGCGGGCGTAGGCCACCACGATCTCGGCCCGTTGCGACAGCGATTTGGGCACTTCCTTCCAGGCAAGCTCCAGCTGCTTCACATCCGCCGCAGTGCCGGCAGCTTTCAGGCGATCCAGATAGATCTGTGCCACGGTCTCGTCGGCGAAGGCCGTGCTGATGCCGCGCGTGCTGCGCAGCTTGGGCTCCAGCGCCTGCAATTTTTCCCAGTCGCCAGTCTGTCGATAGATTCGGGCGAGCAGCATCACGCCGCGCGCGCTTTGTTCGCCGCTGGCTTCGAGCTGATTCAACGTGGCCAGCGCTGCCTGGTACTGCTTGTGCTTGAGGTAGACCTCGGCCTGCATGATGAGCGCGGGCGCCCTTCGCTCCGGCGACGCTTCGACCGCCTTCGCCAGCAACTCGTCGCGACGCTGCGTGGCCCCTTGCAGCTCTGCGGCGCGGGCGGCAACCAGATAGTGAGCCGCCGGCATCTCGGCGTCGCGGGCGGCACGGGTGAGCGTTTCTTCCGACGCTGACCATTCTCCTTCGGACATCTCCAGCAGGCCGCGCGCCAGGCTCTTGCGGGCGCGCTCCTGGCGACGCTGAGCTTGCGCTTCGCGCCACAGCCGGCGTGCGTTGAAGATGCGGATCAGCAGCCGGATCAGGAACCAACCGGCGATCAGCGCCAGCAGGAATGTGACTGCCGACATCTCGAACAGATAGCCGGCGAAACGGATGGCGACGTAGCCGGCGTCGGCCAGCAGGAACTGCGCCAGCAGCGCGCCAGCGAGCAACGCTGCCGCGATGTACAGGCCGTATCTCATGGCGTGCCTCGCCGGGCCGGCATCAGGCGCTGCAGGGTGCGCGAGGAGCCGGTGACATCCGGCAGCGGCGGATCGATGTCGATGGCTTCGAGCGCCTGGACTTCCTTGAGCAGGGCGGCGGTGGCCGGGTCCTTGAGATCGAAGAACTCGTTCAGCCATTGCCGCGCGCCGGCCAGCGAGCTGCGATAACTGGCGCCATCGTGCCGTGGGACCGCGGCGCGGGCCGAGTACAGCAGCAATTGCAGATGCTGGCGACGCAGCGACTGTTCTTCCAGCGTCACGACGCTGGCGCCGCGATCGTCGACCTTGCGTACGCTGATCAAGCCGGAAATGGCGTTGCGCGCCACGGCCCAGGCGCGCGAGAAAAAGCCCTCTGGCAGGACATTGGCCGGCGCAGTGCGCTCGACGGCGACGATGCCGAGTACTGCTGCCAGCGTCGCTTCCTCTTCCGCATTCGTCAGTCGCGCCAGAATGCCGGCAAGATCAGGCCGGTTCACGGCACGCAGCGCCTGCACTTCTTTTGCAACCTGCTGCCGCACCGCTCCCACGCTCGGATCGCGCAGCGAGGCGAGACGCGAATCCGCAGATTCCAGTGCAACGATCGCCGTATCGATATCGCGGTCGAGGGTCAGCCGGCGCTGCGCCAGCTCCATCAGGAAAGACGCTTCGGCCCGCGACCATGCGCGTTCCGGCCCTTCGGCACGGCCCCGCAGCTCTTCGAGTGCGGTCCCGAACTCCTGCAGCTGCTTCGGCGCTTCGTCCAGTACATCCAGCCGGCGCTTCAGCTCGTTGCGTGCGAGACGTTCGCTGTTCGCCAGCGATTTGATCTCGCCGCGCAGTACGGCGCGATCGGAATCGATCTGCGCCACGGTCTGGTTCAATTCGTCGAGGCGATCGCGCGCCGCATCGAGTCGCCACAGCGCATAGCCGGCAGTCGCCAGCGCCAATACCGCTGCCGCGGTCGTCAGGCGCCCGTACGTATGAACGCGCTTGCGTTCGGCCGGCGGCGTTGGCAGGCCGGAAGCGGGCGGATTATGGGAAGGATGGTCGGCCATGAGGCAAATGCGGTGCGGGACGGACGCGCGCAAGTATGGCAGCAGGCCCGTCGGCGCGCCAAATCAGTGGCTTCAATGCGCTGCGGTTTCACGCGGCGCCGGCTTGAATCCATGATGCCCGCGCATGCGGGCATCCAACCGTATGGATTCACGCTCGCGTGGGAACGGCGTCGCGATGGTCCGTCAAGGACGGTCGTCACTCCCGCGCAGGCGGGAGTCCATCTTTGGGCTCGGATGGATTCCCGCGTACGCGGGAATGACAGAACTGGCGACGGTGCTGCTAGCTCAGGCGTGCACGTGCGTGCCACTGTGCGAGCGCGCCGATCATGGACTGATCGTCCGCTGCTGCGGCCACGGTGCACTCCGCGCGTACGCCCATCTCCGCAGCGGCGTGAGCGATGCGGCGGCTGGCAACCACCAGCGGCGTGTCCTTGAGCAATTCTCGGCCCCGCTCGGTCAGCAGCGAGAACAGGTTTCGTAGCGTTTCGACGCTGGTGATCGTCGCAATATCGATGGTACCCGCAGCCCACGTGGCTTCGAGCTCGGCACGCTGCTGCTCGTCGAACGTCGGCATGACGCGCTCGTAGACATCGAGGATTTCGACGGTGCAACCGCGCGCCGCGAAAGTCTCCCGCATCAGCTCACGACCGCCGCTGCCGCGCACGATCAATATCCGTGCATTGGGCGGCAGGATCAGGTCCGGATGCGCGAGCAGCGCTTCGCTGTCGAAGCCGGCGTCCGGCACGATGTCCGCCGGCATGTCGATGGCTGCCAGCGCGGCGGCGGTTGCCTTGCCGATGGCGGCGATGCGCATTTCCGTCGTCTTCTCGATGTAGCGGGCGCCGTGCTCGACGGCATTGACGCTGACGAAAATCACCAGCTGATGGCCGGTGACACTGGCAGCCGCGACCGGACGGATCTCGATGGCTGGTTGCACGATCGCTTCGCCGCCGAGCTCACGGATGCTGGCGGCCAGCACCGCGGCTTGCGGGGTAGGGCGTGTGACCAGCACGGTCAGGCCGGTCAAAGGCGGAATGACGGCAGGGATCAAGATGTGTGTCCTGTCGATGCAGCCCGCTGCGCGGCAAGCAGCACGTCTGCGCCGGCGGCGAGCAGCCGGTCGGCGAGCTGGGTGCCGAGCGTCTGCGGATCGGACGCGGCGCCCTTCGTGTTGCCGCGATAGAGCGTGCGGCCGTCTTCAGAGCCGACCACGCCACGCAACGTCAGTTCGTTGCCGTGCAGCTCGGCGTAACCGGCAATCGGCGATTGGCAGCTGCCTTGCAGCCGGCGTGCGAAGGCGCGTTCGGCCTCGCAGCAGCAGTGTGAAGTTGGATCGTCCAGGGCACTCAGCAGTGCAATGACATCCGCTGCGTCGCTGCGGCATTCGATGCCGACGATGGCCTGTCCTACGGCCGGCAGCGAGTCGTCGAAATCGAGCAGGTGCACGATGCGCTGCTCCAGCCCCAACCGCGTCAAGCCGGCAGCGGCGAGAATGATGGCGTCGTACTGCCCCTCGTCGAGCTTGCGCAGGCGCGTATCGACATTGCCGCGCAGCGGCAGGATCTCGAGATCCGGTCGTGCGGATTTCAGCTGCGACTGACGACGCAGGCTTGATGTGCCGACGCGGGCGCCTTGTGGCAGCGCCTGGAAGCTCGCGTATCGCGGAGAAACGAAGGCGTCCCTCGGATCGGCGCGCGGCAGGAATGCGGCGATGGTCATGCCCGGCGGCAATTCGGTCGGCACATCCTTCATGGAATGCACCGCGATATCGGCGCGGTCCTCGCCGATCGCGACTTCCAGCTCCTTGATGAACAGTCCTTTACCGCCCACCTCTGCCAACGGCCGGTCCAGTACGCGGTCGCCGGTAGTGGTCATGGGCACCAGCACGACTTCCAGGTTGGGATGAGCCTCGCGCAGGCGCGCGGCAACGTGTTCGGCCTGCCAGAGCGCGAGCCGGCTCTGACGGGTGGCAATGCGAAGAGTGTGAGTCATACGGATGGCGGTGGCGTCGTTTCGGTGCGGCGCAGTTCGAGCATGAGACGGATGAGTGCAATGATCAGCGCGAGCACCACCGGCCCCAGGAACAGGCCGATGGCGCCGAAGGCGGCCAGCCCGCCGAGCACGCCGATGAAGATGGTGAGTGTACCGACGTTGGCGCGGCCGGAGACGAGCATCGGACGCACCACGTTATCGACCAGCGAGACCAGCACCGCACCCCACAGCAGCATGAACAAGGTGGCGCCCCAGCGCCCCTGCGATGCCAGCACCAGTGCGGCCGGCAGCCAGACCAGCGCCGTGCCGCCGAAGGGCAGCAGCGAGGCCAGCAGCGCGATCACGGCAAAAACCAGCGGCGATGGCAGTCCGACGATCAGGAAGGCGATGCCGACCAGCGTGCCCTGGATCAACGCGGTCAGTCCGGTGCCCAGCACCATGGCGCGCGTCACCGCGCCCAGGTGATCGAACAGCTGCGCCTTGCTGGCTTCGGTCATCGGGATCAGTGCCCGAGCGGTCGCGAACATCTCGTCGCCGTCGCGGATGAAGAAGAACAGCATGAACACCATCAGCACGAAACCGACCACGGTGCCGATCGCGCCCAGGAACACCTTGCTGCCCAGCGACGCAAGCCAGTGCAGCAATTGGCTCGCACCCTGCTCGACCCAGCCGCGCACCTGCGCGGTGTCGATGCCGAACAGGCCTTCGAGCCGCTCCAGAGCGGTCTGGATCCACGGAACATTGGTGAGATTCAGCACGTTCGAAGTTGTCGGGTCCGCAAGCGTGGTGCGTACGTAACCCAGCAGGTCGCCGACCTGCGCGGCGAACGTGGCGCTCAAGGCGGTCAGCGGTCCGACGAACAAGATGAGCGTCATCAGGGTGAGCGCGAGTGCCGACCAGTGCGGGCGATTGCGCAACCGCTTGGTGAGTCGCACGTGCAGGGGATGCAGCAGGAATGCCAGGAAGATCGCCCACAGCAGCGGCCCCAGGAACGGTGTCAGGATCCGGTACAGCGCAAAGCCCAGTGTTACGCACGCTGCCAATGCGAATGCGCGCGTGTAGAAGCGGTCGCGATGCACTACCGCAGGTGGCGACGGCTCCATTGATGGCACTCCGGTGGGGGCGACTGATGTGCAGCGCGCACAATGCTATCACTTGGCGCCAGGGCCTGCGGGAAACCGAGATGGCGGCGGCGCATCCCGGCTCATTCCGGAAGTTGCCCGGTGTTGCGGGCCCGGCATACCATCGCCGAACTCACCGCACGCAGTGCCTGCCGCGCGCAGCACCAGTATTCAAGCCGCGCTGAAGCGATTGTGCTGTACGCAGTGCCCAGACCAAGAGGAAAAAACATGAACGATGTAACGACCGACAAGCTGGTGGCGGATCTGAAAGCGGTGGTGCAGGACGCCGAAGCGCTGCTGCGGGCCACCTCGTCACAAACCGGTGAGAAGATCCAGGAAGCCCGCGCCCGCGCCGAAGACTCGCTGCGGCAGGCCAAGGCCCGTCTGACCCAGGTCGAGGAAGAGGCGTTGAAGCGTGCCCGTGAGCTGGCCGACGCCACCGAAGAATATGTCCGCGACAATCCGTGGCAGTCAGTGGGCATCGCCGCCGGCATCGGCCTGGTGCTGGGCGTGCTGATCAGCCGCCGCTAGCGCCGGGACCATGGACGAAAGCTCAACCCAGCGCACTGCTGCGCCGCTCACCGGGCTGTTCCAGTCGCTGAACAATTTCGTCGCGACGCTGGTCGGCATCGCGCACACGCGGCTGCAGCTGCTGACCACCGAGCTGCAGGAAGAAGTGCAGCAGGTCGGGCAGCTCCTGATCTGGTCGTTCATTGCCCTGTTCGCGGCGATGATGGCGCTGTTCCTGGGCGCGCTCACCATCATCTTCGTGTTCTGGGATACGCACCGGATTCTCGCCGCGCTGCTCATGACCGGCACTTTCCTTCTGATCGCGGCGGCGGCGGCGCTCATCCTGGTGCAGAAGGTGAAGGCGAAGCCGCCAATGCTGGATGCGACTTTGAGCGAGCTCGCCAAGGATCGCGATCAGCTACGTGGACGCTTATGAGTGAACGTACCCTGTCGCTGGCCCAACGCCGCCTCGCGCTGCGGGCGCATTGCGCCGTGCAGCGCGCAGAGCTGGCAGAGGTGATGGAGGATATTCACCACCGGTTGGGCGGTGTCGATCGAACCCTGCACGTGGTTCGCTACTACGCCGCGCGGCCGGCATTGATTGCGGGTGCCATCGGCGTGTTCGCCATGATCGGGCCGCGTCGCATATTTCGCTGGATGGGGCGTGGCCTGGTGCTCCTGACCGCCGGTTCGCGCGTCATGCGTCTTCTACCATTGGCCCGCATGTATCTAAGGCGCTGAGCGTCAGTATCCGGTGCACTTGCCGCGAGCAATCGCCAGCCGGCTCAGATCCACGACGGCGACGCCAACTCAGCTCAAGACTCGCCGCGAATCCTTCGCAACAGCTCGGCCGCGTGACGGCGGCTCACTTCCAGCACGTCTCCACACTCGCGGATACGCACGGTGTATCGGCCGTCCTCGGTGCGTTCTACGGCAGAGATCTGTTTCTCCGCCACCAGCGCGTTGCGGTGAATGCGCACGAAATCGCTGGCGAACTCGCCGGCCAGCGACTTGAGCGGCTCATCGATCAGGCTTTCGCCGCCTGCGTGGCGCACGGTGACGTACTTCTGGTCGGCGAGAAAATAATAAATGTCGGATAACGGAATCAGCCGCAGCTGCTCGCCGAGCCGCGCGCAGATCTGCTCGCGCCGATGTTCCAGCCGTGCCGACTGTGCAACCTTGATGAGACGCTGCGGTGAGATGCGCGAGGCATGCCGTAACGCATGCGCGAGCTTTTCCTTGCGCACGGGCTTGAGCAGGTAACCCACGGCCTCGGTCTCGAACGCCTCCACGGCATACTGATCGTAGGCCGTGGTGAAGATGACGGCGGGCGGATCCTCGAGCGAATCGATGTGGCGGGCGATCTCGATGCCGGACAGCCCCGGCATCCGCACATCCAGCAGCACCACGTCCGGCTGCAACTCGCTGCAGCAGGCCAGCGCCTCCTCGCCATTGCCCGCCTCGGAAATCTGTTCGTAATCGCCGATCTCTTCGATCAGGCGTCGCAGGCGGTCGCGCGCCGGCGGCTCGTCATCAACTATCAGCAGCTTCATGCGCGGGAGCATAAGGGAAGATCAGTCGGGCGGAAAACTCGCGGTCGTCCTGCCGGGTTTCGATGCGTGCGCGGCGCGGCCAGGCCAGTTCCAGGCGCTGGCGGATGTTCTCCAGCGCCATGCGGTTGCCTTCGCGTTCGCCGTAATCGTTCTGCACCGGAATCGGGTTGCGCACCTCGATCTGGATCTGACGATCCACCAGCCGGCCGGTGATGGTGACCGTGCCGCCAGCGGGCAGCATCTCGATGCCGTGATAGACGGCGTTCTCCAGCAAAGGCTGCACGATCAGGCTGGGCACTGCGGCGTGCGACGGCAGCTGCTCGACATCCCATTCCACGCGCAGGCGATTGCCCAGCCGCAGCTGCTCGATACGCTGATGCGTGCGTGCGATGTCGAGTTCTTCTCCAAGTGGAATCATCGAACGCGCCTCGTTCAGGCTGGCGCGAAACAGATCCGCCAGGTCCTCCACCGCTTCTTCCGCCTGCGCGGCGTTGGAGCGGGTCAGGGACGCGATCGTGTTCATGCTGTTGAAAAGGAAGTGCGGGCGAATGCGTGCCTGCAATGCGCGAATGCGGGCCAGCGCCTCCATTTCGACGCTGCGTTTCCATTCCGCGCTGACATAGAAGTAACGCAGTGCCAGTGCGCTGACGATGAATCCGACGGCCAGGTTACGCAGCAGAAAGCCGGTGTGATCGATAGGAAATACCGGGCTCACGTCGATGAAGCCGCGGCTCCAGTAACGTCCGACCTGGAACGCCAGCTCCGATACGACGCCGACCGTAACCACCAGCAACATGACCGCGATCGTCGCCGCGCGCGAGGCAGGCATCCGTTGCAGCCACGGGCGCGCACGGCACAGCACGGCCGCACAGGTCAGTCCGATCCACAACAGGAACAGCGAGCAACTCGCCAGGTCGATCCAGAAATTCTCGTGCAGGCTCTGGCGCGCGATCGCGAACATGATGGCCACGATCTCGCTGATCAGCACCACCGCGAGCACGGCGCCGGCGGAGCAGAAGTCAGGGAGGAAAAAACGCGGACTCTGGGACGAAGGATTGCCCTGCCGCACGCCGCGAGCTTCGGCGACGGCACCCGAAAGAGTGTGCCTGCTGTCTGGGCCGCGGCTTTCGTGGGCGTTCGCGGTCATCGCTCGATGGGCGTCAGCTGTCGCCTGGCGGACGCTTGGGCTCGCCCGCCGCGGCGGTGAACAGTGCATCTTTGAGATGGAACAGCGTCGAGATGTCCTCGTCGCCGTGGCCCTGCTCGATCAGTCGCCGGTAATGCACCAGCGTCATCTCGATCAGCGGCAGCTGCACGCCGTGCCGCGCCGCCATGGCGCGGCAGATCTTCAAATCTTTCTCATGCAGGCGCACGCGGAAACCGGCTGGGTAGCTGTCGCGCACGATGTTGGGTGCGCGATTGACGAAATACCAGCTCGAGCCCGCGCCCTTGCTCAAGGTCTCGATCAGCTTGTCGAGCGGCAGCTCTTCCGACTTGGCGAAGGCCATGGCTTCGGCGACCGCCTGGATCACGCCGGCGCACATGATCTGATTGGTGGCCTTGGCCGCCTGGCCGGAGCCGCTGGCGCCGAAGTGGGTGACGATGCGGCCCATGGCTTCGAGCGCCGGGCGCGCCCGTTCGAATGCGCCGGCATCGCCGCCGACCATGATGGCGAGCGTGCCATCGCGCGCACCTTCGGTACCACCGCTGACCGGTGCGTCCAGGAAGTACGCGCCACGCTCACGCAAGCGATGTGCCGCGGAGCGTGCCGTATCGGCACTGACGGTGGAGCAGTCGATGACGATGGAGTCACGGCGAATCGTCGGCAGCAGCGAATCGACGACGTTCAGGACATCCGTATCGGCGGAGACGCAAATCACGATGACATCGCACAGCGGCGCGAGTGCGGCCGTTGAATCGGCGATCGCGCAACCTGTTTCCTGCGCAATGAGCTGCGCTTTGCTCCTGGTGCGGTTCCAGACCGCGGCCAGCAGCCCCTGCTTATGGAGATTACGCGCCATGCCGGCGCCCATGGCGCCCAAACCGACGAAGCCGACGCGGGCGGGAGAAGAGGAGGGACTGGTCATCTGCAATGGGCGCCTGGTTGGACGATTCAACGAGCCCGAAGGCGGGGCGATTGTACGTATTCGCGCGCGGCTTTTTTACCCACCCTGGCGTAATCGGGCGGCAGCGCCGGCCCGATTGCGGCCGCGCCTTACTTGCACAGCTCTTCCATCGACACTTTCGCGGCATTACGCGCTGCGTCGAGCTCGGCGCTGTCCAGGTAGCGACGCTCGCCCTTCTCGTCCATCTGATACAGGCGCTGCGAATTCATGTAGTTGTCATAGCGCTCGCGTGCCCGGGTGCAACGCTCGGCCTTGTCCTTGGCGGTCAGTTCCTGCGCGGCTCTTTGATCGGCCTGCTGCGTGCTGCTCTGCTGGCGGGCGCGATCCGTCTCCTGCATGCGCTTCATTTCCGCTTCCTGGCGGGCCTGGACGGCGACGACGTCGGTCTTGTTCGACTGTATGTTCAGGCGCTCGGCAGGCAGCGTGGCGGGCTTGTCGGTGTAGAGCACGTTGCCCTTCGAATCCGTGAACTTGTAGACGTCGGCGCTGGCGCCGGCGGCAACCAGTACCAGGGCAGTGCAGGTGATCGTCAATGCGCTTCGCAGCATGGCCTACTCCCGATCCGAATCCAGATGAATCCTCAAATGGCGCGCGAATCTGTCTCGCCGGTGCGGATACGCACCGTGTGTCCCAGCGAGGTAACGAAAATCTTGCCGTCGCCGATCTTGCCGGTGCGGGCCACGGCCGCGATCGTCTCGACGACGCGCTCGGCCTGATCGTCGTCGACCGCGACCTCGATCTTGCACTTGGGCAGAAAATCCACCGCGTACTCCGCGCCGCGATACAGCTCGGTGTGACCGCGCTGGCGTCCGAAGCCTTTCACCTCGGTGACCGTCACGCCCGCCACTCCGGCTTCCGAGAGCGCTTCGCGCACCTCGTCCACCTTGAAGGGCTTGACGATCGCGGTGATCAGTTTCACTAGGAACTCCAGAGACTTGCGTCGGCCGCCCGGAGGGTGTCCGAAGCGCCGGAAAGTGTAGCAGGAAGGTCGCTGGACCGGATTAAGACAGTCCCTGGGAACACTGCGGATTGAGCAGTACGTCACGCTCGGCTGGCTGGACAAAAAAGGAACGGGCGCTGCTCGCGCCCGTTCCGGTTGTCGACATGCCGAGTTTTCTAAAGACTGTAGGCGCGCTCGCCGTGCTCGACGGTGTCGAGTCCCTCGGTTTCCGATTCCTCGGTGACGCGCAGGCCGATGGTCCGGTCGATCACCTTGTAGGCGATGAGCGAGACCACGGTGCACCAGACGATGGTGATGCCGACGCCCCAGAGCTGCGAGAGCAGCGCTGCGCCAGTGCCGGGGTAGCCCCAGGTTCCGGCGACGTAGTCGTATACACCGGTGCCGCCCAGGGCGGGATTGTTGAACACGCCGGTCAGCAGGGCACCGAAAATGCCGCCCACACAGTGCACTCCGAACACGTCCAGCGAGTCGTCGTAACCGAGTGCCGTCTTCAGCTTGGTGACGGCGAACAGACACACCAGGCCCGCCAGCAATCCCATGACGATGGCACCCATCGGACCCACCCAGCCGCAGGCTGGCGTGATCGCCACGAGTCCGGCGACCGCACCGGATGCCGCGCCCAGCATCGTCGGCGTGCCACGGAAGATCCATTCGCCGAAGGTCCAGGCGATTACGGCAGCCGCGGTGGCCACGAAAGTGTTCAGGAACACCTGTGCGGCAAAGGCATTCGATTCGAGGTTCGAGCCGACGTTGAAGCCGAACCAGCCCACCCACAGCAACGCCGCGCCGATCATGATGAACGGCACATTGTGCGGCGCCATGGCGATGGTGCCGTAGGCCTTGCGCTTGCCCACGAGCAGGCAGCCGATCAGGCCGGCGATGCCGGCGTTGATGTGAACCACGGTGCCGCCCGCGAAATCGAGTGCGCCTCTCTGGAAGATGAACCCTGCGCTCGCCGTTGCCGCGGCGCCTGCTGCTGGCGTGGTGTACGCATCCGGGCCCGGCCAGAACCACACCATGTGCGCGATAGGCAGGTAAGCGAACGTGAACCAGACCACCATGAACACGAGCACCGCGGAGAACTTCATGCGTTCTGCGAACGCGCCAACGATCAGGCAAGGCGTGATGCATGCGAACGTCATCTGGAACGCTGCGTACAGGTACTCGGGAATGTAGACGCCTTTGCTGAAGGTTGCTGCAGGAGTCAGATTGCCCGCGGCGTCCAGCATGCCTTTCAGGAACAGGCGATCGAAGCCACCGAAGAACGCGTTGCCCGAAGTGAACGCGATGCTGTAGCCGTAGATCGCGTACAGCACCGCCAGCAGACTGAAGGTGACGAAGATCTGCATGGACACCGACAGGATGTTCTTCGAGCGCACCATGCCGCCGTAGAACAGCGCCAATCCGGGCAATGCCATGAGAATGACCAGCAGCGTGCTCACCATCATCCAGGAGATGTCGCCCTTGTCATAGGTCGGTGCTGCCGCCGCTGTGGCTGCTGCCGCCGCGGCGGCAACCTCAGCCGTCGTTTGCGCAGGTCCTGCCGCTTCCTGAGCCGATGCTGGTTCCGCAGCGATGAGCACGAGCGCGACCAGCGCGATGGCGCATAGGCACGCGAGCAAGTGGCTCGTTGACCAGGTTCTTCTCACTGTTGTTCTCCTGACGGCCGGGTTGAACGGCTTGATGATCGCGGTGATCAGCTGCATCGCGCGGTGACTCCGAAGTTGACGGTGCGAGCCGGCGCTCGATGTTTCGATTGAGTCGTCGGTGCTTGCGTGCATCGGAAATGCACTTTCTGTGCCACGGAATCAGCGGCGCGAAATGGCTATTCGCGCACTGCGCGCGGCGCGTAACGCCCCGCGTTGGTGCGCGGCTTTTTCAGTGCTGCTTCAGGACAGAGCATTTGTGCCGTTGCGGCGGTCGCAGTCGGGCGGCTTGCCTTGCTCTGGTGCGGTCTCTACAGTCGCGCACGAGCAAAATCTGCCGGTGCAAGACGAGACAGACCATGGACCCGAGATTCATCGACGATCTGGCGCGCCGCCTGGCGGGCACGGTCCCGGAAAGCCTGACGGCCGTGCGGCGCGACCTGGAAGCCAACTTCAAGGCGGTGCTGCAGGCGGGCCTGGCGAAACTCGACCTGGTCACCCGGCAGGAGTTCGACGTGCAGGCCGGTGTGCTGCGTCGCACGCGCGAGAAGCTCGAGGCATTGGAAGCGCGGCTCGCAGCTTTTGAAGGCAACACCAAGGGCGCATCAGAAGAGTCGCGCCCGCGAACGCAATAGCTCTTGCAGGGATCGACGTGCTCGCTGGCTGCGGACAACTGGCCAGCGGGGATGCGGCTGACTCGGTAGCGGACGGGTGAGCAGCCGGCAGCAGGATCTTTAGACCAAGGAGGCCAGGGAATGGCGATGGCGACGGTTTTGAGCCGCGCGCAGCACGGCATGGAAGCGCCGCAGGTGCAGGTGGAAGTCGATGTCGGCAGCGGCCTGCCGACGTTCGCCATCGTCGGCCTGCCGGAGGCGGTGGTGAAGGAAAGCAAGGATCGCGTGCGCGCCGCGGTCGTTAATTGCAATTTCGAATGGCCCTCGGGCCGCATCACCGTCAATCTTTCTCCCGCCGATCTGCCCAAGGAAGGCGGGCGCTTCGATCTGCCCATCGCGCTCGGCATCCTGCTCGCCTCGGGGCAAGTGCCGGGCGCCAACTTCGATCGCTGCGAGCTCTACGGCGAGTTATCCCTGAGCGGTGAGTTGCGGCCTGTCAGAGGTGCGCTGTTAGCGGCGCTTGCTGCTTCACGCGCTGACCACGCGATGATCGTGCCGCCGGCGAATGCTGCTGAAGCAGGGCTCGTCACGCGCTGTTCAGTCGCGACGGCGAATCACCTGCTGGAGGTCGCCGCGCATGCAACGGGAGCACAGAGGTTGTCGTTCGCTCACGGCACCATGCTCGCATCGAAGTCTGCGAACGGTCTGGATCTAAGCGAAGTACGTAGCCAGCCACTGGCGCGTCGCGCATTGGAGATTGCTGCAGCGGGACAGCACAGCCTGTTGCTGATCGGTCCACCGGGAACAGGCAAGAGCATGCTCGCGCAGCGACTGCCTGGATTGCTGCCGCCGATGAGCGAGGCAGAAGCGCTGGAGGCCGCGGCTGTTCGCAGCGTGACCGGTGCGCAGATCAAGCTGAGCGAATGGCGCGTACGACCCTTTCGCAGCCCGCATCACACGGCCTCGGCCGTAGCGCTGGTCGGTGGCGGTCAGCATCCGCGTCCGGGAGAGATCTCTCTTGCGCATCACGGCGTTTTGTTTCTCGACGAGCTACCCGAGTTCGGGCGCCGCGTGCTCGAAGTGCTGCGCGAGCCGCTCGAAACCGGCGTTATTACCGTCTCGCGCGCCGCCCGGCAGGCAGAGTTTCCCGCGAACTTTCAGCTGATCGCAGCGATGAATCCGTGCCCGTGCGGCTATTTGGGCGATCCGCAGGGACGGTGCAAGTGCGCCATGGAGAAAGTGGAGCGTTACCGCGCGCGCTTGTCGGGCCCGCTGCTCGACCGGCTCGACATGCACGTCGAGGTGCCGCGTGTGCCGATTGAAGCGATGCGCGCGAAGACCAGCGAAGATGAATCGACAGCGATCGTCGCCGCGCGCGTTCTTCGCGCTAGAGAGCGGCAGAACGCCCGACAGGGGACTACCAATGCCAGGCTGACCAACAGTGGCATCGAACAGCACTGCCGAATGACGCGGCAGGGTGTGATCTTGCTGGAGCGTGCCGCGACGGCACTTGGCCTGTCGGCTCGCGCGCATCATCGAATACTGAAAGTAGCGCGCACGATCGCTGATCTGGCTGCGGCCGACACCATAGCGCCCGAGCACGTCAGCGAAGCGATCACGCTGCGCCGGTTGGGTCGTGGGCGGCTGAGCGGGGCCGCTTAGTCGATGGATGTGGCCTCTCGGCAGGTCGCCAGGGCCACTACGGGGGAGATGGGAGATTCAGCTCCGGGAAAGCCGGGCTGGAGGCTGCGGTCCGGCCGCCCGTGGGGCGACCGGACCCGTCCAAAGGGTTACTTGCCGGCCGCCTTCATCATGTAATCGACGGCGTTCATGACCGACTTGTCCGCCAGGTCGACGCGGCCGCCCTTGGGCGGCATCAGGCCGGTCTGGCCCTGGAAGCCTTCGAGAGCGTGCTTGTGCAGGGTGTCGGCGCCCTTGGCCAGGCGGGGCCCCCAGGCGGCCTTGTCGCCGAACTTGGGTGCGCCAGCAACGCCGGCGCCGTGGCAGGCCACGCAAGCCATGTTGTAGACCTCTTCGCCAGGCAGCTCGGCCGCCGGGGCCGCCGGCGCCGGCTTGGCGACCGCCAGCGCGGAATTGTCCTTGCCGGCGACCGCCAGCTTGGCCACCGGGGCGATTCTTTCGAGAATGGCGGCCTTCATGGCCGGATCGGCCTGGACCTGCGGCACCTGGGTATTGCCGGCAACGACCCGAGCGAGCGCATAAATACCGGCGGCAATCAGTATCAAAATGCCCAGAACAATCGAGAAAATATTGAAAAACTTCTTGTCGTGCGCAGCGCTCACGTCGGCTCCAGTCTGAAAACGACCCTTAAAAGAGGCGCGCAAGTATAGCGATCCGCTGCGGGTGCTCCAAACCAGACACAGGGCGGAGGCTGCCAGGCATTCCGGCAGGCCTCGCGGCCGCCACACCGATCGGGCGTATCGGCGTTTACCTTCGGTCGGGGCGCCCGTAATATCTCGCCCCCGCATTCCCACCCACGCGCCCGTAGCTCAGCTGGATAGAGTACTGCCCTCCGAAGGCAGGGGTCAGAGGTTCGAATCCTCTCGGGCGCGCCAACCTACGCCATGATGCGCGGGAACCCCCCGGGGTACGACGGCTTAGCGCCCTCATGTCGGCCATTCGAACCCATTCACTGATTTCTCAAAAGCGGACGTCAGATTGATTTCGCTCCGACGGTCATCATGTCAAACGCTTGAGACTGCCCGGCTTCCACCGGGAAGCTGCAGTAAGCTGTCGCACGTGCAACTCGCCTGCTTTAGTTCAGGCGCTGACCAACCTCTTCTGCACGTAGGCCGGTTTCGGGCTCCGTGCTGAACAAAGCGCCTTTTCGTCAGGGTCAAAAACAACTGCTAGTCGCCTAGCATACCGGCGCTCTCTCCATCGTCTGAAGAGTTGTCGCACATGGACGATAATCTTGGTTTCCTCGCTTCGAGCGAGCCGCGCCGCACTTGGACGAGCATTTCGGCAGGAGCGGTCGCGAGAACCATTTCGTGCATCGGTGCCGTACCGGTAGACACGTGATGAGCGAATCTTCCGGAATGACCTTTGCCGGCCTGTCACGCGTCACCTACGTTGGCGAACCGCTGGATTTGGGGCACGGCATCGTCCTGCGATCCACTTACACTCATCTCTTCGCCGCGAACATGATGGCGTTCGCCAGGGCGCCCGAAGGAAAACCGCACCCGCCGCCCTGGCGCGCCACGCAAGGCGGGTTCGGCTACGATGTCGAGGTCGAGCTGGTGGTTCCGGAGCCCGGCCGCCAAGCGCCGATGCTGCTGCGCGACACCATGGGCCTGTTCACCTGCCGCTACTCGCTGTGCATGCTTCTCTACTACATGGAATGGGTCCACATCGGACGACAAACAGGCAAGAAGCTGCCACTCCGCGTTAACGATGTCGTCGACATGCAACTTACAGCGACGGGCACTTTCTTCAACGGTGTGCTGAGCGCTGACGAAAACCTTCAGATGGTCTCAAACACTGCGCGCGGTGTGCTACGCAGCTTCGGTGCCTATGTCGGCGAGGACTGGCGCGTGCCACAGCCGACACCGGAGAGCGACGGCGGCATCGGTGATGCAAGCCCAGCCGATCCGGGTTAGACATTCGCCTATGCGCTTCCTCGCCAACGGCCCCTCGATCCCAGATGATCTTCTGATCGCGCGCGACGCGGGCGACGTCATCTTCTTCTGCGGCGCAGGCGTCTCCCGCCACCGCGCCGGTCTGCCCGACTTTCTCAAGCTTGGCGGCGACGTCATCGATCTCCTCGGAGCCGGCGAGAAAAGCCTCGCCCGCAAGCTGTTCCGCCGGATCAAGGAGCTTGACCCGATCGACGGCGTCGGTGGGCTCATTGCCACCGATCGCATCTTCAGCCTGCTCGAACGCGAGTTCGAGCAGCGCGATGTCCAGAACGCCGTCACGCGTGCCATCAAGCCCTCGAACGACTCCGACCTCAGCGCGCATAGGACCCTGATCGACCTGTCCCGCGGCCGCGACGGCACGGTCCGCTTGGTCACCACCAATTTCGATCTGCTATTCGAGGCGGCGGCCCCCGGCATAGCCTGTTCCGGACCGCCGGTGCTGCCCGATCCCCGCGGCGCCGGCTTCGGCGGGATCGTGCATCTCCACGGCCGCGTGAATGCCGACTATTCAGGCCCGGGCGACGAGGAGTTCATCGTCTCCAGCGCCGACTTCGGCCGCGCCTATCTGTCCGATGGCTGGGCGACCCGTTTCATGCAGTCGCTGCTTGCGCGCTTCCAGATCGTCTTCGTCGGCTATGGTGCCGACGATCCGCCCATCCAGTATCTGCTCGAAGCGCTCAATCTCCACGCCGGCAATCGCAGCCGGCTGTTCGCATTCCAGCCGGGGAGTAACGCCGACGATGCCGCGCTTTGGGAGCATCGCGGCGTGCGAGCGATCCCGTTCGACAACAGCCAGGGCTATGATCCCCTGTGGGATAGCCTTTCGGCTTGGGCCGCGCGCGCGCGCGACGTCGATGGCTGGTACGCCAGGCTGCTCGAATCCGCGTCTGCGGGACCCGCGGCACTCGACCCGCATGTGCGCGGTCAAATCGCCCATGTGCTCTCGACCCGAGAGGGTGCCCGGCGCGTCAGTATCGCCGACACACCGCTGCCCGCATCATGGCTACTCGCGCTCGATCCGCGCCAGCGCTTCGACAAACCGGGTCCCATCGATCCCTATGGTGAATCCAGCGAGCGGATCGATCCCTATGAGAGCCTGTCGCTCGACTTCGATACACCACCGCAGCCGATCGACGAGGACGATGCCTTTCGACAGCGCAAGGTGCCCGAAGGCTCATGGAGCGCCTTCGCGCTGACCAGCTTCGATCAGGAGGATGGGCAGGAAATCGGGTTCGGCGACTTCTGCGGCGACCGAGCCAACCTTACCGGACCGCTCAGCACGCGCCTCGGCCATCTCGGCATCTGGTTCCACCGCGTCGCTCATCAGCCGGTCGCTCTGTGGTGGGCGGCGGCTCGTGGTCCCCTCCATCCGCGCATCGTCGAGATGATCGAAGCTTGGCTCCACCAGGACCCGGACCGCTGGCCCGACGACATTCGGCGCGGCTGGCGCTTCCTGATCGCGAGCTGGTCCGATCGCCGGGTCGAGCCCGACCGGAGCTATTTCGAGCTCAATCAGCGGGTCGCACGCGAGGGCTGGTCGGAAGCGCGCACGCGCGATTATGCGGCGCTGTTCCGGCCCCGGCTGAAGGTCGACCGCAAGTTCGGCGCGCCGCATCCGCTCTCTTGGACCGACAGTAGCCGACCGAATCCGTTGGTCTCCTACGATGTCGACTATCCGCATCCCTACGAGCTGCTGGCTATCCCCGACGAGCAGCTCGCTTATGCAGTTACGCGCTTTCGCGAGAACCTCGACTTGGCACGTTCGCTGGAGGCCGAAATCTCCGGCCACGATCATGTCTATATGCAGACGACACGGCCGGACGACGGCGCCCCTCCGATCGCCTACGATAGCTACGGCCTCACAGGCCCGGTCGCGCTGTTCCTCCAGCTGATGGAACGGTTGGTGGAGGTCGCGCCCGAGCGCGCGCGCGGCGAGATCGCCCAATGGCCGAGAGACGATCATTATATCTTCGGCCGCCTGCGCATCTGGGCGGCGAGCAAGAGGATCGTCCCGGCAGCGGAGGCGGCGGAAATCCTGCTCGGCTTCCCCGACGATATGTTCTGGGGCTCGGAGCAGCAGCGTGACCTTCTCTATGCGATCCGCGACCGTTGGCCTGACTTCTTGCCCGAAGATCGAGTTCGATTCGAGCAGCGCCTCCTCACCACGACCTTCCCATGGTCGGAGAGCACGCGCGGCGGGAAGGCACGCGCCGAGGCCCATTATCGGCTCGATCGCCTACATTGGCTGTCCCGCCAGGGGCTAGACTTCTCGTTCGACGTGGAGGCGGAAATGGCGGCGCTTCGTCCGATCGCGGAGGGTTGGTCGGAGCGCTCTGGCGAGGAAGCCGCGGACTCGCACGCGCCGGTCGTCCGCAGCATCGACACCGATGCCGATCCGCGCGTGCTCGACCATGTGCCGATCGGCGAGATCCTTGAGCGCGCTCGGCAGGCGGGCCAGTCTGACTTCTTCGAATTTGTCGAGCGCCGTCCATTCATTGGCCTCGCCGAGGAAAAGCCCGCCCGTGCGCTCGCAGCCCTCACCGATGCCGCGCGCAAGGGCGACGTCCCGCTCTCCTTCTGGTCGGCCTTCCTCTATGCCGAGAAGCGCAAGACCGATCCCGCGCGGCTCGCACGGGCGATCGGCGGTCGCCTCGCATCCTTGCCGCCGGCCGCGCTCAGCACCATCGCCTATCCGACGGCCGAATGGCTGGATGGCTTGGGCGAGCGCCTTTTCGGCGAGCTCGCAATTGTGCTGGACCGCTTGTGGGACCCGCTGATGGCCGCACTGCCTCTGCGCGACGACGACCGCAAGCATCGCGTCGACAGCAGCTGGGCGAACGACGCGCTGAACGCGCCCGCCGGCAAGCTCGCCAGCCTGCTCATGAAGGACCCGTCGTCTAAAGGCTGCGAGCTGGGTCAGGGCTTCCCCGGAGACTGGACGCGCCGTCACGAACAGCTGCTTGCGCTGCCAGGCGACATGCGCCGCCACGCGCTCGTGATGCTTGGGTTCCAAATCAACTGGCTGTTCGCCATCGCGCCCGACTGGACCAAGGCAAACCTGCTGACCGTGGTGGATGACGAGGGCGACGACGGCGACGCGCTGTGGGATGGCATCCTCTGGGCGGCGCGGGCGCCGAGCCGGGCGTTGTACGAGCGCCTGAAGCCGGGGCTTCTCACGCGGGCCATGTCGCCCATGCGCCGTCGCGCCGAAGCCAATGTCATCAGCGGCTTCCTGCTGATCGGCTGGGGCGGGGACCCCGAGGCCGATCCGCCCGAGCAGCTCGTCACAAGCGCCGAGCTTCGCGAGATCCTCGTTGAGAGCGACGACGGCCTACGCGGGCAGATTCTGTGGCATCTGGAGCATTGGCTGGCGGGTCCTGAGGCCAAATGGCGCGCGCGCCTGGTCCCATTCCTCACAGACGTCTGGCCGAACCACCGAGCGGTGCGGACCCCGGAAATGTCGACCCGCCTCGTCGACCTTGCCTTGGTGAGCGGCGACCTGTTTCCGCAGGTTGTGCGAGCGCTCCTGCCGCGGTTGGTACCGATCCGGGGCGGAATGCTGCGCGGATTCATGCTCCGCTCGGAGGCTAAAAATCATCCGGCGCTGATCTATCCTGCCACCATGCTCGACCTTCTCTGGGCGATCCTCGCTGAGGACGCGACGCTCTGGCCGTACAAGATCGAGGAGGTTCTCGACGTCCTCGCCGAGGCGCGCGAAACCCGGGCCGACCCCCGCCTGTCAGAACTGCGGCGCCGGCGTGCCGGCTGAACGAACGCGCGGGAACGCATTGTCAGCGTTTCAAAGCGGTCGAACCGTAATCACCAATATCGACTATTGCGTGCCTGTTGATGATGAATGCGCGGCAGCTTCCAGAAGACTCACTCAAGCGCTGTTATAGTTGCAACGTCGGCGGAAGCTAAACCTCGCATCAGGGTGCGTGAACGGCAGCTGTCCCCCGATCGTTCTCCGAAACCTGCCAGTCAGCAAACGGCCAACCGACGACCTCTGCCTTAGCGAACGCGACAGATTCGAGTTGCGCTCAAGGGAGAGTTATAGCGCAAACGTAGTTCTCATCATCGCTAAGCGCGCCAACTTTCCCAGAATCTGTTTTGATTGCGAACGGCGAATGCCGCCGATTGCCACCTGACGGGGCTTTCAGCTCCGGCGGTGGCCTTGCGTACGTGGACGGGACCTGAGCCAGAGCGATTCGCCTGAGTGGAGCCGAGCGCCAGCCTGTCCGTGCTGGAGCTCGAATTATTTTGGATGAGGGAGCCAACCGATGCTGACCTGCAGGCCTGCCGATGAAACCGAGCCGCAATTCTTTGGGTGCCTTTGCCACAGTCCGGCATACGCGCGGTTGAACGCACTCATGGAGCAGAAGTTTTCGCGTCGGTCATTCCTGACCGGGGCAGCGGCTGTAATTGGCACCGCGGCGCTCTGGCCGGAGCAGGCTTCGGCGGCGATACCGGATGCGCCGAAGGGGCCGGTCGTCTTCACCAACGTCAAGCTGTTTGACGGCAAGTCGAACCAGCTGATCGAAGGCAGGACGATCATCGTGGAAGGCAACAAGATCAAAGCTGTCGAGGCGGCCGGGACCCAGGCGCCTGAAGGCGCCACGGTGATCGACGGCGGTGGCCGGACCTTGATGCCAGGCCTCATCGACGCGCATTGGCACTCCATGTTGGCCGCCATTTCCATAGTGGATCTGCTGACGGCCGACGTGGGTTACATCAACCTGGTCGCAGCCGAGGAAGCGCGCAGGACCTTGATGCGCGGTTTCACCAGCATACGAGACCTGGCGGGTCCCTCCTTCGGTCTGAAGCGCGCGATCGACAGCTCGCTGACTCCCGGCCCCCGCATCTGGCCGTCGGGCGCCATGATTTCCCAGACTTCCGGCCATGGCGACTTCCGCATGCCCTATGAAGTGCCGGCCCAGATCGATGCTCCGCTGAGCCGTGGCGAAGCTCTGAATGCAGGCGTGCTCGCGGATGGCGTCGATCAAATGCTCAAGCGCACTCGCGAGCAACTGATGCTGGGGGCCAGTCAGATCAAGCTGGCCGCCGGTGGCGGCGTCGCGTCGAATTTCGATCCGATCGACGTCAGCCAGTACACCGAAGCCGAATTTCGTGCCGCCGTCGACTGTGCAGAGAACTGGGGCACCTATGTCACGGTTCACGCCTATACGCCGCGCGCCATTCAGGCTGCGATACGGGGAGGCGTGCGCTGCATCGATCATGGCCAACTCATGGATGAGCAAACCGCAAAGATCATGGCCGACAAGGGCATCTGGTTTTCTTCGCAGGCGTTCCTGGACAATGAGTTCGCCAACCGCTACCCGGACGGATCGGCGAATCGCGCCAAGCAGCTCACGATGTTTGCCGGGACCGATACGGCTTACGGGCTGGCGAAGAAATACAAGCTCAAAACGGCCTGGGGCACCGACATCCTCCACGATCCGGCTGCGGCGAAGAACCAGGGCGCCATTCTCGGGACGATGTCGCGCTGGTACTCCAATGACGAGATTCTGATCATGGCGACAGGCACGAATGCCCAGTTGCTGGCCATGTCCGGGCTGCGCAATCCCTACCCGGAAAAGCTCGGCGTGATCGAGGCAGGCGCCTATGCGGACATGCTGCTCGTGGACGGCGATCCCATCTCCGACATCAAGCTGATCGCCGACCCGGAAAAGAACCTCAAGATCATCATGAAGGACGGTCGCATCTACAAGAACACGCTGGCCTGACGAAAGGGGCGTGCTGAAGCACTGCGCATTGCAGTGAATCGGCCAACCCGTCGTCGCGTGCCGCGATCATAGGTGCAGGTGCGAGGGCGTCCTTCCCGAGCCTTTTCGCCGGACGCTTCAGTCCAGCGGGCAGTCTTTCTCCCAAGCCGGCTCTGGTCCGAGTGTCTGCGCCAGGAAGTCGATGAAGGCGCGCACCTTGGGTGTCAGGTTGCGGCGCTCCGGATATACGACGTAGACAGCGATATCCGCCGGACGGAATTTGCAGAGCACCGGCTTGAGCTCGCCGGAGCGCAGCTGATCGCCGACATAAAAGGTCGGCAGCATCACCAGGCCGACGCCCGAGAGCGCCGCGGCGCGATTCACCAGGCCATTGTTGGTTTGCAGCGAGCCTTTCAGCGGCACCACGTGGGTTTCCCCCTGCGGATCGGTGAGCCGCCATTCGCGCGCGTTGGTGAGAAACGAGTACAGAATGCAATTGTGTTCGAGCAGGTCTTCCGGCCGCTCCGGCATGCCGTGCTTCTCCAGGTACGACGGCGCAGCGCAGATCACTTGCCGGCACGGCACGATCTTGCGCGCCACCAGGCTCGAGTCCTGCAGGTTCGCGATGCGGATGGCGATGTCGAATCCTTCGTCCACCAGGTCGACGCGCCGATCGTCGAGATTCAGTTCCACGCTGACGCCGGGATAGCGCTCCAGGAAGGACTGCAGCTTCGAGCCCAGCTGCAGAATGCTGAACGACATGGGGGCCGAAACTCGCAGCGTGCCGCGCGGCTCCGTCTGAAAGCGCGCCACTTCCAATTCCGCGTTCTCTATTTCTTCCAGCGCGCGGACACTGCGTCGATACAACTCCGATCCGGCTTCGGTGAGGCTGAGGCGCCGCGTGGTGCGATTCAGTAGCCGCGCGCCGAGCTTCTCTTCGAGCCGGGTGACGGCCTTGCTTACCACCGGCTGCGACATTTCCAGCGCTTCGGCCGCGGCGGTGAAGCTCGATAGCTCGACGACTTTGACGAACACGGCGATGTCGGTCAGCGATTGCATGCGGGAAGCTCGGGAAAGGTTGCGGAGGGTCGAAATCGGATCGGGTTCATTCTGCTATGACCGGAACGCCAAGCCTAGGGAGGCTCGCAGCTGGGCAGAATCCAGTAGCCTGGAACGCGGCGTCCCTCGACGCTGGGGCGTGCCGCCGCCGCCGGAATAAATCCCATGCCCGGCAGCCCGATGATCCGCCGGCCGGCGGCGACTAGGGTAGCGCTCGCCGATTCTTCCGTTTCCTTTTTCAAAGAGGCATCCCATGTTGTCCCAGGACCCCCGCCAGGCTCGCGACTTCTTCGCGCAGAAGCTGGCTTTCGTCACCGGTCCGTACGAGCTCGACGGCCAGATCAAGCGCCTCGAACCCATCACCATCGTCGATGTGCGCCTGCCCGGCGACTATCAGGCCGGGCATATCCCGGGCGCGATCAATCTGCCGCAGGGCAAGTGGCACACGCTGGCCGGCCTGTCCAAGGATCGCACCACGGTGATCTATTGCTACAGTCAGACCTGCAAGCTGGCGGCCGCAGCCGCTGTTGAGTTCTCATCTGCCGGCTACGCCGTGGTCGAGATGGAAGGTGGGTTCGAGGCCTGGCAGAAGAACCAGCTGCCGGTGACAACGGCGTAACGCCTGGTTGTCCTCAGCGCCGTCGTAGCGCTATGGGCGATATCTGTGACGGGCTCGGGGCCCTTGCAGGGTTGATCGAATCTGACAGCCGCGTGATCGGATGTGAGATTGCCTTCGCCTAAGCGAGCGCGGCGCCTCTCAAGGCTCGAGACGTTCGCCCTCGGGCGGCGGAAACTGGCTGCAGACATCGCGCAGCCAGTCGCGGAAGCGGATCACCTTGGGCAGCTCAAAATGATGCGGCGGCGCGATGAAATAGTAGGAGTTGTGCTGTCGCACGCTTTGCGCCGAGGGCCGCACCAGTCTCCCCGACGCAAGATCACCTGCAACCAGGGACCAGCGCGCCAGCGCCAGGCCATGGCCCTGCTCGGCTGCTGCCAGTACTGACGCTGAATCGTCGAGCACCGGTCCACGCTCTACGCGCGTCGTATCGCCGCCGACACGTCGCAGCCAGTCCATCCACGGCTCGCTCGCGCTATGCAGCAACTGGTATTTGTTCAGATCGGCCAGCGTGTTGATCGGCCCAAGCTCGGCCAGCAACGCCGGACTGGTCACCGGAAACACCCAGTCGTCCAGCATCTTCTCGGCCCGCAGCTGCTCCCATTCTCCGGTGCCGTAGCGCACGGCGGCATGGAAGTCGGTGTGCATGAAATCGACCAGCTCGCGGCTGGCATTGAAACGCAGATCGACTTCGGGATATTTCTGGTAGAAGTCGGAGAGCCGAGGCAGCAGCCACTTCTGCAGGAACGAACCGAGCAGGCTGATGTTGAGCAGGCCGCTGGTACGATCCTGACGTAGCTGATCGACGGCGCGGGTCAGCTCGCTCAGGCCGCGTTGCACGCCGGGCAGCAGACGTGCACCCTGCGGTGTGAGCCGCACCGAGCGGCTGTGGCGCACGAACAGGGGCGTTTCGAGGAACTCTTCGAGCGATTTGATGTGCGAGCTGACCGCGGCGGTGGTGACGTGCAGCGAGCGCGCAGCGTCGGTAAAGCTCAGGTGGGCGGCCACCGCCTCGAAGGCGCGCAAGGCGTTGAGCGGCAGTTTCGAGTGCTCGGTCATTATTCAGATTATTTTGATTTCATCTGTCGAAGACCGTAATTTCCGCCCGAAAATATATCGAATGGCTTAACGATGCAAGCGACTTTCCCGGTTTGCCATGAGTGCTGAACTCGAAATCCGCCGCGCCACGGTCGCGGATGTGCCGACGATCGTTTCGCTGATCCGCGAGCTCGCCGAGTTCGAGCGTCTCGCGCACGAGGTGGTCGTGACCGAGGAGTTGCTGACCGAGCAACTGTTCGGCCAGCGTCCGGGCGCCGAGGTCGTGATCGCCCGCGTTGGCCAGGAAGTCGTGGGCTTTGCCTTGTTCTTCCAGAATTTCTCGACCTTCCTCGGTCGGCCGGGGTTGTACCTGGAAGATCTGTACGTGCGTCCGAAGTTTCGCGGCCTGGGGCACGGCGAGCAGTTGCTGCGTTATCTGGCGCGCATCTGCATCGAGCGAGGCTACGGTCGTTTCGAATGGTCGGTGCTGGACTGGAATCAGCGCGCCATCGATTTCTACAAGGGTATGGGAGCGCGGCCGATGGAGGAATGGACGGTGTTTCGCGTGACCGGCGAGGCGCTGGCCAAGTTGGCAGCGCCGGATGCTTGAAGCACATCGCGTTGTCTTCTCAACCGTAGAACGCCGATAAAACACCGATAAAAATCGATGCTGTGCGTCCTCGCGGCGAACCGCATCTCGTCGTCGGTTTCTTGTGCCTGGGCTCAGGCATGTGACTCATCTCGGTTGTTCATGACCCGATCGCCTAGATCACCGCAGTCGTTTTTGCCATCGCCGGTTTCTATGGACCCCTATCGGTTTGTTCTATTGGTTGCCTCAAACGCACCGTAGTAACGTCCGCGCGCCAAGCGTCTGACGCTTGCATTGCAGAACCGGGGGGTTGCATGTCCATTCGCGCGCTTCGTTATCTCATCGCGTTGGCCGATTGTTTGAATTTCACGCGCGCGGCCGAGCGCTGCTCGGTCACTCAATCGACCTTGAGCATTCAGTTGCGCAAGCTCGAAGACTATCTGGGCGTGCGGCTGTTCGACCGCGATCGCGTGCATGTCACCTTGACGGCTGAAGGTCACAAGGCCTTGCGTTACGCGCGCGTGGCGGTTCGGGCGGCGGATCGCATCGTCGCTGTCGGTCGCGCCGAGCAGCATCATCGGCGAACGCAGGTTCATCACGCGGAGCGTCTTATTGAGGAGATCAATTGCGTTGTCGGGCCCCGAGATTAGACTAATTCTAAGAGGCCTCTGACCGCCCGGCAGACGGAAATTCGTTTGAAATCAAATGGATCCACGTTATCGCAGCACGGTCGGCAGCAAGGTAACGGGGGAAACAGCATGGGACCATCGATTCACACCGTGCTTGCGGTGGCGTGCGCAAGCTTGTTTTCAGGTATCGCCCTGGCACAGCCGCTCGGCCTGCCGCCGCTGCCGGTTCCGGCCGACAACCCGCAGACGCCCGAGAAGATCCAGCTCGGCGACAAGCTGTTCAACGACAAGCGCTTCAGCAGCACCGGCGAGGTCAGCTGCGCCAAGTGTCACGATCCGCAGAAGGCGTTCACCGACAGCCCGCTGGTCACTTCCGAAGGCATCAACAACCTGACTGGTACGCGCAACGCGCCGACGGTCATCAACTCCGCCTATTTCACCAAGTTCTTCTGGGACGGTCGTTCGCCCGATCTGGAAGACCAGGCGCAGCATCCCATCATCAATCCGGTGGAAATGGGGCTGACCAATCACGATCCGGTGCTGAACATCGTGCGCACCGATCCGGAATACATCGCTGCTTTCCGCAAAGCGTTCAACAAGGAGCCGCTGCAGGTCACGATGCGTGAGGTGCAGCAGGCGATCGCCAGCTTCGAGCGCACCCTGATCAGCGGCGATTCGCCGTTCGACCAGTGGTATTTCGGCAAGAAGCAGGACGCGATCAGCGAGCAGGCCAAGCGCGGTTTCGACGTGTTCATGAACAAGGGCCGCTGCGTTTCGTGTCACACCATCGAGAACGATCATGCGCTGTTCACCGACAACCGGTTCCACAACATCGGCGTCGGCGTCAACCGGATCCAGGCCGACATCGGCACGCTCGCGCCGGCTTTCCTCAAGGCCAAAGCCGACGGCGTGGACGTCGACAAGGCGGTGCTGTCGAATCCGAAAGCCTCCGAGCTGGGCCGCTTCGCGGTCACCGACACGCTGGATGAGCTGGGCTCCTTCAAGACCTCGACCTTGCGCAACGTCGCAGTGACCGCCCCGTTCATGCACGACGGCAGCCTGAAGACGCTGCGCGACGTGGTCGAGCACTACAACAACGGCGGCATCACCCAGAAGACCGATCCGGTGAACGATTTCCTGAGCGGCGGCATCCGTCCGCTGAATCTCACCGACCAGGAAATGACCGATCTGGTGGCGTTCCTGGAAACGCTGACCAGCCCGCAGTTCGCTGCACAGAAGCAGGCTTCGCTGAATCCGGCCTCCTGCAACGTGAGCACCGCGTCAGCGGCATCGAGTACGCCGGCAAGAATGGGAGGCGCGCAGCCATGAGCGAGACTTTGGGAAGACGCAGTTTCATAAAGAATGCAGCGCTGGGCCTGAGCGCCAGCGCCCTGCCGATGACGCTGGTCGAGCTGGCGTTCGCGAAGCCCGAGGACAGCTTCACCTTCGCGTACATCTCCGACTCACACATCCAGCACATCAAGGGCACCCAGTTCGTGCGCAACTGGGATCGCGGCCTGATCCGCGCGGTTGCCGAGACGAATCTGCTGACGCCGCGGCCGGACTTCACCATGTTCGGCGGCGATCTGGCGCAGATGGGCAGCAAGCCAGAGCTGGATCATGGTGCCGAAATGCTGTCGAAGCTGCGCGGCAAGGTCTACCACGTGATGGGCGAGCACGATTACTACCTCGACCTGGGCGAGTACTGGTCGAAGCTGTTCGGCCCGCAGTACTACAGCTTCAATCACAAGGGTGTGCACTTCATCGTGCTCAACAGCATCCTCACCTACGACGACTGGACCTTCAATCGCTGGCCCAGCGCCGAGCAGCGCATGGTGGAGATGTCCGGCCTGGACAATCCGAACGGCTCGCCGTTCATGGTGGGCGACAAGCAGCGTGCCTGGCTGGCGAAAGACCTGGCAAAGGTGAAGAAGGACACGCCCATCGTGGTGTTCTCGCACTCGCCGCTGCAGAAGATCTACAAGGGCTGGAATTTCTGGACCGAGGACGCCGAACAGGTGCAGGCGCTGCTGGCGCCGTTCGACAAGGTCACGGTGTTCTACGGGCACGTGCACCAGATCCAGTACAACCAGATCGGCAACATCGCTTTCACTTCGGCCATGGCGACTGCTTGGCCGTGGCCGTACCCGCAGAGCTACGCGCAGGCGCAGCAGTTGCTGCCGAAGCTGACCGTACAGATGAACCGGGCCGATCCGTTCTTCGAGCGCGACGCCACCGGCTGGCAGTTCATCGATATCAACTCAGGCCGCGCCGATGTCAGCTTCAGCCTGTACAACAACACGGCGCGCCGTATCGTGTTCGACCCGAAGTCGGGCCAGCCGCAGGACACCGCCTACCAGGCAGCCGACCAGCGCATTGCGCCGCAGACACATTATTGAAGGGGACTCGCATGAAATTTCCGCGTGCAATCTGCGTGCTGATGCTGAGTGTCGGATTCGTCTCCGGCGCCGTGGCGGACGAATTCAGCCAGGCCGACCTGGAGCGCTGGCAGGCACAGTTCGACGGCGTGGTGAAGGAAGGTCGTGGTCTGTGGACCAGCGGCAACCTCGGCAAGAACGGCGTGGCCTGCGGCCAGTGCCATCCGAATGCGGCCAACACGCATCCGGAGACCTATCCCAAGTTCCAGAAGCAGCTGGGCAAGGTCGCCAACCTGTGGGAGATGGTGAACTGGTGCCTGCGCAATCCGCTGGAAGGCGAGCCGCTGGCGGCAGACGATCCGAAGATGACCGCGCTGCTGTCCTACATCATGTTCGAGCGTCGCGGCGTGAAGCTCGAGCCGGGTAAACACTGATGCTGTGGCGTACCTTGCTTGCGACGGCTTGCCTGCTCGTCGGTGCGGCGAATGCTGCCGAGACAGCGGCCATCAGCCAGGACGCGTTGCTCAAGCGGCTCGCTGCCAAGGATGCATCGCTGGTCGTACTCGACGTGCGCACGCCTGAGGAGTTCGCGCAGGGACACGTGCCGGGAGCGATCAATATTCCGTACACGCATCTGCCGGCGCGCATCTCCGAGCTGCCGTCGGCTGCGGACAAGGACATTGTCGTCTACTGCACTGTCGGTGTGCGCGCTGAAAGAGCGGCATCGAGGCTGAAGGAGAATGGCTTCACGCGCCTGCTGCATCTCGACGGCGACATGAACAAGTGGCTGGAGAAGAAGCGGCCGGTTGAGAAGTAACGATCGCCTGAGCTGACGTCCTTACGGCGTCTGGAACAGTCGCGTCAATGCAGCGTCCAGCTGCGGGATCCGCTGCAGATCGATCAGGAAGATATCGGTCAGCACCTGACGCAACTCATCCACGCTTTCGAGCATCCGCCGCTGCGATTCGCCATGTAGCGGGTGTACAGCGAGCTCTCTGTTGAAGAGCGCGTGCCGACGATTCTCAGCGCAGCGCGCCACGATCAAGTTGACGACAAAACGCGACTGCGGATGGGTCGACAGGTACCAGTTGACCGGCTCGTAGTCGACCGGCAACTGCGGTTGCAGGTTGAAAGCGTACAAGGACCGCCATTCCTCGCGGACCTTTGCCTGCATCGTGAACAGATCGCCGTCCTGCAGGAATCGGAACGGTTCATGCGGAGTCGTCTGCTCGAGGTCCGGCGCCAGGCGCAACACGCCCGTCAGCGTCATTCCGCCGAACGCCACGTCGACGATGTGACTTTCGCCGTCCAACTTCACGTGTAGCGGCATGTGGGTTCGAGGCAGTACCGCATCGGGCGGTGCATTCCAGCTGACGCGCGCTGCCAGTCCGTCGACCTCGAAGCCCAGTTGCTTCAATACGCTCCACAGCAGCAGGTTCTGTTCGAAGCAGTAGCCGCCGCGCTGTTCGTGAATCAGTTTCCTTTCGAGCGATGGCGGATCGAGCCTGACCGGCAGCTGCGCGAACGGGTTCAGGTTCTCGAACGGGATGGTCTGGGTATGTCGTGCGACGATGGCGCGCAGCACTTCCAATGTTGGCGCGCGCGGTCCGCTGTAGCCGATGCGTGCAAAGTAGGCGTCGAGCTGCATCGCTGCTTCAGTTGCCCAGCGCCTGATCCAGATCGCCAATCAGGTCGCTTGCATGCTCGAGCCCCACCGACACGCGCAACAGGTTCTGCGGCGTGACGGAGTGCGGCCCCTCAATCGAGGCCCGGTGCTCGATCAGCGATTCCACTCCGCCGAGGCTGGTTGCGCGAACGAACAAGCGCAGGCGGCCGGCCATGGCGAATGCTTCGTCGCGCCCGCCGCGAACACAGAATGACAGCATGGCGCCGAAGCCGCCTTTCATCTGCTTGCGCGCCAGCTCGTGTCCGGGATGAGATTCGAGTCCTGGGTAGAACACGCGCTCGATGCGCTTGTCTTTGCTCAGGAATTCGGCGATGCGTGCAGCGTTCTCGGTCTGTGCGCGCACCCGGCAGGAAAGCGTCGTGAGGCTGCGGCGGATCAGCCAGCAGTCGAAAGGCGAGGGCACGCCGCCGGCCGTGTCCTGGTAGTCACGCAGCTTTTCTGCCAGGCCGCCGTTGTCGCGAGTGATGACGGCGCCGCCCATGACGTCGCTGTGTCCGCCGAAGTACTTGGTGCTCGAGTGCATCACCAGGTCTGCGCCCAGCTCGAACGGCCGCTGCCACAGCGGCGTTGCGAACGTGTTGTCGCAGCAGACGATGGCACCGCGACCGTGTGCCAGTTGCGCGATGGCCTCGATGTCGCTGATGTTGAGCATTGGGTTGGAGGGCGTTTCGATCCATACCAGCCGCGTCTGGTCGGTCAGCGCCGCGCGAACGGCGTCGACCTTGGTCATGTCGACGAAGCTGGCATGTACGCCCATCGGCGTGAGGAGTGCTCGCAGCTGCTTGGCGGTGCCGTGATACGACTCGATCGGCGCTACCACGTGATCGCCCGGCCGCAGCAGGCTGAACACCGCCATCGAAGCCGCCGATCCCGACGCATAGGCAATGGCCTGGTCGCCGCCTTCCAGCGCAGCGATGCACTTCTCCAGGTCGCGCCGGCCGGGATTGCGGGTCCGGGCGTACGAATAGCCGCGCGAGAATTCGCCGTCGACGTTACGCTCGAACGTCGTGCTCATGTGAATGGCGGGCACCACGTCGCCGGTCGCCGGTTCGACTTCACGCCCCACGCGGATCGAAAGAGTCTCGAGTTTCACTGCTGCCTCGGCCTGCCGTTTTTCAGTGGCTGCAGTGTAACTCCTGCGACGGGAATTCTCCCTGGTACAGTGCCGCGGGGACCGCTGGATCGTCGGCGTCGGTAACCAGCAGCACCCGGATCCGGCCGGCATCGATCCATGCATCGATTCCTTCCGCTTTCACGGCGGGATGCAATGGCTGGATGTCCTGTAACACCCCATTGGCGTCAATGATGCCGACTGCCGCGCCGGTGCAGCGCCCGTCCCGGTAGGCATCGTCGGTGTCTTCTGCAACCGCTGCGAACACCAAGCGCCCGTCGGGCAAGGCTGCGGCATCGGTGAAACACAGCGGAATGCCGTCTACCAGACCCAGATCGTAGCGACGGATATCGAATGGCAGTGCCGCGATACGAGCCGAATGGGCGATGGCGTCGACCGCAGCTGCGGCATTCAGGTGGACGAGCGCATTGATGCCGCGCCCCTTGTTGCCTCGCTGAAGCAGCACCCACCGGTCGCCAACGATGGTCGCGCCTTCGATGTTGAGCTCGCCGACCTGTCCTGCGATGGCGTCCAGCATCGGTGAGAGATCGATCGTTCGCGCGGCACCTTCGATACCGCCGAAGCTATTCAGTCGAAGCAGGACGCCGCGTCGCCTATTGCGCCTCGAGCCGGAGCCGAGCGCAAGCAAGGCGCCGTGCTGCCACGAGGCGCCAGGCGGTAGCAGCATCAACGCTTCCAGGTCCGGCTTCAGCCGCTTGCGCTCCGCCCGATCCTCGGGCAGCTCGCCCTCCAGGATGCGCACCGCAACGCCCGGAGCATCGCCGCTCGCGGGGAACATGCCGAGATGGAGCTCGTCATCCGCGACGACGTAGAGAAACGACTTCACGGCGACCAGCCCGCTCGCGGCGCTGAGATAGCTCGCGCCGCCGCTTCGACCCGGGGTCAGCGTGAGATCGCGAAGTTTCTTCAGATGCAGCAAGATGGCAATCCTGCCGGTAGTGTATTCCTGCTTCAGCAGGTGAGTCTGCGTGCCGGGCGGCGGCACGAGACCATATTGTCATCCCATCACAGCAACCGATACCACCCGATGTTCAGGTCGTGGCTGGAGAAGTCGAAACGGGCACAGCGCCTGGCGACGCTTGCGACGCCGCGGAACCCTCCCCCTTCGGGAATTCAGCGGCATCTCCGACGGGGGGCGGCTGCGCGACTACGCTGGGTGGGATCAGCTTGTACATGACCGGCGTGACGACGCGTGCAATCAGCGTCGAGGAGATCAGTCCGCCGATCAAGACCCACGCCAGCGGCGAATACATGCCTGCGTTCTGCACTGCCAGCGGCAGCAGCCCGCCGATAGCGGTGGCGCTGGTGAGCAGGATGGGCAGGAAGCGGATTTCGCCGGCGCGTTCGATGGCTTCGTCCAGCGGCAGGCCCTGCATCCGCAGCTGATTGGTGAAATCCACCAGCAGGATCGAATTCTTGGTCTCGATGCCGATCAGCGCGATGAAGCCGATCATGGCGGTGAACGAGATGTCGTTGCCGGTCAACGCCAGCATCGCAATGCCGCCGGCGATGCCGAAGGGCACCACGCTCAGCACGATCAGCGTGCTCTTGAAGCTGCCGAACTCCAGCACCAGGATGGCGACGATGCCGAGCAGGGCGACGATGCTCGCGGCCTGCAGTCCACCGAAACTTTCGGCACGGCTCTCCAGTTCGCCGCCGGGCACGTAGGAATAGCCTCGCGGCCATTCCATCCGGTCGAGCCGCTGCAGCAGATCCTTGGTGACGCGGTCGGTGTTGAAGCCGCTTTGCACCTCGGCGTTGATGGTGACCGAGCGGGTACGATTGTAGCGATCGATGCCGGTCGGCGCCGATGAGAACTCGACGCGCGCGAGCTGGCTCAGCGGCAGCGTTTCGCCGCTGAGCGTCGATACTCGCACCTGATCGAGCGCGCCGATATCGGGTCGCGCGCTCATCGGCGTTCGCACTATGATGTCGTACTGCTCGCCGTCGCTTTCCTTGAATCGGCCAGCAGGAATGCCGGACACGCTCAGGCGCACCGCGCGATCGAACTCGACGGTCGGCACGCCCAGCAGCGCGGCCTTCTGCGGATCGATGTTCAGCTTGAGATTGGTGCGGGTGAAGCGCATCGGATTGACGACGTCACGGGTACCCGGTGTTTCCTTGATCACCTTCTCTACTTGCAGTGACAGCCGGCGCAGCTCATCCAGATCGGAGCCGATGACGCGGATCGCAACCGGCGCCGTGATCGGTGGGCCGTTCTGGAATTCCTTCACGTGGATGCGGGCATTTGGATAGTCCTGCAACTGTGCCCGCAGACGGTCCAGCACCTTCGGAGTCTCGCGAGTGTCATAACTGTTGAGCTTCACGAACACGTCGCCGTAGTTGGTCTCGCTCTCGGGCGGGAACAGGTTGTAGTAGATCTTGGGATTGCCGTGGCCGAGATTGGTGAAATAGGAAGCTACCTCGGGCATCGCGCGCAGCTTGTCCTCGACGAAACCCAGGGCGCGATCCGTTTCCGCCAGGCTGCTGCCATCGGGCGTCTGCACGGTGACGAGAAAGTTGGGAGTATCGGCTTTGGGAAACAGGCTGAAGCCGATCAGCGCACCGAGTCCGACGATGGCCACGACGCACGCAGCCAGCGATCCCCATACCGTCAGGTGCGGCCGCGCCAAGGCGCGATGCAACAGCGGCTGATAGAAGCGGTGGATGCCGTGCGTTACCCATTGCAGCAGGCGATTGCCGTGCGGATCCTCACGCTCTTTCAGAATCCGGCTGGCCAGGAACGGGATGATGGTAAGCGCCACCAGGAGCGATGCGCCAATGGTGGAGAGCACGGCGGTAGGCAGCACGCGGATGAACTTGCCTGCATTCCCCGAAAGCATCATGAGCGGCAGAAAGGCGAACGCGAGTGTCGCGGTGCAGCCGATGATGGCCTGAAAGATCTGGCGTGTTGCAAGGATGGCCGCTTGCGTGCGTGAGTATCCTTCGCGCAGAAAGCGCGCGATGTTCTCGACCACCACGATGGAATCATCGACCAGCAGGCCGAGCGCGACCACGAACCCGGCGATGGATATCTGGTTCAGCGAGAACCCGAAGAAGTGCAGTGCCGACAGGCCAATGGCCAGTGACAGCGGAATCGAGATCATCACGATGCTGGCGGCACGCAGCCCGAGCGGCAGCAATGTGATCGCGACCAGGCCGATGGCGATGGCGAAATCCGTCGTCAGGCGGTTGAGCCGGGCGGCGACATTCTCGGACTGGTCGAAGCCGCGTTCCAGGTGGATGCGCTTGGGAAGCTGCGCCTGGAAACGATCGGCGGCCTCGGCGACGCGCTTCTGCACTTCGAAAATGTTGTAGCCATCTTTCTGATTGGCTGTGACGAACACGGCGCGCTGGCCATTGAAGCGCCCGATGTAGTCGTGCTGCTGCGTGTCCCAGCTGACTTCGGCGATGTCGCGCACACGAACCGTGCGGCCGGCGACAGCGGCCACAACGGTGTCGCGAACTTCGTCCAATGACTCGTAACTGCCGGAAGTCTGCAGGCTGAAGCTGCGGCTGCCGATATCGATGGAACCGCCGGGAATGTTGGTGTTCTCGTTCTGCAACGCCTGCGCGACGCGCAACGGCGAAAGATTGAGTTCCGCCATGCGCGGCAAGTCGAGCGCGACCCGCAGTTCCCGTTGCGGAAAGGCCCAGCTTTCGGCCGTGCGAATCCCGTCGACGCCTTTGAGCAGGTCCTTCAGGTCTCGCGCGTGGTCTTCGAGCTCGCGATACGGCGCGTCCGGCGATACCAGCGCGAACTGCACGATGTTCACCAGGCCGGGATTGACCTTGCGGATCTCGATCCGGGAGAGCTCCGCCGGCAGCGTCGGCCGCAATGCGTTCAGCTCGCGCACCACTTCGTCGTACTTCTTCTCTGCATCGACGTCGGCATAGAACTCGGGAAGGATGGTGGCGACACTGTCCTTGCTGTGCGATTCGATCTTCTTGATGTCGTCGAGCTCGCTCAGGCGGTCTTCGATGGGCTTGACCACCAGCCGCTCGATGTCCTGCGGCTCGGCGCCCGGGTACACGGCCGTGATCGAAAATGCGGAGATCGGAAAGTAGGGGTCTTCCTGGCGCGGAATCCCCAGGAACGAGGAAACACCCAGGGCCACCAGCAGAGCGAACGCGACCAGCGTGAACTGGTAGCGCTTGATGGGGAATTCGAGAAAGGTCATGGAGATGACACCGGAGGGTTCAGACGGTGTGGCTCAGGCACTGGGCGCGGCAGCGGAGGCCGCGCTGGCTTCGGCCGCCGGTTGGATTGCGACCTGTTCTCCATCTTCGAGGTAGAGCGCACCGTCGGTGACGATCTGCTCGCCGGACTTGATGCCGTCGGTGAGCGCTACCGCATCGTTCTCGATGAAGGCGACTTCGACATCGCGGCGCCGTACCCGATCGTTGTCGAGAACGAACACGCTGGCGCGATGCCCGACCCCTTCGACGATGGACGCGATGGGCACGTACACGCGGGAGCCGCTGTTGGCCGTTGCGGGCGTAATCGAAACTTTCGCGACCAGTCCGCTCTTCAGCGGTAGGCTACCGGGTTCGAGGGCGAGCTCGGCCATGAACATGCCGCTGGCCTGATCCGCGCCGCTGGCGATTTCGGTCACCTTGCCGGCGATCCTGGCATCGGGCAGGGCATCCAGCCGCACTTCGGCGCGATCGCCGAGCTTCAGCTGCATGATCTCGCGATCGGCAAGCCCGATGCGTACGACGAAGCCGCGATCCCGCGCGCCGACGACGATCACAGGAGTCCCCGCCGCCACCAGCTCGCGCTCCTCCGCCAGCCGACGCAGCACGGTGCCATCGCTCGGCGCAATGATCGAAGCGTAGGTGGAATTGAAGCGTGCGGACTTGAGCGCTGCTCCGGTCACTGCCGTTTGCGTGCGCAGATCCTGGAGCTGTTCGAGGCTGATCACCTGGTCGGCGTACAACCGCTCGCCGCGTTCGACGTCGCGCTTGGCTTTTTCGTGTGCCTGCCGCGCCTGCTCCACCTGGGCGTTGACCTCGGTCAATTCAATTTCTGCCAGTCGCTGGCCTTTGCGCACGTGTTCGCCTTCACGCACGTCGATGTGCTTGATGACGCCGCCGACCTTGAACGACAGGCGGATCTCGTCCTTGTTGACGAGCAGGCCGTTGGTACGGATCGACGGAGCTGCCGGACCTTCGAATGCGGCAGCGACGCGAACCGGCGTGGGCGTTTCCGGTGTGTCCTCGGCAGTGCTGCGGCAGCCGGTGACGATGGCAATGCTGATGATGAGCGATAAGAGTTGTGTGATGCGCATGGTCTTGCTCGTGAGCTCAGATGCCCGGATCCAGGGGCAGGTCGCCAGCGGAGGTTGCGTATTCCAGATCGGCTCGCCGGGCGAGCACGTTGAAACGGGTGAGGTTGTGATTGAGTTCGGCGCGGGTCAGCGTGCTGCGTGCGTCGATGAACTCGACTTGATTGATGACACCCTCATCGCGCTTGCGGCTGGCGATGCGAAACGCTGCCTTGGCTGCTTCAGCACGAGCCGCGGCGGTTGCGAGCGAGTCGCGCGCCGTCTGCAAACGATCGAACGATTGCTGGACTTCGAGGCGGATCTGCTGCGCGACTTCTTCTTGCCGCAGGACCAGCTGACGTTCCGCCGCCCGTGCCTGGCGCACCCGTGCGTTGTCGCCGCCGCCGTCGAACAGCTTCCAGGTGAAGATCAGCGAGGCGGTGCCGAAGTTGTAGCCGCTGCCTACGCGGTACTCCTCGCCCTGGGTGCCGGCATCCAGGCCGAGCGTGAGGCTGGGCCATTTCTGCTTGCGGGCCAGCGTGACCTGTTCGGCGCTGGCGCGCTTGAGCTGTTCGACCTGCGAGATTTCCGGCCGTCGTTGCAGCGCCTGGCTCCAGAGCTGCTCGAGCGCGGCATCGCGCTCGGACGCGGTATTCGGCGGGGTTGCCGGCTCGATGGCTTCGAGCAGATTCCGGTTCAGCAGGAAATTGAAATAGCTCTGCGCCTGTACGGCGAGATTCGCTGCCTCGCGCTTCTGCTGCTCGACTTCGAGCAACTCTGCTTTGGCGCGCAGCACTTGATCCTCGGTGATCTTGCCGTTGGCGAACAGCGATTCGTTGACGCGCAGGTTCTCGCGCAGCAGGACTTCGCTCGCCGCAACGATCTCGGTGGAGCTGGTGGCTTTGAGCCAGTCCACGTAGGAGATCGTGATGTCGCGCCGCAGGGTCCGCGCGATGGCCATGCGCCGGTACGTGCTGGCGCCCAGCAATGCCCGCTGCGCGCGCACTGCCGCTGAGATCGTCGGTGCATAAAGTGGCTGCCGCAGAATGAGCCGCGTGTCCTGCTCCTTGTCGCGCAGAAACTTGACGGTTTCATCCGAGATCTGCGGAAACGGTGCCGGCTGACCCTGTGCCGCCAGCATTTCATTCAAGGTCGAGTACACCGGGTTGAGCGCGGTTCCGATCGGCAGCTCGAATTCACGGCCGCCTTCGGCGCGGGTGTAACGCGCTTGCAGTGACAGTTCCGGCAAAAATCTGGCGCGCGCTTCGGCCAGGGCCTGTACGGCTTTCTCGACCTCGAGCGCTTCGGTCTGCAGCGCCAGATTGCTGCGCAGACCTTCGGCCACGTAGTTGTCGATCACCGTATCGAAGTCGGCCGCGGGCTGCGCCAGGGCCGGACCAGCGAACAGCGCAATGACGGAGCCGATCAGAGTGAGCCGTAGCCTCATAGACATCGTCCGTGCCCGATTTATCAGTTGTTGATTACTTAGACAGGTGTCAGGGTTTGCTCAAAAAAACACCAGGCTGCTACTCGTCGCAGCGCCCGGACAACATATACATGGCGAGACTTACGGCTTGCTGAGTGAGCTGCGGCACGCTGATGCCGCTCTGCGCCAGCAGCTCGCTCTTGGTCATGGCGATCTGGATCAGGCCGTGCTGGAAGCCCCATAGCACGCGTGCGGTCACCTCCAGGTCGCCCAGGTCGGAGCGGATGGTCCCGTCCTGCTGTCCGGTGCGCAGCGCCGCCACCACTACTTCGTGGATGGCTTTGCCTGCCTCGAAGCACAGCTGCTCCAGCGAGTCGGCCTCGGAAACCACCGGCGTGTGCGATTCCAGCCGCGCGCAGGCGTCAAAATAGTGAGGAAATTCCTGGGCATAGGCGATATACGCCCGGCCGATGGCGCGGATTTTCTCGGCGCCGGTGCGCGCCCGCTCGCTGGCTTCTATGAAGCGCTGGCGCAGCAGCTGCATGGCGCGGACAACGATCGCGAAATGCAGATCCGTCTTGTCCTTGAAGTACACGTAGACCAGTGCGCGACTGAGACGGGCACGCTTGGCCACGCTGTCCATGGTCACGGCATCCCAGCCGAGCTCACGGTAGAGGTCTTCGGCGGCATCGACGATCTCGCCACGGCGGCGGTCTTTCTCTTCCTGGCGGCGTTCGGCGATGTACGACATGGCGCGGCAAGCTACGCCCGCGTTGACATAGTGTCAATGACTGAATGAGCGTCTATTTCATCACTGATGCGGGCGAGCCTCGCCGCAGTGCCGTCATGGAATGCGAGCGGCCGCTATGGCCTCGGCAGAATGAACCGTTGACCTTGCTGGTTCAGCACGGCGCCGTCCGGGGTGATGCGCTCGATGCTCGGCCCTTCGCTCAGGGTGTCGCCTTCGTGGTACTTGCGCATGTTCACGAAGACGAAGCGCTCGGCGGGCTGGGTCGAATACACATGGATGTCCAGGTGCAGATCCGGCAGCGCGACTCCGGTTGCAGCCAGGGCGCCCAAGGTGGGCAGCGATGCAGTGCTTTCGGTCGCGGCGCGCGCTTCTGATGCGGCGGCACCTGACGGCAATGGCGCAACCGACGGTGCTTCGATGGGCCGGACGATCGACGGTCCGGGCGGCACGCTGGCGGCTGCGGCGAGATCGGGATGACTCGGCGCATCGAGCATCTCGCCGTTCGTTGCATAGGGATCGTCGTAGCCTGTGTCCGCTTCCTCGGCCAGCGAGCGCACGGCCGGGCTGGTTGCGGGCGCTGCGGGATAGCTGGGTTGTGGCCGGGAAACCGGTGCTGGCACACGGGTTGGCGCGGCGGCAGGCGGGGCTGTCGTCGTTGCGGCGGCGGCTGGAGCTGCGACAGCGGTCGTGCCCGTCGCGGGCGCCGGCGGGTCGTTGTCACGGGTCAGCACGATCAGCAGCACGCCCAGATTCACGACCAGCAACGCACCGACCGCGAGTGCCCACCACGGCCGGTCGGCTTGCTGACGCCGCAGCGGCGCGTCGGCCAGCGACGGACCGATGGTGCGCTGGCGCTCGTTCTCGGATTTCTTCAGGGCGTCAAGGATGAAGCTCATGTCAGGTGCCCGAAGCCTGTGCCATCAGCAGCGGCGAACCGGCCGTGTTGCTGAGCGTGTCGAGCACGATCTGGGTCTGCACGCCGGCGACGCCGTCCACGTTCAGCCGGTGCTGGCGCTGGAAGTCCTCGACCATCTTCACCAACTCGTCGTCGTAATAGTCGCTGGCCGCGGCGTCCTTGCGGCCCTGCACGGTGTTGAGGCTGCGTCGCAGCCAGCGCACGCCATCACCCTGCATTCCGGCGGACAACGACCGCGGCGAGGCGACCTGCGGGCGCCACAGGACCAGGTAGTCGCCGTACCAGAAGCGTGAGATCGAGGCGATCGAGACTTCGTACTGAGTGTCCTTCAAGCCGATGCTGGCATTGCCGTCGCCCAGTGCCGCCACGGCGACCTGGTGCGCGTTGCCGGAATCGTCGATGAGCGTGAGGATGGCCGGTCGGTTCAGGGTGCGCAGCTGTCCCCACGATCCTTGCTGATACACGCATTCCAACCCTTGCTGCAGCGCCTGAGCGCAAGGGCGGCCTCTGGCCGGATCAAACGTGCCGCCCCACAGCGCGAACAGCTGTGCGAAGGCGTTTTCGGTGCTGGTTTCGCTGGCGTGCTCTTTGAGCAGTTCGGCGATGTCTTGCACCATCGGCGCGGGTGCCGCTGCTGGTTCGGGCTGGACAGCTTGCTGCGTCGTGGCCGGCTCCTGGGTTTCCAATGCAACGGGTTGAGCCGCCGGGGCTGGATTCTGCTCGGCAGCCAGGGCCTGCGCGGGCTTGGAGTCGCCGGTTCGCACTAACATCCAGAGGCCGAACGCGAGCACTGCCAGCGCAGCGGCGGCAGAAACGCCGGCGAGCACCTTCATCCACGGCGCGCTGAAGGATCTGCCGTAAACCTCACCGGCGGCATTGCGTACCAAGGCTGGCCCGACGCGATGGCTTTCCTGGGTGAATGCGCCGAGCAGCGCGCGGTCGCAAATAACGTTGATGATGCGCGGAATGCCGGTGCTGAGCCGATGAACCTCGCGCAATGCGGCGGCGCTGAAGATCTCGCCCAGGGCGCCGGCGACCTTCAACCGGTGATTCACGTAAGCCGCAGTCTCGCTCCTGGAGAGCGGCGCGAGGTGATAGCGCCCGGTGATGCGCTGCGCGAGTTGCCGCAGCTCGTTGCGGCCGAGTACTTCGCGCAGCTCCGGCTGGCCGATCAGGATGATCTGCAGCAACTTCTGCGACGCCGTTTCCAGATTGGTGAGCAGCCGGACCTGCTCGAGCGTTTCCGGCGAGAGGTTCTGTGCCTCGTCGACGATCACCACGATGCGTCGGCCCTTGGCGTGCGCTTCCAGCAGCCGCTTGTTCAGGATATCGACCAGATCCTTGATGCTGGTCGTGTCCTCGTCGCGCACGAAGATGCCCAACTCTTCGCAGATCGTTAAGACGAACTGTAGCGGCGTCAGCTGCGGGTTGAGGATCACGGCCACGTCGGCGTGACCCGGCATGCGCTCCAGCAGCGAACGCACCACGGTGGTCTTGCCGGTGCCGACCTCGCCGGTGAGCTGGATGAAGCCGCCGGCCTCGGTGATGCCGTACAACAGATGCGCGAGCGCCTCCGCATGGCGCTCGCTCATGAAGAGATAGCGCGGATCGGGGGTGATGGCGAAGGGCTTTTCGCTTAGGCCAAAAAAGCTCGTGTACATATCGGCTCGGATCGAGCGCCGCGGCCTCGTCTTCGGTGGCGCATAATGCCACCTGCGGGGAAGTTGCGGAAAGCTCTGGCGCCCGGGGAAAGCCCGGATGGCCCGCCATGGGGTCAGACCTGTCGCCGATTCAATTCAGTCGTGACGGCACTTGCCTTGCTTAGGCCCAGGACGGACCGATACGCTTCGCAACCGTTTTGGCGGCCCTGCGCCATTGTTTCCAAAAACTCACAGGCAGCCGACGGTTTCATGAAGGCACTTTCCTTTCGCGGGCTCACCAAGACCTACAAAAACGGCGTTCAGGCGCTCAAAGGCATCGATCTGGACGTGGAAGAGGGCGATTTCTTCGCCCTGCTGGGCCCGAACGGCGCCGGCAAGACCACCGCCATCGGCATCGTCACCTCGCTGGTGAACAAGAGCGCGGGCCAGGTCGTGGTGTTCGGCCACGACATCGATTCCGAGCTGGCCGCGGCCAAGTCCTGCATCGGCCTGGTGCCGCAGGAAATCAACTTCAACCAGTTCGAGACCGTCAGCACCATTCTGGTCAACCAGGCCGGCTTCTACGGTATCCCGCGGCAGATCGCCTACACCCGCCTGGAAAAGTACCTGAATGCGCTGCAGCTCTGGGACAAGCGCAACGCAATCTCGCGCACCTTGTCCGGCGGCATGAAGCGGCGGCTCATGATCGCCCGCGCGCTGATGCACGAGCCGCGCCTGTTGATCCTGGACGAGCCCACCGCCGGCGTGGACATCGAGGTGCGCCGCTCCATGTGGACCTTCATGAAGGACATCAACGCCGCCGGCACCACCATCATCCTGACCACGCATTACCTGGAAGAGGCCGAAAGCCTGTGCCGCTACGTGGCCATCATCGACAAGGGCCGCATCATCGAGAACGATCGCATGAGCCGCGTGCTGCGCAAGCTGCAGACCGAAGTGTTCGTGTTCAACCTGCGTAACCCCGTGGCTGCCGCGCCGGCGCTGCCGGGCTACCAGGTGAGCCTGCAGGACGATCACACCCTGGAAATCGAGGTCTCGAAGGACCAGAGCCTGAACGATATCTTCTCGCGCCTCTCCACCCAGGGACTGGAAGTGCTGTCGATGCGCAACAAGTCCAACCGGCTGGAAGAGCTGTTCCTGCGGCTGGTGAACCAGAAAGACGATCAGCCAGCCGTCGTCGCTGGCTGAGCCGCCGGGCCGGCCCGATTCCATCCACCGTTTTTCGCACCCAGCGTCAAGCCATGCTCGTCAAAACCAGTCTCGTCGGCGTCAACACGATCATCATCCGCGAGTTCAATCGCATCATTCGCATCTGGGCGCAGACCATCGTCCCGCCGGCGATTACTGCGACGTTGTACTTCATCATCTTCGGCAGCCTGATCGGCCAACGTATCGGCGACATGGGCGGCTACACCTATATCCAGTACATCGCACCCGGGCTGATCATGATGTCAGTGATCACCAACTCCTACGGCAACGTAGTGTCCTCGTTCTTCGGCGCCAAGTTCGGCAAGCACATCGAAGAGCTGCTGGTGTCGCCGCTGTCGCATTGGCTGATCGTGGCCGGCTATGTCGCCGGCGGCGTGGCGCGCGGCATCATCGTTGGCGCGGTGGTCACCATCATCACGCTGATCTTCACCCGGCTGCACATCCACAGCCTGCCGATCGTGATCTCGGCGGTGCTGCTGAGCTCGATCGTGTTTTCGCTCGCCGGCATGATCAACGCGGTGTTCGCCAAGAATTTCGATCAGATCACGTTCATTCCGACCTTCGTGCTGACGCCGCTCACCTACCTGGGCGGCGTGTTCTACACCATCAAGCTGCTGCCCGAATGGGCGCAGGGCGTGTCGCACGTCAATCCGATCCTGTACATGGTGAACGCGTTCCGCTTCGGCTTTCTCGGCGTGTCGGACGTGAACGTGGGTCTGGCCTATACCATCATGATCGGTTCGGTCGTGGTGCTGTACGCGGCCTGCGTTTGGTTGCTGTATCGCGGAGTCGGAACGAGGGAATGATGCCGCCGCTGGCGGCTCGCCAGCGCGACCGACGGATCTCGAGCGTCAGGTTCCATCGTTCTATTCTGGCAAGCGCGTGAGCGTGAAACGCGTCGTCTGAGGATTGCTGGACAATTCGTCGCGCTGGACCTGCACGGCCTCGCCGAAGTGAGCGATGGCGCCGTAGATCAGGCCTTCGGCCAGATCCGCCAGGGCGCGGTGCGATTGATAGATCATCACTAGCCGGTCCGACGATGGCCGCTCATAGGTGAACGACGGCAGCTCGGCATCGGGATAGAGCTTGCGCACTTCCTCGTGGACGCTGCCCTCGATGCTGGCTAGGAAATCGAACACCGAGGTGTGCCGGAAGAACGTCGGAAACTCCGCGGCAAAGCGGATGAGTAGATGCGAGCCGAAGCCGCGCAACAGCTCGGCGGTGGGCCTGGCGGAAAGCGTGCTCAGCCGGCCGACCATCTGTACCAGCTCGTCATGATCGTAAGTACCGGTCGCGGCATAAGCGCCGCCCGAGGCCAGCGTGCAGCTCGCGATCATGTCGTCGCCGAGCGTCCGGCCAAAGCGACTCTCCACGAAATCGATGAACTCGATAAAGAGCAGACCCTTCATGCCGCATCTCCCTGTCGCGTGAGACGCGACCTGCGATCTATTGGATTGTGCGCGCCGGAGAATACGCCTCGGCCCGTTCGGGTGCGACGCGGAGAGTGCGGATAGCGCGTCCGTCAGTCCTTCCAGAAGGGTCATTCAGAAGCGGCTCGCCGGTCGCGACGCAAGCCGCATTTGTCGGCAAGTGTCGAGAAAGGCGTCGACGCCCTGCCTTTCCTCCCGTCCACAGTCACGGGCGTGGGCGCTCCTCCCAATCGCCCCAGGGTTTGCCTTCTGGCCCAATACCGCTTGACTTAATACGGCAGAGCCGTATAGTCGCCATGTTCACTTTCATCGAGACACGGATGTTCACTCGGCTCGTCGCCCGCTATCTGAGCGACGAGGAATACCGCTCGTTGCAGCAGTACTTGTTGCAGGTGCCGGATGCGGGCGCGGTCATTGCCGGCTCCGGTGGCGTCCGCAAACTGCGCTGGGCAGCGCCCGGCCGCGGCAAGCGCGGCGGTTATCGAGTCATTTATTTCGTGCAGCGGCCGGACGGGATCATCTGGATGTTGACCCTGTACCCGAAGAACGTGGCGGACAACATTCCCGCGCACGTTCTATGGCAGATCCGCAGGGAGATCGAGAATGCCTAAGGCGAAACGCAATATCGGACGGGAGATTCTGGAGGGACTGCGCGAGATCAAGCGCGGCGAGCACGGTCGGATCATCAACGTGCCCGACGTGGCCAGTATCCGCGAAAAGACCGGCCTGTCGCAGGCGCACTTCGCGACCCTGCTGGGCGTCTCGGTGCGAACCTTGCAGGACTGGGAGCAGGGCCGGCGGGCGCCCTCGGGTGCGGCGCGAACGCTGTTGTTGATTGCGGATCGCAACCCGACAGCGCTGCTCGAAGTCGCATAAGGAGCACGGCAGCGTCCGTCATGCCGCAGTCAGTGGATCGGTGATTCGAGCCGATCGGCAGGTAAGCAAGCCGCAGAAAGAACAGTGCGGCTGGTGATCGGGTGACCGAATCAGCGAGCCGCGCTGCCTGGCCTGCTCCTGGTGCAATTGCGCTGCCGAATGCTTACGGCAGCTCCGTCGCTCCCATCAGGTACCGATCGCATTCGCGCGCCGCGCCGCGGCCTTCGTTGATCGCCCACACCACGAGGCTCTGGCCGCGACGGCAATCGCCGGCGGCGAACACGCCCTGGATGCTGGTGGCGAACTGGCCATGTTCGGCCTTGACGTTGCTACGTGCGTCGGTTTCCAGCGCCAGATCCTTCAGCAGCATCTGCTCGGGTCCCAGAAAACCCATCGCCAGCAGCACCAGCTGCGCCGGATGAGTCTTTTCCGAGCCGGGCACTTCGGCCGGTACGAACTGGCCCTGGTCGTTCTTCTGCCACTGGATCTGCACCGTCACCAGCTCCTTGACGTTGCCCTGGGCATCGCCGTTGAAGCGCTTCACGGTCGTCAGATAGGTGCGCGGGTCGGCGCCGAACTTGGCAGCCGCTTCCTCCTGGCCGTAGTCCATCTTGTAGACCTTGGGCCACTCCGGCCAGGGATTGTCGGCGGCGCGATCCATGGGCGGCTTGGTCATGATCTCGATCTGGGTCACGCTCTTGCAGCCGTGGCGCACGGCGGTGCCGACGCAATCGGTGCCGGTATCGCCGCCGCCGATCACGATCACGTCCTTGCCGCGTGCATGAATCGGCGTCGAGTCCGGTCCGCCGTTGAGCAGCGCCTGCGTGCTGGCGGTGAGGTAGTCCATCGCGAAATGGATGCCATGCAGATTGCGACCTTCGACCGGCAGATCGCGCGGTTGCGTGGCGCCGGTGCAGATCACGATGGCATCGAAGTCGCGACGCAGCAGCTGTGCCTCGACGTTCTCGCCGACGTTGGCCTTGCAGATGAACTTGATGCCTTCCCGCTCCATGAGCTTCAGGCGCCGCTCGACCACTTCGCGCTTGTCGAGCTTCATGTTCGGAATGCCGTACATCAGCAAGCCGCCCGGCCGGTCGGCGCGTTCAAGCACGGTGACACTGTGGCCGGCGCGATTCAGCTGTGCAGCCGCCGCAAGGCCTGCCGGGCCGGAGCCGATCACTGCAACCTTCTTACCGGTGCGCGTCTTCGGCGCCTCCGGTAACACCCAGCCTTCATCCCAGCCGCGCTCGACGATCGAGTTCTCGATGTTCTTGATCGTCACCGGCGGATTGTTGATGCCGAGAACGCACGAGCCTTCGCACGGCGCCGGACAGACGCGGCCGGTGAACTCAGGGAAATTGTTGGTCATGTGCAGTCGGTCGAGCGCTTCCTGCCACAGCCCGCGGTAGATGAGATCATTCCACTCCGGGATCACGTTGTTGACCGGACAGCCGGAGGCTGCACCGCTGATCAGTTTGCCGGTGTGGCAGAACGGTACGCCGCAATCCATGCAGCGCGCGGCCTGATTGCGCAGGCGCTTGTCTTCCATGTGATGGTGGAATTCCTTCCAGTCGCGAACGCGTTCCTGCGGCGTGCGATCGACGGGAAGTTCCCGCAGATATTCGATGAATCCGGTTGGCTTGCCCATGGTGTTTGCTTCGTAATTCGGTGGCGGCTTGGTTTCGCTCCTGCCGCTGCTCACCCGATGTCGTGTGAGAGCGGCAGGGCGTCCCTGTGTCGTTGAGCGGGCGGCGGCTAGTTGCCGCCGACGCGGGCCAGGTCACGGGCGTTCTCTTCGAACGCCTTCATGATGGCATCGTCGCCGGTGAGGCCCTGCTCGTGCGCACGGGAGATACAAGCGAGCATTCGTTTGTAGTCGCGTGGCATGACACGCACGAAGCGCGGCACCATCTTGTCCCAAGCATCGAGCACCTGCTGGGCGCGTGCGCTCTTGGTGTAGTGCAGGTGTCGCTCGATCATGGCTTTCACGGCGGCAATTTCTTCCGGCTCGTCGAGCCCGCCGACTTCCACCATGTCCTTGTTGATGTGGGTGCTGGCGTCGCCGCGCTCATCGAGCACGTAGGCCACGCCGCCGGACATGCCGGCGCCGAAGTTGCGTCCGATCGAGCCGAGTACGATCACACGGCCACCGGTCATGTACTCGCAGCCGTGATCGCCCACGGCTTCCACCACCGCATGTGCACCGCTGTTGCGTACGCAGAAGCGTTCGCCACCCATGCCGCTGATGTACGCCTCGCCGCTCGTTGCGCCGTAGAGCGCGACGTTGCCGACGATGATGTTTTCCCACGGCTTGAACGGCGAGCCGGCCGGCGGATACAGGATCAGCTTGCCGCCCGACAGGCCCTTGCCGACGTAGTCGTTGGCGTCGCCTTCGAGACGGAAGGTCATGCCGCGCGGCAGGAAAGCGCCGAAGCTCTGACCCGCCGAGCCTTTCAGGCCGATCTGGATCGTGTCTTCGGGCAACCCCGCTGCGCCGTACTTGCGCGTGACTTCACTGCCGGTGATGGTGCCGAACACGCGATTGATGTTGCGAATGGTCAGTTCCGCTTTCACCGGCTCGCCGCGTTCGATGGCAGGCTGGCAGATATCCAGCAGCTGCGTGATATCGAGTGACTTGTCGAGCCCGTGATCCTGCTGCATCTGGCAGGAGCGGCCCACGTCCGAGCCCGCGTCCGGCTGATACAGCAGGTTGCTGAAGTCCAGGCCCTTCGCTTTCCAATGCGCGATGGCCTTGCGGGCTTCCAGGCGATCGACGCGACCGACCATTTCTTCGATGCTGCGGAAACCCAGCTGCGCCATCAGCTCGCGCATTTCCATCGCGATGAAGCGCATGAAGTTGACGACGTGCTCGGGCTTGCCGGCAAACTTTTCGCGCAGCTTCGGGTCCTGCGTCGCGACGCCGGCCGGGCAGGTGTTCAGATGGCACACGCGCATCATGATGCAGCCGGTGGCGACCAGCGGCGCCGTCGCGAAGCCGAATTCTTCGGCGCCGAGCAGGGCGGCGACGACCACGTCACGGCCGGTCTTGAGCTGGCCGTCGGTTTCCACCGTGATGCGGCTGCGCAGATCGTTCATCACCAGCGTCTGGTGCGTTTCCGCCAGACCCAGTTCCCACGGCAAGCCGGCATGCGTGATCGACGTCTGCGGCGAAGCGCCGGTACCACCGTCGTAACCGCTGACCAGCACTACGTCGGCGTGCGCTTTCGCAACACCGGCCGCAATCGTGCCGACACCGACTTCGGCCACCAGCTTCACGCTGATGCGGGCGCGGCGATTCGCGTTCTTCAGATCGTGAATCAGCTCGGCCAGGTCTTCGATCGAATAGATATCGTGATGCGGCGGCGGCGAGATCAAGCCGACGCCCGCGGTGGTGTGCCGTGTCTTGGCGATCGGCGGATACACCTTGCCGCCAGGCAGCTGGCCGCCTTCGCCGGGCTTGGCGCCCTGCGCCATTTTGATCTGGATTTCCTGCGCGCTGACCAGGTACTCGCTGGTCACGCCGAAACGGCCCGAAGCCACCTGCTTGATCGCGGAGTTCTTCGAGTCGCCGTTCGGCAGCGGCCGATAGCGTTCCGGATCCTCGCCGCCCTCGCCGGTGTTGCTCTTGCCGCCGATGCGGTTCATGGCGATCGCCAGCGTCTCGTGCGCTTCCTTGCTGATCGAGCCGTAGGACATGGCGCCGGTCTTGAAGCGCTTCATGATGCTTTCCACCGGCTCGACTTCCTCGAGCGGCACCGGCTCGCCGGCCTTGAAGTCCAGCAGGCCGCGCAGCGTACAGAGATGGGTCGCCTGCTCATTAATAAGCCGCGAATACTCCTGGAACGTCGAGAAATTGCCGTTGCGGACGCTCTTCTGCAGCCGGTGGATGGATTCCGGATTGAACAGGTGGAACTCACCGTCCGAACGCCACTGATACTGGCCGCCGACCGGCAGCGCGTGGCCGTCGACGCGACGTTCCGGAAACGCCGCACGGTGACGCACCAGCACTTCCTGCGCGATCACGTCCATGCCGATGCCGCCGATGCGCGACGGGGTCCAGGTGAAGTACTCGTCGATCACGTCCTGGCGCAGGCCCACGGCCTCGAATACCTGGGCGCCGCGATAGCTCTGGATCGCGGAAATGCCCATCTTGGCCATGACCTTGATCACGCCCTTGGTGGCGGCCTTGACCAGGTTCTTGCAGGCCGACTTGTGATCGATGCCGACCAGGCGCTGATCCTGGATCATGCCGTCGATGGTCTCGAAGGCGACGTAAGGATTGATGGCGCTGACGCCGTAACCGATCAGCAGCGCGAAGTGGTGCACCTCGCGTGCTTCACCGGTTTCCAGAACCAGGCTCACGCGGGTGCGCAGGCCTTCGCGGATCAGATAGTGATGCAGGCCCGCTACGGCGAGCAGCGCCGGAATCGGCGCGAACTCGCGATTGACGCCGCGATCGCTCAGGATGAGGACGTTCACTTCCTCCTCCTCGATCATGCGCCGCGCCATCAGGCGGATTTCTTCCATCGACTTCACCAGGCCCTTCTCGCCGCGAGTGACGCGGAACAGGCTGGGCAGCACGCCCACGCGCAGGCCCGGCAGGTCCATGCGACGCACCTTGGCGAACTCGTCATTGGTGAGAATGGGCCACTTCACTTCCAGCCGGCGGCAGTCGGCCGGCTGCGGGTTCAGCAGGTTGCCTTCCGAGCCCAGCCGGGTTTCGGCGGAGGTGATGATCTCTTCGCGGATGCAGTCGATCGGCGGGTTGGTCACCTGCGCGAACAGCTGCTTGAAGTAGTCGTAAAGCAGCCGCGGCTTGTTGGAGAGCACCGCCAGCGGCGTGTCGTTGCCCATCGAGCCCACCGCCTCGACCCCGTTCTGGGCCATCGGCGCGAGGATGATGCGCTCGTCTTCGAAGGTGTAGCCGAAGGCGATCTGACGCTGAAGCAGAGTTTCATGATCTGGCTGCGGAACTTCGGGCGCCGCTGGCAGATCGTTCAGATGAACTTGATGATCCTGCAACCACTGCCGATACGGGCGCTCGGTCGTGATGGCGCGCTTGATCTCCTCGTCATCGACGATGCGGCCCTGCTCGGTATCGACCAGGAACATGCGGCCGGGCTGCAGCCGGCCCTTCTGCACGACGTCCGCGGCAGGGATGTCGAGCACGCCGGCCTCGGACGCCATGATGACCAGGTCGTCCTTGGTCACGTAGTAGCGCGAGGGGCGCAGGCCGTTGCGATCCAGCAGGGCGCCGATCTGCTTGCCGTCGGTGAAGGCGATCGAAGCCGGGCCGTCCCACGGCTCCATCAGGCAGGAGTGGTACTGGTAGAACGCGCGCTTGGCGTCGTCCATGTTCTGGTGATTCGACCAGGGCTCGGGAATCATCATCATCATGGCGTGCGGCAGCGAGCGGCCGGCCAGCACCAGCAGCTCCAGCGTGTTGTCGAACATCGCCGAATCCGAGCCGTTCGGGTTGATGATGGGCAGGATCTTTTCCATGTCGTCGCCGAACGCCTCGGCCTGGAACAGCGCCTCGCGGGCGTGCATCCAGTTGGCGTTGCCGCGCACGGTGTTGATCTCGCCGTTGTGCGCGACATAGCGGTACGGATGGGCTCGATCCCAGCTCGGGAAGGTGTTGGTGCTGAAGCGCGAATGCACCAGCGCCAGCGCCGTTTCCATCAGCGGGTCGGTGAGGTCGGGGAAGTACGGGCCCAGCTGCGCGGTCAGCAGCATGCCTTTGTAGACCAGGGTCTTGTGCGACAGGCTGGCCACGTACCAGGACGCGGCGCCTTCCAGCGTCGAGGTGCGGATCTCGCTGTAGGCACGCTTGCGGATCATGTACAGCTTGCGCTCGAACGTCAGCTCGTCCGAGATCGCCGGGTTGCGCGCCACGAACACCATGCGCATGAAGGGTTCGCAGGACTTCGCGGTGTCGCCCAGCATGGAGTTGTTGCACGGGACGGTGCGCCAGCCGAGCACGCTCTGGCCTTCGGACTGCACGATCTGCTCGAAGCGTTCTTCGATGCGACGGCGCAGGGTCGGATTGCGGGGCAGGAAGATGATGCCGCAGCCGTATTTGCCGGGCTCGGGCAGTTCGATGCGCGCCTTCTTGGCGGCTTCCACCAGGAAGCGGTGGGGCATCTGCAGCAGGACGCCGGCGCCGTCGCCGGTGTCGATTTCGGCGCCACAGGCGCCGCGGTGATCGAGATTGGTGAGGACCTGCAGACCCTGCTGCAGGATGCGATGGGATTTACGGCCTTTGATGTCTACGACGAACCCAACGCCACAGGCGTCATGTTCGAAGGCGGGGTCATACAGACCCTGCTTGCCAGGCCGGATGGTACGGCGCGCAGTGCGCCCCTCGTTGCTGCTCTTGCTCATGGAACCGCCTAAATCATCGAACGAAAATTCGCACGTGGGGCAGGCGGCCAATGGCCGTCGGCCGGTACGGCCGCGCAAAACGCACCCGAGGCGGGATGCAGATGGCGGCCTGGACTGTGGCCGTAAACCCCACTCGGACACCGGGTCGCAGACCTTTTGCAGATCCTGACCGGCATCCCAAACTATTGATTCATTTAGGCTGATTCGCGCAGCAGATCATCGCGCTGGCGCCCACGAGGCGGCACAGCACAGTTCACTCGTTGAATACAACCCCAAGGATGGGGAGGAATATTACGCGGGCCGCTTATTGCGTCAATGCGCTGCAAAAGGGTCGACCCGTTCGCACCATATTGGGGCAATAAAGCGTGCGGATCTTGTAGCCCGCCGACTGGGTTGGAAGGCCTGGACGCCGACCGATGACGGCCTTCAGATCCGATGTTCGAGGGGCAACGTGCCTGCGCTTCTCAGTCGCCGCCCCACTGCGCATACGTGACCTTCCAACGCCCGTCCTGCCGGCGCAGCGTCACATCGAAGTCGTGGATATCGGCGGCCAGATTCCACGCCGAAGCTGCTTCCGCCTCGCGGCCGACCATGGCCACGGTCACCCGCAGCCGCGCCTCGTCGGCGCTCGGAAATTCCAATCCTTCGATGCGCGTCAGCAGGTGGATGGACTGGTTGGCGATGAAGTAGCCCCGCACATAGCGGGCGAGCTCCGGCGCGCCGCGGCCGTAGGCATCGCGAAAATCCTCGGCGACGAGCTCCATCAGATCGCCGACATCACGAGCTTCCGCGGCCGTTTCCATTGCGGCGACCGCCTGGCGCACCTGCGCTTCCGGCGAGTCCGGCGAGCGACAGGCGCCCAGCGTCAGCACGGCGAGCAGGGCGATGGAACCGAACCGGTTTGTCATGGCGCCTCGAAGCTCCTTGGGGTGCAAACCATCGACGTTGCATTTCAGGCGGTGCAGCTTCGCCTGTCGATGGCAGCGGTTGCAGCGTCCTGGATCACTATTGCGTGACCTGCCGCAATGAAGCAAAAAACTTTGGGACAAGTTTTTGACATCGCGCCAGCGATGGCGCGCCCCAATCGAGGCTTTAGGACAATATCGCGCGCGACGCTGGCCGCTAAGCTAAGCGGCCCCGGCATGTGTCTGACCTCCGCGGGGCGCGTGCCCAGATCGCTCGCAAAATAACCCAGGCTCTACCAGGGAGATCGACACTCATGAAATCCATCACCGCAGTGCCTGCCGGTGTCCTTGCCGCGCTGTCGCTGCTTTGCCTGCCGGCGGCGCAGGCCGACAACCCGCTTTCCAAGGGATCGGGCGGCTCGGAGGTCCAGGGCTCGACCGGTCCGGGTGGCACGCAGGGCGATGCGGGACAGGAACGTTGCGACAAGCCGATGGGTGCCATGGCGGTGGTCGAGCCGCAGGACTACATCTCGCAGTCGCTGTCGAGTTATGGACTGCAGTCGCCGACCGGCCTGATCCGCATGATGATCCAGCAGTCGAACTGCTTCATCGTGGTCGAGCGCGGCATCGGCATGCAGAACATGATGCAGGAGCGCGCGTTGGCCGATTCCGGCGAACTGCGCCAGCGCTCGAACATGGGCGGCGGTCAGATGGTGAGCGCGGACTTCGTGCTCACGCCCGCGGTCGTATTTTCGGAAGATAACGCCGGCGGTATCGGCGGCGCGCTGGGTGGCTTGATCGGCGGTACGAAAGGTCGCGTGCTCGGTGCCGTTGCCGGTGGCGTGAAGTTCAAGGAAGCACAGACCAGCATGCTGGTCTCGGATGCGCGTTCGGGCGTGCAGGTCGCCGCCGCTGAAGGCAGCGCCAAGAAGGCGGACCTTCGGCTCGGTGCGGCATTGTTCGGTAGCAGCGCGGCCGGCGCTCTTGGCGGTTACGGCAACACCAACGAAGGCAAGATGCTCGCGTCCAGCCTTCTGGACAACTACAACAACATCGTGCGCTCGGTGCGTGGCCAGCCTAGCTTGCATCGCGACGTCGGCACGCTGGCGGAAGAGGCCGGCAAGCAGACCAAGGGCGGCGCCGTGTTCAACGAAGGCGATACCGTGCTGCCCAAGCTCGGCAATCTCAAGGTCTACTCGCAGCCCAATGAGTCCTCCAAGCCGGTAGCCACCCTGGCCAAGGGCGAGGAAATGATTTTCCTGGGCGAGGAGCAGGGCGGCTTCCTCAAGATCGAGTCCGCCAACGGCGGCGGCTGGGTGAAGAAGATCCTGATCACGCGCTGATCCGGTCGATCTGAACGGGGCGTGCGGCCGGCGGCTGCGCGCCCCGTTTTCGTTTGAGGGCGCCGTTGTGTGCCGCACACTGTGGTCTCAGGCGAATGAATTCTATTCCGCCAGCCCCGCAGATCGTCCACGACCGACGGCGTAGCATCCTCCCATCAGCCCACTGTTTTCTTTAGGAGGAATGCCATGTTGACCGTTCGCAAAGCCGAGGACCGCGGCGCCAGCCGTATCAGCTGGCTCGACAGTCATCACACCTTCAGCTTTTCCGATTATTACGATGCGCGGCACATGGGATTCCGCTCGCTGCGCGTGATCAATGATGACACCGTCGCGCCGGCCGGCGGCTTCGGCACCCATCCGCATCGTGATATGGAGATCGTGACGTACGTGCTCGATGGCGCGCTGGAGCATGCTGACAGCCTGGGCACCGGCTCGGTGATCCGTCCCGGCGACGTGCAGAAGATGAGCGCCGGCACCGGCATCCGTCACAGCGAGTTCAACCACTCGCGGACCGAGCCCGTGCATTTCCTGCAGATCTGGATCATCCCGGATCGTACTGGTATCGAGCCCGGCTACCAGCAGTTGAACTTTCCGCGTGAAGCCAAGGTCGGCAAGCTGGTGTTGGTCGGCGCGAACGAGGCTCGCGAAGACATCATTCGCATCAACCAGGACGTGAAGATGTACGTGACGGTGCTGGAGTCAGCACAGCAGCGCGTCGAGCACACGCTGGCAGCGGGTCGGCATGCGTGGATTCACGTGGCGACCGGCTCGGTTACGGTCAACGGCAACACGCTGAAGGCCGGCGACGGCGCGGCCATCACGGACGAGTCGAAGATCGAGATCAGCGGCGCGCCCTCGGGCGAGGTGCTGTTGTTCGATCTGGGATGAGTGCAACGGGTCGCCACGGGAGCCTAATGCTTTCGTGGCGATCCTGCTTGAGATCGGCGACTGGATATGTAACTACAGCGTATTTACGATGGCGGCACCATGGATCTAGCAACGTCAGTACCGCCGGTGGCTGCGATTGAAGAAACACTACGACTTCTCTAAATCCGTCAAGAATCCCTACCTGCGCAAGCCGAAGAAGCAGCTTACGATCCGTCGCGATGAGGACACCATCGACTATTTTCGGGCGTTGGCGGAAAAGAACGGCATCCCGTATCAGAATCTCATCAATCTGTACTTGCGCGACTGCGCGCAGTCGGATCGAAAGCTGAGCATGGAGTGGGAGTGATGCCCGCCGTCTACGCTGCATGAAAGCGCCACAGCCGCCGAGAGGAGATGAAGCATGATTGAAGGATCTTGCCTCTGTGGGGCTGTGCAGTGGAAGTTCGCCGGCCAACCCGATGGTGCAACGGCATGCAACTGCACTGCGTGCCGGCGGTATGGAGTGCTTTGGGCGTACGACTACGAGAATGAAGGCATACAGGTATCGGGCAAGACTCAATCGTTTGCGCGAGGCAGAGCGCTCGAGTTCCATTTTTGTCCATCATGCGGCTGCATGGTGTTCTGGCGAGGCAAGCAGCTCGATGAGCAAGGTCGTCGGCGCATCGCGGTCAATCTGCGTCTTGCCGAACCAGAAGCTGTCGCAGAGATACCGATCGATCACTTTGACGGGCTGGACACATTCGAAGACCTGCCTCGCGATGGTCGATGCGTTGCCGACTATTGGTTTTGACGTCGGGACAGGTGCGCACGGCCCAATCTTTGCGTGAAAGCGACGGCAAGGTGATCATCGACGCCCACCCCTGACTTGGATCGAACGGACGCAGCCACCATGCCCCGCCATGTCGCCTTTCTTCGTGGCGTAAGCCCGATGAATCTGAAGATGCCCGCGCTGAAGCAGTGCCTGGAAAGCGCCGGCTTCACTGACGTCAAGACGGTGCTTGCGAGCGGTAATGCCGTGTTCAACGCGCGCGCCACGTCGGAAGCGACGCTCGAATGCAAGATCGAGAAGGCAATGGCGGCACAACTCGGACACACGTTCTATACGATCCTGCGTCCGCAAGGCCTTCTGCGTGAGTTGCTCGAAGCGGATCCTTACGCCGCGTATCGACTACCCGCGAACGCGAAACGGGTTGTTACGTTTCTACGTGAGCCGCCCAAGGCCAAGTTGTCGTTGCCGATGGAGCTCGATGGTGCGCGCATTCTCGCCACGCGTGGTCGCGAGATTTTCACGGCCTATGTTCCGAGCCCGCGAGGCCCGGTATTCATGACGTTGATCGAGAAGACTTTCGGCAAGAACGTCACTACCCGCACCTGGGACACCGTTCGCAAATGCGCCAACGCCTGAACGGAAGCGGCCCGAGGTCATCGGGCCGGCTCCAGGCTCCTCGCGGGATCGCGCCTACGCCGCCAGTCCCAGCTGCTTGAGCAGCGGTTCGATGCGCGGCTTGCGGCCGCGGAACTCCACGAATGCGTCCATCGCATCGCGGCTGCCGCCTTTCTCCAGAATGGCTGAAAGGAAGCGATGCGACACGTCGTTGTTGAAGATGCCTTCCTCTTCGAAAGCGCTGAAGGCATCCGCGGCCAGAACTTCCGCCCACTTGTAGCTGTAATAGCCGGCCGCATAGCCGCCCGAGAAAATGTGCTGGAAGCCGTGCGCGAAGCGGTTGAATGCCGGCGGCTTCACGACGGCGACTCGTGCGCGAACCTCGTCGAGGATCTGCATGATGCGATCGCCGCTTACCGGTGAATCCTCACTGTGAATCCGCAGGTCGAACAGAGCGAATTCCAGCTGCCGGACGGTCTGCATGCCCGCTTGATAGGTGCGTGAGCCGAGCAGCCGCTCCAGTTCCGCCTGCGGCAGCGGCTCGCCGGTTTCGACATGAGCCGAGATCAGCGGCAGCACTTCCGGCCGCCACGCGAAGTTTTCCATGAACTGGCTCGGCAATTCGACCGCGTCCCAGGCGACACCGTTGATGCCGGCGATGCTGGGATAGTCGACACGGGTCAGCATGTGATGCAGTCCATGGCCGAACTCATGGAACAGCGTGACCACTTCGGAATGCGTCAGCAGCGCCGGCTGCGAGCCCACCGGCGGCATGAAATTGCACACCAGGTACGCGACTGGCAGCGTGGTCGACTGGCCCAGGTGCTTGCGTCCGATACATTCATCCATCCAGGCGCCGCCGCGCTTCTTCTGGCGGGCGTACAGGTCCACGAAGAAGCTGCCGCGACGTGAGCCGTCGGGGTTGAGAATGTCGTAGAAGCGGGCGTCCGGGTGATAGACGTCCACGCCCTGTCGCTCGACGATGCGCACGTCGTAAAGCTTTTCGGCGACCGTAAACAGCCCTTTCAGAACCCGCGGCAGCGGAAAGTAAGGACGCAGCGCTTCCTCCGAAAGCGAGAAGCGCTGGCGTTTGAGCTGCTCGCCGTAGTAACTCACGTCCCACGCTTCCAGCGGACGGCCGGCAAATTGCGTCAGCTCGTCGTACTCGTGCTGCGCTACCGGCTTGCTCTTCGCCGCAAGCTGTTCCAGAAAATCGCGGACCTCAGTGACCGAAGACGCCATCTTGGTTTCGAGCGAGTAGTCGGCGTACGTCGGGAGCTCGACCAGCGCAGCCAGCGCCTGGCGCGTGGCGAGAATCTGTGACATCAGCTCGGTGTTGTCCCAGCGCTCCGGCGACAGTCCTTGATCGGATGCACGTGTCACCCAGGCCTGATAGAACTCGCGGCGCAGCGAATCGTCTTCGGCGTGCATCATCACGGCCTGATAGTTCGGCGCATCGAGCGAGAACAGCCAACCGCCCCTGTCGTTGTTTTGGGCGGTTGCCTCGGCAGCGGCGCGAGCGCGGGCGATGATCGGCTCGGGCAGGCCTTTGAGTTGCTGCTCGTTCGTAACATGGCGCGACCAGGCGTTGGTGGCGTCGAGCACGTTCTCGTCGAATTTGGATTGCAGTGTCGCCAGCTTTTCCATCAGCGACTTGAACTGCTGCTTGCGATCCTCCGGCAGCGCGACGCCGGCCAGACGGAAGTCCCGCAACGCATTGTCGAGCAGCTTGCGCTGACCGGCGGTCAGTCGTTCACCTTCGCGTGCCAGAATGGTTTCATAGGCGCGATACAGCCGTTCGTTCTGCCCCAGGTCCGTATGCCACGCGGTAAGCAACGGCAGGCAGGCGTTGTACGCCGCACGCAGTTCGTCGTTGTTGACCACGCCGTTCATGTGTCCGACCGGCGACCAGGTGCGCGACAGCCGATGCTGCATTTCCTCGAGCGGCACGACCAGTGTTTCCCAGGTGCTTGCGTTCGAATCGAGCAGGGCTGCGAGCCGCGCCCGATTCTCGTCCAGCAATTGCCGGATCGCCGGTTCGATGTGTTCCGGCCGGATGGCGCTGAAAGGCGGCAGATCGTGGGATTCGAGCAAAGGATTGGTCATGGCAACGGTTCGCAATGGATCGGACGGAAGGATTCTAGCCCGCGATCGCTACCGTGGGGTCACCGAAGCGGATTGACAAGGGCGGTCCGGACGCCGGACTCTCTGCCGACACTGCGTCATCCAGGTCAGTCATTTCCCCTATGCCGATCTCTCCCTATCGCAATATCTCGCCGACGCTCGGCGCGCGCGTGTACGTCGATCCATCGGCCGTTGTCATCGGCCAGGTGACGATCGGCGAGGATGCTTCGATCTGGCCTACAGCCGTGGTCCGCGGCGATGTGCACAGCATCACTATTGGAGCACGCACCAGCATTCAAGACGGCTCGGTGCTGCACGTAACGCACGATGGACCTTTTGCACCCGGCGGCCGCGCGTTGATCATCGGCTCGGACGTGACAGTGGGTCATCGCGCCGTATTGCACGCCTGCACGATCGGCAATGCGTGCCTGGTCGGCATGGGTTCGATCGTCCTCGATGGGGTGGAGGTCGAGGATCTGGTGATGATCGGCGCCGGCAGCATCGTTGCGCCGGGCAAGCGGCTCGAGACAGGCGGCCTGTATGTCGGCAGCCCCGCACGACGCGTCCGGGATCTGAAGCAGGGCGAGATCGACTTCCTGACCTACTCGGCGGCGCACTATGTGCGACTGAAGGACGAGTATCTGCAGGCTTGAGCGCTCGTTTCAGGCAGTCTTGACCGCTTCCAGCACCGGCTTCGTGTCCGGCTTCACGCCGCGCCACAGAAAGAACGATTCCGCCGCCTGTTCCACCAGCATGCCCCAGCCGGTCTCGGCGCGGCCGGCGCCGGCATTCTTGGCCCAGCGCGTGAATGCCGTATCGCCCTTGCCGTAGGCCATGTCGTAGCACAGCGTGGTCGGCCCGATCACCGAGGGCGGAATCGGCGGCACCGAATCCTGCAGGCTGGCCGAGGTGGCGTTGAGGACCAGATCGAAAGTCTTGCCGGTGCTGATCGCATCGAAGCCGGAGCCGGCGATATCGCCCAGCGGCGCGAATTCCTTCGCCAGCTGCACGGCGCGATTGCCGTCGCGATTGGCGATTTCGAGATACTCCGGCGATTCTCCCAGCAGCGGTCCGAGCACGCCGCGTGCAGCGCCTCCAGCGCCGAGCAACAGAATGCGGGTATTGTCGAGCGCCAGTGAAAGATTGCGTGTCAGATCGGTGACGAGCCCGGCGCCATCGGTGTTGTCGCCCAGCAATCCGGTTTCCTGCGCCGCGATCGTATTCACCGCACCGGCAATTTCCGCGCGCGGTGTTCGATAGCGGGTCAGAAGACAGGCGGCTTGCTTGTGAGGCACCGTGATGTTGAGCCCCTTGCCGCCGGATTCGAAGAATGCGGCGACTTCCGCCTGCAGATGCTCCGGTGCGACTTCCATTCGCGTGTACGTCAGGCTTTGACCGGTCTGTTTGGCGAACAGACCGTGAATGAAGGGCGACCAGCTATGCCTGACCGGATAGCCGACAACCGCGTAACGATCGGTGGAAGCAGAGGAGCTCATGCGCGCCTGTATGCCACAAATCGCGGTCGGCTACCGTGATGGGGATCGGCTTTGCACGCTATGACTCAGCCCGATTTGATCCAGGCGGCCGCCTTCTTGGCGAAATAAGTAAGCACGCCATCAGCGCCCGCACGACGGATCGACATCAGCGCTTCCATGATCGCACCGCGCTCATCCAGCCAGCCGTTGCGAATCGCGGCCATCAGCATCGCGTATTCGCCGCTCACTTGATACACGAAAGTCGGCACGCCGAAGGTGTCCTTCACGCGACGCACGATGTCCAGGTACGGCAGGCCGGGCTTGACCATGACCATGTCCGCGCCTTCCTGCAGGTCGAGCGCCACTTCGCGCAGCGCCTCGTCCGAGTTCGCCGGGTCCATCTGGTAGTTGTACTTGTGGCCCTTGCCGAGATTGCCGGCGGAGCCCACTGCATCGCGGAAGGGGCCGTAAAAACTCGAAGCGTATTTCGCCGAGTACGCCAGGATGCGCGTGTTCGTGTGTCCTTCGAGTTCGAGCGCTTCGCGGATGGCACCGATACGGCCGTCCATCATGTCGCTCGGCGCGACGATGTCTGCGCCAGCGGCTGCGTGCGACAACGCCTGCTTCACCAACGCTTCCACGGTCACGTCGTTCAGCACGTAGCCGGTGGTATCGATGATGCCGTCTTGCCCATGCGTGGTGAACGGGTCGAGCGCCACGTCGGTGATGATCCCGAGCTCGGGCACAGCCTTCTTGACGGCGCGAACGGCACGCTGTGCAAGACCTTCAGGATTCCACGACTCCTTGGCGTCGAGGCTCTTTGCCTCGGGCGGCGTCACTGGGAACAGTGCGAGGGCAGGAATGCCGAGCTTCACTAGCTCCTCGGCCTCGCGCACCAGCTCGTCGATGCTGACCCGTTCCACGCCGGGCATGCTGGGCACCGCCTCGCGCTGGCCGCGACCTTCGATGACGAACATGGGATAGATCAGATTGTCCGGCGACAACGTGTTCTCGCGCATCAGGCGGCGCGAAAAGTCGTTGAAACGCATCCGGCGTAGACGGGTGCGCGGGAATTCTCCAGTTTCTCGGTCGGGCATGGCGGTGAGTTCGAAGTGGCAACGGACGGGGATTACGCGAATAATCCGCAGCCTACCGCGTACCGCCCGACGTCTCAAACCCTGCCCGCCACTGCGAGCTTCCCTCAATGCCTGCCAAATCCACCCTCCCTGTGCGCTGCGGCTGGACCCGCAACGGCAACGAGCTCTACCTGAAATATCACGACACCGAATGGGGTGTGCCGGCCTGGGACGACCGCACCCAGTTCGAGTTCCTGATCCTGGAAGGCGCGCAGGCCGGATTGTCGTGGTCCACCATCCTGAACAAGCGCGAGGGTTATCGCGAAGCCTTCGCCGGATTCGATCCCGAGCGCATCGCCGGCTTCGGCAAGCGCGAGGTCACAAAGCTGATGAACAACCCGGGCATCGTGCGCAATCGCCTGAAGATCGAGGCGGCGATCGGCAATGCGCGTGCTTACCTGGAATTCCAGAGCAAGCGCGATGGCTTTGCGAAGCATCTATGGAGCTTCGTCGGCGGCAAGCCGATCCAGAACGACATCCGGTTGCACGAGCAGGTGCCCGCGACCAGCCCGGAGTCGGACGCCTTGAGCAAGGATCTGAAGAAGCGCGGCTTCCGCTTCGTCGGCAGCACCATCATCTACGCCCACATGCAGGCGACCGGCATGGTGAACGATCACCTGACCGGCTGTTTCAGGTACAAGCAGATCAAGGCCTTGGCGAAGCGATAGCGCCGGCTACTCGCCGACCAGCCATTCGATCCGTACGCTTCCGGTCTTGTCGGGGGACAGCACTCCCAGCAGCTCATCGAGCGCCTCGCGCATCGCCAAGTCCAGCTGCCAGGGCGGGTTTGCGATCACCAGTCCCGAGCCGTTGAGCCCCAACGGTGAGTTCGCGGGACGCAGATTCATTTCGAGCACCAGCAGTCTGCGCAGGCCCGATTGTTGAAGCGACGTGAGGAAGCGCCGCGACTCCGGGGTTGCCTTGATGGGATACCAGAGGGCAAAGACGCCAGTGGACCAGCGTCCGAGACCGAACTTGAGCGCGTGCTCGACGGCGGCGAATTCTCCTTCGGACTCATACGGCGGATCGATCAGAACCAGTCCGCGATTCTCTTTCGGTGGCAAGTACGTCTTGAGCGCTGCGTAACCGTCGCCGCAAATGACAGACACTCCGCGGCGGCGCGGCAATGCGCGTTCCAGGGCTCTCGCTTCTTCGGGTTGCTGCTCTACCAGGACGGCCCGGTCCGAATCCCGCAGCTGACCGACTGCCAGCACCGGCGAGCCCGGATAAGTCGTGGGATGATCGCTGCCGGTCACGGAACTTACGGCCTGGAGGTAGCGCCGAAGGTCTTCGGAGGCCGGCTTCGCTGCGTTCAGCCGGCCGATGCCGCTGCGCCACTCGTTGCCGCGGGTGGCATCGGCCGAGCGCAGGTCGTAGCGGCCGCGGCCAGCATGGGTATCCAGGTACAGAAAGCCGGTGGGTTTGCGTTGCAGGCGCGCCAGCAAGGCCAGCAGGACCACGTGCTTGTGAACATCGGCAAAGTTGCCGGCGTGAAAGGCGTGACGATAATTCATGGGATCTCGAGATCCGACGGTCCGGAACTTCTCAAACGTTGCGGGAGATGATGGATCATGTGGAAAGCAGTTGCCATGACGTTGCTGGTGGTGGGTGTCATGAATGCAGGAGCCGCGGGTTCGAGCGAAGCGCAAGGCGAGGTGGGTGGGCCAGCAGCGACACCGGGCTCCGCCGAACGGGCTCAGGCTGAAGCCGCTGAGCGTGCCAAGCAGGCACTGGCCGGACACCTGAACATCGCCGCCAGCGAAATAACCGTCGCGCAGATCGAGCCGCGAACCTGGAGCAATTCGAGCATGGGTTGCGGCAAGCCCGATTCGATGGCGCTCGATGTCATCACCGAGGGCTACGCGGTGTCGCTCGCCGCGCAGGGAAAGAACTACCGCGTTCACGTATCAGCAGCGAATGCCGTGGTCTGTCGGGAACCGATCCTGCGGCGCAATGCCTCGCGGCAGGCATCGAACGCGCGCGGCCTCGACGTCATGATCGAGAAGGCGCGGCAGGACCTGGCGCAGCGCATCGGTGTCGAGCCTGCTGCCGTGCGTCTGCTTGGAACCAAGCCGCAGCGCTGGATGGACAGCGGTCTGGATTGTCCCCGCGAGGGCGAGACGATAGTTGCCGGGCCGGTCAATGGCTATCGGATCTCGCTCAAGGCCCAATCACGTATCTTCACTTATCACTCCGATCTCCAGGACGTGCGCGCCTGTCCACCGATCGAGGCTCAGTGACGCCGATATAAAAGAAGGGCCACCTTGCGGTGGCCCTTCCGGTGCCGCTTGCCTCGATGCGGCGTTACGACCTCACTTGATGTGCACCGACAGTCCCGGCTGCAGCAGCGGGATATTGTTCTGCAGCAGCCACAGCGAAGTGCCGGTGGGGCCGGTGAAGTTCACGTCCACGTTGCCGTTCGGCTCGATGCCGAAGGAGTTCAGGTCGGGGACGATCTCCTTCGACAGATCGACGCTGCCGCGCTGCACGTCCACGTCGCCGTTGCGAGCGTTGACGGTAAGCACATAGCTGAACTTCTCCGGCAGCAGGCCGCCGTCCGCCGCCAGGGTGAACGGCAGGATCAGCGTGCGGTCGTTGAAATCCCAGCTGGTGATCGGCGCCCAGTCGATGAAGCCGCCGGTCGCATCGAACTGTAACGTGGCGAACTCGCCCGGATCCTGGTCGACGAAGTCCGACAGATCGGTGCCGATCAGCGTGACATCGCTCTCGCCATCGCCGTTGGTATCGATCTCCAGCGTGAAGCGCAGGCTCGACAGGTGCTCGAAGGAGCGCTCCATGACGAAGCCGAACTCCAGTACCTTGAAGCCGGCATAGAGTGCCGGATCACCGCGCCGGAAGCCGGTGGCCGCGATCGAGCCGTAGCTGTTGTTGCTCTGCTCGCCGCCGAGCTTCGCCAGCGTGAACGCTTCGGCCCAGCCCAGCGCCGGTCCGAAGTTGCGGACCTTGACGCTGTGCAGGCCCCGGGCCGGCAGTACGGTCACGCTCGACGCCGGATCGACCACCGCGAGGTAGCCCACGCGCAGCGAGTCCTTGCCGTCGTTGAACACGCACCAGCCGTCGACTTCCGTCTGGCTCATGAGCGCGTTGTCGAACATGCCCGCCTTCCAGGCGGCCTTCGGATCGAAGCTGAGCGTGATCAGTGCCTTGGCGCTGCCGTTGCCGTTCAGACGCAGGCTCCTCGGGCAGTTCACCTGCACGCCCGGGTAGGTCTGGTTCGGCACGTGCGTGACGCTGAAGTTGCGCCGCTTGCCGCTCAGGTCCTGCACCGTGACTTTCTCGTTGCGATAGATCGGTGCGAGCGGATTGAGGCGACCGAAGGAGATGCCGCCCGGCGCGGCATAGCTGGTCAGCGCCGCTGCTCGATCGACTCGCAGCGCGCCCACGCCCTGCCGTGCCAGGTCGGTGTCGCCGGCGGAATTCACCGTCGAGTTCTGCAGCAGCGCCTTGATCGCCGACTGGTTCAGCTGCGGATACTTCTCGTGCAACAACGCCGCGGCGCCCGCCGTGTGCGGGGAGGCCATCGACGTGCCTTGCAGCGTCTCGGAACCCGTGCCGGTTCCCACGCCCGTCGACACGATCGCCAGGCCCGGTGCCGACAGGTCGGGCTTGAAGCCGGAGCCGCCGCTGCTCGGGCCGCGCGAAGAGAAGTCCGTGATTTCATCGTCGTGGCTCGGATCGAGTGCCGCTTCCACCATGGCGGTCACACCGCTGGCTGCGAGCAGCGTCTGTCCGTCGGTCGAAGAAATCATCAAGCCCGGAATCGTGACGCGGGCATCGAGACCGCCCATGGTGATCGGCGCGACCCGCGTTGCGTCGGCGCCGTCGTTGTAGACGATCACTGCTCGGGCGCCCGCTGCCTGCGCGCTCAGATACTTGTCGATGAAGCCACAGGTGCCGCGAACGATGAAGGCGAGATTGCCGCTCACTTGTGCAGCATTGCTCAGCGGTCCGCAACCATTCGCCGGAACGGCGGGAATCAGCGCGCCACTGATCGGGCCGGCCTGAGCAAACAACACCGGACCTGCGCCTTCGAGGGACTTGTACGTGCCCTGGACCGAAGCCGGTGCGGTGACCGTGAACTTGCTGTAGAGACGTCCGCCTGGCGTATTGGCGGCGGTGGAAATCGCCGACGATGCAACGCCGGGGGCGCCCGTGACGTACGGTGTGTTGCCCTCGTTGCCGGCGGAAGTCGCGACGATGATGCCGACTGCGGCCGCATTGTTGGTCGAGATCGCGGACGGATCGTCCGGGTCGCCCAGCGGCGAGCCCAGGCTCATGTTGATCACGTCGAGGTGATCGCTCATGTCGCCGTCGCCGTTCGGGTCCATGGCCCACTCGATGGCGAGCGAGGTCAGATCGGTGCTGCCGCCGGCATCGCTGAATACTTTCAGCGCATACAGATCGGCGCCGGGGGCGACACCCGCGCCAATGGTTCCCTGAACGCCGAGACCCGCTGCCGTGCCGGCTACGTGCGAGCCGTGACCGTTGCCGTCGAGCGGATCGTCATCGGGCGCCGGTACCGAGTCTGCATCGTTCGCATCGTAGGTGGCGCCTGCGAAATCGTGGCCACCCTTGACCTTCGCCGTCGGGAACGTGCCCGGCTCGACGATGTTCTTGTTGTTGCCGGCATAGTCGGCGGGATTGCCGCTGCCGCCGAAGTTGGCGTGCGTGTAATCGATGCCGGTATCGATGATGCCGATCTTCACGCCTTCGCCCTTGCCGAGTGCGGCCCACACTTCAGGCGCACCGATCCACGGCACGCTGTCGATGTTGTCCAGCTTGTGCAGCTCGACGCGGCCGACTGAACGCACTCCGGGCAGCGCGCGCAGGTGGGCGATCTCCGAAGGGCTCACCTTGACGCGAAAGCCGTTCGCTCCGACCCGTTGCGCGGAAAGAATTTCGGCGCCCTGGCTTGCGATGGCGGTTCTCATTCGAGACTGCTGTGCCGATACCCGAGCAGCCTGCGCTCGCTGTTCGGCGGCGGGCGCGAACTTGCCGCTCGAGTTGATGCTTGCGGCGTTGAGCTCGGCGACGGCCGGTTCGTCCAGGCGTACGAATACCTGTATCCGACCTTGATCGTCGGTGACCTTGGTACCGTGGAGCTTCAGAGAGCGGACTTCCTGGCCGCGCAAGCGGGTATTGCTTGCTGCCTGAGTGATGATCGGCGCGACCACCAGAGCGGTGGCCACCAACATTGTCGCGACCGCAGCTCGCGACCTGCGTGCACTTTGATCCATTGGAGAATCCCCGAAGTTGTTTTTGGCGCCTGATGCGCGGCTTTTCTTCGGGGGTCGACTGCCTTCTCGAGCGCAGCTTTCAGCCCCGCCTTCGAACTCGCGCACCTCTCTTGCGGAAGGCGCACAAGCCTTCAGCGCGACGGTCGCGAGCCGGTATTGGTTTGCCGCAAGGATTGCACCGTCAACGCGGGAACTTTTTGCGGATCGCGCTTGTCGTCGCAGCCGACGCTACTCCTGCCATTCTGTGAATTCAATCACGCAAATCGACGCGCACATCCGTTGTTTGCGAACGAAGTGCTCGGTGGGCTGTTTGTATACAGCAGCGGCTCGATGATGATTGCGCAACCGGGACATCGGTTGCGCTGACAATCGGGTTACGCGAGTTCGCGCAGCCAGTCGCGCGGGCGCAGATAGTCGGTGTAGAGAAGAGCTTCGGGCGAATTCGGTTGCGGCTGCCAGTCGTATTCCCAACGCACCAGCGGCGGCAACGACATCAGAATCGATTCAGTCCGCCCGCCGGACTGCAGGCCGAAGGAAGTGCCGCGGTCGTATACCAGGTTGAATTCGACATAACGCCCGCGGCGATACAACTGGAATTGACGCTCGCGCTCGCCCCACGCCATGTCCTTGCGGCGCGCGACGATCGGCAGATAGGCATCCAGGAAATGATCGCCGACACTGCGTTGATGGGCGAAGCAGCGCTCGAAGCCCCATTCGTTGAGGTCGTCGAAGAACAGGCCGCCGATGCCGCGGGTCTCGTTGCGGTGCTTCAGGAAGAAGTACTGATCGCACCACTGCTTGTGCTTGTCGTACACGTCATCGCCGAAGGGCGCGCACGCCTGTTGCGCCGTGCGATGCCAATGCAGCACGTCTTCCGCGAAGGGATAGTAAGGCGTGAGATCGAAACCGCCGCCGAACCACCAGATGGATTTTTCTGCTGCCAGCGTCGAGAAGAAACGTACGTTGGCGTGAGTCGTGGGCATATAGGGATTCAGCGGATGAATCACCAACGACACGCCCATGGCGACCCAGGACGCGCCGGCCAGCTCGGGGCGTTGCGCGGTTGCCGATGGCGGCAGCTTCGTTCCCATCACGTGCGAGAAGTTGACGCCCGCCTGTTCGAAAACCTTGCCATCGCGCAGCACGCGCGTTTCGCCGCCGCCGCCTTCGGGGCGTTGCCAACTATCGCGCCGAAACTTCGCAGCGCCGTCCGCAGCTTCCAGGCCGGCGCAGATTCGATCCTGCAGCTCGCGCAGATAAGCGAGAACCGCATCGACGTTGGATGATGTTGCGCTCATGGCGACGAACGTGGGCTACTTGTTCTTCTTGCTGGCGACTTTCGACTTCGCAGATGCGTTCTTGGCGCGCGCCGCGGTAGTTGTCGTTTTCGCAGCAGCCGATTTCGCCGTTGCTGACTTCGCGGTTTTCGCAGTCGAAGTCTTTTTCGCCGCGGCCTTGGCTGGCTTCTTCTCTGCGCTGGCCGCTGGTGCTTCCGCCGTTTTCGCTGTCTTCTTTGCTCCGAAACGCCCGCGCCGCACGGGGGCTGCTGCGATCAGCTCCTTGCACTCGTCCAGAGTCAGCGTCCGCGGATCGCGCTCTTTGGGAATCTTCGCGTTCTTCACCCGGTCGGTGATGTACGGGCCATAGCGGCCATTCAGCACCTGGATGCCGGCCTCCGGGAAATCCAGGATGATGCGGTTCGCATCGAACTCTTCCTTGGCCTTGATCAGTTCCAGCGCCCGCGGCAGCTCGACCGTGTAAGGATCGTCGTCCTTGATCGAGACGAATTTCTTGTCGCCGTACTGCACGTAAGGGCCGAAGCGGCCGATGGCCACCTTGATCGGCTTGCCGTCGGGCATGTGCCCGACCGTGCGCGGCAGTTTGAACAGCTCGAGCGCGTCGGCCAGCACCAGCGAGTCCATGCGCTGATGCGGACGCAGGCTGGCGAACTTGGGCTTTTCCTCGTCGTCCTTGGTGCCGAGCTGCACGAACGGGCCGTATTTGCCGTAACGCACCGAGACCGGCTTGCCGGTCACCGGGTCCTTGCCCAGCTCGCGCGCTTCGGACACGTCCTCGCGCGTCACCGACTTGTCGACCACGTCGACCTGGTTCTTGAAGTCCTTCCAGAAGCGGTCCAGCACCGGCACCCACTGTTCCTTGCCGTCGGCGATCTCGTCCAGGTCGTCTTCCATCTTGGCGGTGAAGCCGTAGTCGACGTAGTGCTGGAAATTGCGGGTCAGGAAGCGGTTGACGATCTTGCCCAGATCGGTGGGATAGAAGCGCTTGTTGGTCAGCTCGGCGTACTTCTTGCCCGTCAGCGTCTGAATGATGCTGGCGTAAGTGGAGGGACGGCCGATGCCGTACTCTTCCAGGGCTTTCACCAGGCTGGCTTCGGAGTAGCGCGGCGGCGGTTCGGTGAAGTGCTGCTCGGGCCGGATCGCCAGCAGCTTCAGCGCATCGCCCACCTGCATCGCCGGCAGGATGCGATCGTTGTCGTCGTCGCTGGCGTCGTCGAGGCCTTCCTTATATACGGCGATGTAGCCGGGCTTCACCAGCGTGGAGCCGTTGGCTCGCAGCACGGCCGTGGCACCGGCGCGCTGCGCGCTCTTGCCGGGTACGAGGTCGACCGCAACCGTGTCATACACGGCGGGTTCCATCTGGCTGGCCACGGCGCGCTTCCAGATCAGGCTGTAGAGCTTCAGCTGATCTGCATCGATCTTGCCTTCCAGGCGTTCAGGCGCGAGCGACGCCGAGGTCGGGCGAATCGCTTCGTGCGCTTCCTGCGCGTTCTTCGATTTCGTCTTGTAGACACGCGGCGCGTCGGGCAGCGAATCCTTGCCGTAGGTCCGTTCGATCACCTGGCGGATCTCGGTCACGGCCTCGTTGGCGAGGTTCACCGAGTCGGTACGCATATAAGTAATGAGACCAACCGCGCCTTCGCCGAAATCGACACCTTCATACAGCTGCTGCGCAAGACGCATGGTGCGCTGTGCGCCGAAGCCCAGCTTGCGAGCTGCTTCCTGCTGCAAGGTCGAGGTGGTGAACGGCGGTGCCGGGTTGCGCTTGCGCTGCTTGCGGTCGATGGAGGCGACGCTCAGTGCCGACTGCGCGGCGTCCTCGATTGCCTGGCGAACTTCGTTCGCCTTGGCTTCGTCGGTGACTGTGAACTGCTCGACCTTCTCGCCGCGATATTCGATCAGACGCGCCGGGACGGCCTGCCCGGATTTTTCCGCGTCCGCATCGATGGTCCAGTATTCGCGCGGTACGAACTTGGCGATCTCGTCCTCGCGCTCGCAGATCATGCGCAGCGCCGGGCTCTGCACGCGGCCAGCGGAGGCGCCGGGCAGTCCGGCTTTTTTCCACAGCAGCGGCGAAAGATTGAAGCCCACCAGGTAATCGAGCGCACGGCGCGCCTGCTGCGCGTTGACCAGATCCGTGGAGATTTCGCGCGGCTGGGTGATCGCTTCGCGAATGGCGTTGCGGGTGATCTCGTAGAACACCACGCGATGCACGTCCTTGCCGTCGAGTGCGTTCAGATCTTTGAGCAGCTCGGTCAGATGCCAGGAAATCGCCTCACCCTCGCGATCAGGGTCGGTTGCGAGGTAGAGGGCGCCGGCTTTTTTCAGGGCTCGTGCAATGGCCTGCACGTGCTTCTCGTTCTTCTCCAGGATCTGGTAACGCATCGCGAATTTGTGCTTGGGATCGACCGCGCCTTCCTTCGGCACCAGGTCGCGCACGTGGCCATAGGAGGCCAGTACCTCGAAATTGTTTCCGAGATACTTCTTGATGGTTTTCGCCTTGGCGGGCGATTCGACGATGACGAGATTCTTCTGGTCCATAAACAAAGAAACCGCGGGAGTCCGCGGCGCCTTGGGTCATTCGATAGATGCCGGTATCAGTGCACGGCATCCAGTCGGTTGTCGAACACCAGATCCTCCATCCGCAAGTAGGCGCTTTCCTGGCCGGGCTGGCTGAAAAGCACCATCAGCACCACCCATTTCACCTGCTCGATGTCGATCTGCCGCGCGTCCAGCGCCAGCAGCCGGTCGATCACCAGCTCGCGCTGCGCTGCGTTCAGAATACCGATGTTTTCCAGATACAGGATGTAGCCGCGACAATCCGTATCCAGGCGGGCTTGTTCCCGCGGATCGAAAACACGAATCGCCCGAGACGTCGGCGTAGTGCCGGCACGCGGCGGATCGGCGGTCAGCTGTTCCAGCCATTCCAGCGCGCGGTCCACTTCGCGTTCGGAGAATCCAGCTCGTTCCAGCTCATCCTTCAGCGTGTCGCGATCAGGCTCGGGGGCGGACTCGATATCGGCGTCGAAATAATTCTCGAAGAGATAAATGAGAATATCGAGAACGCTTTCCTTCATTTCACTGCCTTGGGACGTGCCCGGACGTAGAGGCCGCCAGGGTAGGAGTCGACGTGACCTGCAAGCTCGAGGATCAATAGCATCGACGCTACCTCGTCGGCTCTGAGCCCGGTACGCACGACCAAGAGGTCCACGCCGGCCGGCTCGAAGCCGAGCGCATCTAACAGGATTTCGTACTCTTTGTCCAATCGGGCGCCGAAAGCGCCTGATATTTCAGGGATTTTCACGGCATCTGCCGCTACAGACCAGTGTCGGCCGGTCGGCGGAGACAGTTCATCGAGGACGTCCTGCGCCGTTTCCACCAGTCGCGCGCCCTGGCGGATGAGCTGATGGCAGCCGTGCGCCAGCGGATTACGGATCGAGCCCGGCACCGCAAAGACTTCGCGGCCTTGTTCGGCTGCCAGGCGGGCCGTGATCAGCGAGCCGCTGCGCAGCGCCGCTTCGACCACCAGGGTCCCCAGCGTCAGGCCGCTGATGATGCGATTGCGGCGCGGGAAATTCTCCTTCAGTGCCGGCGTTCCGGGCGGGAATTCGCTGATCAGTACGCCTTTTGCCGCGATCTGGTCAGCTAATGAGCGATTTGCGGCGGGATAGCCGACGTCCAGGCCGGTGCCGCACACAGCCAGGGTGGTCCCGGCCGCTTCCAGCGCTCCCTGGTGGCTGGCGGCATCGATGCCCACCGCCAGTCCACTGGTGATGGCCAGTCCGCAGTGGCTCAACTGCGATGCGAAGTGCTGAGCGGTTTCTTTGCCGGGCGGGGTTGGGTTGCGCGAGCCGACGAGCGCCAGCTGCGGCAGCGATAAGAGGGCTGGGTTACCCCTGACGAACAGGCCGATGGGTGCATCGCCAATCTGCGCGAGCTGCTGGGGATAGTCCTTTGCGCCCCAGACGATGAAATGACGGCCGTCGCCTTCGAGCCAGCGTCGATCCTGGGCGAGAAATTGCTGAGGGGGCGATTGCAGCCAGGCGGCGAGCCTGGCATCCGCGCCTGCGGCTCGAAGGATGTCAGGCGGCGCCGCGACCAGCGCGGTCACGCTCGAAAATTTCTGGAGCAGTGGAACGAGAGTTCCGGCGTGCAATCCTGGCGCGCGCGCCAGCGTCAGCCATGCAGTGAGCTCATCCATGAGCTGCCAATCCTTTGTGGAATCAGGAGTTCTTCAGGGGTTTCTCGCGTAATCGCCCTGGCGGATCTCGTGCGAGGCTTCCATGACCAGCGCGTAGCTCATGCGCGGCGTGGTGTTGAACACCATCACCAGGCCGATGCGCTCATCCGGCAATTGCACCTTGGAGCCCCAACCCAGCGAGCCGCCGGTGCTGGCGCCCAGGCCGCCCTTGCTGAACTTGTCGCGCACCGAGCGGCCGCGCTGATCGATCGACAGTACGTGGCCAGGCTCCAGGCCAGCCTGCGAACCGCGGTTCAGCGCCACGATGTGGTACTGGCCCATGACGGTCGCTTCCTTGACCGCGATCACGGTGGCCTGCACGTCGGAGGCCGGTGCGTGCGGCACGAAGTCGGCGCCGACCTCGACCGATTCCGGGAACAGCTTGTCGCCTTGCAGCGCCTCGCGCGCCGAGTTCGTCAGCACCAGCTTGGCCGGATCGCCGCTGGTGGCAATCGGGCCCGAACCGACGTAGATGCCGGTGTAGCCCAGCAGGTCGTTATTGTCCGGATCGACCAGCTTGCCGTCGACGTGCACGATGTTGTAGCGGCTGTCGACCGCTGCATTCTTCAGTCCGCGCGCATAGATTTCGTTGCCGGCGCCGCCGATCATGTGATCGTCGCGCAGGGCCACGATGTAGGGCGCCTTGCGTACCTGGTCCTTGTCCAGTAGTACCGGGCGGCCTGCAAAGCCCGCGATCACCTCATAAGGAATGGCGGTGACTGCGCGGCTCAACGGTTCGCGGCGCACCTGCGGGGAGAGACGCTTGGTGCCGTCGCCGCCGCGCTCGGCCACCGTCAGTCGCGGCTGGCCGTCGACGTAGATCAGCTTCAGGACATCGCCGGGATAGATCAGATGCGGGTTGCGCACCTGCGGGTTCAGGTACCAGATCTCCGGCCAGTACCAGGGGTCGCGCAGGAATACCTTGGAAATGTCCCAGAGCGTGTCGCCCGGCTTGACCACGTACTGGTCGGGGGCGTCGGCGCTTACCGGGATATGGCTGCCGGTGGCAATGGTGCGGGAGGTTTCCTGGGCCGCGGGCGGAATGCCGGCCACGAAGGACAGGCCGGCCATCAGGCAGAGCACCATCGCCGGTCGAATTCGCCAAGTCGCCGTGTTCATGCGCCGAACGAGCTCCATTGCTTCAAACCACCGATATCCCATGCCTCGGCCTGTGGCTAAGCCCTATAATTTGCGTGCCTCGTTGGAGGCATCCAGCGGCCGGTGCCAGGGCCTGCTGCGGCGCAACAGTGGCTGCTGCGCGGCATCTTTGAGCCGATATTAAGTTCAACGTTGAGAGAACTTTAGCAGCATCATTGCAACGATGGCACAAATAGGATTCCGCCCCGAGACGTGGTTCTCAAAACGGTTGATTTGGGCCGCGGGCGGACGCATTGACGATAGCAGACAGGTTTCAAGGCAGCAGTCATGGCATTACTTCCCATCCTCGAATTTCCCGACCCGCGGCTGCGCACCCGCGCCGAGCCGGTGGCCGAGGTCGACGCGGCGCTGCGCAAGCTGATCGACGACATGTTCCAGACCATGTACGCCGCGCCCGGCATCGGGCTGGCGGCGACACAGGTGAACGTCCACAAGCGCGTGCTGGTGATCGATCTCAGCGAGTCGCGCAAGGAGCCGCTGGTGCTGGTCAACCCGGAGATCCTCGAGCGCGATGGCGTGGAGGAGACCGAGGAAGGCTGCCTGTCGGTGCCCGGCATCTACGACAAAGTGACGCGCGCCGAGAAGATCCGCGTGCGGGCGCTGGATCGCGACGGCAAGCGCATCGAGTTCGACGCCGAAGGCCTGCTCGCAGTCTGTATTCAGCACGAAATCGATCATCTGGACGGCAAGCTGTTCGTCGACTATCTGTCCGACCTCAAGCGCACCCGCATCCGCAAGAAGCTGGAGAAGGAACGCAAAGATCAGCAAGCGGCAGCATCGCGGACGCGCCTGAAAGCTCCGGCGATCTAGTCGCGCTGCCCGTCGCCGCAGTGTTCGAGTCGCCCTTCGCCGATTCATTGGTGCGGCTGCTGCGGCGCTCACCCCTTTACTTCTGACAGGCCGCTTGCCTTGAAATCATTGTCCGTCGTCTTCGCTGGCACTCCGGATTTTTCGGTGCCGGCGCTCGAAGCGTTGGTCGCTTCGCGCCATCGCGTACTGGCCGTTTACACACAACCGGATCGACCGGCAGGCCGCGGTCAGCAGTTGGCCATGAGCGCGGTCAAGCAATGCGCTCTGCGACATGGATTGCCGGTCGAGCAGCCACCGACATTGCGCGATGAGGCAGCGGTGGAACGGCTCGCGAGCTGGAACGCCGATGTGATGGTGGTCGTCGCGTACGGCCTGATATTGCCGGCGAACGTTCTCGCCATCCCGTCGCTCGGCTGTTTCAACATTCATGCATCGCTGCTACCGCGCTGGCGCGGTGCGGCGCCGATTCATCGAGCGTTGCTGGCGGGCGACGCCGAAACCGGTGTCACCATCATGCGCATGGACGTTGGTCTCGACACCGGCCCAATGCTGCTGGAGCGAACGACGCCGATCGCTGCCGCCGATACGGCTGCGTCGCTGCACGATCGGCTCGCCGCGATGGGCGCGCAGGCTCTGCTGCAAGCGCTCGATGGGCTGATCGACGGCTCCATCGCAGCGCGCGTGCAACCTGAAGAAGGGGTCACATACGCTGCCAAGATTCGCAAGGATGAAGCAGTCATCGACTGGTCGCGAACGGCGGCCGAGCTCGACCGGCAAATCCGTGCCTTCAATCCATGGCCGGTTGCGGAAACGCGCTGGAACGGACAGCAGCTGCGTATCTGGGAAGCTGGTGTTACGGATGCTGCTGCAACGGCTGCACCCGGAACAGTGCTATCCGCCGATGCGACGGGAATCCGCGTTGCCACCGGCTCCGGTCTGCTCAATCTGCAACGTGTGCAGCTCGCCGGACGCAAAGCGGTGACCGCTGCCGAATTTCTCAATGCGCACCGTATCGAAGGCGCCGTGCTCGGTGGAATCAAATGAGTAGCTCTGCCGAAGTCCGCGCCCGCGCCGCTCGCATCGTGGCGCAAGTGGTAACGCAGGGTCGTTCGCTCGATACCTTGCTTGCCGCCGAGAGCAGTGGGACGCCGCAGGAGCGCGGTCTGCTGCGTTCGCTGTGCTACGACAGCATTCGCTGGTATATCCGGCTCGACGCGTTGCTCAGGCGTCTGCTGGCGCGACCGAATCAACCGCTGACGCCGGAATTGCACGCGCTCGCCATCGTCGGCTTGTGTCAGCTGTTGTACACGGACGTTCCGGCCCATGCCGCCGTGGATGAAACCGTCAATGCCACGCGTTTGCTGCAGCAGCCTCGTGCTGCGGGCTTGGTGAATGCAGTTCTGCGACGCTGCCAACGCGAAGGCGCCAAGCTGGCCGCCGGCATCGATCGCGATACCGCGATCCGCACCGCCCACCCGCGCTGGCTGGTCGATCGTCTGGCCGCAGACTGGCCGGCGAACGTCGAAGGGCCGAATTTCGAGCAGATTCTCGCCGCCAACAATGAGCGGCCGCCGTTCTGGCTGCGGGTGAACCGATTGCGCTGCAGTGGCACGGCCTATCGCGAGCAGCTGCAGGCTCAAGGGCTGGAGGTCGTGGACAGCCGCGACGACGATCACACCTTGCTGCTGTCGCGCGCAGTCGATGTGCACGACCTGCCTGGCTTTGCCGACGGCCTGGTGTCGGTTCAGGACGCTGCCGCACAGCTGGCTGCTCCGCTGCTCGCGCCGGCCCCCGGCGAGCGCATCCTGGATGCCTGCGCCGCGCCGGGTGGCAAAACCTGCCATTTGCTCGAATTGCAGCCGGGTCTGCAGGAACTCGTGGCGGTCGATGTGTCCAAAGAACGGCTGGTGCGGGTGCAGGACAATCTGCAACGGCTGGGATTGACAGCAAAGGTGGTCGCCGGCGACGCCGGCGAGTCTTCCATTTGGTGGGACGGGCGCGAGTTCGACCGGATTCTGCTCGACGTGCCCTGTTCGGCGACTGGCGTCATTCGCCGACACCCGGACATCAAGCTGCTGCGCCGGTCGGAGGACATTGGCGCACTGGCCGAACGCCAGCGCCAGCTTCTGGCACGGGCTTGGCCGATGCTGAAACCGGGGGGGCGGCTGGTCTACGCGAGCTGTTCGGTGCTGCGGGCGGAGACCGCCGGGGTGGTCTCCGCGTTCCTGCGCGGCAACGAGCAGGTCCGAGACGTGACAGCGGACGCTTTGAGTGCGCTTGGGGTGCCTGGCATCGACGTGTCCGCCCGCAAAGCGGCCGGTTATGCGATTGCCACGGGGACAGCCGGGATGGATGGCTTCTATTATGCGTGCCTGGAAAAGATAAGAGGATGACGCTCGCTTGGGAGCGACCTGCCCAAAGTTGCGCCGCGCACGGTTGCCCCGTGCGATTGCCGATGCCGGATTCACACCCGCGATGCGTGTCGTGGGGTGGGCGCTCGCATTCCTTTTCCTGGGGCTGACGGCCTCGGCCCAGACGGCGCAGCGTTTCGAGATCCGCTCCGCTTACGTGGAGCCTGCCCAAGGGGTCTATCAGCTCAACGCCACGCTGGTGTTCGATCTGCCCGAAGGCGCGCGTGACGCCGTACGCGAGGGCGTGCCGCTGACGCTGGACCTGGAAATCGTGCTGCGCCGTGGGCGCAATTACTGGTTCGACGAGACCGTCGCCACGCTGGAGCAGCACTACGAGCTGATTCACCATGCGTTGAGCGAGCGCTACCTAGTGCGTAACCTCAACAGCGGCGAGCAGTCCTCCTTCGCCACCCTGGACGCAGCGCTCGATTCGCTGCGTGTGATCAGCAATCTGCCGATCCTGGATCAATCGCTGGTCGCCAAGGACGCGCGCCATGAAATCAGCCTGCGCGGGCACCTGGATGTCCGCACCATGCCTGCTTCGCTGCGACTCATCGTGTTCTGGGCCAACGACTGGCGCCAGACCACCGAGTGGTACACATGGTCACCGCAGATCTGAAACGCGCCATCGTCTCGACGCTGGTACTGATCGGCTCGGGACTGTGGGTAGCGGCGCTGCTCATCATGGCGCAGACGGTGCAGCAGTCCGCCAACTTCGGCGACCTGCATCCCTTCATCGTCGGCGTGAACGTCGCTGGCCTGCTGGTGCTGCTGATCCTCATCGGCGGACGGCTGGTGCAGCTGATGCGCGATTGGCGCAAGCGCGTGGTCGGCTCGCGGCTGGAAACGCGCATGGTGTGGATGTCGGCAACCCTCGCCATGATTCCGCTGCTGCTGGTGTTCTACTTCGCGGTGGTGTTCATCAACCGCGGTATCGACAGCTGGTTCCACGTCGAGATTCGCGCCGGTCTGGAAGACGCTCTGACATTGTCGCGCGCGGCACTAGACCTGCGGATGCGTGAGTATCTGGATCGCACCAAGGACATCGCCAGCGAGCTGTCGCGTCACGAACAGGATCCGATCCGCACGCTGGATGAGTTGCGCCAGTCGCGGCAGGCGAGCGACGTGACGCTGCTCGGCGCGAACAGCCGCATCGTCGCCGCCAGCTCCGAGCGTATCGGCGAGATCTTTCCGCCCGCGCCCAGCGATGAACTCATCATGCAGGTGCGGCAAGGCCGCCAATACGTCACGCTCGATCCGCTGGCGGGCGGCGGCTACGTGGTCCGAACGGCGGTGCAGGTGCCGCGCACGCGGCCCGGCGAAGAAGTGCGCATGGTCGTGGCTACTTATGCGATCGACCGCCGGCTGGGCGAGCTGGCCGATACGGTCGAAGCGGCTTACCAGCGCTACAACGAGAAGGCGCGTTTGCGTGAGCCGCTGAAGGACAGCTTCACCCTGACGCTGACCCTGGTCTTGCTCCTGTCCTTGTTCGCGGCCTTGTACGGTGCCTTCTGGTCGGCGCGCCGGCTGGTGCGCCCCATCCAGGATCTGGTCGCGGGCACGCGCGCCGTGGCGAAAGGCGATCTGGACATGCGCCTGCCGCTGACCTCGCACGACGAGATGGGCATCCTGGTGCATTCCTTCAACGACATGACCAAGCGCCTGGCCCGCAGCCGCGAAGAGGCGCGTCGCAGCCAGGCGGCGGTCGAAGCCGAGCGCACCAACCTGGCCGTCATCCTGGCGCGCCTGTCCACGGGCGTGATTTCCCTGGAGCCGGACCGGACGCTGCGGACCGTGAACCAGGCCGCCGCCGCGATTCTCGGTGCCGATATCGAGAACGGCATCGGCAAGCCATTGAAGACCGCGGCCACCGGCAGCACGCTGTTCGAACGGTTCGAGGCCGCGTGCAGCGCCCATCTGGACGCCGGGCAGACCGAATGGCGCGAACAATTGGTGTTGCAGGGCGATTCGACGCGCCGGGTGCTCATGTGCGCCTGCACGACCCTGTCGGGCGAGGATCAAAGCCCGGGCGGCTTCGTCATCGTTTTTGACGACATAACGGCCCTGCTACAGGCGCAGCGCGATGCGGCGTGGGGCGAGGTGGCGCGCCGGCTGGCCCATGAGATCAAGAATCCGCTGACGCCGATCCAGCTGTCGGCCGAGCGGCTGCGTCGCAAGCTCCTCGGAACGGTGGATGAGAGCCAGGCGCAGGTGCTGGACCGCGCCACGCACACCATCGTGCAGCAGGTCGAAGCGATGAAAGAGATGGTGAACGCCTTCAGCGAGTATGCACGCGCCCCGGAAATGGACGTGTCGCGCTTCGACCTGAACCAGCTGATCACCGAGGTGGCCGAGCTGTACCGGGCGCAGGGACCGCAGAAGCGGCCGCAGCTGCAACTCGACCCGAGGCTGACGGAAATCGAGGCCGACCGCAGCCGGCTGCGCCAGATCGTCCATAATCTGCTGGCCAATGCCATCGAAGCGCTGGAGGGCACGCCCAGTCCGGCGATCCGGATCGCCACCCGCCTGATCGAAGTCGACGGCACGCGTGCCGCCGAAATCACAGTCGAGGATAATGGCCCCGGTTTTCGCACCGATGTCATCGGCCAGGTGTTCGACCCGTACGTCACCACAAAACCAAAGGGCACCGGCCTGGGGCTTGCAATCGTGAAGAAAATCGTCGAAGAACATGGGGGAATCATCGAAGCGGACAACGGCCGGACCGGCGGAGCGCGGATCCGGATCGAATTGCCGCTGACCGCGACTTCCCGGACCAGCGGTCCGATGCGGGAGCGGCGTTCGGGTCCGAGGAGGGAACGTGCATGAGTGCTGCGCGCATTCTGGTTGTTGATGACGAATCCGAGATCCGCGGGTTGCTCAAAGAGATCCTCGCGGACGAAGGCTATGAAGTCGACGTCGCGGCCGATGCGGCCGAGGCGCGCGTGCGGCGCACTCAGCACGATCCCGACCTGGTGTTGCTGGACATCTGGATGCCCGATACCGACGGCATCACGCTGCTGCGCGAATGGGCGCAGCCCAACGGGTCGAGCTGCCCGGTGGTGATGATGTCGGGTCACGGCACGGTCGAAACCGCCGTGGAAGCGACGCGCCTGGGCGCGTTCGATTTCGTCGAGAAGCCGCTGTCGCTGGCGAAATTGCTGCGCACGGTGGAGCGGGCGCTCGATTCGGGCCGCAACAAGCGCCAGACCAACCGCACGCTGGTGCCGACTTTGATCGCGCCGGTCGGCAAGAGCCGCGCCATGCTGGCGTTGCGCGAGCAGGTTCAACAGATCGCGCCTCACGAAACGTCGGTGCTCATCGTCGGCGAACCGGGCACTGGTCGCGAAGCTTTCGCCCGTTACATCCATTCGATCAGCGCGCGCTCGAGCGGGCCATTCGTGCAGCTGGTCGCGACAGGCATGACGGACGATGGCGCCGCTGCCGCGTTGCACGGCACGGAGGACGCGAACGGCGTTCACGCCGGCCTGCTAGAGCAGGCTGCGGGTGGCGTGCTGTTCGTCAACGGGCTGGAGGATCTGCCGCAACGTGCCCAGGGCCTGCTGGTCGCCGCGCTCGAAACTCAAACGATCACTCGCGTGGGCGGCGCGACGCCGGTCAAGCTCAATCTGCGCGTCATCGCTTCGGCGACGCCGCGGTTGCTGAGCACGGAGAACGGCTCGAACGTGCGCATGGAGCTGCTGTCACGCCTGAACGTGATCACGCTCAACGTGCCGCCGCTGCGCGAATACTCGCAGGATGTCCCCGACCTGCTGCGTTACTACGTCGATCGCCTGGTCGACGAAGAACGGCTGCCGTTCCGCCGCTTCGGCGTCGCGGCCCAGAACCGCCTGCGCAATTATCCCTGGCCCGGCAACATCCGCGAGCTCAAGAACCTGGTGCAGCGCCTGCTGATCCTCGGCGGCGAGGAAGAAATCAAGCTCGAGGAAATCGAGCGCGAGCTGGCATCGCAGGCGCCGAGCAATGAGCCGCTGGTCAAACAGGACCTGCTGGCCCTGCCGCTACGCGAAGCGCGCGAGCATTTCGAGCGCGCCTACCTGCAACAGCAGCTGATCCTCTGCAACGGCAAGGTCGGGCAACTGGCGAAGCGGGTGGGTATGGAGCGCACGCATCTGTATCGCAAGCTGCGCTCACTCGGCGTTGATTTCAGACAACTAGCGGAAGACTGAGGGCTGCGCCCGGCACAGCCGCATCGATATCTCGGCGGTACGTTACGTCATCTCAAGGTTTGGCACGCCGCGATTTGTAGCCGAGGATCCAGCGCCCGGGTGCCGTAATGCTGTAGCGCACGTTCCGGCACGTGTGCTCGAACGAGCAGAGTGAGCTGCAGTTCTATTCGCCGACGCGAATCACCAGCGCCTCGATCTGCGCCTGCCGCAGCTTGCTGCGCGTTTCTTCCAGTTTCTGCAGGTTGGTGATCGGGCCGATGCGCACGCGATGCCAGGTGTCGCTGTCGACCGTGACCTTCTGAATCTTGGACTCGACGCCCTGCAGGGCAATCAGTGCGCGCACCCGGTCGGCGTCGGCGAGATTGCGGAATGAACCGGCCTGCAGCACGTAGGCGCCCGGCTTCTGCACGGTGGCGCTGCCCGTCGACGGACGTGGCGTGGTGCCGTCCTTTTCCGGGATCACCACTTCGAACTTGGGCAACATCTCGTAGAAATCGAACTGCGCTTCCGCGTCCTGCGATGCCGGCGCAGGTTTGTTGGCGGCGGCTTCGTCGGGGGCGATCGGTGCTGCCGGCGTCTGCTGCGCTACGCGCGCAGCCGGACGACGATCGTAGAGGTACACCGCCATCGCCACGGCCAGCCCGAACGCCAGGCCGAGCACGAAGCCGGCGACGCCGGACAGTCCTGAACTGCCGCCGCTGCGGCGTTTGACGTTTTTGTAATCGCGAGCCATGAATCGACCGAGGCGTCAGGCCTTCACATCTTCTCGGGCGCCGAAACGCCCAGCAGCTTCAGGCCGTTTTGAATCACTTGCCGCGTTGCGGCGACCAGGTTCAATCGCGCATTGCGCAGGTTGCCGTCCTCGACGATGAACATGTGCGCGTTGTAGTACGTGTGGAAGTCGCCGGCAAGATCGCGCAGGTAATGCGCGAGCTGATGCGGTTCCAGCGCGTGCGCCGCGGCTTCCAGCAGCTCGGGGAAGTAGGTCAGCCGACGGATCAGCGCCTTTTCGTGCGGCTCGGTGAGCAGGGCGACGTGCGCTTCGCCAATGTCGCGTTCGTGCGTGTAGCCCTTTTCCTGCAGCTGGCGGAACACGCTGCAAACGCGGGCGTGTGCGTACTGCACGTAGTACACCGGATTCTCTTCGCTCTGTGCCAACGCCAGGTCGATGTCGAAGACGAATTCCGAATCCGCCTTGCGCGATACCAGGAAGAAGCGCACAGCGTCGCGTCCGACCCACTCGACCAGGTCGCGCACCGTGACGTAGGAACCGGCGCGCTTGGAGATCTTCACCTCTTCGCCGCCGCGCATCACTCGCACCATCTTGTGCAGGATGTAATCGGGATAGCCCTGCGGAATGCCGATATCCAGCGCCTGCAGGCCGGCGCGCACGCGCGCGATGGTGCCGTGGTGGTCCGTGCCCTGCACGTTGATGGCCTTGCGGAAGCCGCGCTCCCACTTGGTCACGTGATAGGCGACGTCCGGCACGAAATAGGTGTACGTGCCGTCGGACTTGCGCATGACCCGATCCTTGTCATCGCCGTAGTCGGTGGTGCGCAGCCACAGCGCACCTTCGTTCTCATAGGTCTTGCCGCTGGCGAGCAGCCGGTTCACCGTCGCTTCGACCTTGCCGTCGGTGTACAGGCTCGATTCCAGGTAATACACGTCGAAGCGCACGCCGAACTTCTGCAGATCGAGGTCCTGCTCGCGACGCAGGTAGGCGACCGCGAACTTGCGCACGGCCTCCAGGTCGTCCGGCTTGCCGTTGGCCTTGACCGGCTCGCCGTCGAGCGCGTGCACGGTGTTCTTGGCCAGGAACTCGTCCGCGATGTCCTGGATGTAGTCGCCGTTGTAAGCGGCCGCAGGCCAGCCGACGTCGCCCGGCTTGATGCCGCGCGCGCGCGCCTGCACGGAAAGCGCCAGGTTCTGGATCTGTACGCCGGCGTCGTTGTAGTAGAACTCGCGGCTGACTTCGTGGCCCTGCGATTGCAGCAGCGAGGTCAGCGCGTCGCCCAGCGCCGCCTGCCGGCCGTGGCCGACGTGCAGCGGGCCAGTGGGATTGGCCGAGACGAATTCGACCACGGTGCGTTCGCCCGCACCCGCCTTGCTGTAACCGTAAGCCGGTCCGAAGTCGAAGATGCGCGACAGTTCGCGCTGGTAGGCCACCGTGGTCAGGTGGAAGTTGATGAAACCGGGCCCGGCGATCTCGGTCTTGCCGATCAGCTCGCTCGCCGGCAGCGCATCGACCAGCGCCTGCGCCAGTTGCCGCGGATTACGGCGGGCGGGTTTGGCCAGCTGCATCGCGAGATTGGTGGCGAAATCGCCGTGCGCGGCGTCGCGCGTACGCTCGACATCGATGGTGGGTCGCGCAATGTCGGCGGGCAGGATCTCCGGCGGCAAAGTGTCCAGCGCGGCCTGCAGGAGCTGTTCGATCTGGTATTTCAAGCGGAAACGTGTCGGTCGAAAGGGAGAGGAGAGTCTAGCAGCGCGAGCGGTGCTGGCTACAGGCGACGCGACCCCGGACCGGTATTCTGGCTTCGGACGCCGGCTGAAGCTACGGCAGATGCGCCATCTTCCCAGGTTCGCATTCTCAGGTTCGTCATTCCCGCGCAGGCGGGAATCCATCTCGATCGTGGCGCCGTAGACGGATTCTCGCCTACGCGGTGGTCGGGACGCCTCGAATACACCGGCCCGTACGCATCAGCCGGAAGCGTTTCAGAATAGCTCGGCCGGATCCACGTCGATGGACCAGCGCACCCGCCGTGCCTCCGGCAGGTTTTCCAGCTTCGGTATCCAGGTGCTCATCAGTCGCTGCAGCGGGCCGTGCGTTGCTGCGTGCAGCAGTAACTGTGCTCGGTACCGGCCAGCGCGTCGCTCCATCGGTGCGGGCGCTGGACCCAGGAGCCGCACACCGCGCGCCGTATCGTCGCGTGCTGCCGACACGGCTGCGCGCAGGAAACGTAAAGGCTCGCCCGGTTGCGTGGCCTCGGCCCGCAGCAATGCGATACGCGTATATGGCGGCCAGCCAGCCTGTTCGCGCTCCTTGAGCGCGCCTTTCGCAAACGCTTCGTAGCCGCCGCTCAGCAAGAGCGACAGCAGCGGATGCTCCGGATACTCGGTCTGGATCAGCACTTCACCCGGCTGTTCGGCGCGTCCGGCGCGGCCGGCCACCTGCACGATGGTCTGTGCCAGCCGCTCGCCGGCGCGGAAATCGGTGCTGAACAGTCCTTGATCGGCATTCAGCACCACCACCAGCGTCACGTTGGGAAAATGATGGCCCTTGGTCAGCATCTGCGTGCCGACCAGGATGCGGATCTCGTTGCGATCCACGCGCGCGAGCGTTGCTTCCAGCTCGCCCTTGCGCCGCATGCTGTCGCGGTCGATGCGCGCCAGCGGCGAGTCGGGAAACAGACGTTCGACGGTTTCCTCGATGCGCTCGGTCCCCTGGCCCACCGGCTTGACCGGCGCGTCGCAGGTCGGGCAATGCGGGGCCGCCTGCTGCTGCGAGCCGCAGTGATGGCATAGCAGGTCCGTCGTATTGCGGTGAACCGTGAGGTTCGCGTCGCAACGCTTGCAGTGCGCCGCCCAGCCGCAAGCCGGACAGAACAGGACCGGCGCGTAGCCGCGGCGATTCAGGAACAACAGAACCTGGTTGCCCGCATCCAGATGACGGCGCATCGCCAGCACCGCAGGCGTAGCGATGCCCTGCGTGGTGGCGTGCCTGCGCAGGTCGATCAGAGAAACAGTCGGCGGACGCGCGTCCGCAGCGCGATGCGGCAGGGTCAACAAACTACCGGGCTGCCGCTGCGCGCGCGCCAGGCTTTCCAGCGATGGCGTGGCCGAGCCGAGCACGATGGGAATGTTCAGGCGCTGTGCCCGAACGATAGCCAGATCGCGCGCCGAATAGCGGAAGCCTTCCTGCTGCTTGAACGAAGGGTCGTGCTCCTCATCGATCACGATCAATCCAGGCCGCGCCAGGGGCACGAAGATGGCCGAACGCGTGCCGATGACGATATGGGCGCTGCCCGCGCGCGCGTTGCGCCAAGCGGTGAGGCGCTCTCCGTCGCTCAGGCCTGAATGCATGATCGCCAGCTCCGCATCGAACCGGTCGCGGAATCGCGCGATGAGCTGCGGCGTCAGCGCGATCTCGGGCACCAGCACCAGCGCCTGCTGGTTGCGGCTCAAGGTGGCGGCGATGGCGTTGAGATAAACCTCGGTCTTGCCGCTGCCGGTCACGCCGTGGAGCAACCAGGTGGCGAAGGTCCCCAGCGATCCACGAATGCGCTCGAGTGCGGCAGCCTGGGCGTCATTGAGCGGCAGGCTTTGGCGCGAGCTGACAGGCGCCATGGCCGGCACTTCGGTCGAGCGCGTGAACTGCTCGATATAGCCGCGATCTTTCAGCTTGCGCAGCACTTCGCTGCCGCTGCCGGTCGCATCGCTCAATGCCTGCGCGCTTGCTTCAGGAAGAGCCGTGAGCTGCGCGATCACGGCGCGCATTTTCGGCGCGCGCGTAGGCAACTCGGCGAGCGCCTGCTCGCGGCCGCTGGGCGTCAGCCGCCAGAGTGTTTCTTCGAGATTGAGTGGCGCCCCCTGGCGCAAGGCGGTGGGCATGGCGGCCGCAATGACCTCGCCCAGCGGATGCCGGTAATAGTCCGCTGCCCATTTCAGCAGTTCCAGGAAGCCGGGCTCGAAAGTGGGCTCGCGATCGATCGCGGCATGCACGGGACGTAGCTTGGCGGCCGGCACGTCGCTGTGCTGGCGCTGCTCGACCACGACCCCCACGACGCGCCGGCGCCCGAAAGGGACCCAAACCCGGCTGCCTATCCCGATGGGGTTCGTGCTGTCCGCGAGGGCGCGGTAGTCAAACACCCGACGCAGCGGCGTATCGATGGCGACGGCGAGGATCACAGTGCACACCCATCCGGGCGGCCCGAGGCGCAGCGCATCAACGAGCTACGTCGCCCTCCGAACTTCACCCCAACGACGAGCTCGGTGATCTCACGTCGTGGCCGGGCGGCGGCAGACGGGGGTGTCATCGGAGCCAGCGTCGGCATTGCGGTTGTGCACAAAACCTGTGGATAAGTCTGTGCATTGATTGGGGCCAAGCACCCCAAGTCAGCGTTTCGCGGGCAAGTTTCGCCATTGGTCAATTTTTCGACGCCCGACTTTTTGCGAGGCTGGACAGGGGCTTAGCGTTGCGGTATGGGCCGCTGCGGCGCAGCTGCGGCGAACCCGTAATGCAACCGTCACGTTGTGGGCAACAGTTGTCGGCAAGCCGATGATTATCAAAGAAGCCGGGCTGGCCGGCGGGGCTGGCGGACGGCTCGTAGGCCGACCCAGCACGCGCCACGGCCGCCAGCTGACAGTGATTTCCGTCCAGTCCAGGCAGAGCGGCTCGCGTTCCGGTGCACCGCCGACCTGGATGGCGGCCAGGGACAGGCCGGGGCGCGGCTCGTATATCCAGGCCGCCCAGCATTCGTGGGTCGGGATGACCCCAGTCAATCCATCCGGATGCGGCACAAGCGTGCAGTGCCGGAGCGCGTCCGGCAGATCGAGCCGCAGGGCCTTGGCGGCTGCCTCCTTGAACACCCACATCGCATAGAACAGCCGTTCGCGCTGGGGCGACGTCGCTGCTTCGAGCGCGGCCAGCTCTTCTGCGTCGAAGGCGAATCGCGCGATGGCTATCACGTCCCGCGCGCGATGCCATTCGACATCGACGCCAACGCGGCAACCAGCAGGGCCGAGGCAGATTGCGGCGTGGCCGCCGCTGTGAGAAAGCGAGGAAACGTCGTTGGCTCGCGGGCTGACGCGATTGAGCAGCGCGCGACTGACGGCAAAGTCTTCACGCCGCTGCCGATTGGTCAGGCCGAGCCAACGCTGCCGGTCCGCCTCACTCAGTTTCGAGACCTCGAAAGCATCCGCTGCCTCGGGGGGCGCAAGCCAGATGCTGAGCCGGCGCGCCGGGGCGGCCGGGCGGGCAGCGCGGACAGGAGCCAGCAGGTGGGGGATAGGAGCGGACATGGCCGGGCATCATAATCGCAGTCCTCGCCATCCGATCCCGCATCCCGGGGCCTGCCGTTACCGATTCGATGCCACCTTCCGTTGCCGAAACCAGCCATGCCAGTGCGCGCCCGGTCGAGCGCGCCGATGCGTTCTACTGGAGATTCGTCGGCACCGCGCTGAGCTTCGCGGTGTTCGGGCTGGGTGCGCTCATTCTGAGCGTCACCGTATTCCCGCTGCTGCGCCTGTTGCCGGCGGCGCGATGTCGCCGGGTGTCGCGGGCGATGCTGCAAAAGGGCATGCGCGGCTTCGTGGGTTTCATGCGGCTGCTCGGAGTGCTGACCTACGAATTCCGCGGCCGTGAGCGGCTCGGCCAGCCGGGTCAGCTCATCGTGGCGAACCATCCGACACTGATCGACGTCGTGTTCCTGCTCGCCTTCACGCCGCAGGCCAGCTGCGTGGTCAAGCACGCGATGTTCCGCAATCTGCTGACGCGCAGCGCCGTGAGCGCCACCGGCTACATCAGCAACGAGCTCACCGCGGATATGATCGAAGGCGCAGCCACCGCTTTGCGCGAAGGGCAGACGCTGATCATGTTCCCGGAAGGCACCCGCACCCGCGCGGGCGAGCCGCTGGTCCTGCATCGCGGCGCGGCCAACGTGGCGGTGCGGGCCGCCGCTCAGGTCACGCCCGTATACATCCGCTGCCAGCCGGTCACGCTGACCAAGTCCGAGCCGTGGTATCGCATCCCGCCGCGACGGCCGCATTTCACTTTGGTCGTAGGGGAGAACCTGGCGCTGGAGCAGGCCCGGGCGCTGCCCTCGATTCCGCTGGCCTCGCGCCTGTTCAACGAGCGGATGCGCGACAACTTTCAGGGCGAATTGCGCCAGACGGATGGCTATACTAGCGGCCGTCCTGGCGATACCGGCGACGAACCGGCAGCGACCTGAAGCGGGCACGAACGGCGATCCCGGCACTCGCTGGAATCCAGCACGCGCGAGACGTGCGTCGCTTTCGCCCCAAGCCTCGAGCGCCTTCACGCGCCGGCAGGCTCTCCGGCCGCGCAAGGATCGTGCGCCGGGATCATTGCGTGGCTTCAAGGCATTTAACGTTGGATTCGTTTCGAGCCGCTCGCGTGGTTGCGGGCGCTCCCTGGCATCTTTCGACGGAGTGGCGGACTACATGCAGACCGACGAGGAGATTCTCGAGCGCATTCGCGCGACGCTCGTCGAGCTGTTCGAGCTGTCGCCGGCTGCGGTGACCGCCGAAGCGCGGCTGTTCGACGACCTGCAGATCGACAGCATCGACGTGGTGGACCTGATGGACCAGGTGCGCCGCTACACCGGTCGCAAGGTCAGCGCCGAGGATTTCCGCACGGTGCGCACCGTCGGCGATCTGGTGACGGTGGTGCAGCGTCTGCAGCAGGGCTGAAGCGACGGTCAGTTCATGTCGAAGGCCAAGTCAATGCGGTTTGCAGCCTGCGCGGTCATTCCCGTTTACAACCATGAGCGCGCCATCGGCGCCGTGCTCGAAGGTGTGGCCGCGCACGGGCTGCACGTTTTCCTGGTCGATGACGGTTGCAGCGAGGTTTGCGCCCGCGAGCTGGAGCGCTTGAGCACATTCCCGGAAGTCACGCTGCTGCGCCATCCCGAGAATCGCGGCAAGGGCGCTGCGGTGATGACGGGCATGCGCGCGGCGTACGAGCGCGGATTTACGCACGCGTTGCAGATCGACGCCGATGGACAGCACACCTTGGCCGACATCCGTCGTTTCATCGACGAGGCGCGTGCCTACCCCGACAGTGTGATCTGCGGTCAGCCGCTGTTCGACGCCAGCATTCCGAAAGTGCGTTATTACGGTCGCTATCTCACCCATGCGCTGGTGTGGCTCGAAACATTGTCCTTCGAGATCCGCGATTCCATGTGCGGCTTCCGGCTGTATCCGCTGGCAGAAGTCGAGGCGTTGGCGCAGCGCGTCCATATCGGCTCGCACATGGACTTCGATACCGAGATCATCGTCAAGCTGTTCTGGCGCGAGGTGCCGACACGCTGGATCGGCACGCGTGTGTCCTATCCCGCCGACGGCGTCTCGCATTTCCGCATGTTCTTCGACAATGCACGCATGACCGGGCTGCACATCCGGCTGATGCTGGGCATGCTGGGGCGGCTGCCGTCGCGGCTGTGGCGCAGAACCGGTCTGGGAATGCAGGCGCAGAGCGACGAAGCGACCCGCTGAGGCCGGCCTGTGCGACGATCCAAAAAACCTTGAATGAAATCCTCCCTCCTGCGGCAAGGCGAAACCTCCTGATGTCCCACTACGATGTCGTGATCATCGGCGCCGGTCCCTCCGGCTCCATCGCCGGCGCGCTGCTCAAGCGCCGTGGCTGGCGGGTGCTGGTGCTGGAAGGCCAGCGCTTCCCGCGCTTTTCCATCGGCGAGAGCCTGCTGACGCATTGCCTGGATTTCGTCGAAGAAGCCGGCATGCTGCCAGCGGTCGAGGCTGCAGGCTTTCAACACAAGAACGGCGCCGCCTTCATTCGCGGCGACGAGTACGGCGATTTCGATTTCAGCGACAAGTTCACGCCGGGCCGCGATACCACCTTCCAGGTGCAGCGTGCCAACTTCGACAAGCTGCTGGCCGACGAGGCCGAGAAGCAGGGCGTCGAGGTTCGCTACGAGGTGCGTGTCACGGCGGTGGATCTGAACGACGGTTCGCCGCGGGTCCGTGCCCGCGATGCGTCCGGGCAGGAATACGAAGTGACCGCCAGGTTCGTTCTCGACGCCAGCGGTTTTGCGCGCACGCTGCCGAAGCTGCTGCAGCTCGAGATGCCTTCGAACTTTCCGGTGCGCAACGCGGTGTTCTCGCATGTGGCCGATCACGCCGTGGAAGGCTCGTTCGATCGCAACAAGATCCAGATCGTCGTGCATCCGCAGCATCGCGACGTCTGGTACTGGTTGATTCCATTTCCCGGCGGCCGCTGCTCCATCGGCGTGGTCGCGCACAAGGAGTTCTTCGAGCGTTATCCGGCAGCGCTCGACGAGCGTCTGCGCACCCTGGTGGCCGAAGAGCCGTTCCTGAGCCGCATCCTGAAGAATGCCGTGTGGGATACGCCGGCGCGCGAGCTGGGCGGTTACGCGGCGAATGTCAGTGCCATGCATGGCAAAGGCTTTGCGTTGCTGGGCAACGCGGCAGAATTTCTCGATCCGGTGTTTTCCTCGGGCGTCACCATTGCGATGCGTTCGGCCAGCATGGCCAGCGCGGTGCTGGATCGCCAGCTGCGCGGCGAGTCAGTGGACTGGGACGGCGAGTTCGAGCAGCCGCTGCGCAAGGGCGTCGATACCTTCCGCGCTTACGTGCACGCGTGGTACGACGGTCGTTTTCAGGATGTCATGTTCGCCAAGCACCAGCCGCCGGGCATTCGGCGCATGATCTGCTCCATCCTGGCCGGTTACGCCTGGGATCAGAACAATCCCTTCGTGGCGGAACCGGAACGCCGGCTCGACATGGTGGCGCAACTGTGCGCGGCGAGTCCGGCCGAGGGCAGCGCTGACTGATCTGTTCGAGGTATGAATCACACTGTTCTCGTTACCGGCTCCAGTCGCGGCATCGGCCGCGCGATTGCCTTGCGTGCCGCCGCCGACGGCTACGACGTCGTCGTGCACTGTCGTTCGCGTCGCGATGAAGCTGATGCCGTTGTCGCTGAAATCGCCGCGCTCGGCCGGCAAGCACGCGTATTGCAGTTCGATGTATCGGATCGCGCTGCCTGCGCGCAGGCACTGACGAGCGACATCGAAGCACATGGCGCCTATTACGGCGTCGTGTGCAATGCTGGCTCGACCGCCGATGCGGCGTTTCCAGCGATGAGCGAAGAGCAATGGGACGGTGTGCTGCGCACGAACCTGGACGCGTTCTATAACGTGCTGCAGCCGGTTGTGATGCCGTTGGTGCGCCGCCGTGCGCCCGGACGCATCGTGACACTGGCATCGGTTTCCGGTCTGGTCGGCAATCGCGGCCAGGTGAATTACAGCGCCGCCAAGGCTGGCATCGTCGGCGCCACCAAGGCGCTGGCCATCGAGCTGGCGAAACGGCAGATCACCGTGAATTGCGTGGCGCCGGGCCTGATCACCACCGACATGCTCGACGAGCACGTGCCGATGGAGGAGATTCTCAAGGCCATTCCGCTGCAGCGCGCCGGTACGGCGGAGGAAGTGGCGGCCGTGGTGAGCTTTCTGCTGTCCCCCGGTGCGTCGTACGTGACACGCCAGGTGATCGCAGTGAACGGTGGCCTGTGCTGAAGCAGCGCAATTGCGACTGCACTTTGGCAGTCAGGACAACGCAGGAAGGGAGTGCGCCGTGCGTCGCGTAGTCGTCACCGGCATGGGCGGTATTTGCGGGCTCGGCAGCAGCTGGCAGGAGATCCAGGCCGGCATGCGCGAGCGTCGCAACATCATCCGCTTCATGCCGGAATGGGATTGCTATGCCGAAATGAACACGCGGCTGGCGGGGCCGATCGACAACTTTGCGCCGCCGGAGCGCTGGACCCGCAGGCAGATGCGGAGCATGGGGCGCGTGTCGCAGCTCGCCGTGCGCGCCGCCGAGATCGCGATCGGCGATGCGGGACTGACCGATGATCCAGTGCTGCGCAGCGGTGCTACCGGTGTCTCCTGTGGGTCCTCGATCGGCAGCACGCCGGACATCCTGGATTTCGCGCGCTTCTATCTCAACATCGACGCCAGCGGGCTGAACGCCAACTCCTACGTGCGCCTGATGCCGCACACCACGGCGGCCAACATCGGAATCTTCTTTGGCGCCCAGGGCCGGGTCATCCCGACCTCCAGCGCCTGCACGTCCGGCAGCCAGGGCATCGGCTATGCCTACGAAGCGATCAAGTTCGGTCGCCAGAGCGTCATGATCGCCGGCGGCGGCGAAGAGCTGTGTGCGTCCGAAGCCATGGCGTTCGACCGCCTGTTTGCGACCAGCCGGCGCAATAGTCAACCGCAAGCCACGCCGCGCCCCTACGACCGCGATCGCGATGGGCTGGTGGTAGGCGAGGGCGCGGGCATCCTGATACTCGAAGAGCTGGAGCACGCGCAGCAGCGCGGCGCGCGCATTCACGCCGAGCTGGTGGGATTCGCCAGCAACTCCGACGGTGTGCATGTCACCAAACCTGAAGAAGAAACCATGCGCGTCGTGATGCAGCTGGCGCTGGCCGATGCAGGCATCGCGCCGGCGGCAGTCGGCTACGTCAACGGCCATGGAACCGCCACCGAGCACGGCGACATCGCCGAGAGCCGCGCCACCTCGCAGGTGTTCGGGCCGAAGATGCTCATCAGCTCGCAGAAGAGCTATCTGGGCCACACGCTCGGCGCATGCGGCGCGCTCGAAGCCTGGTTCAGCATCGAAATGATGAAGGACGGTTGGTTCGCGCCCACGCTCAACCTGGACAACCTCGACCCGCGTTGCGGCGAGCTCGATTACATCGTCGGCGACGGGCGGCGGCTCGATACCGAGTACGTGGTCAGCAACAACTTCGCCTTCGGTGGCGTGAATACGTCACTGGTGTTTCGCCGCTGGCCCGGCTGAGCGTCGCTGTGATCACGGACTCTGCTGTGCCGACGCCGGAAGACTTGCAGCGTCCCGTCGCCTGGCGTCATGGCCAGGCCGTACTGCTCGCCGAATTCCAGAACCACGTCGCTGCCGTTGCCTCACGGCTCGCGGCCGCCGGCGCGGCGATGATCAATCTCTGCGACGATCGTTACCGCTTTCTGGTCTCGTATGCGGCCGCCGCCAGTGTTGGGCATACGGTGCTGCTGCCTTCCTCGCGCGCCGAGCAGATCGTTGCGGAAGTGCAGGCGGCCCATTCACGCAGCTATCGGTTCGACGACGCGATGGTTGATGCTGCGTTGAGCGACTGCTGCGCAGCTGGTGGCGCGACGCTGTCCGTACCTGCCGAGCATGTCGTGATGATCGGATTCACGTCCGGCAGTACCGGTCAGCCGAAAGGCTTTCCGAAGCTGTGGCGCAGCATGCTCGCCAGTACTGCGCGCAACGTCGCTTCGATCCGCCGTGAAGTGAATATCGCCGCGGATGTGACGTCCTGGGTCGTGGCCACGGTGCCGCCGCAGCACATGTACGGGATGGAGCTGAGCATAATGCTGCCGCTGATCGGCGGCACGGCTGTGCATGCAGGTCGTCCCTTGTTTCCTGCCGATATTGCCCGTGCGCTTGCCGAGGTTCCCGCGCCGCGTGTTCTTGTCAGTACGCCGATCCATCTGCGTGCCATCGTCGAGTCCTCGCAGGAATTTCCCGCGACCGATCTGATCATTTCAGCGACTGCGCCGCTCGATGCCGCGCTGGCGGCGGCGGTCGAGAAGAAACTTGGCGGCCGGCTGCTGGAAATGTTCGGCTCGACCGAAACTTGTGTGTTCGCGAACCGTCGTACGGCGCATGACGAAGCGTGGCGGTTGTACGAAGGCGTCGAGCTGCAACCCGTGTCGGATGGCACCTTGGTCAATGCGCCGTGGTTCGTCGCGCCGACCTTGCTGCAAGACCTGGTGGAGCTGCGGGGCACCGATAGATTCATCGTTCGCGGCCGCAACACCGACATGATCGAAGTCGCCGGCAAGCGTGCTTCGCTGGGCGACCTCACACGACGCTTGCTGGCCATCGAGGGCGTGAAGGACGCTGTCGTCTTTCAACCCGAGTCCGAAGCCGTCGCCACCATTCGCCGCGTCGCTGCGTTGGTAGTTGCGCCCGGACTGACGGCATCGCAGGTGCAGGATCTGCTTGCGCCGAGCGTCGACAGCGCCTTCATGCCGCGCCCGCTGATCGTCGTCGATGCGTTGCCGCGCAACGAGCTGGGCAAGCTGCCGCGCGAGAATCTGCTCAAAGAGCTACGACGCCGAACAGGTGCGTAATACCCGGTCTGTGGCCGTGCGGTATCACCTCGTGCGCCTTGAGCGCGCCGGGATCGAGTGCTGCGCCGACTCGCCGCGTTCCCACGGCGGTGTCTCGCCGAAGCATTGAGCAAGAAAGTCCACGAACGCACGCACTCGAGGCGGAACGAGTCGCCGCTGCGGCATGACGGCGTAGATGCCGGTATCCGTGATCGGATAGTCGGGAAGGACCACCTGCAGGCGACCGGTGCGCAGATCGTCCCAGACATGCCAGGTCGAGTGCTGTGCCACACCCAGGCCCGCCACCGCGGCATCCCGCAATAGTTCGCCCTGGTTGCTCTCGATGCGGCCGCTGACGCGCACGGCGATTTCCTTGCCCGTGCCGTCGGTCAGTTTCCAGACATCCTGCTTGCCGTTGCGGCCAACCAGCATCAGGCAGTTGTGCCGTGCGAGATCAGCCGGAGTCTTCGGCGCGCCGTGACGACGCAGGTACTCCGGTGAGGCGCACAGCACGCGCCGATTGGTGGCGAGCTTGCGAGCGACCAGGTTGGAGTCGTCGAGCGCGCCGATGCGGATCGCCAGGTCGAAGCCCGCGCTCACCAGGTCCAGCACCTGGTCGTTGAGATCCATACTCACACTCACGCCGGGATGCTGCGCGAGAAAAGCGGGTAGCAGCGGCGACAGGTACTGCCGACCGAACGTCGCTGAAGTTGTGACGCGCAGCGTTCCCGCTACGCCGCGGCTCGTCTGACGCAGATCGCAGGTCAGCGCTTCGAGATCCTCGACCAGCGCGCGCCCTTGCTGTGCCAGCGTGGCGCCCTCGGCAGTCGGGCGCAGCTTGCGTGTGGTCCGATGCAGCAGGCGCACGCCGAGATCGCGTTCCAATCGTTGCAAGCGTGCGCTGGCGACGGCAACCGACAGATCCAGGCTGCGCGCCGCCGCGCTGATGGAGCCGAGGTCCAGCACCCGTAGGAAAAGACTGATATCGCCGACGCGGTCCATGATTCTCAACGATCCGTTGAAAGTGCTTCGTCATCCTGCCTGTTTCTGGCGAGGATGCAACGCCGTAGCGTCTCGCCTCCCGTTCCCACGCCCAAGTCCGCGCGATGCATACCGCAACTGTTTCCACCCGCCGTACCCCGGCCGCTCTTTACGCCCTGACCGCCGGCGCGTTCGGCATCGGCACCACCGAGTTCGTCATCATGGGCCTGCTGTTGCAGGTCGCTGCCGACCTGAAGGTTTCCATCACGGCCGCGGGCCTGCTGATCTCGGGCTATGCGCTGGGCGTGTGTTTCGGCGCGCCGCTGCTGACTGCGGCAACCAGCGGCATGGCTCGCAAGAAAGCGCTCATCGCGCTGATGGCCATATTCACCGTCGGCAACGTGGTGTGCGCCTTGGCGCCGAACTATGCGGTGCTGATGCTGGCTCGCGTGCTGACATCGCTGGCACACGGAACGTTCTTCGGCGTCGGCTCGGTGGTGGCGACCAGTCTGGTCCCGGCCGATCGCAAGGCGTCGGCGATCTCGATCATGTTCACCGGCCTGACCGTGGCGACCCTCCTCGGTGTACCCGCCGGCGCATGGCTCGGATTGCACCTCGGCTGGCGCGCGACGTTCTGGGCCGTCAGTGTCATCGGTGTGATCGCGATGGCTGTCATCGCTGCACTGGTGCCGGCTGATCACGGCGAAGATCAGGTGCGCATGTCGTTTCGCGAAGAGCTGAAGGTGCTGGGACGTACGCAGGTGGTTCTGGGGCTGGCGGCAACGGTGCTCGGGTTCGCCGGCGTGTTCACCGTGTTCACTTACATTCAGCCCATTCTCACCCGCGTGACGGGTTTCGCCGACAGAGCCGTCTCGCCGATCCTGCTGATGTTCGGCGTCGGCATGATCGCCGGCAATCTGCTGGGCGGCCGGCTGGCGGACCGCAAACTGGTAGCGACACTGCTTGGCACGCTCGCTGTGCTGGCTGTGGTGCTGGCGGTGATGACATTTGCATTGCACAGCAAGCCTGCTGCCATTCTCTTCATCGGATTGCTGGGTGTTGCCACCTTCGCGACAGTCGCACCGCTGCAGCTTCGCGTGCTGCAGAAGGCCGAAGGCGCAGGACAGAACCTTGCATCCAGTCTGAACATCGCTGCCTTCAATCTCGCCAACGCCCTGGGTGCATGGCTGGGCGGCTTCGTGATCGATCACGGTCCCGGCATGACAGCAGTGACCTGGGCAGCGGCGCTGGTGACGCTGGGCGGGCTGGCGATCGCCGGCCTGAGCGTTCGACTCGACAGCAAGCGCTTTGCACAAAGCATCGGCGCTGTGCCGGCCGGCGTGTTGCTGTGCACGCGCGATAACTGAAGCTGCGCCATCGGATCGACCCTCGGCGAAGCGAGCCTCTTTCGCACTTCTCGTCTTGCGCGAGAACTGAATCTGGGCGCGCCGCTGGATCGGGTGCACACTCCGCGGCAGCTGATTCCACAGCCAGCTGTCGGAGGGTGTCATGAATCCGCTGCTCGAAGAAGCCGCTCAGCGAGCGATCGCCTATCTCGTTGCCCTGGACACTCGTCCGGTTCGCCCTTCGCCTGAAGCCATCGAGCAGCTGCGTGGTCTGGAGGAGTCCCTGCCGGATGCTCCATCGGACCCACGCAAAGTACTCGCGAAACTGGACGAGCTGGTCTCGCCGGCCACGATGGCGATGGCCGGGCCGAGGTTCTTCGGTTTCGTGATCGGCGGCTCGCTGCCGGTGACAGTGGCCGCCACGTGGGATCAGAACGCCAGTTTCGACGCCGCCACTCCTGGCGTTTCACGCCTCGAGGAAGTGGCATTGCGCTGGCTGATGGAGCTGTTCGGCTTACCGGCTGGCTGTGCGGCAGGATTCGTAACCGGAGCGACCGTCGCCAACTTCACCGCGCTCGCTGCCGCAAGGAATGCCGTGCTCAAGCGCGTCGGCTGGGCGGTCGAAGCCGATGGCTTGTTCGGTGCGCCGCCCATTGAAGTCGTCGTCGGCGAGGAATGTCATCCCACGCTGGTCAAGTCGCTGGGAATGCTTGGCCTGGGACGCTCGCGGCTCACGCGCGTGCCGGTCGATAGCGAGGGGCGGATGCGGGCCGATCGACTGCCGCGTTTTTCGGGCCCGACCATCCTGTGCCTGCAGGCAGGCAACGTGAACACCGGCTCGTTCGATCCATTTGCGGAGATCTGTCCGATTGCGCGCGAGGCTGGTGCGTGGATTCATGTCGATGGTGCTTTCGGTCTATGGGCACGCGCTGTGCCGCGGCTCGCGCATCTCACTCGCGGTCTCGAACTGGCGGACTCGTGGGCGACCGATGCGCACAAATGGCTGAATGTTCCGTATGACTCGGGCATTGCGTTGGTGCGCGATGCCGATGCGCTGCGCGCGGCAATGGCGATCACCGCGGAATATCTGCCAACACCTGGCACTCAGAGAAACCCGTGTGACTACACGCCCGAACTGTCCCGCCGCGCACGAGGAGTGGAAATCTGGGCCGCACTGCGTGCATTGGGCAAGCAAGGATTGATCGAGCTGATCGAGCGCAATTGCCGCCAGGCGCGACGCTTCGCCGAGCGGCTGACCGCAGCCGGCTACGAAGTGCTGAATGAGGTGGTGCTGAACCAGGTGCTGGTCAAGTTCGGCGACCAGCGCACGACTCAGCGCGCCATCGGAGCGATTCAGCGCGAGGGCACCTGCTGGGCCGGCATCACGGTATGGCAGGGACACACGGCCATGCGCATCAGCGTGTCGTCCTGGGCGACCACCGACGAGGATGTCGAACGCAGCGCCGATGCGATGATTCACTGCGCCCGTGCCTGTCAGACCGGCTGACCTAACCGTCGGACCAGCTTGGCCGTCATGTGGATGCCACGGTGTCGCCCGTGGCGGTGATTGATCTCGCTTACTGGTCGCGTGGCTGAATGGCTTGGACGGGCTGGTTCGACAACCGCTGCCGGTACCAGGCAGAGTCGAGGAACAGGGCGATGACTGTAAGCGAACTATGACGTCCGTGCTGCCTCTGCGGCAATGTGTCCGGCGAATGAACTTACGAATGCTTTGAGGCTGGTCATCTCGGAGTAGCAGCTGTAATCACCAGTTGACGAGGAACTGCGCGATGAGGCCATCAAGCAAGCTGAGGTGTACAACTGCTCTTTGATCAGACGTTGACAGAGAATGTCATATCGTTTCAGGTACGAGGCACCCTGAAATTCGGGAAAAACGGCAAAATGAGGCGATCTATCCTGAATCTTGCGTCGCGACTCCGGAGCGTCTTCCACCAGCATCATCCAACCCAGAAATGGTCGCGGCTGCTTGCCGAAAGCATTCTCTCGATAAGCAGTCCAAAAATCATGAGCAGTGCCGATCGCTTCTTCGGTTCGGTTGTTGAAATTGTTTCCGAAAGAGGGGCCGACCTGGCTCTTGAGTTCGATTGCAGCAATGAGTTCTCCGCGATGGATGACGATCAGATCCCAGAGCTTTGTCGGGCGAAAGTATCCTGGTAGCGTCACAACGCGCCTTTCCCGATGGATCTTGGCGTGTACCAGCCCATTTGCGTTGATGAGATCGACGATCAGGGCGATGAATCCATCCAAATTTTTCCCTGCCGTGACCCCGGCGCGCTCACCTTGATCTATCTTTCCTGATTCCAGCTGCTTTTGCCGTGCTCTTTCTCGGTTTCCCCAGAAGACCATTACCGCCTGCTTTGCCTGGGCTTCGTAGTTGACTAGATCCAATGCCATTCTTGCTTTCTCCCCAAACACCTGTCAGCGCCGATATCTCTGCCTTGCTCATCGCATATAGCGCGAAGGTGGCTCTGTCGCACATTGCAACATCCATCTCGGTGGCGGCCGAGATCAGTTCGAGACGTATATTTTGCGGAACTGTCTCCCACCGCGGCAGGCGAAGCCGTCGTAGATATTGAGCCTGAAATCGCAGAAACCCTCCACGCATTCTCGTGGAGTAAGTTTCTATGAAGAGGCGTGTGACAGAAGACAAAAGAACCGCTTGTAACGCGCGCAGGTCCCACGCCTGCGACGTGATGTAATACAGATTGTGGTGCGGATAGAGCTGCCCATCTTCGTAGACGATATGAGCGCTGTCCTTGATGTCTGGTATCAGCAGCTTCGGCTGGCGAGCGAGTCCGGGTGTGATTCGATCGATTGTACGGTACCAGTTCGCTGGAGCCTTCCGAGCACAATGCCTGCCAGCGATCTGGTCCTTTCGCTCTTCCAAGTAGCGTTTGAGCCTCGGGTAGTCGCTCAACTTGACCAGCCCTGCGGTGTCTGAGAACGGATTGATAACGCCCAAGCCACGCCATTTCACAGTGCCGTCTTGTATGTCGCGAGTCATTGCGAGCGGTAACTTGCGGTCGTCTTCCACGTCAAGCTCGTCCATGGGGCCTATGAACGCCCTGTCTGCGCCTGTGGCCACGCCAATGCCAATCTTGCAGAGGGCTTCTTCGATGGTGGGTAGATCCGATTCCAGCCGACGAACCAAGGCAAGCTGATCTGATGTCTCCAGGATCCATGGCTCTCCATTGCGCGCAATACTTTCTACTGTCTGGATGTGTTCCATTTGCTCTGTGCCCTGGTCCAGCAGTTCCCGGCTCAGCTGCGCAAGAGCCTTCTTCTGTATGAGGGGGCGGCTGGCGATTCGAGTTGGTCCAGGGCGAGAACGACTGACTATAGTGATTGCAGGGTAGGCGATGACATCGGAATGGAATGCCGGTGTATTCACCATGTCGACGTAGATTTTGAGGTGAAAACCTTCTGCGATCATCTTCCGAAGGGGACCGCCGTAGCGATTCTTCATCCATCGATCGGCGCATATGAAGCCTAGGTGTCCACCGCTCACAAGCATCTGCAGCGATCGCTCGATGAACGGTACATACAGATCGGCTCGATCGTAGATCGTGACGTAACGATCCCGATAGGCGTTCAGCAGGACATTAGGGATGAGTTCCTGGCGAACATAAGGAGGATTGCCGATCGCAACGTCGAATTCGTGAGGAAAATCAGTTAACAAGAAGTCCCCGTTGACGAGCCAAGCATCTGCAAGGGAGATAGCCGTAGCGCTGTCTAGATGATTGCCAAGAAGCTCGATGACCCGGTTTCTGGTTTCAAAAAATGTTAGGCGATGCACTTCCACGGCCTTAATGCTGGCCATCAGTGCACGTACCGGGTCGTGGCCGTCAAAGGCCTTCCATGCGGCGAGCAGGCGTTCGATTGCAGGCAAAAGAAAATCGCCGCGTCCAAAGCACGGCTCTAGGAGCCGCATGCGATGCAGGGGCTTGTCCGGGGTGTAGCCTGCAAGATCAAGAAGAAACTCGACCACTTCTCGCCGCGTGAACACGGCTCCGCGAGACTCAATGCCTTCCGTCAGCGCCAGGATTTCGACTGCGTCGGTGATCGGGCATATGCCCGGAAGCGAGCTCTGCAGGGGCGCCAGTTCTTTTTGGCCGCGAGGGAGTTCCGTCTGTTTTTGCATGAAGGATTCGGCTCCAATGTCAGCTCGGTACTTTACACCGAGAGGAGCGGCTCATTGCATCTCCAGAAAGAGCTCATAGTCCGAATCTCGATGTAATTGCTGTTCCTGGATGAAAACACCTGAAATTGCGTTGCTGCTACTCCTGTGATTCGCAAAGCCTAGGTGCCCCGACTGAGTGGAGCGCAGTACATGGAGCAGGGAGACGAAGATGCGAGCCTTTGCGGAAATCATCTGGAAAAAAATCAGTCTGATGACGTATTGATCTCAACCGAAACGCTCCTGCGGTTGGCGGTTGAGTATCTGGCAGATGCATTCGACGGAGACGAGCCTGTGGACGGTGCAGGCATGGTGGAATGGTTTGGCCAATGGCGCCAGCAGGCCAAGCATGCGCTGGAAGTGCTGCAACGATCCCGTGTGTCGAGGCAATAGCTGGGGTCGGTTGTCCTGTGGAAAGTTGGCAGGGGATGCCAATCCGTGCCTGGGTGAGATCTGCTGATGGCCTCGACGCCTTGTGGTTATCCGGATTTCTACCGGAGGTCATGGGACGGTCGGAGGATTGACGCTGCTTCATCGTTGATTCGACATCGGCCGTCTAGCGGCAAGAAACGACGTGACCTGTTCGAAGGAACCGAGCATGCTGCCGACCGGTCCATGGTCGGCACAGGTTCGAGGTCGTCACGATGTCGAACGAAAACATGACAGATTCGGGTCGGTGCTCGTGGGTTGTGAACGTCGCCGTGCTCGTGCTCTTCGCCGGCGCCGCCATCGCGGAAGAAGCTCCACAGACAACGGCTATGCAACGTCAGTTGCTGGAGGATGCGTGGTGGACGGGCCCGATCCTGGCTGCCGGCGCCAGCACGCTGCCGCAGGGTCACGCTCTCGTCGAGCCGTACGTGTTCGACGTGGTGACCCGCGGTCGCTACGACAACGATGGCGGACGTCGCGGCACGCAGCGGCTGCATTCCTTCGGCTCGCTTACTTATTTGCTCTACGGACTGACCGACGAGCTCACCGTCGGCGTGATTCCGCGCTTCGGCTTCAACGATCTGCCGTCCGGCCAGGACAGTACCGGCATCGGCCTGAGCGATTTCACGATTCAGGGTCAGTACCGGCTCACCCAGTTCCGCGAGGGCGGCTGGCCGACGCTTTCGTTGGTGCTGCAGGAAACGCTGCCGACGGGCAAGTACGATGAACTTGGCGAACGGCTCGCCGATGGCTTAGGCGCCGGCGCTTACACGACCACGGTGGCGTTGTATTCGCAGTATTACTTCTGGCTGCCGAACGGCCGGATTCTGCGGACGCGATTGAACCTGTCGCAGTCCTTCTCGGACGATGTGACGTTGCGGGATGTCAGTGTGTACGGAACGCCGCAGGGCTTTCGCGGGCAGGCCAGCCCCGGCGACTCGTTCATGGTCAACGCTGCCTGGGAATACAGCCTGACCCGCAACTGGGTGCTGGCACTGGATCTCTATTACCAGCACGACGAGAACACGCGCGTGAGCGGCTACGTTCTGGATGGCGATTCGCCGCCGAGCGAATTCCGCGCCAGCTCAGGTTCCAGCGACCGGTTCGGCTTGGCGCCGGCCATCGAATACAACTGGAGTCCGCGTGCTGGCGTCATCGTCGGGGCGAGGTGGGTGGCGACGGGACGCAACGTCGATGCCACGCTGACGCCCGTGGCGGCAATCAATCTGGTTTATTGAGCGCGCGGTTGCAGGCACTCGATTTCCAGCAGCAGCTCGCTCCTGCAGATATCCGCTGCCAGGAAGACCACATTCTCGCGACGGAAGCTCTGCGGCTGCTCCTGCTGCAGGCGCCCGGCGATAGCAGCGACTTGGTCGACATCGCGCACGTACACTTTGAACAAGCCGTGCGTACGCGCGTGAGTGCCGTTTGCAGCCGGGTGATGAGCCAGGGTTGCGATATTGCGCAATGTTTCATCGAGCTGCGCCATCGGATCGTCATCGTGCTGTGAAACGTGGCCGACGATGCTGGCCGTGCCGGAAATCAGCAGCGCACCATCCGGCGTCAGCGTGGCACGCGCAAAGCTCGGGCTGACCGGGCCATGCGCACGCGGATACCGATAGGCGCTGACCTGTCGGGGATTCTCGATCGGTTTGCCGGGCGCCCGTCCGGCGAGCCAGTAAACCTGTAGCCGGTGCGTGGCGTGCTGGCGGCCGATGGCGGTTGCCGCCGGGTAGCTCTCCGCCGCTGCATCGCCCAGGCCGCGGACACGTCCGACGCAGAAGCGACGATAGCGCTCCTGGTCGCCCGAGCCCTCGTTGATCGCATCCATGTAATTCCAGATGCGCAGCAGATGCGGGAAGGCCGACTGCTGTTGGAAGCGGCACAGTGCCGAATAGGCCGCGGCGGCGGCTTCTTCGATGCCGCCGGGGAAGTCGCGCTCATCGGCCTCGATGACGCCAAACAGGTGTTGGTCGTCGTGCGCGTACCGGATCAACCCCGCCTGGCCACGTTCGACGCGTCCGTTGGCCCACCACAATTCCGTCGGCGCCGGCGTGTGCAGCGGCTGCAACTCGACATCGATGCAGAGGGTATTGGCGGATTCGCCGGCGGTTGCGGCATTCGGGCCGAAGCGCACCGCCGCCAGCAACCCGGCCGGCAAGTCAGAATCCGCTGTCAGCAGCCGGTACTCCACCCGCAGCCCGGTCGAACTGTCGTGGCCGGCGGCGGATCGCTCGTCGGCGGCGCCGCGGGTCGGCACTTCGTCGGTCAGCTCGGTCGCTTGCAAATCGGATTTTCTCGTTGGGTGTACACGGCGGGCCGGGTACGGCGCGCGGGGCGAATGATACACTTCGCGCCCGCGGCGGTAGCACCCCAAGGCGCGACGGCGCCGCGACGTATCTCGAAAAAAGTCATTGCCTGGTCGTTCCCATGGTCGCAGCCCAGTCCGCCGGCGAGCGCGAGCTCGCAGAACTCATCGTCACCGCCCTGAATCTGGAAGGGGTGGATCCCGCCGGCATCGATCCGGAAGCGCCCCTGTTCAAGACCGGCCTGGGGCTGGACTCGATCGACGCGCTGGAGCTGGCCCTGGAAATCTCCAAGCGCTACGGCTTCCAGCTGCGCTCGGACGACGAGAACAACATCCGTATCTTCAGCTCGCTGCGCTCGCTGGCCGAGCACGTGGCCCGCAACCGGGTGGCTTGAGCGTCGCCGGCGCCGCATGCCCGTCCGGCCGCTCAGAATTTCGTCCTACACGCTGTGCTCGGCTGCCGGCGAGGGCCGCGAGCGCACGCTCGAAGCGCTGCGCGAACGGCGCAGCGGCCTGCGGCCGAACGATTTCGGCGCCAGCCCGCTGCCCACCTGGATCGGCCGGGTTCCCGATCTGGAGCATCAGTCATTACCTGAACCGTATGCACAGTGGGATTGCCGCAATAACCGGCTGGCCTGGCGCGGCCTGATTTCCGATGGGTTTCGCGATGCCGTGCTGCAGGCACGCGAGCGCTATGGCGCGCAGCGCGTGGCCGTGGTGGTCGGTACTTCCACTTCCAGCATCGGCGCGAGCGAGGAAGCGTACTGCCGGCTCGAAGCCGACGGCCAATATCCGCCCGATCTGCGCCGGCCCATCATTCACACGCCACATTCGCTCGGCGATTTCGTGCAGCACGCACTCGGCCTCAGTGGCATCAACGTCACGGTGGCGACCGCCTGCTCGTCGAGCGCCAAGGTTTTTGCGCAGGCCGAACGGCTCATGCGCAGCGGGCTTGCGGACGCGGCCGTGGTCGGTGGCGTCGATACGCTGTGCGGCAGCGTCCTGTTCGGCTTCAACTCGCTCGAATTGGTGTCGCCGCAGCCGTGTCGGCCGTTCGACGTGCAGCGACGTGGCATCAATCTCGGCGAGGCTGCTGGTTTCGCCTTGCTGGAGCGCGACGCGGGCTCAGGCCCCTGGCTGATCGGCTACGGCGAATCGAGCGATGCGCACCACATGTCTACGCCGCATCCCGAAGGTCTCGGTGCGCGTGCGGCGCTGGCGGATGCGCTCGAGCGTGCCGGCATCGCACCGCAGGATATCGACTACATCAATCTGCATGGCACGGCCAGCCAGAAGAACGACGAAGTGGAGGCGCGGCTGGTGGCCGACCTCTTTCCGGAGAGCACCATCGCCAGCTCCACCAAGGGCTGGACGGGTCACACGCTCGGTGCAGCCGGCATCGTCGAAGCTGGCATCACGCTGCTCGCGCTCGAACATGGACTGCTGCCCGGGACGCTCAACAGCGAGTCGCTCGACCCTGCCTGCGGGCCGCAGATCCGTTGCGAGAATACGCAGCGAGCTGCCCGTCGCGCGCTGAGCTTCTCGTTCGGCTTCGGCGGCAGCAATTGCGTACTTGCGTTCGCAGGTGACGAGTCGCCATGAGCGTTGAGTTGCCACAAGTTCGTGTCGAGGGCATTGGCTTCTGGGCTTCGCGGCTGCCGGGCTGGAATATTGCTCGTGCGGTAATCCGCGGCGAGCAGGCAGCGCCTGACACTGCATCCGTGAGACCGGCGCCGACGATGCTTGCGCCGACCGAACGGCGCCGTGCGCCCGACACCGTTGCCGTTGCGTTGGAAGTCGCATCCAAAGCCTGTGAGTCGGCCGGTCGCGCGCCATCCGATCTGCCATCGGTGTTCGCATCCACGCACGGCGATCTCGCCATCAGCGATTACATGTGTGCGACGCTGGCCGCGACGCCGACGCTGATCTCGCCGGTCAAGTTCCACAACTCCGTACACAACGCCGCAGCCGGATATTGGAGCATCGGGGCAGGCAGTTACGCGCCCTATACCGCTCTCAGTGCATTCCGGTACACCTTCGGTGTCGGGCTCCTCGAAGCCGTGACCCAGGTGGCCTGCGAAAATCGACCGGTCCTGTACGTGGCATTCGACATCGAAGCCAAGGGGCCGCTCGGCGCGATTGCTCCCAGTCGCGGCCTGCTCGGTGCGGCGCTGGTTCTGGCCCCCGCGTCCGCGGATCACGGCGGACGCAAGCTTGCATTGCGGATCGAGGACGGCAATTCTCCGGTCTCGACGCCGGCATGCTCCGCGGCTGCAACACTCGTCGGCGATAATGCCCTGGCTCCCTGCCTGCCGCTGTTCGAAGCGCTGGCGGCGGATGATGCTTCGACCACCGCGTTTCAGCTCAGCGACCGCATGTCTCTGCACGTGCGCACGAGTTGAGCCCCGAACGCGCAGCCTAGGATGCGCAAGGACTCACCATGAACGGCCCCGCATCGTATCGGCATGAAGTCGTGATTCTCGGCGGCGGTCTCGCCGGGCTGACGCTGTCCCTGCAACTCAAACGGAAGTTTCCGGCGCTCGACGTGCTGGTACTGGAGCGTCGCAAGCATCCGGTGCCGGCAGCGGCGCACAAGGTGGGCGAGTCGTCGGTGGAGATCGGCGCCCATTACTTCGATACCGTGCTTGGCCTGAAGCAGCACCTGGACGAGTGCCAGCTGCGCAAGTTCGGCTTTCGTTTCTTCTTCTATACGCAGCCGCGCAGCGACATCGAGAACGTGACCGAGATGGGGGCCAGCCGCTACCTGAACACGCCGAGCTACCAGATCGATCGCGGCATTTTCGAAAACTATCTGGGCGAGCAGGCGCAGAGTCTCGGCGTGAAGTTTGTTCACGGTGCGACGGTGCGCGCCATCGATCTGGGCAGGAACGGCGATGCTCATGGGGTGCGCTACGAAGCCGACGGTCAGGCGCAGCAGATCAGCGCCCGTTGGGTCATCGATGCTTCCGGCCGTGCCGGTCTGATCAAACGCAAGCTGGGCCTCGCGCAGGACAATGCGCACGATGCGAACGCTATCTGGTTCCGCATCGGCGAACGGATCGACATCGACCAATGGTCGAGCGACCAGCAATGGTTGACGCGTTGCGATCCGCCGTATCGTTGGCTGTCGACCAACCATCTGTGCGGCGAAGGTTACTGGGCCTGGCTGATTCCGCTCGCCTCCGGCTCGCATTCCATCGGCATCGTCTGCGACGCCAACACCCATCCGCTGGAAACCATGAACAGCTTCGAGAAGGCACTCGAGTGGTTCCGCAAGTTCCAGCCGCAGCTGGCGCAGGAGATCGAAGCCAGAAAGCACCTGCTGCAGGATTTCTGTTTCCTGCGCAATTTCTCCTACGGCTGCAAGCAGGTGTTCTCGGGCGACGATCGCTGGGCGCTGACCGGTGAGGCGGGCGTGTTCCTGGATCCGTTCTATTCGCCGGGCAGTGACTTCATCGCGATCAGCAACACGTACATCACGGATCTGATTGCACGCGATCTGCAGTCGGAGCATGTCGGTGCGCGCGCCGGTGTCTATCAGCAGCTGTACTTCTCGTTCTATGAAAGCACGCTGTCGCTGTACCAGGACCAGTACGCACTGTTCGGCGATCCGCAGGCCATGCCGGTGAAGGTGATCTGGGACTACACCTACTATTGGGGCATTCTGTGTCAGTTGTTCTTCCAGCAGCGGCTCACCGATCTGAACAATCTCGGCCGGCTGTCCGCGGAGCTGGAGTTGGCCAAGGCGTTGAACCGGGCGATGCAGGATTTCCTGCGCGAATGGTCGAAGCTTACGCCGAAGCGCACCGGGCGGATGATGCTCGATCAGGCCTCGCTGCCCTGGTTCGCCGAGCTGAACCGCGGCTTGCGCGACGTGCTGGACGATGCCGGCTTCCGCACGCGTATCAAAGAACATGTCGCCTTGCTCAGGGCGCTGGCGATGCAGATCGTCGAGCGCGCCTGCGCGCAGTGTCCTGAGCTGAAGGCCGACGAAGTACGCAAGTTCCTGAGCGGTGTCGAAGCGAACGGTCTTGGCGCGCTGCTTTTCGACGAGGCCGCGTGATGGGTCACTCTCCATTGTTGCTGCAGCTCGTCGTCATCCTGACCACGGCGCGCGTGCTCGGGTTGCTGCTGCGTTATCTCGGTCAGCCGGCGGTGATCGGAGAGATGGCCGCTGGCATCGTGCTTGGACCGATCGTGTTCGGCTTTTTCGCACCCGAGCTGCACGCGGACATCTTCGCCAAGGGCAGCCTGGGCGCGCTCAACGGCTTGTCCGAGCTCGGGCTGGTGCTGTTCATGTTCATCGTCGGCGCAGAGTTGCGTCTGCCGATGGGCGTGCGCCAGCAGCTGGTCTCGGCGAGCTGGATCGGCAGCCTGTCCGTGCTGGTGCCGATGCTGCTGGGCCTC
>Ga0182738_1000091_pt1 | contig 164323 bp, 134 predicted proteins | sample eDN5th30CBELigMG_FD_128876 | JGI IMG/M metagenome (GOLD analysis project Ga0182738, IMG submission 128876) | Enriched Miracle-Growth compost microbial communities from Emeryville, California, USA - eDNA 5th pass 30_C BE-Lig MG (version 2)... ...
CACTCTGACCTCGGAAGGCAAAGTAGCCAGCTGTTCCGGTGTGATGGACGGCGTCGACATGACAATGATGTCGCAGATCTCGTCAATTCAGGAAAGATCAATTCCCAGCCCGTGAACAGTTACAGCAATGTCAGCAATGATGCACAGTTAAAAATCGCGTCAAACTTATCGGACTTAGGCAGTGTGGAAACGGCTCGCGATAACCTGGGGCTGGGCGGGATGGCTGTGCTGAACAATGTCTCCGATGACCTGCTCAGCAGCAATGTCCCGCTGCTCAATTCATCAGACAATCACTTCAGCAAGACGGTCTATTTTAACGCCGATGACTCGAACTACGCGGCGGAATTCGAGTCATCCTACGGCACGAAATACACACATTTCCGGATCAAGGCGGGCGATGGCGACACCGGACGTGCAGCAGTCGTCACGTTTGTCGATACGTCCACATCCGGAAACAACGGGACGCGGCAATGGCAATTCGGAAAGAATGGCAACCATCACTTTTCTGTATCCTGCTTCACGGAAGAAAACGTCGGCACGCAGCCTCTTTTTATCGAGCTTGGTTGCCCCAACAATGCACTGCGGATCACCTCCAGCGGGAATGTCGGCCTGGGCGGGACTCCGACATCGCCGCTGGACGTGTATGGCGACACGATCCGTCTGCGGGCCAGCAGAACTCCCGCATCATCAACCGCGACAGGCAATGCGGGGGAAGTGTGCTGGGATGCGAATTATCTTTATGTTTGCGTGGCGACTAGTATATGGAAGCGGATCGCCCTTAGCACATGGTGATTGCTTTCTCCCTTCCTTGATTTCCGCTCCCTGAACCACTCTTTTATCATGCCCTGCACGATCATTTTTTATCACGACACTCCCAGCGAATCATTAATGCTAAAACTCCGCACGCTGGCGGGAGCCACAGTGAACGGCGATGGAGATTCGTTCACGGAATCTGCCGGACTGAGATACTCCGCAGCTGTGGAAGAGAATCTTTCCGGCTGGTACATCGCCCAGGTCTTCGAATCCGGCGGCGACCTGCTCTACACCGGCAGCGTGAAGGTTGCCAGCGACAACGGCAGCTACCTCATTGATGATCCCCAGGCAACGATTGCGAGCATCGACGTGGGAGACATCACGGTTTCGGATGTGGAAGTCGCATCGTTCTCCTCGTCCGCGTTGACCCAGCTGGCGGGAACGCGAGTGATCAATGTCTCGGTCCCCACATTGAACGGAGGACAACTCTCCGCCCCGCTGATCCGGGGAGACACGTATTCCGCAGCGCTCGATTCCGCGCTCGAATTCTCCCGCAACGACTTCCCCGACCTGCCGGAAGGAACGACCGCCCAGCTCACCGCCCGCAAGTGCGAGGGGGTCGAACCAACCAGCTTCACCATCTCCGGCACGGAGGCCTCCATTCCCGTCCGGAGCGGAACGAAAGTAGTCCGCTTCGAACCGACCGGTTCCCAGACCGCACTCTGGGAACCGGGGAAGTACGAGTTCGACGTCCAGGTCACCTGGCCAGACGGCCGCAAGAGAACCTTCGTCGGCCCGAATGTCTACCTCCGCGTCCTGGCGGATGTGACCGACAATTAGAACGCACTCTCACGATAACGATCGCATTCCACCACTCAAAACGTTTTTTCTTCAATACAACAGGAATGACGCGAGTCCGGTGAGGTCAATCTGCTCTAGAGCGGAGTTGCAAATGGTATATCACGCGGACCCTGGTGAAATACAGGGAATTCAAGGCCGAGCGTGATCGAACAAAGACCAAACTGGTCTAATGCAGGTTGTCGTCAGTGAATGCGTCCCGACGTCATGACATGGTGCGTTGTATTCACTTGCGAGTCAAACGATTCTGGACGAAAGTCTGGTGCCTCTTCCGTCAGACAGATTTTAAGAGTGTCGTTTTTTAAGAGTGTCGTTTACGAACTCGTAGCAGTGAGAGTGAGACGGCATTTCATTTCATCGACCGCCAGGAAAGAATCGGATTTGGTTGCAAAAGCGGTCTTCTCCATGATTCAGGCCGATCAGTAGCGGAATCCGACGCGGCCAATAAAGCCGGAATTAATATTGAAATCGGTGCCGATGGACTTGTAGTCCACTTTGCGGTCAAAGATATATCCCGCTTCCAGGAAGCTGGTAAGACGACCGGTTTCCCATCGAATTCCTCCCAGGGCTCGCCAGTCGGCCATTTGGACACGGGTGCTGTCCGTGAAATCGCCCGGTTTCACCCCGTAGGCTTCGACATGGTACTCCACACCCCCATATACCCAGGTGGGAATCCCCCAGGGCGTGCCCAGAAAGGCGGTGACACGCGGCTTGGGGAAGACCAGTTGGAATTCCCAGATATCGTTGGGATTCCAGATAATCCCGGCATATGGGAGGACGATGGAATCAACCCGGTCCCAGTAAAATGCTCCTAAAGCAACTGTGAATTTCGGTGTCCATTGCCAGAAGCCGACGATATGCCCATCAAGCAGAAAGGCATCGCGGTTAATGGAACTGTTAAAGTCGGTCGCAATGGACGGGTCGAATCCCAATTCGATGGTCCAGTTGCCAACGGTGGGTGTTCGCAATAACAGATCGAGTCCCAGGCGATAAACTCCGCCGGGCAAGTCTGAAGCGGGAGATGAAGGACCCTGCCAGGAGCGGTAACCAAACTGCGGACCAATTCCGAATGTCCAGTTTCCCCAGATCGGCTTGGTATGCAGCATTTCCGCATCAATGCCGAATGATTCAAAGCTTCCCACATTCGGGCTGGACGTCCCTTCCGAAGGAAGAAATGTGAAATCGAGTTTGTCCCGCCAGCCATAACGCTGCGGCTGCGGCCCGTTGATTCCCAGCGTGTAGTAGTTGCCCTGCATCCCGGGGGCGACATATGGTTGAATGCCCCCTGCTGAAAATGGATCCTGGAGCGGAGCAGGATAGGCTGGAGTGGCTGGACTCGCAAACGGGTCCGTCCCACTGGAACTCTGTACCGGATAGACGGGAGGATAGTAGCTGGAGACCCCCTGTGGCGGCCCAACGAGCGGCCCCCCCGGTTGGGGGCTCTGCGCCCGGACCACCCAGGCGGATTGATCAGTCAAAGCCTGGTCGAACGGAGATCCATGGTCCAGCCCGGCGGAACTCGGCAAGCTCGCTGCCAGCAGGATCAGAAAGGAAGGGTTCACAGGGATGACCTTACGTTTCGCGGGAAGTAATTCGAGTCGCTGCACGGCGGACGAAATTGCCGGGCGGCGGGATTTTCAAAAAAATCGAGTTTTCGTCAAGATGGACTCAAGTGGAAGCCCCATTTTGTCGAGGGGACTGGCCCATTCCTGCGGGTTGACGCTGGCCAACTTCTTTCTTTACTTGATGTTGCGGCAGTTGATGCCGATTTGTAAATTCCACAAATCGGTTGATGCTCAGCCCGGATCTTCCGCAATTTCTACCCGAAACCGCCTTCTCGGGCTCCTGTTGTTGCCCAAGGCATGTCCCACGGAGGAACTCCGGCAGGAAAAATGTGTTCCTCAGGGAGAAAAATGGAGCGGGACAACTTGTCCCCTCTGATTCTGGCGAAGCGCGGCCTCTCACGGTATCCTTTGGGAGCCAGGTGACGTTTCCAGCCTGATGAGAAATTTCAGCAAAGAGGATCAAGTCCTCCGGACTGTTTCGCAAAGGGCGTCTTTTACGGGCTCAGGAAATTTCCGGCCTGGTTTTCGGGTCATCATGATGTCTTTCCCAGTGACCACTCCGAACAGCAAGATCACAGGTCGGGCAGATGACAAATTTTCATTCCACATTTTTTAATATTCAGCCACTGCTGGCCGGACAGAAATCGAGCGATCAGGGATCGAGCGGGCAGGGAGCCGTGCTGGTGATCACGCGCCGGCAACTTACGGAAGAGGAAAACCTGGAAGAGCTCGATCAGGACTTCACGACGTTGATGGATTCTCTTCAGATGCGCCAGTTGGTGCTGGATCTGTCGGCAGTGGCATTCATGACCAGCGCCGCCATCGGCAAAGTGATTTCCCTGCATCGCCGTCTTGCCCGAAGCCAGGGGCGACTGGTTCTGTGCGGGCTGCAACCTGGCGTGGAAGAGACCCTTTCCACGAGCCACCTGCTGACCTATTTCCACGTTGCGGATTCCTCCCAGGCTGCCACGGAACAACTTGTCTGAATTTTTCACGTCGCCCTCAACGTCTCCCGTCTGTCCATGACTTCCGTTGCTTCCACGCCCTCTTCCATTCCTGCTCCGCTGGTTGTCTTTGAAGGAATTGACGGCTCGGGAAAAGGGACTCATGCTGCCCGGCTCAGGGAGCGCATGGAGGCCGCCGGAATCTCCTGCGGGCTGATAAGCTTCCCCCGGTATCAGTCCACTTTTTTCGGCAGCCGGATTGGAGAATTTCTCAATGGAGACTTCGGCGCGCTGAGCGATCTGGATCCGTTTCTGATCTCGCTGTTGTATGCGGGCGACCGGATGGAATCCCAAACCCGGCTGCAAGAATTACGGAACGAACATGCCGCAGTCATTCTGGACCGGTACGTCCCTTCCAACATTGCCCATCAGTCGGCCAGGCGGACAGGTGCGGCCCGGGAGACGCTTCGGCAATGGATTGAACAGATCGAATACCGGATTTTTGAACTTCCCCAGCCGGACCTGGTGATTCTCCTGGACATTCCTGTCGAATTCTCACAGGAATTGATCCGCCGCAAACAACAGCGATCCTATACTGAGCGAGTGACCGATTTGCAGGAATCCGACCCAGCTTATCTGCAGGAAGTCCGTAATGTCTACCTGCAACTGGCAGCAACGCAGCCCAACTGGATCACCGTTCCCGTCGTCTCCCAGTCGTCCCTGCGGTCTCTCGAAGAACTACAGAACGAAATCTGGCAAATGGTACGAAGTTCTCTTCCGAAACTTGCCGGTTCTTCCGGTTGACCGGACTGATTTTTTTGAGCCTGGTTGTCATGACACCCGCATCTCCCATCTGCCGACGATTCCTTGATGCTCCATTGGCCGGGCAGCGGAACATGGACGTGGATGAGCAATTGCTGAACGACGCCCTTACGGGCATCCCCAGTCTTCGCTTTTACCAGTGGAACGAGCCCACGGTCTCGTTGGGACATTTCCAGGCGAGTAACGGGGTGAATGTGCCTGTCCGATTCGCCCGACTGCCGGTCGTTCGCCGCCTGTCGGGAGGAGGAGCGATCCTGCACGACCGGGAACTGACTTATTCCTGCGCTCTTCCCGCAGCACATCCGCAATGTCCTCAACCAGGACAACTCTACGACAGAATCCACGCCGCCATCATTCAGGTGCTGGCGGATCGTGGGGTCTCCTGCCGAATGCGGGGGACGGATGCATTTGAAGACAAGTCGTTTCTCTGTTTTTCCCGCGGCGATGCCCGCGACATTGTCATTGGGCGACAGAAAATTGTCGGCAGTGCCCAGCGACGACGACAGGGAGCCATCCTTCAACATGGCAGCATTCTGCTGCAAGCGTCTTCTTCCGCTCCGGAGTTTCCCGGAATTCAGGAACTCAGCAGCATCTCTGTCAGTGCGGAATCCTTGATTCCTTCGCTGTCCATGGCGATTTTGCAGCAGCTGGATTTGGCTGCCGGTCCCGTTCAATCTTCGGATCATCTTCATAAGGTGGCCCCCAGCAGGTGAAGGAGGATCATGGAACTGTTGACCATCGGTCACTCCAACATGGAGATTGAAGAGTTCGTCACGCTGCTGCAACAGAATTCGATCAAAGCGCTGGCGGACATTCGCCGCTTTCCCGGTTCGCGATCATTTCCCCAGTTTCAACAGTCTGCCTTGTCGCAATCGCTTGAGAACGTCGCCATCGAGTATTGCTGGCTGGAAGCTCTGGGAGGACGGCGTCCAAAGCAGCACTTGAAGAATCCGGATCTCAATGCCGGATTGCGAAACGTGAGTTTTCGCAATTATGGAGACTACATGCAGACAGCGGCCTTCCGCGCCGGGCTGGAAGAACTTCTGAGCCTTGCCATGGAATTCCGTACCGCGATGATGTGTGCGGAAAGCGTCTACTGGCGGTGCCATCGACGATTGGTGAGTGATGCCCTGGTGGCCCGCGGTGAAAGCGTGTTTCATATTTTTCCGGATGGAAAAGTACGAGCACATCAACTCACGCCCGGAGCAAAAATCTTCCGAAAAAGAGTGACCTACCCCGGACCACCGACCCTTTTTGACAAGTAAGGGAGAGTCGTTCGGAAGTCGGCCGCCATCCTCTACAAAAACTGCCAGGCGTCGTTTTTTTCTTTCGGCAAAATGCTCAACAAGGCTTCCGCCATACGAAAATCGGTCTGTGTCGTGATCTTGAGATTGACCGGCGATGTTTCGACGATGGTCACTGTTTTTCCGAGTTGCTCGACAAGCTGGGCTTCATCGGTGGCGATCGGTCCGCTTCGCTGGGCATAGGCTTCCAGCAGTGTCTGCCGGGCAATGACCTGGGGAGTCTGTGCGCTCCAGAGCTGATCGCGCGGAACGGTTTCCAGAATGGTTTTTCCCTGCACCCGTTTGATGGTGCTGGAGATGGGGACCGCGGGAATCGCCGCCCCGCTGGCGCTGGCTGCTTCGAAGACCGCATCAATCCATTGCCGGGTAATCAGCGGTCGCGCGGCGTCATGAACCGCGACAAAATCGACGTCGGGGAGGACCCGTTCCAATCCGTTCCGGACGGAATCCGTCCGTTCTTTTCCTCCGGGAACAACTTCCAGATTCATGAATGCCAGATTCGCCCGGAACTGTTCTTTGAACCAGTCGATCTCCGAGGGAGAAACGACAACAAGAGACTGCACGACGTCGGGATGCGCCAGAAATGGTTCGATGGCCCGCACCCAGACGGGCCGCCCTTTCAACTCGATAAAAGGCTTTTTGCGCCGGGCATTTCCAAATCGGGTGCTGTTTCCCGCAGCAGCCAGGATCACGGCAAATTTCGGCATCTTTGTGGAGACTCCCTTTCCGATGGACGGACGTCACTCAACCGGCCTTAATCCGATCTTCCAAAGTCTGGAGAATATCCTGCACCGTCCAGGTTTCCGATGCAATCCGGAGCGTCTGAGCGGAGTTCAGTTGTTCCACAACTTTCCGTTCCGCGGACATCACGGTGCTGTGATTGCGTCCTCCAAAATAAGTTCCAATTTCGCTGTAGGCGCTTTGAGTCAACTTGCGGGAGAGATACATCGCCAGCATTCGGGGCTGGGAAAGTGACCGCTTCCGGGAGGAGGAACGCAACAATTCCGCTTCGATTCCAAAGAACTCGCAGACGGCATTTTCGATGTCGCTGACCCGGACCAGCCGCAGGCAATCCCGTTCCAGGCGGCCCAGCAACTGCCGTGCGGAAGAGATGGTGACTTTATGTCCGGTCATCTGGGACCATGTGGCAAGCACATTGACAGCTCCTTCCAGCTCGCGGACGTTTCCGGTGAACCGGCGGGCGACATGCTCCACGGCATCGGGAGTGAATTTCGCTTTCATCCGCGCGGAGTGACGTTTCACAATCTCAATCCGCATCTCATCGTCCGGACTTTCAATCCGGCCTACCAAGCCGGAAAGGAACCGGCTGACCAGTTCGTCCGATGTGCGGTTCAATAACCGGGGATGGCGATTGGCGGTGACCGCAATCGGGCGCCCATGTTGTTCAAACTGCTTGAACGTATGCAGAAATTCTTCCTGAAATCCTTTTTTGCCGTCGAAGAAGTCAACGTCATCGACCAGCAGGACGTCGACGTTTCTGAATTTGGCGCGAAAGCTGGGAAGGCTCCGCCCCGCCAGAGCCTGGGTGAAATAATTTGAAAACTGTTCGGCGGTCAGCAACAGCACCTGCAAATGTGGGGCTTCTTTACGAAGCCGGGCGCGGATTCCTTCCAGCAGATGCGTTTTTCCGTTTCCCACTCCTCCATGCAGGTATAGTGGAGAGACAGCCCCGGGTTCATTGATGAATTGCTGGACGGCTGCCATCGGCAGCGCGTTTGCTTCGCCAACGACAAAATCGTTCAAGGAATAAATCCGCTTGCTGCGGCCATGCAGAGACTGTGGCCGGGCCGCCGCGGAAGTACGGCGTTCCGTACTCTGCTGAACCATGCCGACCGGGCGGGATGATTCCGTCTCCGTCCCCTTTGCTGGGGATCGTGACCGTTCCTCCGCGGTGATGGCTGGCGTGAGCGTGACGTCCGCGCCGATTTCATATTGAACCGTAACGTCCGGACCGATGATCCGCGCAGCAATTTTCAACAGTTCGGATTCGAACTGTTTCTGGACCCACTTGGCCATATAAGGGCTGGCAACGTGCATGACCAGCTGGGAACCAGCCAGTTCCAGCCGTGTGGAATTTCCAAACCAGTTCTGGTATCGACGCGAACCCAGCGTCGCTTGCAGCGTCTGGCGAAGTGTGAGGAGCATTGCATCATTGTCATAACCGCCTGATGACAGTACGGGCAGCATCTTGCAACCCTTCTGGCGCACTTCTTCCGCACCGGTGTCCGACCCGATTGGTCGGGGGTGTGTTACGCTGGAACTGCACTCCGTCGCCATTCCACAATGGCAATCAGGGGAACGCGGCCTGCGGGGAAGCGGCATGAATCGTGAGAAACGGAATCTCCCTGCCGGGGCTGATCTCAATGCGGCTGGAATGCCTGGCACATCCTCAATGAGAAATGTGTTTTGCAAAAGACACGACTCTTGATGAACGGGTTCTCCTGTTGGCGGGCACGCAAGAACGTGCGGGCCGAAGGGGATCTGGTCAATTCAAAGTCGATTTTCTGCCGGCAACTCCAAGCTTCATTCTGAATCAGAAAACCCCATTCACGGGAGGTTCGTTTCGGGAATGGAAAAGACACTCAACGGGGATGATCGTATCGGGCGGCAAGTGATAGTCAAACGTAAAGGGAGGTCGAAACGGATGCATTTTTGTTCCGTGATCACGATCGTCTTGCACAATCAACAATTGCGTCGATAAAGATTTTTTCGCAACGATGAGTGCATGTTGAAAAGCTGTCGATGACAGGAATCCCGGCATCCCTTCGCTGGCTGCATTCTCCGGCAGCAATGCCATTTTGACCGCTGTTTTTCGCGGCAAAATTCGTTGACAGGCTTTCAAGATTGAGTTTGCCGCTTTCCAGAATGATACACTCTGTGCCAGTTCGCCCCGCTTGCGCACGTTGCAATTGGGATTGGCGTCGCGATGGTTGGGCAATTGGCCAACGGAGAAAAAAGAGGAAAGCAGTCCTGCGGGGAGTGTCCCCCCCCCGTAATCGGCAAGTCTCCGGGAAAAACGAGGTACGGGAAGAGGAAGATTCGAATTTCCACGGGCAACGAATGAAATGAAACAACCCCAGCCAGACCGGCCAGGGTTGTTCAATGCCTTCATTGAAGAGGAAGCCTGATCATCGATGTTCATCGAACAGCAATCACAGGGCGGACTGATGAAATCAGACCATTTCCTTCAGTTTTTTCAAAGCGGTGACTTTCACCTTCTTGCTGGCCTTCTTGGCCGGGATCATCATTTCTTCCCCTGTCTGAGGATTGCGTCCCATACGTGCTGGACGGGCTTTGACAGTCTTGATGGAAATCTTCATCAAGCCGGGAAGAGTGAAGGCGCCGGGACCTTTTTTACCCAGGCTTTCTTCAATCAATGCTTCCAGCTTGTCGAGAACTTCCGAAACGTCTTTCTTGGCAACGCCGGACCGTTCGGCCAGTTCATTCAAAATCTGGGTTTTCGTCAATGGCTTATCGGCCATCATGGCTCCTTTCAAAATGGCTTCTAATAAGAGGGACGCTGAACAGCTGAAATGCTGGCCTAGTAGAGTCCGGCGATTTCCCGTTGTCAATTATCCGGACCGGGGAAACTGCCCAAAAAGAGACAATTTTCGCGGAAATTGTGCGGCCAAAGCCCTTCTGCTACGGAAATCAACCGAATTTCACGGGGACTGTTGCATTCTGCACTGCAAAAACAGCCGCAAAACGGCTCAGAAGGATGCAATCTCTCCCGAAGTGGAATTTCCACCAAGTTGGAATGCATTCTTTATCAGAGGACCGTTTTATCAGATCAAACGTGGGGCCCGGGCTTGCAAGACATACCGGAATTCGAGCTGTGACATTCTCACCGGATCACGCATGATGTTGCAGGAATCTGGAATCAGGATTTGCCTGCTGCGGCCGGTGATCTTCCCGCGAGGATCTGGGCGATATGCATCACCGCCAGTGGTTTTTCCTGGCGGCGGATCAGTCCTTCCAGGTGCATCAGGCAGGACATGTCTCCAGCGGTGATGACCTGGGTTCCCGCCTGTTCATGATCCTGTAGCCGGTCATTTCCCATCATGCAGGAGACCGCTTCTTCGGCAACGGCAAACGTGCCTCCAAACCCGCAGCATTCATCGGGACGTTGAAGCGTCACGAGTTCCAGGCCATCGACTTTTTCCAGCAGCGTCCGGGCCTTGTTTTCACGGACCTCCATGCGTTCGGAGCAACTTCCCAGCCGCAATTCCCGCAGTCCGTGGCAGCTGTTATGAAGCCCGACACGATAGGGAAAGTGCACATCGAACCGGTCAACGTGCAGGACATCGAGCAGGAACTGCGTCAGTTCAAATGTTTTTGCCTGCACATCGTGATAAGCGGCGTTGTCCGGGGAAAGTAATGTTTCGTAATGATGTGTCACCATCGCCACGCAACTGCCGGACGGGCAGACAATGGAATCGTAACGATGAAACGTGTTGACGAACTGCTCCGCCAGGGGGGCAGCATCGGACCAGCATCCCGAGTTTGCCATGGGTTGGCCACAGCAGGTCTGCGACTCGGGATAGTCCACCTGGCAGCCGAATTTTTCGAGGAGTTCGACCGTGGCCATCCCCACATCGGGATAAAACTGATCAATGTAGCAGGGGATGAATAATCCGACGTTCATGGAGGATTGGTCTGAGGGGGTGAGGAGTTTGTCGGTGAAAATCGGGAAGGCAGGTGATTTCGCGGCGGTCGTTTTCATACACCATGATCAAAAGCGAAAATTTCGTCCAGTCCGGCGGTCCACGGCAACGGAGCCCGCTTGCCGGTCAGAACTTCCACTTCACGGTCAAGTCGAGCCACTGCCTGTGTGGAGCGAACACAAATGGCTGCTGGCCAACTGCCGCGATTCCGCCGTTCCGATAGACACCACGGTCCTTGAATGACGGTGAAACGGGCCAATGGAAACGTTTCCAGCAGCCTCCGGATTTCTTGTTCCTCGTATTCATCCGGCCAGTGCTGCAAGACGATAATCCAGGAGACCGGTTCCGGAATGTTCAGGGCAGCGGACAACTGCAAAAAGACGCGGGACGAAGAGGACCGCTGGAGCACGGAAGCAACGATCTCTTCCATGCCTGTCGGGCGTCCGATCAGCAGCAGCGAGTCAATCATCTTTCTGGTGACTCCGCTGCTGCCGCAGCATTTGCAGTTCTTCCACGAAATCATTCACATCCTGGAATGACCGGTAGACGGAAGCAAACCGGACAAAAGCAACCTGGTCCATGCGTCGCAGGGCTTCGCAGACTTTTTCGCCGATGAATCGGCTGGGAACCTCGCGTTCGAAGGTTTCGTAAACGGAATGCTCGACGCTGCTGAGAATGGCTTCGATCTGGTCGGGACTGACGGGGCGTTTATAACAGGCTTTTTCGATTCCGGTCCGCATTCGTTCCCGGTCAAATGGCATCCGGCTGCCGTCTTTCTTGATGACCTTGAGAGGGGACTCCTCCATTTTTTCATAGGTCGTGAAGCGCCGCCCGCAGTGCAGGCATTCCCGCCGCCGTCGAATCACAAAGTCCTGGCTTCCCCGGGAATCGACAACCTTACTTTCTCCCTGTCGACAAAATGGGCACATCATGACTCAGATTCACTCCTTGTTCAGCTCCGGATAAGAACCAGGGCGGCAGTCTTTCTTGACCGACCATCGGCAGCATAGCAGAAAAACACCCGGTACACTGCAAACGCGCAAAATTCTCTCCACTCGTGAGAATGCCATGCAGCATCCGGAGCCACGCGGAAGATCAGGTCTTCATCCCCGTCATCTCTGGTTCCTCACTCGCCTGTTGTACAAGGGGACTCTATGATCACGGTTGCGTCCCATGATGTTCCGCTGCATCCTCTCCCGGGAAAACGTGTCTGATGTCGCTCAATAAAAAACACAAAAAGCAGATTGAGTCCCTTAAAAAGAAAATTACCAGCCTGCAACAGCAACTGGCAGGCGCCAAAAAACAGCCGGACGATCCCGCGGACATTCCGCGACTGGAAAAAGAGATTGCCCAGTTGCAGAAACAGATTCAGGAAATTCAGAGTCAAGGCTGATTGATGCCGCTGCCGGATCGCTGTTGGTGGCGGATTCGCTTCGCAACAAAGACCATTGACTTTTGCCTTGCAGGGAAAACTCCAGGCATGTCGCTTCCCACGGTTATTGTCGTTCATCCTCGGGAAAAACGGAGCAAATGCTCGGTGGAACCGCTGCGGGGGCGTCCGGAATTCCTCTTCTGGACATTTCCGGAACGGAGGGAGCATCCACTGTCAGGTTATTACCGCCTGGGATTAGGGGGGCCGTTGCTCACTCCGGAAGATTCCACGCAGGGACTGCTGCTGCTGGACGGAACCTGGAAACTCGCGGAACGAATGGAGCGGGATTACCAGGACGTTCCCGTCCGGAGCCTGCTCCCCTGGCAGACCGCGTATCCCCGTACATCGAAGTTATATGAAGATCCTGCTGCCGGACTGGCGACGGTGGAAGCTCTTTTTGCTGCCCTGACACAGATGGGAAAATGCACGCGGGGATTGCTGGACCATTATCGCTGGCGGGAGGAATTCCTCAAGAAAAATGCGGCTCTTCTGCGTTAGCCCCGTCTGGTCTTTGTTCGATCACGCTCGGCCTTGAATTCCTTGTCTTTCATCAGGATCCACGTGAGACACCTTTTGCAACTCCGCTCTAAAGACCGGACGCTCTCTCCCTTCCTGGTCGGTCTTCTCCGGACGATCATGGGAGCATTATGGATCACAACGGCCATCGTCATGGCTGGCGAGTCCCGATCCAGGCCATCGTTTACTCAACTGCTGGCCCGCTTGCAGTCCCCCCAGCGGGCGGTTCGTGTTCTTGCTCAGGAGGAACTGCTCACGCACGGGGAAGAGTTCCTGCCGGAAATCGAGGAAACACTTGTTCGTGCTGCTCCCGATCTGAAACCGGTCCTCGAACGGATTCAACAACGCATCGTCATTCACCGGGCGGAAAGAATGCTGGATGGATCGCCCATCACATTTCAGGGGGCTTCTCTGGAACAGGCTGTGAAGGCCCTCATGGAGCAGAGTTCCACGCGGATTGAGCTTTCTTCCACATTGCGGAAACGTCCGGATTCAACTCACAGGCTGATGAACTGGAACCAGGTTCCCTTCTGGGAGGCACTGAGTTTGTTATGCCAGGCCGAGGGACTTAGGTGGCACTGGGCGGATCACCGGACGATTCAGCTGAACGATCCGCCATTGGCCGGGGCTCCGGAACCGTGTTTCAGTGGAAGCGTGATTGTTCGTGGAGAACCGATCGCCCCGTCCGCGAAAGCAATCTCGCCCGGTTCTGGTTCCGCAACTCGGCTGAGATTTCAACTGGATGTGGAAGCGGGAGTACAACCGTATTTTCTCTCCATCCATGATGCCGATTTCCATCTCCTGCACAACGGAAAAATAATGGGCCTGTTGACCCCGGAGGCGGCCCGCGAAATCGATTTCTCCGACCAGACCGTCCAATTCACGATCAATTTTCTTGCGAGCGAAGACCTGTCAACCGCGTCCCTGTTTGTACGGGGAAACGTCCGGATGCACTGTGCGGTGTTTCCTCAAGAGCTGCATTTCCCGCTCGTATCCATGGAGAATCGAATTCGATGGGCGGGGCGGAATCTGGTCAAGTTTGTATCGGCAAAACAAGAGACAGGATCCCTGCGGGTTTTCATGCAGGTGCAGTTTGCCCCCGATGTCTCCTGGGAATCGCATCGCCAGGGGCATCTTCACCGGGCCGCCTGGCTTCAAAGGGCTTCGGGAGAGCGGATTCCGTTTCGATCTTTTGAAGTGATCCGCGCCGAAGGGGGAACGCATGACATCATTTATGAATTTCCGTCCGCGGACCATCTCGAAACGGATCTGGCCATGGTCTATTCCATGCCGGCAATCTATCGCGTCATGCCGGTTCCCATCGAACTCCAGTGGCGTTCCACGAAGTAGAACGAACGGAATTGGATGAACGCGAGAAAGTCAGGCCCGGCGATGATTGGGATTGAGTTGCTGCTTGATTAAATCAAGGAAGATCCGCTGAACGGGGTTTTCCGTGACCCGCCTGAGTTGATAAGCGTAACAGGTGGTCGGGCGTAAAAAATGGCTCAAGGAACGTTCGCACAATTCCGGATCTTCAGGCGCGTTGGGAAGGACCCGTCCCACCAGTCCGATTCCCATTCCCTGCTTGACGCAAGCCCGGATACTTGCGGCAAGCACCAGTTCAAACTCCCGGTCGGGATGGTTAAAGACCCCCGCGTTCTGTAGGACGAGGCGGCCTTCATCATCGGGATAACCTTCGGGGAGGTTGAGTACGGGATACCGGGCCAGGTCCTCGGGAGTGATTTTCTTGATCCGGGAGAGGGGATGCCCCGCCGGCATGATCACACGCATTTCAATCTGGTACAGCTCTTCCACCAGCAGCCGGTCCGACTCATGGCATCCTTTCACATCGCCAATCACGATGTCGACATCCCCATTTTCCAGCAGCACGTTTCCCTGGTCAAAAAATCCTTCCCGCATGGTCAACCGCACATCGGGGTGACGTATTTTGAACTGTTTGATCGATGGCATCAGATCATCCGTGAAGCTGCGGGGGGGAGCTGCCACCACCAGCCGCTTGAGGGCATTTACTTTTCCTTCCTGAAAACGAAGTTGTAACGACTCAAATTCCTTCACAAGGGGGGCGGCCAGCCGGGCGAACAGAACGCCCGCTTCGGTCACTTCGCTTTTTCGGCCGGTCGAATCGATCAGCGTCGTTCCCAGAAGCTGTTCCAGCGCGCGAATCTGTTTCCAGACCGTGGGATGAGAAATCTGAAGCGACTTTGCCGCTGCCGACATGCTTCCCAGCCGGACTGTTTCGCAATAGCTCCGCAGTTGTGAATAGGAAATGTCTTTATAGAGCAGGGGAATTGGCAGCTTGTCGTTCACACGGTCTCCGCTGCTGATAGTTCACTGCACAAAGGGAAGCCAGGGGGAATTCCACGCTGGGATCCAGATGGGTCGGTCAGACAATTAACGATAGGGATCCGTTCGTTCTCCAGGGCGAACTTTCTCCAGCAACGGAGAAATCACGCATTCCGGAACAAATTTGAGGAGTTGGGACCGTGTGGCTTCCGTTCCCATGCCCGCGATCTGTTTGATCAGTGTGCTGGAAATGTGGGAGAAACGCTCCGAGGCCATGAGGAAGACCGTCTCCAGATCGGGGGCCATCATGTGATTGGCCAGCGCCATGGTGAATTCGGTCTCGATATCCGAGACGGTCCGAACGCCGCGGATCATGACGCTGGCCCCCTGGGAACGGGCAAAGTCGACCGTCAGTCCGGAAAAGCTGACGATTGTCACGTTCGGCAAGTCGGCGGTCACTTCCCGGAGAATGGCTTCCCGTTCGTCCGGGGAAAAGAGCGGTTGCTTATCGGGATTGATGCCAATCCCCACGACCACCGCGTCGAACAGCCGGGCACTGCGACGAATGATGTCTTCATGCCCCAGGGTCAGCGGATCAAAGCTGCCCGGGTAAATGGCGGTACGCGCGGCGTGCATGGAGAGGATGACTCTTTCGGATCGGGCTGTTACTTCCTGGAAGCAGCCTTGGGTTTGACTTTGAAATCGCCCTGGTCGAATTCGGCATGGGCTTTCTGTTCCTGGGCCGCCGAAACGTCCGGGTTTGGAGTGGCATCAACCTTGATCTCCCCGCGAATCCATTTTACGGCCGCGGTGATGGAATCGAGCAAGGCGGGCTTCGTCCAGGTGGTTTCGTTATGTCCCATGTTGTTGACGTAAACTTTTCCCTTGCCGTATTCCTTGATCCAGCAGACCGGGACCAGATAGCCATAGCTGGTGTCGATGGGGTTGGCAACGGGGCTCTTGGCATAATCCAGGCACATCAGCAGATGGACTTTTTCCGGTTGCCAGTGCCGATACATATAGATCTCTTCGGGGAGCGCGATTTCTTTGCCGAAAGACTTGGTGAGTGGATTTTCCGGTTCGAGGTTTGTCAGGACGACATTCGTTTTGGAAGTCCAGGGATGTCCGATGAACGTGCCGCCAATCATGTCCCAGTAAGGTTCATACTCGTGAAATGTATCGAGGGCGGAATGGAACCCCAGCACGCCATGGCCTGGCTGCGGGAGCCATTCCTTGAAAAAATAGTCTCTGTCCGCATCAGCGATCGGCAGGTCACCCGTCGTGTAAAAGGCCACAATATCATACTTCTGCAGGTTATCTTTCGTGAAATCCGCAGCACAGTCCTGGGTGCAATCGACGGAAAACAGACCCGTCTTTTCACCGAGTTGGGTCAGGGCAATCTCCGCGGGAGCCAGTCCCGTTTTGCGGGTGACGGAACCATGTTTGAAGCCGATACTCTGTGTCACGAACAGGATCCGGGACTTCTTTGTCTCCGCTGCGGATCCCATTTCCGGAATGATCCAGGAAAACATGCAGCCAGCCACCAGCATCAGCAAGAGCTTTTTCGAAACCATCAGGAATGTCCTTCTCAGCAGTTGATTCAATATGAACTTGAACTCCGGCAATTTTCCATAGTGGCCCGTCTCGAACGGAGGAATTGCCGCTCACCGCAGGCGGAACGCACAGCCTTCATACTTCATACCGCAAACATTCTCAATTTTTCGCCATCCGTGAAGATTCTTTGAAGCATGAATGATTTTCGTTGTGGCCGGAACAAACCGGCCGCGCCGGAAAGCGCCGCGGTTCCACTTTCAGTGGATCATAACAGGCTGTGTGAAAAGGGCCATTCCTCGGGGCTCAATGAATTTCAGGCCCGGTCGAATGGAAAGGGAATGACGTCGCGGATCGAGGGTTGTCCCAGGCACCACATGGCCAGCCGGTCAAATCCCAGTGCCACCCCCGCACAGGGGGGAAGCCCAGGTGCGGCCACCGTTGTGAAATTTTGATGCTCGCGAGGATTTTGCGTAGCATAAATGTCCTTGGTTGCGGTCGGAGCAAACCGGCCAGGGCGGGCCATTGCCTGCAATAACCGGCTGTTCGGAGAAAGGGATGGTTTTCCCAGCGTTTTTCGCTGCTGATTCTGTGAATGCATTCGTGATTTCAGTTCGTCAGCATCCGTCAATTCATGATATCCGTTGCAAAGTTCCACACCGTTTAAGTACAGCTCAAACCGTTCCGCCACTGGAAAAGCCTCGGGACGGATCGTCGCCAGCGCTGCCTGCGACGCTGGGAAATCGAACAGAAACACTCCTCCCCGTTTTTGAAAAACAGGCTCAACAACCTCGGCCAGCAGAAAGTTGAGCAGGCCATCATGATCCTGCTCCATGCCGGCTGGAACAGGAAGATTTCTCTTCCGGGCGGCAACAAACAGTTCTTCCGTACTGGAATTTGCGGGAGAAACTCCGACAAATTCCTCGAAGGCCTGCTGATAGGAATACCGTTCGAATTTCCCGGGAAGGGAAGGGATTTCCGGCCAGTTCTGGTATTGGCAAAAGCCATGCATCTGGCGGACCAGGGCTTCCACGAATTCCATCTGTTCCCGGTGATCGCTGCCCCGCTGATACCATTCGATCATCGTGAATTCCGGGTTGTGGCGGTCTCCGGTTTCGTCCTGACGAAAGACGCGGGCGACTTCAAAAATGCGGTCCGCTCCCGCGCACATCAACCGCTTCATCGCAAATTCGGGGCTGGTTTGCAGGTATCCCTGTTCCCCCCGGCCTAATGGAACAACAAACGGATCGAGCCAGACATCGATGCAGCAGTCGTGCGAAAGGGTTGGTGTCTGGACTTCCCAGTAATCCCGGCTGGTGAAGAAATCGCGGACTGCCTGGAGCAACCGGCTGCGACGGCGGAGAATCTCCAGGGAAGCGGTGGGGAGAAAATCGTCGGACATTATGCGGAGGGCGTGGCCCGTTCCATGGCTTTGCGAAGTTCGCGGAGATTGATGGGCTGCCGGAGGACGATTCCCCGGAGATGCGTGCGGCCGATCTGTTCGGCCAGGGCCTGCTGGTTTTCATTCACGACCAGAATCACCGGGGTATTGCTCCCCTCCGTGGCCCGAAGCGCCTGTTGAAAATGCTCCTGGACCTGATCCCCCATGGCATCCACGAAAAAGACGATTCCCCGCGGGCGCGTTGTTTTGAGGCGGGTCAGAGCGCGGGTGGAATCAGGGAGGAGCAGAACCCGGTATCCTTTTTTGGTGAAATAGTCGCGGAGGAGATCCTGGCGGCTGGTTTTGTTTTCGACGCATAGAATCACTTTTGTTTCCGAGGAAAGTTTGCACTCCCCGGGAGCCAAAGGGACCTGATGTCCCAGTTCCTTGAACGCCCCTCCCAGATCCTCGATCAATTCCGTGGGGGTCTGGTGGCGATGAGCGGGATTGATCTGAAGCAAGCGATTGACGATTCGCGTGGCCGCGGTCGGCAATCCGGGATCGATGCTGGTAATGGGGGGAATATCCCGGTAGCGGCTGAAATTCTTCCGTTCTTCCCGGCTGCGAGTGCGGGGATATGGAAGTTCGCCCGTCAGCAGTTCGTACAGGATCGTCCCCAGGAAAAAGAGATCGCTACGGGGATCATTGGGAACGGAATTCGTATTGCGTTCGAGCGTGGAATATTCCAGCGCCTGGGCCACATCGAACGAGGGGGCCCGGCCTGCGGGAGCATCGTTCGTGGCCAGGCCGAAATCGATGAGCTTCGCCATGCCCTGGCTGCTCATGAGCACGTTTGTCGTTTTCATGTCCCGGTGCGTCATCCCCAGAACGAGCGCAGCTTCCAGCGCGCGGGCGATTTGCAGCGTGTATTGCAGGGCTTCGTCCGGAACGAGTTTCTTGCGGATTTTGACGAAGTCGCGGAGATTTCCCCCTTCCACGAATTCCATCGTGATGAAGTGACGCCCGTTCGACATGCCGATTTCGAAAATCGGGACGATATTGGGATGCTTCAGGCGTTTTCCGAGTTCTCCCTCACGTTGAAAGAGCTGGATCATGTCGCGGTCTTTCGACCACCGATCGCGGAGGACCTTCATTCCGATTGGTCCCCCACCATCGAGCCGGCAGGCACGATACACCCGGGCAAAGCTGCCGGAGGCATTCTGATACAGCAATTTGCACCCCCCCAGCACCAGCATGTCCACCTCTCCTTTCTCCAGGCAGCTAATCTGGTAAGGAGTGAGGAGTTGCCGTTTTTCCAGCTGCTGGAGGAGTTCGGTGCTCCCGGCCGTTTTGCCCACCGCGCTCAGGCAGGGCTGTAACTCCGTCGTGGAAAGAAGATTCAATTCGATCAGCAATCGAGCCAACTCGTCCATGGAAGGCGGAACTATCACATTGCTCGACATTGCCGACCATCTATTTTCGGAAGAGGCCTGTTTCAGTGCTGCTCACAAGTTCAATGCTGCCCGCAACTTTTCTCCGACTCCATGCGGGTGAGATATCAGGATACCCGTTTTTGACAAACATTGCTTCCAGATTTCCGCCCGGCGGAAGACCGAAAAATCAGAGACCAGAGAGTTTTATCTTTGCGTCCAGCGGGAGGCTCTTCAAGCATCCAATTGCGGAAAGCCGGTTGCCCAACTCCGAAGACAGACAATCCGCTCCAGACTTCAGAGTTTGGATTCCGTAAAAAACCCTTTCAGGTTCGTGACTTGTGTGAAAATGCCACTTCCATTTGCCGGTAAAGAGCTACACTGGGGGAAATGCTGAAAACAGGTCTGCCGTGAGGCTGAATTCAACAGGGATGATGATGTCTGAATTATTTGCGGGAGTGGATGTCGGGGGAACTTCGGTCAAATGTGCCATTGCGGACCGGAATGGAAATGTGCTTTCGGAGGGAAGCATCCCGACGAATTCCCACGATGGGCCCCATGACGTCTTGCGGCGAATCGGAAATTATGTGGATTCACTGGCGCGGGGACTGAATGTTCAGCCCAAAGCACTTGGAATGGGACTTCCCGGGCTGGTCGATACCCGGAGCGGGATCACCCAGTATCTTCCCAACCTGACGACCCACTGGAAAAACATTCCTGCCGCGGAGATTCTCGAAAAGCAACTGGGTTATGACGTTCGCCTGTTGAATGACGTCCGTACAGCGACTTACGGGGAACTGGTGTTCGGCCATGGCCGGGGGGCTGGAGCACTGACAATGATGTTCATGGCCATTGGAACCGGAATTGGCGGGGGGATTGTCATTGAAGGGAAACTCCGCATCGGGGCGATCGGGGCTGCGGGAGAACTGGGACATCAGACAATCGATCCGACGGGCCCCTTATGTGGTTGCGGCAATCACGGTTGCCTGGAGACATTGGCCAGCGGTACAGCGCTGGCTGCTGAAGGGATCCGCTTGATGCTGATGGGGCTGGCCCCGGCGCTGCATGAACGGGTTCAGGGAAATCCAGGCCTGGTGACAGCGGAAATCATGGGGGAAGTTGCTGGTCAGGATGCGGCGGTCAAGCAGGCCATTCTCCATGCTGCTTCGTACCTGGCGATCGGCATCGCGAATGTCGTCGTCACGATTCATCCGGAACTGGTGGTGATTGGCGGGGGAGTTGCCAATCTGGGCGATTTATTGCTTGGCCGGGTGAAAGAAGACCTTCAGGAACGTGTGGGCCGCCTGTTCTCCATTGACGATATGAAAATCGAAACGTCGCAACTGGGAAGCCACGCTGGCGTGCTGGGCGCGATCGCACTGGCCTCCCGCGGACTTCCGGAGTAGCAGTCCAGGTTGAAGTCGCATTTCGCGGTTGCACGAAAGAAACAACTGGTTCTAAAATCCCAGTCAATGCCGGAAGTTTGATCCGCTTTCCACGACCGGCATCCGGACCAGACGCGGAAGCCTGTTGGAGCAGGCCGCCATCTGAATCCGAATGTGCCCCGAATAACCGATTCGTATCTCTCATTTTTCTCACCGTCCAACCCTCCGGGTGTCATGAACAGGTCGACAGACGTTCGCATCAAGCAGGCAATCCTCACACTGGAAGAGTTTCCGTTTCGGACTCCGCTGAAATTTGGCGGACGGGTGATGGACAGACATCAGCTGATCAACGTGCAGGTGACGCTGGAACAGCGCGATCGCAAGCACGCCTTTGGACTGGGAAGTATGCCGGTTGGCCCGGTCTGGGCGTGGCCTTCCGATCAGGTCACGCCGGATCAGGCACAAAAGGCAATGGTCGACTTCGCGGAACGAGTCATCGAACTGGCCGACAGTCTGGACGACTTTGCCCATCCGATCGATTTGATTTACACAATTTCGGCGGAATACGAACATCTGGGAAAAGTGGTGGCCCGCGACCATAAACTTCCCGAGGCCATTCCACCATTGGCCCAACTTGTTGCCGCCAGTGCCCTGGATGCCGCCCTGCATGACGGTTACGGAAAAGTCAACAACCGCAACAGCTACAACACGTTGTCGGCGGAATTCATGCCCCATGACCTGGGCTACTATCTGGATGATCAGTTTGCCGGCGAATACCTTGATAAATACACCCTCCGTGAACCGAAGAAAACCATTCCCCTGTATCATCTCGTCGGTGCCCTCGATTCACTTACACCGGGCGATGTTGCCAAACCGGTCAAAGACGGCCTCCCCTTCACGCTTGGCGAATGGATTGCCGCTGACGGTCTGACTCATCTGAAAATCAAGCTCTCCGGAGACAATCTCGACTGGGATGTGCAACGGGTGCTGGGAGTGGAACAGGTGACCGCGGAGGCCCAGGCGGCGCGGGGATGTCAGGAATGGTTTTATTCACTCGATTTCAATGAAAAATGTGAAAACGTGGACTATGTACTGACGTTTCTCCGCAAACTTCAGGAACAATCCCCGGCAGCCTATCACCGCGTTCAATACATCGAACAGCCGACGCATCGGGACCTGAAGAATCATCCCGATAACAAGATGCACAAAGCCGCCGAACTCAAACCCGTGGTGATTGACGAATCCCTGCTGGATTATGAAGCCCTGCTGCTGGCACGTGAACAGGGTTACAGCGGGGTTGCACTCAAAGCCTGCAAAGGACACACGGAAGCCCTTTTTGCCGCCGCTGCTGCCCAGAAGTTCGGGATGTTTCTCTGCGTGCAGGATCTGACGTGTCCCGGATTCTCTTATCTGCACTCCGCCAGCCTCGCGGCCCGGATCCCGGGGGTGGCAGCCTTTGAAGGAAATGCCCGGCAATATTGCCCTGCTGCAAATAAAGTCTGGGCTCATGATCTTCCGGAAATGTTCCATATTCAGAATGGAACTGTCGCCACCGGCTGCCTGACCGGCAACGGGCTCGGATTTTAGACCAATTTGGCCTTTGTTCGATCACGCTCGGCCTGGAATTCCTTGTCTTTTATCAGGAACCACGTAATACACCTTTTGCAACTCCGCTCGAGATGGATTTTCACAAATCCCAAGAAAAGCCGGGCCGGCGACGCTGAGTCCCCCCCCACAGCGGGCAACGTGCAAAAAGCAGGGTCTTCTCTCTGTATGGACCCTTTATAGGATGACTGCGGTCCGCACAGAGTGGCCCCTCGCGGTTTATGCCCTGTTTCTCTGATTAAAATAAACTTCAGGGAAGAAGTCATCTTTTCCCGGATTCTGCAAAATGTGCAAATCGGGGCTTGAAAACACAGCACTTGCTTGAAGAATTTACAAGCACCAACCCAAGGGTCCGCTTCGACCCCAAAAATATCTCCGGCAATAACTGCCGTTCCTTTTAAGGGTTAGACGCTCACCCGTCATTCCAAAGATGCGAAATTTCGCTCTTGGGCCCGGAGCTTGCAAATAGGGCAAAAGAGAACATTTCTCTTCAGCGAACGAGTAGGCAGGGAATTGCCCAAAGTTCAATCCTTCCCGTTTCCACACCTTCATCCCGCCAAATTGAGTGCATGGACGCAATCTTCAAAAGATTCTGGGCGCTTTGCGCAATGTGCCTGCTTGCTCAAAGTGTGCAGGCTGCCACTTTCAAAACGGCCAACTTTGTCGTGACGGCCGCAACCGAGGACATTGCACGCCGCGTGGCGAATTGTGCGGAATACTGGCGGCGGGACCTCGCGATGCAATGGCTGGGCGAAGCACTCCCCAATTGGTATCGCCCCTGTCCCATCTCTGTTCAGGCGGGACAAATGGGCGCCGGTGGTCAGACGACCTTTACCTTCGAAAACGGAGAAGTCTACGGCTGGAAAATGCAGGTTCAGGGAACGCTCGAACGGATCCTCGATTCCGTCATTCCCCATGAAGTCAATCACACCATTTTTGCCTCCTACTTTCGCCGACCACTTCCCCGCTGGGCGGATGAAGGGGCCGCCACTCTCTTCGAACACGAATCCGAACAGGCCCGGCAGATGCACCTGCTCAACCGGGTCATTACGACCAGCAAACGGATCCCTTTAAATGATCTGCTGACCATTCGCGAATATCCCCGCGATATGCAGGATGTACTGACGCTGTATGCGGAGGGATATTCCCTGGCTGGTTTTCTGGTAGGAAGCAAAGGAGAAGAAGGACGGCACATTTACCTGCGGTTCCTGCAGGATGCCGAAAGTCTGGGTTGGGAAAAAGCAATCCAGAAACACTACGGCTTCAACAGCATTGCTCTCCTGGAACAGCAATGGACGAACTGGATCGTGGCGGGTTCACCGCCGCTGAACGCGGGAAATGTGGCCATTGCCCAGGTGGAACAGCCCGTCAATCCGCCCGTTGGAAAACTGACCGAACCTGTGGCAACGCCGTTAACGGACGCCCCACCAGCCCAACTCGCTGCTGTGACTCCGGATGACGTTGTCATTCGTTCCCAAAGTCCCGGTCCGGAAGAAACAATTCCCGCATTGTCCACCATTGATCGTGCTCCCGCTCCTCTCCCGGGCGTTCCCCGCCAGTTACGTGTTTCCCGGGATGCAAGTCAGGCAGCGCGGACAACCGCGGGCCGCGTCTCCGCGGCCCAGACCGCAGCATTGTCCGCGGATGCTGTCGGCTCAGGCGACTTCCGCCCCCGGGCTCTGCGGAATGCCATGGGAAGCAATGCTCCCATGTCCGCTGCGACATCAACACTCTCCCCGACAGCGGAAGGAATCGACATCAATCCTGACTCCCGGCACTACAGCTTCCCCGAAGCCCGTCGCTAAAAACCGGCAAGGCTGCTGTTCTGGCTGAAATCATTGTTCCGTGGCTGTTGGCGGACAAAACCAGTCCGGACAATTCACCCTCTGGGAACCCTCTTCAACATCATTTTTCTGGAAGACTTTACACAAGGCGGTCTCGCGGGGGTGGTGCGGTTGATTTTATGAGCCGATCCTGCCAGTGTGCAGCCTGTTTGTCGATCAGGACACCCTGGAATGAAGGATAGGAAATGTTGAATCGAATCCGCTGCCAAACCGGTTCCATCAGCCGGATCTCTCTGCTTGTGATCTGGATGTTTGCTGGAGCAAGCAGCATTGCGGAAGTCCGGGCGGCCGAACCCTCCAGGCCGCTACGGGCATTGCTGGTTCTGGGAGGATGTTGTCACGACTATAAAACACAACAACAAATTCTTTCTCAGGGCATTTCCGCACGGGCGCATGTTGAGGTTGTGATTGCCTACGATCCCGATACAACGACCCGGCACCTGAATCCGGTTTATGAACAACCCCATTGGGCGGAAGGATACGACATTGTCATTCATGATGAATGCACGGCAGACGTCAAAGATCCCGGAATCATTGATCGAATTCTGGAACCTCATCGCCAGGGGCTTCCCGGAGTCGTCCTTCACTGTGGAATGCATTGCTACCGCAGCGCAGGGTTCCCCAACCTGACTCCCTGGTTCGAATTCACCGGTCTTCAGACAACAGGGCATGGCCCGCAAATCCCGATTGAGATCACGTTCACCAGTCCCCAGGATCCCATTACCGCGGGAATGCACGGCTGGACGACCATCAACGAAGAACTTTACAACAACTCCGTCGGAAAACTTCTGGAGACTGCCTCCCCCCTGGCCGCCGGCCACCAGGTCGTCAAATCCAAGGACGGAACAACCAAAGACGCCAACAGTGTCATTGTCTGGACAAACCGTTACCGCGAGAAAACCCGCGTCTTTGCGACAACGCTGGGGCACAACAACCAGACTGTCAGCGACGACCGCTACCTGGATCTGATCACCCGCGGCCTGCTGTGGTCGTGTGACCAATTGAACGATACCTATCTGAAACCGGATCCGGTGCAATAGTTCCCATGTTTCTGCCGGTGATCGGGGGGGTGTCCTGGTCTGGTCGTGAAGACCGGTGACATTGCCTCCCCGTAGCGGGATGGGATAAAACTCCCCCGATTTTCTCGAAGGCCATCATGCGTTTTGAAGAAATGAGATCACCGCAACTGCGACAAGTGGATCGTAACCAGACAATGGTCCTGTTCCCCATTGCTGCCTGTGAGCAGCACGGTCCGCACTGTCCGACGGGAACAGATACGATTCTCTGCCGGTCGATTGCCGAGGCTGTGGAGGCTTCTCTTCCCGACAACGTTCTGCTGCTGCCGACACTCTGGCTGGGAGCCAGCGCCCATCATCTTCGTCTGGGAGCCACGTTAACGGCCGGAATGACGACATATATCGCCACGCTGGAAGACGTTCTTTCTCCATTGCTGGACGATGGCTACCGGCGGATGTTGATTTTGAACGGACACGGCGGAAATGTCGATCCGTTGCGGGCCGCTCTGCGGAATCTGCAAATACGCAATCCCGATGTCCTTCTGGCGGGACATTCCTACTGGTCCATGGCCGCCGACCAGATCGCAGCATTGATGGAGGGTGAAGAGAAAACTGTCGGTCATGCCTGCGAAGCGGAAACGTCGCTGATGCTGCACCTTCGACCAGACCTGGTCGATACGGAGGCCATTGAAGACAACGGCGTTCCGGTCGCTGACATGATCGAAGGGGCCTTTGTCTGCCGGGATATGTTTCAACGAACCCGCAACGGAGCCACCGGCCGCGCCGATCTGGCAACCGCCGAAAAGGGAGCAGCCATGTTTTCGGCCATTGTCAAACGTGTCGGGATCACAATTCGCCGCCTGCTGACAGAACCGCTGCCGGAATAGCCCGGCCTGACAATCTCATCCTGACAAGATTCCCAGGAATCTGGCAAGTCCCGGGGGAACGGCTGTCGATGGGAACTCGACGCTCCGGGAACATGGATGGCCCCTACTGACCCGCTTTGAACAGTTCGTCAAAAAAGAGCTTCATATTAGCCCAGGAACGCCGATCAGCAGCGGCGTTATAGGCAATGTTTTCAATACCATATTCTCCAGCATGGGGATTGGTGAAACTGTGCCGGGCGCCGCCGAAGACGATGATCTCGTATCTGGCCTGAATGGCTTCCATGCCCGTAGCGAAGGCTTCGAGTTGTGCCGCGGGAATGGATGAATCGGCTGCGCCGGTACAGATCAGTACCTGCGGCCTGACCGGTTTCCCCGCAGCGGGCGGAGTCAGTGCGCCGTGGAAGCTGACGACTCCCTTGACGGGAGCTCCGGCATAAGCCAACTGCACCACCGTGGAACCTCCAAAGCAGTAGCCAATGGCTGCCAGCTGGTTCGGATCCACGTTGGGTTGCTGCTTCAACACGTTCAATCCCGCGAGGGCTCGGTCCCGCCATTTCTGCGTATTCGAGCGGGTCGTTCCGGACCATTCTTTGGCTTGTACCGGTTCATTCGTCACTTTGCCCACGCCATACATATCGAGAGCGAAGGCCACATACCCCATTTCGGCCAGTTGTCTGGTTCGTTTGCGTGCATAATCGTTCAGCCCCCACCATTCATGGACCACGAGAATTCCCGGCCGGGGTCCGTTGACCGCATCATCCCATGCCAGAAATCCCTTCAGGGCCTGCCCGTCGTGCTCGTAAGAAATCTCTTGCGTTTTGATTTCGGCCTGCGAAGTGGCTGTCGCGACAGCCAGAATGGCAACCGTCATTAAACCGCGTTGAATTGTCGTGAGGATTCGCATCGAGCAACTCCATGGGGCCAGAAAGATTCAAGCAATTCCTCCAGAATTGTGCTCTTCAACAGTGCACATCCCGGAGCGGGAACATTTGCAGAGTACCAGCGTAATTGCCCGCGTCAACCAGACTCCCCAATGGCTTTCGATATTCAAGTAGGTCAGGCACCGCATGACGATCTCCCAGCCTGTTTGGAAATTCACGTCGATCATCACGATGCGGTGCCTGACCTGCACTCCCCGGCCAGTTCCCATACATCTCTCTCGTTAGAATTCTTGCTCTTGCTCGGTCTTTCTTCTCAGCGTCCTCGGCGTTCTCCGCGTTTCAAAAATCCCCTCCCCCTGGACGCAACAAAAACGGAATAGAAACACAACCACAAACTGAACAGCCCGGGCGATGCCTGGACTACGGGGTAGACGATAAGGACTGCGGACAGGGGGCAAGAAATCACGCCAGGTCGTCTATCCTCATTTGCAATTCATGGTGATTCATGCAGAATGAGCATCAATTGTCTTTGATTAGTGGACACTTGGGATTGCGACCTTTGATAGATCGAGGAACCTTATGAGGAAACAGACAGGTTTATTCTCCGCGCTGGTCTGCCTGGGAGCCATGCTGCCGATCACAGCTCATGCGGAATTTCAGGCAGGAGCCACGGTGGTTGACGTGACACCGGATCAACTTCCGGTGCTCGTCAATGGCGGAATGACTTCCCGCACGGTCAGTAAAATCAACACAAAGCTGAGTGCCCGGGCGATTGCTCTTGCGGATGGCAAAGAACGGCTGGTCATCATCGTGGTCGACAGCTGCATGATGAATCGCGACCTGCTGGATGACGCCAAGAAACTGGCTGCCGATGCCACGGGCATCCGTCCGGATCGGATTCTGATTTCCGCCACCCATGCTCATTCCGCCGGTTCTTCCATGGGCTGTCTGGGGACGGATGCCGATCCAAATTATGTTCCATTTTTGCGCGCCAAACTGGTGGAAGCCGCACAAGGGGCGCTGAAGAATCTGGAACCCGCACAAGTTGGCATGGGAGTGATTAACGCTGCGAATTACACCGCCCTGCGACGCTGGATTCGACGTCCCGACCGGATTGCCCTGGACCCGTTTGGAAATCCGACCGTGCGGGCCAATATGCATGCCGCCCGCAATCCCGACGACGTGGTTGGAGAGTCCGGCCCGGAAGATCCGAACCTGTCGGTGATTTCGTTTCAGGCAAAAGACGGCCGCCCGCTGGCGGTGCTGGCCAATTTCTCCATGCACTATTTCGGCGACCGGGACATCAGCGCGGATTATTACGGATTGTTCTGCAATGGGCTTCGCGAACGGATCACTCCGGAAGCCGTGAAGGGCAAACCGGCATTCGTGGGGGTCATGTCACACGGTTGCAGCGGAGACATCTGGCGCCATGACTATACCCAACCGAACGATTCCCCCCAAAATAAGCTCACCATCGATACGTTTACGTCCGGAATGCTCGATCTCGCCATGCAGGCGTACAAAAAAATTGAGTATCGTTCCGATATCGATCTGGAAATGGTCGAAACCCGCCTGCCGATGAAGTATCGCGTTCCCGACAAGCAACGTCTGGAATGGAGCAAACGGATCATGGCGGAAATGGGCGACCGGATACCCAAAAACGTGGAAGAGGTTTATGCCCGTGAGCAAGTCCTGCTGGATCAGTGGCAATCCACCGAAGTTGTCGTTCAGGCGATGCGGCTGGGCGACATCGCCATTGCCTCCACTCCCACCGAAACGTACGCCTTGACCGGACTGAAGATCAAACTGCAAAGTCCATTTCCGAAGACGATCGTCATCGAACTCGCGAATGGGGGCGATGGTTATATTCCGCCTCCGGAACAGCATCTGCTGGGAGGTTACAATACCTGGCCGGCTCGTTCGGCCGGACTGGAAGTGCAGGCCGAACCCCGTATTGCCGCTGCAGCGCTCAATCTGCTGCAACAGGTCTGCCACAAACCACAAAAGAAGTATCAACAGGCTCAAGGGGCCGCATCCAAGGCCATTTTGAAGCTGAAACCGCTGGCTTATTACCGGTTGGACGAATTCGCCGGCCCCTGTGCAAAGGATTCTTCCGGAAACTGTCGGAACGGGATCTATGAAGCCCGCGTGGCCTATTTTCTGGAAGGGCCTCATTCAGAAGCACTGGTGGGAACCGGCGAGACCAACCGCGCGGTTCATTTCGCCGGACAACGGCTTCGCAGCTATTTCCCGGAGCTTACGGACCACTATTCCGTCGCAACGTGGATCTGGAACGGAATGCCTGCCAATGGCCGTGATGTTACCGGCTGGATCTTTTCCCGAGGTCAGGACGATACGCTGGCAGACATTGGCGATCATCTCGGACTGGGGGGAACTTCCGGGCATTCCGGGCGTTTGATTTACCAGCAGGGGAACGGAAAAGACGTGGTGGGCGGAAAGACCGACGTTGCCCGCTGGACGTGGAATCATGTCGTATTTGTTCGCGATGGAGATCACGTTCGCGTTCATCTGAATGGCGAGTCGACTCCGGAAATCGATGTGCAATCATCCGTACCGGGAATTGGCGGACTGGAAGAGTTGTTCGTCGGGGGCCGCTGTGACAATCTGTCCAACTGGGAAGGCCGTCAGGATGAAGTGGCGATATTCGACCGGGCTCTCACTCCGGAAGAAATCGGACAACTGGCGGTGAAGTAAACCAGCGGAACGGTCTTCCGGCTCGGTCCTGCCATTGATCCCGCTGGTTCGGGTAACGTCTTCCGCCGCGAGCAGACGCATTGGTCTGCTCGCGGCAAAGATGGAATAACTGATTCCTTCGGACAAGGAACTCAAAAGGATTTTTCGGAACCGGCTGGACGAATCGGAACGGTGGCCTAGCGTTGTCTATTAATTGTTGTTCGTTCGGAATTCCCATGTTTCTGGCCTATCAATATCCCGGCAAATATTACGTGCGGTTCTACGTCACGTATCTGAATGATTTATGGGATAACATCACGCCGGGCCAGTATGGCGGGCTGCTGATTTTTATCGCTGTCTGCGGCTATCTGCTGATGCGTAGCGCCCGTTGAAAACTGATCGCTCCCCTGCACGACGATAGCGATCAAAGAAATGGTCAGAATTCATTCTGCGTGCAAGGGGTTGGGGAAACGGTGGCGTTCTCTTAGATTGCGATCGGAACAAGCCGGCCGTGCCGTGCCTTCGGCGGAATTCCGGGACCCTGTTTCCAGGCCATTTCCAGCGAATGGACTCTGTCCAAGACGCGAAATGGGCGCGATCCTGCTATTCTCAAGCATCTCGGATGAAATGTTGATTTGAACCGGGAGAGAATTTTTGCCGGGGGGAAGATGACACTCACCCGGCTTGTCACCAGAATCATTTGTGACCGGGGAGAGTGTTGTCTGGTGCCGAATGTGGCCTCCGCCCTCTGTTTCAATGTCTGCCTGACGGGATTTGATGTGTTTCGATTTCTCCATGCCGCCGACCTGCATCTGGACAGTCCACTCAAGGGGCTGGAACGTTATGAAGGGGCTCCCGTCGATGAAATGCGGGGAGCGACGCGGCGAGCGCTTGAAAATCTTGTCGAACTGGCGATCGATCGCGAAGTTGATTTTGTGCTGATTGCCGGGGACGTTTATGACGGAGACTGGAAAGATCACAATACCGGGCTGTTTTTCACTTCGCAGATGGTCAAGTTGAAAGAAGCGGGGATTCCGGTGGTCATGATCAGCGGCAATCATGATGCGGCCAACCGCATGACCAAATCACTGCGTCTTCCCGATAATGTTGATCTTCTGCCGCATGGAGAAGCAGGACAGTCGGAATTGAAAACACTCCACGATCTGGGCGTTGCCGTTTATGGACGGTCTTTCGCCCGGCAGGCGGAGTTCGAGAATTTCGCACTCAGCTATCCTGACCGTATTCCCGGCCTGTTCAATATCGGACTTCTTCATACATCGCTGACCGGGTTTGACGGGCATGAACCGTATGCTCCCTGCACCCCGGAAAATCTGATTCAAAAGCAGTATGACTACTGGGCCCTGGGGCATGTCCACAACCGCAGCGTCATTTCCGGAGAATCGACCATTGTCTTTCCGGGAAACCTGCAAGGGCGGCATATCCGGGAGTCCGAGGCCAAAGGGTGTTACCTCGTTCATGTTGATGGCCAGTTGAAACCGTCGCTGGAGTTCCAGCCGTTGGACGTCGTTCGCTGGGTGTTGTGCGATGTCGATGCGGGAAAGGCAACGCAGATGGATGATGTCCTGGCAGAACTGACCGCCGGGCTGATCCAGGCGGGAGACAAACAGGGGGGCCTGCCGCTGGCCGTTCGGGTCTGCGTCACCGCGTCTCCTGCCGTCTATCGAGAATTTCAATCCAGCGTGACCGGGTGGACCAGCCAGTTGCGAGCCACGGCCATGGAAGCCACCGGCGGTGCGGCCTGGATCGAAAAAGTTCACTTTCAGCCGGCCGTTCCCGGAGGGCTTTTGCGAGACAGCACCCTGGACGGGCCCATCGGAGAACTGAAACAGTATCTGGCCCAGCTTCACGCCGATGACGCGGAATTAACCGCACTGGGAGATCACTTCTCCGATCTGGCCGCGAAGTTACCGGGTGAATTGACCCGGGGCGAATTCGGACAATCCTTCAAAGACCCCCAGCAAATGCGGAAATGGCTCGAAGAGGTGGAAGCACTTCTTCTGAATCGACTGACGCAGGGGCCGAATCCATGAAAATTCGACGACTCGACCTGATGGCCTTTGGCCCGTTCACCAACCGGACGCTGAACTTCGACGCCGGTCATTTCGGACTGCATCTCGTCTTCGGAACGAATGAAGCAGGAAAAAGTACCTCGTTGCGGGCGCTCCAACAGTGGCTGTATGGCATTCCCGGCAACAGCAAAGACAATTTTCTGCATCCTTATTCCGCCATGCGGATCGGGGGCGTGCTGGAATCCGCATCGGGAGAACAACTGGAATTTATTCGTAAAAAGGGGGTCAAGAACACGCTGCGAACAACTGCCGACAAGCCGGTGGATGACGCAGCGCTGGCCGCTATGCTGGGAGGAGTTGATGCGGAAGCCTTTCACCGTCAGTTTGGAATTTCCCATGCGGAATTGCGGCGGGGAGGCGAGGCGGTGGTCTCCGGCAAAGGAGATCTGGGAACGATCCTGTTCGCGGCGGGAAGCGGACTGGCGGACCTGGGACAGATTCAGAAAGGACTGGTCGGTGAAAGCGACGAACTCTTCACCAGGACGGGGCGGAAACAACGGATTCCCGTTGCCATTGGCCAGTTGGCGGACCTTCGGCGCGCGATCCGGGATTTCTCATTATCCTCCGCGGACTGGAATGCCCGCGACGCGGCTTTTCGGAACGCGCAGCAACAGCAACAGCAGATCGAATCCGAACTCCGCTCCCGTCGCACACAGGCCAGCCGCTGGGAACGGTTGTTGAATGCACTTCCTCTTCTCTCCCGGCGGAAAGCACTCTCCGCACAACTCGATGCATTGCAGCATGTCCGCCGTCTGCCGGAAACATTTTCCGCGCAGCGTATCGAAGTCCAGCGACAACTTCGTTTTCATCAGCAAGCGGAACAGAAGGCGACCGAGACCATTGCCCAGTTGAATACGCGAATCTCCCAGACCCAGGTCCCGGAAGAACTGCTGAATCACCGTACAATCATCACCCAGCTGCATACGCAGCTCGGAGGAATCCAGAAGGCGGCCGCCGATCGTCCGCAACTCGTCCAGGATGCCGAGACTGCTGTTCGCGACTTGTCTCATCTGCTGGATCAACTGGGGCATCCAGCGGAAGGCCTCGATCTGGAATTCCTCCGCATCAGCAAGTTGCAGCGTCAACGCATTCAATCGCTGGCCGCGGATTGGCGTCCATTGCTGGAACGGCAACAGAGAGCCGCACAGCAGGAAGCGAAATGCCTGCATCTGATGACGGAACTCGAAGACGACCTTGCCCAACTTCCTCCCGCATTGGAGACGATGGAGAACAAGCTCGCCATCAAACGAATCCAGAAAGCCGGTGATCTGGACAAGCAGATTCTGGAGATGCGCCACGTGCTTGTCGTTCTTGAAGAACAGGCACAGGTCCTTCTACAACAACTCCGACTCTGGTCGGGATCGCTGCTCGAACTGGAACGCCTGCCGGTCCCCGCACTGGAAACGATCGAACGATTCGAAAATGAAACCCGTGATCTGCAGGACGAACAACGACGACTCACAACTCGGAACGCGGAGCTTGCCGGTAAACGTCAACAAATTGATCAGAAGCTGGAACAACTGCGGCTGCAACATGACATCCCCAGCGAAGACGATTTGAGAGAGGCCCGGGCCAGCCGGAATGAACAGTGGCGGGCAATTGAAAACTGGATCACAGCTCGGAAATGGGAAGCCGATGGCTCCCCCCCACCCATCTCATCACTGGCCGATGTCCAATCGCTGCGACGGAATTTTCAGATCGCATTGGAACTGGCGGACAGTCTAGCCGACCGCTTGCGCCGGGAAGCGGATCGCATTGCGGAAAAATCCACACTCGCCAGCACGCACCAGACGCTGGAACGGGAACAGGAGGACCTCGTCCGGCAACTGCGAGAAGTTGAACGATCTCTGAAAGATTCTGCCTCACGCTGGAAGACGTTGTGGCAACCGTTGAATATGGAACCATTGTCTCCGCGCGAGATGCGATCATGGCTCGGCCAGCAACAGAAAATTGCCGCATTCTCCGCGGAATTGCGTACGAAAAAACGAATGCTGGAACAATTGGAATCCCAGCGTCGCGGGTTCCGGCAGGAGTTGCTCAAGTTGCTGCCGGAATCGGCTCCCCCGGAGAATTGTCTGGAAGAGGAACTGACGCCGCTGATGCAGCGCTGTGAAACGTTCTGCGAACAGAGTGATCTGGCGACACGGACGCGGCAACAGAAAGAAGACCGCCTGAAAGGAGTTCGTTCCGATTTTTCGCTTGTTCGGCAGGAGATGGAGCAAACGCAATCCGTTTTAAAGGAGTGGACGGAAAACTGGTCCGATGCCGTTGCCATGCTGAAGCTGGAACAGACGGCCGATCCCACGCAAGCCACCAGCGTTCTGGAAACGATCGATCAGGTCTTTCAACGCGATCGGGAAGTCAAAAGTTTGCGGGAGCGGATTGCCGGAATTGATCGGGATGAAGAAGAATTTCGCAATCGCGTCCAGCAACTGCTGGATCAAATCGCTCCCGATCTGCATGACGTTCCTCCGCATCAGGCCGTCGCGGACCTCTTCGATCGGCTTTCCCAGACGATTTCGGCCCGGGCCAGGCAGGATGAATGGGAGGCTCTCTTAATCGCGGAAGAAGAAAAACTCCGCATTGCGAAAGCCGCTGTCCGATCATTCAGCGATGAACTCATGGAAATGTGCCGCCTCGCCGGATGTGATCGCATCGACCAGCTTCCCGAACTGGAGCAGCAGTCGGAAATCATTCGACGGCTCGAACAGGAATTCGAACAACTCAGCCGGCAACTTCAGCATCAGGCGGGAGGGGGCTCGTTGGATGATCTGGTCCAGGATACCGAAAATGCCAACGAGGACGAATTGAAGGCCCGGCTGGCTCAGTTGCAGGACGAAATTTCCCAGCTGGAACAGCAAAAGAATGAGGCGGTCCGTTCACTGGGCGAAAATTCCGCCCTCCTCCAGCAGATGAACGGCAGTCCGCAGGCTGCTGCGGCCCAGGAACAACTGGAACAGATTCTCGCCCAGATTCAGAGCGATGCGGAACAATATATCCGCCTGAAATTAGCATCAGTCCTGTTGCAGAAAACTGTGGACCGGTTTCGCGAGGCCAGCCAGGGACCGGTTCTCAAACGGGCCTGCGAGCTCTTTTCACAATTGACGCTGGAACGATTTTCCGGCATTCGTCCTGAATATGACGACAAGGGAGAAGCAGTTCTGGTTGGCATCCGGGCCAGCGATTCGAGTGAAATTCACGTTGCTTCCATGAGCGACGGGACCTGCGACCAGTTGTACCTGGCCTTACGGGTTGCTTTGCTGGAACAATCGCTGCAAGGCCGGGAACCGATCCCGCTGATTGTGGATGATATTCTCGTGATGTTCGACGATGACCGGGCTACGGCGGCGTTACGGGTTCTGGCGGAATTGTCGGCAAAAACACAGGTCATTCTGTTCACACATCATGCCCGGGTGGTGGAACTGGCGAAAGAACTCCGGGAAAAAGAAACGGTTTTTGTGCATTCTCTCTCCTCGTAACCCCCAAACAGGGGTAATCCGGTTCGAAATTCAAAAAGTTCCTGTTATCCGGTCGATGGCCTGTTAAAATAACCGGAGATAGAGCCTTATGTTGTGAGAAAAGCAGGGGCTGCTGTGCGGACCGCAATGGTTCAGGAGGATCTGTCACAAAGGGCGTGATTGCATTCTGTATTCTGAAATGACAATGCCATCAAATCATTCTGGATTTAATCGCCGCGAATTTCTGGGAAACAGCGCCCGAAATGCCGCGGGAGTTGCTGCGGGAATGTTCAGCCTGGGGCTGGCAGCGGCCCGGCAACCCGGTCCCAATGAGACTATCCAGGTCGGAATTGTGGGACTTGGACAACAGGGACGTGAACTGGCCTTGGAACTCGCCCAGATTTCCGGTGTGCGAGTTGCTGCTTTGTGTGATGTCGATGCCCATGTTCTGGCGGCCGCGCAGCATGAACTGGAGGATCGGACGCAGACACGACCGATTCTGTTGACGCAGCACGAGAAATTGCTGGAACGCGGCAATCTGGATGCGATTGTCATTGCGACCCCGGACCATTGGCACGCTCGCATGTCGATGGAGGCCATCCAGGCGGGGAAAGATCTGTATCTCGAACAACCGGTCGCCCATTCCATTGCGGAAGGAACTGCCCTTCTGCGCATCGCTTCGCAGTCGCGAAGAATCATTCAAACGGGCCTTCCGCAGCGTAGCGGGGCTCATTTCAAGTCCGCGGTCGCTCTCCTTCAGTCAGGAGAAATTGGCCGGGTCCATCTGGCAAAAGCCTGGGCGATTCATCGCCGCCGCAGCATCGGCAAAGTCACCTCCACCACGCCGCCGGTCGGTATCGATTATGACCGTTGGCTTGGTCCGGCTCCGGATCGGCCGTTTCAATCCAATCGGTTCCATCAGAACTGGTGCTGGTTCTGGGATTATGGTTCAGGAGAACTGGGACTCTGGGGAGTCCAGCTTCTGGATGTCGTCCGCTGGGGATTGAATCTTGATCTTCCCACGCGAGTGGCGGCAACCGGCGGACGCCGTGGTTTTCATGATGATCGTGAAACGCCTGATACGCTCACCGTGCAATACGAATTTCCGGATGTTGATGTGGTCTGGGAACACCGTCAATGGAGCAGTCGTGGCATTGAAGGACGGACTGCCGCGGTCGCCTTCTATGGAGAACAGGGAACATTAATCCTCGATCGCAGCGGATGGAAAGTATATGACGGACGGGAAGGTCGCTATGCAAATGCGAGCGAAATTCATCAGTCCCATCTCCAAAACTGGATCGATTGCCTCCGCTCCCGGCAGAGCCCTGCTGCCGATCTCCAAATTGGCCTGCGCAGTGCCGCGATGTGTCATCTGGGAAATATCTCCAGCCGGTTGGGACGTGAAATTCATTTCGATACCAGTTCGTGGTCTTGCGGAGCCGATATTGCTGCGATGGATCTCTTCCAGTCTCTGTCCCGGTCTCCCTGGGAACTTCCGGCGATTCCATCTTGATTTGAACGAAAATGCCGCCTGAAAAACTGATTATCGATGCCGATCCGGGAGTCGGGGACGCAATTGCGATTGCGCTGGCACTGGCGGATCCACACCTGGATGTCATCGCGGTCACCGCCGCCGCGGGGCTGGTTTCCGGGGAACAGGCCTTTCGCAATCTGCAAACGCTGGTCTCGATGCTGGACCCTCCCCGGTGGCCGCGACTGGGATGGAGTTCCGGGCCGCGCGTTGTTCTCCCAGAAAGCCCGGAACGTTCGGGGATTTTCTTCCGCGACGGCCATCAGGGACTGGCTGACTGCGAAATTATCGAAGCGCTGCCGCACACCCCTGTTGATTCCGCAAAAATACTGTCCGATCTGGTCCGGGAATGGCCTGGAGAATTGACGCTGCTCACACTCGGCCCCCTGACCAATCTGCAACTGGCAGCCGATCGCCATCCCGATTTTCTGGCCCAGCTCAAAGGGTTGTATTGCCTGGGGGGCTCGTTGTCGGCGCATGGAAATGTCACCGCGGCCAGCGAATTCAATATTTATGCCGACCCCGAATCTGCTCGAAATGTCCTGACCTGGCCAGCGACAAAAACGCTGATTCCCATTGAAACAGCCAATCATTTCGGCCTGACCTTCGACCAGTTCGATGCGCTGAAAGTCGATGAATTTTCGCGGTTGGGGATGTTTCTGCAAAAAACGATTCCCTGGCTCTTGCGGGAAAACCGGATTCAACTGGGACGTGAAGGGGCGCTGCTTCCCGAACTGGTCGCGCTGGCAGCCATTTCGTGCCCACGTTTGTTTGAACGCAAGTCCATGCGGGTCGACGTTGAAGTGGCGGGTGAACTGACCCGGGGGATGACCGTGTTCGACCGTCGCGGTATTGAAAGCCGGCAACCGAATATTGATGTCCTTTCCGATGTCGACACGGTTGGTGTTCGGGACTACCTCACTCGGCTGGTCCGCGCGGCCGATACCAGTTGCGATTGAACAAAAGGCTGGAGTGATCGGACTGGCTGGTGAAATCGTTAAGTTCCTTTCGGGGGCTGGCGGAATTACTGGAGAGTTGCTGCTTTGAATCAAGCGATCGGCAGGAATTGCCGATCTTTCTTTCGGTGAGAAGGAACGATTGGGGAAAATACTGAGCAGCAGAACAAGTCATGCGGCACGATGCAAAATTCGGCCTGGCTTTGGGAATTCTCGTGATCGGTTTTGCCGTCGCGTTTTGTTTCCCCCGCCAACCCGCGCGCATGGTCCAGCCATCTCCCAAAATTCCTGTTCCGATTTCCGAAATGACGCTGGAGCTACTCCCGATTCGTGCTTATCAGGCTTCCGGAGTCTCCCGGGAGGAAGAGCGGAAATCGTTGCTGAATGCTGCGGAATCGTCTGAAATTTCGCGTCCGCTCACACCCGTTACCATCGCTGGCGTTCCCGTCACTGCTGCGGATCTGGCTCCGGTTGCGGTAGCTGCCTCCCGGGCCGTTCCTCTTCAGCCTCCCATTGCCGCCGTCTCCCCTGTTTCGTCTTCTTCGCCGGCGCAGATGGCTGTTGTGGCCAAGCAGCCCAACGAGGAAACTGTTCCATCCCGTTACGTGGTCAAAGCAGGAGACACCTTGACCGGCATTGCCACGAAAGTTCTGGGAAGCAGTCAGCGATATCTGGAACTTTTTACAGCCAATGAAGACATTCTCACTTCTCCCGATGATCTGAAAATCGGGATGGAACTCCGCATTCCGCGTCTCTCTTCTCCGACAGGCGGATCACGGGAAGTGCTGGCAAAACAGGCTGAGAAATCGTCTTCTGATCTTCCCTCTCCGTCGCGCGAGGAAACTCCGTTTCAGCATCCCCCGCGCGCTCCCTGGATGGCGGAACGCCCGGTGGAACGTCGCTAATGAAACGCCCAGCGTGCTGGTGCGGACAGCACAGATTCCGATCTCAGATCGGACGATTTGGGAGCAAAGCCCCGCTGATCGCATCTACCTTGCCTCGGGAACAGCATGGCACAAAGACAGGGTCCGCTGTGCGGGCCATCTTGAATGTGTGAATGTGGTTTTTCCAGGGTTTCTTGACGACCAGGGCGGCTACCTTCCAGGTAGGTTCATCGTGAAATTCATTGTGGTCCGCACAGCAGCGGCCCCTGCTTATGGAACATCATGCAGCTTTTTGGGCCGTCTTTTCGGTGCGGACCCCTCTTGTCAGAGATGAAGTGAATTTTAGATTCCCTTCAGCTTCGCTTCACCATGGCTTGCTAGGATTGCGGGTGAGAGTTGAGGACGAGTCGAAAACCTCTGCTCGCCAGTTCGATTCAAGCTCAAACAGTGACAAGGAGATCGTCATGATTAAGGCATTGCAAACCCGAACCCATTCCGCTTATTCAGCAATCCGGTCCCGCACAACGGGCCGTTTTCATCCGATCGTACTCTCTTATTCGAGCCAGACGGAACTGAAAGAACGGCTTCAGGATCTGGAAGAAAACGCAGGGGCGAACGCCACGGTCGTGGTGCTGCTCGATGAGAGTTTCAATGGCCATCTTCCTTCGCTCATTCGGCGCAAGGATCCCGGCCAGCGGATCATCATTACCAGCAAACTGGGCTATCTCCCCGGTCTGGTCAGTCGTCGTGACATCGCCTTTCGGGCAGGGATGCTGGGCTGGGACAGTCTCTCCTTCATCCACAACTATGAGGACGCCCTGGAAAAAGTCCGGAAATCAATCTCTCAAGGAGAACGAGTTGTCGTTCTGCATCCGGAAAATACTGAATTTTCATTAACGGGCACCCGCTGAAAGGAAATAAATTGATTCCGGTCAATACAGATTGCAGGCAAGTTGCTCTCGCTGGGCCGGTGGTCATTCCGGCTCGGCGTTTTCGACCGCATCAACACCATACAGGCAGCGTTCCGCCACGCGGGGCCTGCGTTTCATTAGACCAGTTTGGTCTTTGTTCGATCACGCTCGGCCTTGAATTCCTTGTCTTTCACCAGGATCCGCGTGATAAATCATTTGCAACTCCGCTCTAATTCAAACGTGCTGCGGGCGTTGGACGGGAACAATCGGCTTTAATCCTGGGCAGATTGTCGCGACTTCAAATGCGATGACCAGTAATGGACGGTCTTGGCGATGGTCGTGATGATATTCTTAATCTCTTTTTCCACCCGGAATCCAGGACCAGCCGGCAGGAACAGGTTCGCTCCTTCACGTCTCACCATGACATTTTCGACGATGATGGCCCGCATCAACCAGGCAGCCATTTCCTCGCTTCCGCATTCCACTCCAACCCAGCCCAAAACAGGACTGTCGAACGGTGTTAACGGAGTCACCATCCGGATCCCCCGTTTGACTTCATTCACCACAGCCTGATAGGCCTCGGGGTTGGATCGGGCTTCTTCCGCTGTCACCGCTTCCAGCAATTTGCCACGGTGCGGAGGTCCTCCCGCCAGGGCCAGATCGCAAAAGCTGGTCCAGATCTGATCCCAGGCCACCTGACCATCGTCTTCCCGTTTCAATGCAGCCGTCCCCATGGAACGCGGAGAAACCGCTTCGTAGTTTCCCTGATATTCGCTGGGAAGCATCTTCTCGATTCGCTGCTGAAGTTGCTGAAGATCAAACCGTTCTTCGTCGGTCAAAGAGGAGGAATTCGAATTTCCGGCTGCTGCGACAGTTTCCAGCGGGGACGCTGCGAGCAGATTTGCCAGCAGCAGATTCACGAACGCTGAATGACAGAAATCCAGCTCAATCAGGTGAATCTGCTGGTGATGAGAGTTTTCCGCCCGAGCGAGAACATCTTGCAGGTGTTCCACTTCTTTCTCCGCCAATTGCCAGGGAACGACGATCATGTCTTCAACAGGCTCCCGGCTGATGGAGGACAGAACCTCGGAAATCTCCGGACGAATCGCGTCCAGAAATGCGGATTCAATCCGAAAAAAGAGACTGCACTCGTAAAGCAGATGTGCCAGACGGCCCAGATTCGCGTTCCGCAAAGGATCATCCAGGCCGGGCCCGCACAAAACAAGGGCTGTTTTTTTCGGCGTTCTTTTTTCGCTTTTCAGGATGGAACTCACAGACTTTTCCACCCAGTTGGAGAGGTCGCTCCATCTCAGGGGGGGAGCTGTCTGAAACTGCAATTCGGACCATCGTTTTTTGGACCAGCTGACTGCGTGGGAAACGGTTCCCATGACGTTCAATGGGACCAGGCTGACAGGCAGGAACGTGATCTGCGAAGCCCCCGCTTCAACAAGTGTCTGAATCTGATGGGCCATGGCCTGGATGTCGCTGGGATGCGGCAATACTCCGAAACTCAGTGATGTCCGTTCGTGCAACGTTTCCGAGAGCCTTTCATACTGATTTCTTTTCCAGGAGGCTCCCATATCATGGCAACAGAGAATGACAGCAGAATGAGACGTCTCGGCCATAGCTTACCCGATGAAAACCAATCTGAATTTTGAATACATTCATTCTTCGTGATTGCATGGCATTCTTCAACCTGTCCTATCCGGCGGATTCCGCGTGAAACGAGTCTTCCCCAATAGAGGCCGCACAGCAGACCCGATTTTTTGCCGTGGAGTGAAGGGAATGCCATCAATCAGCGGACGACAGGAAGTGTTTCTTCCGTCCAGCGATCAGATGTTCGGATATCTGCGTCGGACGATGTCGCTGGTTTCGATTCCGGAACGGGAAATGGACGGGCGAAACCAGGAGTTGTGGGGACCGACTGGGGAGGTGCCGCCGGCAATGTCTCCGCTTTGGGGCGTGTTGCCGAGGCATCTGCCGTTTCCGGAGGCATCGACGGGGCAGGTTGAATGGTCGGCAATTTTTCCCGTGGGGACGCGGCGGATTTCACTGCGGGACGAATTTCAAATTCCCATTGTTCCGGTTCCGGCACCCGGCGTGATTCCGCGGGGACCTCATAACTGGCGGGAGCGATTTCCGATGCCCGCGCCGGCTCGGGCATCTTTCTCGGCGCCCGGCTGACAGTCGAAAGGTGTTCTCCCTGTCCGGGTGTGGAAGGGCTGGAAACCGGCTCGATAGGGATGGTGTGCGTTGTTTCGAAAGACCGTCCATCTGTCGTGGTGAACCGCGCGACCAGGAGGACATTCCGTCCCTGGGGGGGGGATTTCCAGGCTTCGTCAATCTGAAAGCCGGAAGAGAGAAACCCCGCCAGCCACAACTGGCGCGACCGTTCCGGAGGGTAGACCCAGCGGCCAATCGTTTTTTCATTCGCGGGCCGGGACAGATCGAGTGCTTCGATTTCGACCTGTCCGGAGAGCTTCACGACTTCGCCGTCGGCGTCATGTGGATAAAAGATGGCGTGAAACCGCTCATCTCCCGGGATTTCATCGAGGCTTTGCCCGGCGGTGAGCAGAGAATTGAAGACGATTCCGGAAACTTTGGCGAGCCGATGCGTCGCTTCTTCTTCAGGCAGGGACAGGCTTCCGGAAGCTGCTTCCGCCCGCAGCAGGTCCATTTCCCGTTGACTGGTCGCCAGTTCTTCCCGAAGTCGGGCGGTCTCCTGCTGATATTGTCGCAACGACGCTTCCTGTCGGCGAAGCTGGCTTTCCAGAAGCTCATTATTTCCGCGAAGCGCGCAGCCTGTCAGGCACAGGAGCACTCCCAGCCCGCTGAGAAACGGAGCGCGCGGGTCATCGAACATCCTTGCTCGAAAACGTGTCATCGTCACTCATTACTGAGATGGGTGGTACGATCATTCTGTCCTGACGGGAACGACTGCCGGCTCATAAGCCGGCTCGCCCTGCATGTCTCAACCCGTCAATTCAGGTTTGAATCTCCACTGGAGAAGAGGCATCCGCTCCTCTTTGTTGTTACGTGAAAATTGGCTGGTCCTTTCGTCCCGAAGAGGAAAAACGCTCCATCGGCAGTCTTTCCTCCGGGACGTCGACCATCAGGCGCCTGGAGCGTGCGGCACACGTTCCAGGACTTTGTCGATCAGGCCATAAGCCACAGCCTCTTCGGCAGCCATGAAGTTATCCCGATCGGTATCGCGTTCGATGGCTTCCAGCGTCTGGCCGGTATGCTTGAGCATCAACTCGTTGAGCTTTCGTTTCATTTTGATGACTTCCTTGGCATGAATCTCCAGCTCAACAGCGGTTCCTTCCATGCCGGCCAGTGGCTGATGGATCATGATCCGGCTGTTGGGCAGGGCGAAGCGTTTTCCGGGCGCGCCGGCTGTCAGCAGCATGGCCCCCATGCTGGCGGCCTGCCCCATGCAGTACGTGGCGACATCGCAGTTGATGTACTGCATCGTGTCGTAGATCGCCATTCCCGCCGTGACGGAGCCGCCGGGAGAATTGATGTACATATGGATGTCGGCCTTGGGATCTTCAAATTGCAGGAACAGCATCTGGGCCACCAGTAGATTGGCGACCTGGTCGTTCACCTGCGAACCCAGAAAAATGATCCGGTCTTTCAGCAACCGGCTGTAAATGTCCATGGCGCGTTCTTCACGCCCGGATTTTTCAACAACAAAGGGAACGAGTGTGGACATGATCGTTTCGTTTCAAAAAAGTGTGTCTGCCTGCCTGTTCACGTTGCCCGATTTCCCGGTGACGGTCTCCACAACGAAAACAGAATTTCGGGATGGGTTCGCTTCATGCCGCATGGATTCTCTTCATGCTGTGAAATGTTCCCCGCGGAAAGCAAAGAGGAACTTGCATGGGAAAATCTGCCGGCCGGGAAATCGTTACGAGGATGATTTTCCAGCAGCATTTGTGGCTTCCGCGGCCACGGCGGCCCCTTTCTTTTTCGGGGTGACAATTTCATCGATCAGGCCATATTCCTTGGCCTGAACGGGCGACAGGTAACGGTCTCGTTCGGTATCGCGGGCGATCTGCTCTTCCGACTGACCGGTATGGGCGGCCAGGATCCGGTTCAGGACCGCCCGGGTTTCCAGGATCTCTTTTGCCTGAATTTCGATATCCGAGACCTGTCCGCCGACCTGACCATAGGGCTGATGAATCATCATCTTCGCATGGGGCAGAATGAACCGTTTCCCCTGGGCTCCTCCCGCCACGAGGACGGCTCCGCCGCTGGCTGCCAGACCGACACAATACGTGGCGACGGGACATTCCAGAAACTGCATGGTATCGTAAATCGCCAGGGTGGCTGTCACCGAGCCCCCGGGAGAATTGACGTACAGATGAACGTCCTGATGCCGGTTCTCCGACTGGAGATACAGCAACTTCATAACGATCAGATTGGCATTTCCGTCATGGATCGGGCCATCGAGAAAAATGATCCGGTTTTCCAGCAGCAGATCCCCCACGGTCATCTGCCGTGTCCGCTGATAGTCCGCGTTTTGCGGCACTACCGGGGAATATTGACGCGAATTGAGTTCAAACATGAGTCAGTGGCCTTCCTTGCAATGATGTGGCTTCAACCCGGGATTGTTCGCGATTGGGGCGTTTGCGTCAATGGGAGGATGGACGCCCAGTGGGTCCCGGGGGAGATTCCCTTGATTTTTCGCGGAGATCGTCCATCAGTCCATCCCCGACTTCCCAATTTCCTTCCGCTCTCCCTGGCCAAAATCCATTTCTCATGAGAATCCACGGGAAAGAGAGCGCCGTTCCGACTGGTGCTTCACGCGGGGTTACGGAAGACAACGAGAATCATCCTTTTTCCGGCTGATCGTTCTCGTGACCCATTTTCTCAGTACGGTCCATGTTTTCCGTTCCAGAACGTTCATCGAGAACCGCTGGATCGAACTGACAATCCAGAGCCAGCCATAACGCCCGGGAATAGCGGAAAAAAAACATTGGGAAGATCAGGCAGAACGCTCCCAGCCCCCATCCCAGTATTCTGGCCGGAATCTGAAAATAAAGCCGTCCCACCATGAAGCTGATTGTTGTCAGCCAGGCGGTGGCGCCATAATTGATGTAAATTGAGCCCAGGTAATATCCCGCTGGCCGCTCAATGCGGAGCCCGCATTGAGCACAGCGGGGACGCATCCGAAACCAGCCTTGAAAGAGTTTCCCTTTCCCGCACCGAGGACAACGCAAACGGAGAGCGCGGAGCACCAGAGTTTCCGGCATCGGCCGAACGGCGGATGGTTGCTCACCATCCGCAGAGGAAGCATCACTCTTTCCACTCGCCATTAAAATGCTTTCAGCTTCAAAGGATCACGTTCTATCTGGCTGGCTTGTGTTCGCAATTCCGGAAACTCCGATTGAAGAAACCGGGCCAGAAATTCGATCGCGGGGCGTTCTGTGCTGTAATGCCCTGCCTGGATCAGGGCGATCTCCAGAGCCTGGGCTTCCAGGCAGCTGTGAAAACGAGTTTCACCGGTCAAGAAGAGATCGCATCCGCACCGGCGGGCCTGTTGCATCAGTTCGCCGCCGGAACCACAACAAAGCCCCACCGTAGAGACACTCTGGTTCAGGTCTCCAGTATAAAGCACAAACGAGGATGCAGCGTCATTTGTTTCCGGATTCCCGGCAATTCCCACACGCTGAACGCGATCCAGAAATTCCCGAAGCGAGCAGGGAGTCTCCAGTTTTCCCCAGCGGCCCGTTCCCAGACCGTTCAAATGGGGCAAGGGGCTGGGGCGCAAAGGATGAATCTCTCGCAGTTCCAGTTGTTCCGCCAATTGCTGATTGATTCCCTGCGCGGCATTATCGAACGCGGTATGCGGGCTGTAGACCGCAATCCCCTGTTGCAGCAGCGTCTGGATTGTACGGCCTTCCGAAGTGGCTGCCGTCAGCTTCTGGACCGGGCGAAACAACAGCGGATGATGCGAAACGATAAGTTGTGTCTGCAATCGGACCGCTTCCTCCGCCACATCGGGAGTGAGCGTCAGGCAGGTCAGAATTCCGCTGACCATTGCACTTTCATCCCCCAGCAGCAACCCGACGTTATCCCAGCTTTCAGCTAGCTCCAGCGGAGCAAAAGCAGCCAGTTTGCGGGTGATCTGATGTAACGGCACCATGGGCAAGTCACATTTTCAATGAGAAGCGAAAAAAAGAAATCAGAAGAGCATGACGGTGAAGTCTTTTTCTCTTCCCTCACGTTCAAATGTAATTTTCATCTTTGGAAAAACGGTCACATCGATCGGCCATGGCTGGATGTCATTCGAGGGCGGCGGAATGTCTTCCAGCGCGGATTCAGGGCTGGGGTTTGCTCACCGGCCAGCGGACAGTGCAATGCAAATCAGTCCATTTCAGTGGAGACGATTTTTCGTTGAGCTGAACAGCAACCTTGTTTTTACCGGGCGGGAGTTGCTCCGGTTTCAAGGCGTATTCCATCCAGTTCCCGGCCGCCTTGCCGTTGGAAAGACGTTCTCCATTGAATTCGACGTTGAGATGTTCCGGCGACGGTTTGTCAAACTGAAGACGCAAGGTGACTTGCGGTGTTGCATTTGTTCCCGTCCGGGTGAGATCAGCCCCGGTGTAAAATTCAGTCTCTGCCGGCTTGTCGAAAATGACCGGTAATGGAGCTCCCGGATTCAAAGTGGCAGCGTCCTGGTCGGGACGATGAGGCAAAGCTCCTCCAGCTGCGGCGCCAACTCCGCGGATGCTGGCAAAATAATCGTGCGGCAGCGTCACCAATTGATCCGGGTCACCCAGTTCCCTCCAGATGGAATGATGGGGATTAAACGCATTGAACAGATAAACACCCGGCAGACCGGAGTACCGCGCGGCAAGCGCCCGCCCGCGATAGGCGGCAACACTCATCCTCAACTTGCGGGCCGATTCGTCCCGTACCCGGGATTCATCCAGCGAAGGATAGACCGGAAGATGGTATTTCCGTCCCAGCTCTGCGGAATAGCTCCAGGGATTCAACTGAAAATAGCCGGTTGTCACCAGCAGATCGAGGAGGTCTTCCTGGAACCAGGTCTCGAGATCCAGGCCGATGTCATGGCAGTATTTCATGGAATCGGGAACACGGGCCGAGAGCAGAATCGGGGTGCCCCGTTTCCTTCCTTCAACTTCAGTGACCGCTCGCATGTCGCGGATCAACTGTGTCATCAGGGCGCGTTCTTCATCATTGCAGGAGGTGCCGGTCTGGGCGGCACGCTGAAAAAAGACGGGATGCCGGAAAAAGTCGAGTTCAATTCCATGGACCGGATAATTCCGGCAGACCTCTTCCACAAACTTCAGGGCCAGATCGCGGACCTCCGGGTGGGAAAAATTGACGGCACTCCAGCCGCCGAACTTGGGACGCTGATCGGGTTTGCCAATGAGCCAGTCCGGATGGGCCAGCTTCAACGGATTGGCCCGGAACATCACGGGGCCATATCCGGAAAGCCCAGCGTCATGAGTGTCATTCATGCGGAATGACCAGAAAATTTCGATGTTGTTTTTCTGTCCGAAATCAGTCATGACCCGCAACGGATCGGTTCCCGCGGCAAGCATGTCTTCGATGCGGTTCCTGGAGAACAAATCTTCCCTTGTCTTGAAAACGTGTCCCACCTTCGTATCGTGCGTGAACATCCCGAATCCGCTGCTCCAGGTGCAGTAGAAAATACTGTCCACCTGTGTGCCGGCCAGCGGTGATGTCCGGTGACGCAACAGTTCTTCAGGCGTATTGTCCCGGCAAAGATAGACCGGTTCGTTTCCGTCATTATTGAAAATGATCCGGCGGGGACGTTCCGCAGCCTGCTTTCGAGCGGTCCGCAACTGATCCAGGGAAATCTCGTCTGCGAACACCGTAGCGGCATGTCCCAGCAGGCTGGACAATGCAAACAAGGCAAGCAGGAGTCGCATGACAGACCTTTCAGGGAAGAGGGGGCCGGACCAGGGCTCGTTGAGTTCTTTGATTCCTTCCGACTGCTGCCACACTAACCGCCGTACCATCCCTCTGTCGAGTCCGCGACGGCAACTGGGCAGGGGAATAGGCGGAGCCTGTTCAGGAGACTCTCGAGTTTGAGAGTCTCCTCTCACAGCGTCTTGCAGGTGATGCGTCGCATGACGGCCAGCAAGATGGGTTTGTGCGTTTCTTTACTGCTTGTTTGCGGAGAGAGCCTGTACTTTTTCCACATAAGCCGTTGCGAGTGTTTCGATCCGTTTCAGATCGCGACGGGCCAGGGCCTCTTTTTCGACCAGTGACGACCCCAGGCCCACAGCACAGGCCCCTGCGTTCATGAAATCGCCGAGCGTTTCCAGGTTGACTCCGCCAGTGGGCATCATCCGGATATGCGGCAGCGGTCCCTTGAGGGCTTTCAAGTAAGGGGGGCCGCCGATGTCGCTGGGAAATATTTTGACGATTTCCGCTCCCGCTTCCCATGCGGTCAGCACTTCGGTGGGAGTGAACGCTCCCGCGAGGCACGGGACCGAATACCGGCGACACAATTCGATGACCTTCACATTGACCGTGGGAGTCACGAGGTATTGCGCCCCGGCAAGGATGGCTATGCGGGCGGTCTCCGGATCAAGAACGGTTCCCGCTCCCAGCAGGATCTGATCCCCCAGAGCCGATTTCATCTGTTCCAGCGTCTTGAGGACGTGCGGAATAGTGAAGGTCGCTTCAATCACATCAATGCCGCCGGCAATCAGGGCCCGGGCCACGTCGAGAAGCAGTTCCCCGTCGGGAGCACGGATAATGGCGACAAGTTTCCGGTCGAGAATTTTCCCTGTCACATCATTCTGGTTCATCGTTGCTCGATTTCGTTCCAATACGGAAATTTTCCACTGTGACGCGGTAAAACGGGGAAGCGGTAAAACGGGATTACTCGGCTGCAGCGTACAGCTCCGCAAATTCCAGCACACGCAAATCGACCATTTCCTTAAACGTATCGAGATCGAATTCGGAGAGTTGCTGGTACTGCTTCCGGTTCAGCACTTCCCGGTTACGAACCGTTCCCTTGACGGTCATTTCCAGAATGCCGATGGATCCCAGCGGGGAGATCAGCAATTCGAGTCGGCTGTACCGGGACTCGGCGGAACGGCCGGGATTCAAATGCAGATCATCGCGAGAGATCCGGCCTCCCCAGCCTTCCTCGCTCATGATGCTCTGATATTTGAAGCCCGGAATGTGATCGGCCAGCTTGGTCAGACATTCTTCAATATGATCCACAAGTTCCAGGCGATACCGGGAATGCATGGCCCGCAATTCTTCCTGCGAGAGTTCGCGCGCCAATGCCGCCCGCCCGCGGGCATCACGGGTCTTTTCTCCCCGTTCCAGGGCTTTCCGCAACCGGTCGTCAAAATTCATCTTGAGCGTCTTCATATCAGGGCCAGCGTGATTGCTGAAAATTATTGAAAGGGGTGGGAATGAGAAATTGTAGAGCAGAACCGGGGATGGGTGAAGTGGCGGATCTCGAAGGGGCTGCGAATCACGCTGGACTCAGCAAAAACGGCGGAATTCAATCACAAAAACAGCGATCTTGTCCAAGATCGACATTCTGGACGATCATCGGAAATCGCGTCAAAACAGTCTTCCCATTCCCACGAGCCTCCGCCATGTGGAGAGTTGGCCGAGATGGATACCAAAGTGACCGGTCAGCACGAACGAGACCAGATCCGAGACCGCAGGGAGCCGGTCCTGCATCTGCGGGCGGGGATTCGCTGCTTTCAAAAGGCTTTCCGGAACAGTGGAAAGCAATTGCTGCACTGCCCAATACCGAGATTTCAACAGGTCAAGCAGTTCCGCTTTGCCGGGATAGTCCTCCCGGTGGGACGTCGGTTCCGAGTCACGGCCAAACAGTTTCGGCCAGCTCTCCGGAAGTTCCTTCGATCCTCCGAGAATCACGGCCACGGCATCCGCGGTATTGGTGAGGTGACCGATGATCCAGGCTGGATGATTCACCCCCGGAAACGGCTGTTCCGCCATTCGTTCCTCGGGAATTTCTTTCAACAGTCCTTCCGCATAGTTCAGCAAAAACGAATTGACGTGAATTTCGGTGGCAAACATGATTTCAATCTCCCAGGAAGACGAAGCTGAAAAGAGGACGCTTCTCTTGGAAAGAATACTCTTTCCCGCCATCATCCGTTGTTGACGTCGACTTGTCCAATCCTCCTTTGCCGGTTAAAGATAAGTCGATGCCTTTGAAAACGGAAAATAGAAACCGACAAAAATCGGTTTCCCATTCCGCCTCTTCTTCCCCCCATCGGTCATCTGGTTCCCGATATCGAATCCGGACTGGAGGAGATCGACATTTTTTTTCGTGAAAAGACCGCGATGCCTGCACCTGGGACGCCTCCCGATCCTCAACGAATTTCCGAGACGTTTGTGGAACTCTGCAATGTGATCGCGAAATTACGTTCTCCCCAGGGATGCCCCTGGGACCGCGAACAGACGATGAAAACGATTAAACCGTATACATTGGAAGAAACCTACGAACTTCTGGAAGCCATTGATGCGGATGATACCCCCGGGATCCAGGAAGAATTGGGAGACGTCCTCCTGCAAGTGGTGCTGGACGCCCAGATTGCCGCGGATGAAGAACGGTTTACTCTCGTGGATGTGATCGCGGGAATCACCCGCAAGATGATTGCCCGGCATCCACATGTTTTTGGTGATGAAAAGGCAAACACAGCGGCCGAAGTGCGCGCCCATTGGGATCGAATCAAGTCCGCCGAAAAAAAACATCGGGAGTCCCTGCTGGAGGGAATTCCGCGCGACCTCCCCGCGCTGGCCCGGGCAGCCCGCATCACCAAAAAAGCTGCCGGTGTGGGTTATGATTTCCCGCACCGCGCCATGCTGTTCGATAAGTTGCGGGAAGAACTGGCGGAACTTCGTGCGGAACTCGATCCTGCCGGCGAACTGCCGGAATTACCTGCGGGAGTTCTGATGGAACCCGTTCCCGATGTGGCTGTGACCGATCCGGAACAACTGGACCGCATGGAAGGAGAACTGGGGGACGTGCTGTTTGTCATCGCCAACATCGCCCGCCGGTGGGGGATCAATCCGGAAGAAGCCCTCCGCCGTTCGAATGCGAAGTTCACCAGACGCTTTCAAGCCATCGAACAGGGGCTGGCTGCCCGAGGCAAACGCTTGCAGGAGGCGACGCTGGTCGAAATGGAAGAACTGTATCAGGCCCGAAAACGGGAAGAACTGCTCCAGAATTCCCGGGATACGGATCAGAGGGAATAGAACGCATCAACCCTGTTCTGTCATTCGGGAATGAATCGTTCATCAAGCCAATACGCGATTCCCACTCTGCGGCGAAGTCTGTTTTTTCAGGAATGAACAATCAACAGTATCCGTGCCCGGGCGGATTCCCGATGGCGGCGTCCGCTTTTTCTTCCGCAGCGCTGCGGCGCATATAAAACGGTTCAAGTGTCCAGGGATCCGCTTTCTCACCCTGTTGCCACATCACTTCTCCCCGCAGGGCGATTTCGCGGGCGCTGGGGAGCCAGTACCGGGAATCAACAAGCTGGAATCTGCCCAGTGCATCAGCAAACTGTCGCAGTCCGGGACCGGTGACAGCAGTTCCGGGAGCAATTTGTTGTTGCCATGCTTCCAGCGACAGGAGGCGGGGAGGACGCAATGTTGTCCACTGGCCCTCACGGCAGCAATACTCTCCCGCGCAGATGTCGCCGCGCAACGCATCTTCGATCACCCAGACGTGGTCCGCCTCCGGTTGTGCAGCCGCCAGTGCCAGAAACGTATCGACTCCCACCAGCGAACATCCGGTGGCATAGGCGAACGTCTTCGCGCAGACAATTCCGACTCGCAGACCGGTGAAACTTCCGGGACCAATACTGACCGCCAGCAGATCGATCTGCCGGGGAGAAAGTCCGTGCGTTTTCAACAGGGAGCCGATTTCCGGCACCAGTGTGCGGGCATGGCGGCGTCCGGTGGCGGCAAGCTCGATTTCCGTCCGGAGCTGGCCTGCTTCCAGCAGAGCAATGGAGCCCGCGTGCCCAGAGGTCTCAAGGGCAAGAGTCAGCATGAATGGACATCCGTTCTGAGAGCACTGCGTCTTATTGCACCGTGACGGAAATCCGGCGGGGCTCGGAGCGGGGAGTCCTCGGCAACAGGACTTCCAGGACTCCCTGGGTCAATTTGGCGGAGATCCGTTCATGGTCGACATCATCACTCAGGATGAAAGAACGCAGGAAGTCGCCCTCGTGATATTCCTGGTGGAGCAGTCGCGCGGCTTCCGAAGCGGGAGGCTCCACGCGCCCCAACAACGTCAACCGATTATCCTGGACCTGGAGTTCCAGCCCCTCGACCGTCACTCCGGGAAGGTCCGCGCGGAGCATCAGGCCTTCATCGACTTCGAAAATATCGATGGGCGGCGTTCTCACCCACCGGGAGGGGGGGATTGACTCCGGGCGGTTCGAAGCGTCATCTTCAGGAGAGGGGGGCATCACGGCAGACATGGATCACACGGGGTTGGAACCGGAAGGTTGATTCAGATCGGTAATTTTGATTTGACGCGGAGCAGTCGCCGGCAATTTCGGAACGTGCAGTTTCAGCAGTCCGTTCATGAATTCGGCCCGGATCCGTTGTTCATCCACCCGCTCGGGGAGGGAGACAATCCGTTCCCAGGGACCGCTGGGACGCTCGCTTCGCCGAAAGCGCTCTTCCGGAATCGAACCATGCAGTGAGCGTTCTCCCCGGAGAATGAGTTCCCCGTTCACCACATGAATATCGAGCCCGTCCGGATCGCATCCGGGAAGTTCCGCGGTGATCAAATATTCATCGTCGGTCACATACACATTCAGTGCGGGAAACGGACGTCCCAGGCGAAGCCCTTCGAACGCCAGATCCATGTTTTTCATCCACCGATCCATTTCCCGTTCCAGATCGGGAAAGGCATGGAGCGGGTTTCCCCAACGAAAAATAGGCATTGTGGACGTCTCGTGGCGGAAGGACAAATGGTCGGGTGAAGCGGTCGCTTCCTCCGGACAGATGCCCGGAATGATCTTCTCACAGACTCGCAGCCGGTTTTCGATCCGACAAACCTCTTTTTCTTCCGACCTCTTTCGGGCAGACTTTCGTCCCCCAGGAAATCGAAATAGAAAGGGCATTTTCGCGGTTACGTGCAAATCCGATACCAAATTTCATGGTTGCATGAAGGAGACAAACGTAACTCAATTTGAAATATTGCATTACAATCATCAAAAAACGGTCATTTCAGGATCTAAATGCCATCTCTTCCTGTCACATTGGCCGAAATCATCTCCCTGGAGGAACAGAGTCGTTTCTGAGTGTTTTCACGGCGGAAAGGGAAATCCATCAATCGCTGGTTGACTGTCTGGTTTTCTGACTTAGGTTTTGGTGTCTTTCAAAATTTTCAGGCGTTCCGTCCTTGAATGAGCAGCTGACATGTCTTCTTCTCCGCAAATTCTTCGCGAAGACTCCGGCGCGACCGCCGTTGAATACGCTGTCATGCTCGCCTTGATCCTGATGACCCTGATTGCCGCGGTGAAATCGGTTGGCAACAGCACGAGTGGAATCTGGGCTTCGAATGAAGCCCAGCTGGAAGCGGCAGGCTTCTGAATATTGACAGGATCTCCGAGGCTTGCCTTGGGCAAGCCCAGCTTTGCACAAAAAGTCGAAGTAGGTCCATTCAGTAGGGTGTGGTCGAGGCCCGGACGGAGAGCGCTGCTGCAAATCAGACGTTCTCCGGAATGCAGCTTCGCCTGGAAATTCACCAGGCCGCTGACCCACCTTCCAGGGGGGGATCAGGGCTGAATGATGACCTGCGAGCCGATGATCAAGAGATCATAAACCGCGTCCGCTTCGCGAATTCCCAGTTGCAATCCCCCCTTCCGTCCAGCCATCCGGCCGTCTTCCCGGGGAATATTTGCTCCATAGATCGTGCATCCGGAAAGCGTTTCCTGTTCGTTATTCAGTTCCAGAACACGAACTCCCATTGTTGAATTCGCTGGGGACGCCAGATTCCTGGCGATACCGGAATGTTTCCGGGTGACGTGCAGAACACCCTGCGGAAGCGGCGAAGCGGGATCAAACTGCACCGGAAAACTCGCTACAAAATATCCCTGCGCATGGACCGTCATTTGCTGGTTGCCGATATTGACAATCGCGCCGAAAGGGCCTTGAATGACTTTCAGATTCTGTGCGGTGGTCAGCGCCTCGGACGAGAGTCTGTTCAGCCGCATCAGATATTCCGGTGTCACTTGATATTGTGATGCAATTTTTCCAAGTGTATCTCCAAACCGGACCACATAAGGGTCTGTATAATGGATTTCCGGCCGGAAATAGATTCGCCGCGCCAGAACATTCAGCCGGTCCATGAGTTGAGGGCGGGTTTCCGGTCGTCTCCAGTACCACTCGGACATCATTCGCTGAGCAGCGACTTCCTCGCCGCGACGGACCAGCCGGTCCACTTCTTCCAGATGAATTTCTTCGTTTGCCGAAGCAACTTTTCCGGCTTGATTTTCCGCTGGCTTTTTTTCCTGCCGGGGAGCCGCTGCCGGAACGCTCTCCAAATGGGGCTTTTCAGGAACAATCATTTGGGCTGAAGCGGTGGCGATGGGATTTTCAGACTCAACGGGAACTGGAGAATGCCTGAGAACTGAAGGAGGCCCGGAGCCGACCACAGCAGGGTTGTCGAGGGCAGCGGCAACCTGAATGGGATCCGCCAGTTGACGGGCAATCGGAGACATGATTGGACCGACGTCAGCTTCCATTTCCACAGACTGATGCGGAGCGGCTTCGTCTGTTGCCAGAAGAGCCGCATTGCCTCCGCCAGGAGGAGGGGGCATCGGCTCCTCATCAAGTTGCAGGACTGGAACGGGCTGGGCAAACGAAAACAGGTCGAGTTTCCAGACCGTCACCACGACGAAAGACGTCAGGACCACGAACCAGAATTCGAATGTCTGGACGGGATGGCGACGAACGCGAGTGTCGAACATGGGATCAACTTTTGCGCCAGGCGACGCAGAAAATCAAATTCGAATCGAGAGACGGATCAACTGAGGACTCCCCTTAACGAACCTGCTCCGGCTCTCCGGACGAGGGGAAATCCCCTGCGGGAATGCTGAAATAGCCATCTTCCCCTCCCATGGCAGGCTGACGGTTCAGCTTCCAGAGTTGGTGGGGGGCCAGCCACTCCAGCATCGTGCAGCCGCTGAGAGGGGCGCAAACGAGAATCAGACAAAAGATTTTGGAACGCATCGGAGTCCTTCCGGACGGGGGGCATCGGGGGGAGGATGCGGGATGGGATCCGGAAACTATCGCAATCCGGATTTTCCAGCAACGTCATTCCCGCTCCGCGACGCCATTGAGGAAGAATCGGCTGGAATCGCCGGTAGAAGGCGGGAAAAGGACTTTTGCACACTGCAATCGGAATAACAGCCTGATAACAGCCCGTTATTTCGAGTTTGATCTGGCCATGGGTTGACTTTTGTAAAAATGGAGACAGATAATTTCCAAAGATTTGTTCCGCGAGTCCATCAAGGGAATTTTGTGTCGTCCGCATTTTTCATCAGCGAAGCCGTTCGTCCCGTTCGCGGGTCGTTTCGGACGAATGCGCTGCTGATGCTGCTGTGCCTGGCCTGCTGGCGGGGACCCATTCCGTTGATTCACGCCCATGGCTCCGAGCGGGGAGCGGATGCCCGGCTGGAGCAGCATCTGCTTTCGTTTCATCGTGGGCATTTGCAACAACGTTATTTCACCTGGCACCTGCACTGGCTGCTTCCCTGGGAACGTTTCGAGATTTGCGATCCAGTGCAGACCGACTCACCTGTGCATGATCCGTTGACGCATGACGGGGCGATGGTCTCCTCGCTGGAATCTGTTCAAATCCTTTCCCATCTGGCCCACTGCGGCTTCTGCGCCACGTGGCTCGATCATCGGGCAATCCCGGACCAGTCTGTGGCCGGTCTGTCACTGCACCGGGTGAAAGTGCCGATGTTTCGGTCCTTCCTGGAATCGCTTCTGTTGCAGGCGCCGCTGTGCGCCGTGACCGGCACTGCTTTGTGCTGAGTCTGTTTCTTCAAGGTGAGTTGAATCAACTCGCGCTGTGGATCTGTCTTCTCAATGGAGAAGCGACCTGCTGCGCCATGAATCTCTTGAAGGAATTTTGACATGTCTTTTCGACGCGGATTTCAGGGCTGGCGTTGTTCCCCCATCATTTATGGGCTGTTTTTTCTGGGCGCAGGAGCCGGTTGCACTCCTTCCCCCTCCGCCCATTCCGAACCGGCAAACGCTCAGGCCAAAAACGAGAACTCCAGCGCAGCGGGAACGTTCTTCCTTTCTCCCGACAAACAGGAGGCAGCGGGAATTCAACTGGGAACAGTTACGGAAATGGTCTTGCAGGCCCGGGCCACGGTTCCGGGGCGGGTGCAGTACGACGATTATCGGCATCTGGAAATTAAAACGCCTGCGTCCGGGATCCTGCTGGAGCCGCGAGTCAAGCCGGGCGATGTTGTTCAGGAAGGAGATGTGCTCGCACTGCTCAGCCTGCCGGAAGTGGGAACCGCCCGCGCGGACGTCTTAAGACGAAAGGTGGAGTTTGATCTCGCATTGCAGAAGTTCGAATGGAAGGACGCTGCATGCATTGGACTGAAACAACTGGTGGAAGCGGTCAATGCCGGTCGCGACCCTCAATCGCTCTCCACCGATCTGGGGGATCTGAAACTGGGGAACTACCGGGCAGCGGTCGTGTCCGCGTATTCGAGATTCCGCCTGGCCCAGTCGCTGGCGGCTGCCGTTGATCCCGCGAACAACTCCGGCGCGCTCCCCGGCCGGACGATTCAGGAACGGCTCAGTGAACGGGATACCGCCCGGGCATCGCTGGCGGCGATCATCGAACAGTCTCTGTTTCAGGCCACGCAGGATCGGGACATGTCGAAACTGGAACTTTCCGATGCTGACCGCCGCCTGAAAATCAGCGAGCAGGTGGTGAAGACACTGCTGGGTGACAGCCGGTCCGAGCCAGCGGAGATCAATGAAGACCAATTGTCGCTTGTCGAAATTCGCGCTCCCATCGCCGGAACGATCGAGTCCCGGACGTTTTCCCGGCGGGAACGAATCAATCAGGGAGATCCTCTGTTTGTCCTGGCGAATACCTCTCAGCTCTGGGTGGCTGCTGATATTCGGGAGATGGAATGGCGGGCTCTGAGCTTGAAACCGGGCGAAAATCTGCAATTGACTTCTCCCGCGTTCCCCGGCAAGGAACTGACTTCGAAAGTGGAATATGTGGGCCGGGTTGTCGATCCGCTGAGTAATGCCGTCCCGCTGGTGGCAGCCGTCCCCAATCCCGACGGCCTCCTGCGTCCGGGACAGTTCGTCTGGGTCCAGTTGCCACTGGGAAAGGCCCATTCCGGACTGGCCATTCCGGAGTCAGCGATTGTCGAGCATGAAGGTCAGCCCTTTGTCTTCATTGCCCTGCCGGACAACCAGTTCCAGCGGGTCGACATTCAGCCCGGAATTCATCAGAGTGAATTTGTGGAAGTCCTCTCGGGACTGGACTCCGGAATGGAAGTTGTGGTTTCCGGAGCGTTCGCGTTGAAGTCCGAACTGTTGCTGGAACGCGAGGAATAGAGCCATTGGCTCTTTCAGGCGGCTCTTTTGTCCCGTGTTCCTGTGGGCGCTGCGTTTCCATCGAGAGCGGAAGCGTCCCCGCTGAGCCAAACGCGATTGCCTGACGGGTGGCCCCCATCACATCACGTGTTTTCGAATGGGCCGGCAATGGAAGCTGGTCCGGGCTCCCCGGAAAAATCATCTTCAAAGTCTCGAACAACGAAGCCCTTCCCCATGCTTGCCCGGCTGATTGATTTCTCTTTGAACTATCGTTTTCTGGTGATCACCGCCACATTGCTGATGGCGGCCGCTGGATTGAATTCGGCATTGCATCTGCCCATTGATGCTGTACCGGACATGACCAACGTGCAGGTCACGGTCATTACGGAAGCCGGATCGTTATCTCCGGTGGAGGTGGAACGCTACGTCACGTATCCCGTGGAGTGGACCATGGGAGGGCTTCCCGCCGTGGAAGAACTCCGGAGCGTTTCCAAATTCGGAATTTCGGTTGTCACCATTGTTTTCGAAGAAGGGACCGACATTTACTGGGCCCGGCAACTCGTTTCCGAACGACTGGGCGCAGCGGCGGAACAGATCCCCCCGGGATATGGAGAACCGCGACTCGGACCACTCACCACTGCCCTGGGAGAAATTTTACAGTTCGAAGTCCGGGGGGCCGGATACGATTCCATGCAGTTGCGAACATTGCTGGAATGGGAAATCGCTCCCCAGCTTCGCGCGGTACGGGGTGTGACGGAAATCAATGTTCATGGCGGATATTACCGGAGCTTTGAAGTCCGTCCCGATCCCAGCCGACTCGCCAGCCATGGCCTGACACTGGAAGATCTGTTTCTTTCCTTGCGGGAGAATAATGCGACCGCGGGCGGGGGCTATGTGGTTCATCAAGACGAACAACGGTTCATTCGTGGCCAGGCCCTGCTGAGTGGCATCGAGGATTTGAAGAAGACCGTCCTCAAACGCTCTTCAGGTGGAATTCCCATCCTGGTGCGGGACGTGGCGGATGTCGTGATCGCCCCGCTGGTTCGACAGGGAGCCGTCACCCGGGATGGCCGCGGGGAAGCAGTCGTCGGACTGGTGATGATGCTCGTGGGAGAAAATTCGCGAGAAGTTGTCCAGCGGGTCAAATCACGGCTGGCGGAAATTGCCCCCACGTTACCGGTCGGCGTTGAGCTGGATGTCATCTATGACCGTTCCGCCCTGATTGGCCGGACGCTGCATACGGTCGTCAAGAACCTGGTGGAAGGAGGATCGCTGGTCATTCTGGTGCTGCTGACAATGCTTGGCAGCCTGCGGGCCGGCATTATCGTGGCCCTGGCGATTCCGCTGTCGATGATGTTCGCGACGAACATGATGCACCTGTTCGGAGTGACCGCGAGCCTGATGAGCCTGGGGGCCATCGATTTTGGCCTGATCGTCGATTCCTCGGTGATCATGGTCGAGAACTGCATTCATCGGCTGGCACAGAATCCGGAGAACAGGCCCCGCCGGGACGTGATCCGGGATGCCGCGATTGAAGTCCGCAAGCCAACCATGTTTGGCGAACTGATTATTGCCATTGTGTACGTTCCCATCCTGATGCTTCAGGGGACGGAAGGAAAGTTGTTCCGCCCCATGGCCCTGACCATCCTCTTCGCGCTGGCAGGTTCGCTGGTGTTGTCCATGACATTCATGCCGGCCATGGCCTCCCTGGCATTGCCGCGCCATGTGAAGGACCGGGATGTCTGGCTCGTGCGAGTTTTCAAATGGATCTATCGTCCGCTCGTCACCCGGGCCATCAAGGCCCCCCTGCTGACAGCCTGCCTGGCACTGATTGTCTTCGGCCTGAGCCTTCCCGTGGCCGCGCATCTGGGGGCGGAATTCATGCCCAAACTCGAAGAAGGGGATTTGCTGATCGAAGTGAATCGGCTTCCCAGCGCCGCGCTGGAAGGATCGATTGATCTTTCCACACGGATTGAAAAAATCCTGCTCCAGTTTCCGGAAGTGAAAACCGTGTTCTGCAAAACCGGCCGCCCGGAAATCGCCAATGACGTTATGGGGGTCCAGCAGACCGATGTCTGGGTGATCCTGCATCCCATTCACGACTGGCCGCGCCATCAATCCCGGAACGAACTCGTGGAAGAAATCTCCAACGTCTTAAATGCATCCGTTCCCGCCTGCACGTTCGGGTTCACCCAGCCCATCGAAATGCGCGTGGATGAGCTCGTCGCGGGGGTCAAGGCCGATGTCGCCATTCTGCTCTATGGAGATGATCTCTCCATCCTGGGCCGGAAAGCCAAGGAAATTGAGCGTGTCATTAAAGAGATTCCCGGGGCCGCGGATGTGAAAGCCGACTACCAGGCGAACCTGACCACGTTGACAGTGTTTCCCCGCCAGGAGGCCCTGTCCCGGTACGGCGTCAATGCCCAGAAAGTGCTTGATGTGGTGGCCGCCATTGGCGGGAAGCAGGTCGGACAGATCTTTGAAGGCAAAGCCCGGTTTCCCATTCTGGTCCGCATCCCGGAAGTGTGGCGGGGAGACGTGGAACGCATTGCCCAGTTGCCGGTTGTCCAGATTCAGGGCAAGCCCATCCCCCTGGGGGAACTCGCGGAAATTCGCCTGGAGGAAACGCCCCCCAGCGTGGAACATGAAGCCAATCGCCGCCGGACTTATGTGGCTGCGAACGTTCGGGGACGCGATGTGGCGAGCTTTGTTGCGGAGGCCCGGCAGAAAGTTCATGAGCAGATCCAGTTTCCCCGAGGATATGAAGTCCGCTGGGGAGGCGACTTTGAAAATCTGCAATCAGCCGGGATGCGGCTCATGCTGATCACCCCCGTTGTGATGTTGTTGATCTTCATTCTGCTGCATACGACATTTGGATCAGCACGACTGGCGCTGCTGATTTTTCTCGCGGTCCCCATGGCCGCTTCGGGGGGAATTTTTGCACTCGCCCTGCGGGGGATGACATTCAGTATTTCGGCAGGAGTCGGATTTATTGCCCTGTTCGGTGTTGCGGTACTGAATGGGCTGGTCTGGGTCAGCGCGGCGGAACATCTGCGGGCCGACGGAATGCCCGTCCGGGAAGCCACCCTGGAAACGGCCCTGTCCCGTCTCCGTCCGGTGCTGATGACGGCCCTGGTTGCCAGCCTCGGATTTCTTCCCATGGCTCTCTCGCACAGCGACGGCGCGGAAATGCAGCGGCCGCTCGCCACGGTGGTGATTGGCGGACTCGTGACAGCCACCATGCTGACCACGCTGGTCGTCCCCGCCATTTATCCCGCTTTTGTAGGAACGGGAAACAAGCAGCCCATGAACTGAATCTCATACTTTCCCCAGGAAATCAGGAACCTGGCAACACAGGCATGTCTGTCTGTGCATTTTCCGCAGGTCGCGAGCCGCGGATACCGATTCCTTATTTCTGATAGCTTGCCCGGAGAATGCGGGCTTGCGAATCGACATAATGGGCGAACTTCTCCCGCAATGTCGTTTCCGGCAATATCTGTCGTAACTCGGACTCAGCACTGGCCACCACTCTCAAACTGGCAGGAGGCACCTGTTCCAGAAGCCGCACGAACTCCGACAACGTGACGAGTTCTTCCAGCAATTCCAGCAACTGCTTTCGATCCTGAAGGTGCTCTTGTCCGTCGTGTAGACGGAATTCCTGCATGAGTTGGGTAATGCGATTGTCCACCATCTCGCGGGCTTCGGGCAGCGACCGCTCCTGGCTGACCTGCCAGGCACTCCAGGCACAACTGATCCGGAGCATCAGATTCGCGAATTCCAGCGGGTCCACCGAAAGGCCCTGAAAGGCCTGTTTCAATTCCAGTTGATGGTTCCAGGCGGCGACTTGCCGCTGGGCCGTAATGGCCCGGCGGATCGATTCCCGCATCTGCATGACTGCCAGGCCAAGTTGTTGTTCGAATTGGAGCGGAACCATTTCCGACTCGACAAATTCCGGGGGACGCTGTCCCGGAAGTTGTCGAACCACGGAAAGAAACAACGAAATCTCATTGACACTTAAGGGATCAGCCGAAAGGGGCTCCGTCATGGCGGGAACCGTTTCCGGCACCGTTTCGGAAATGTGTCCTGAATCTGAACGGCTGCATCCTGCTCCACAAAGGAGCAGCCCCGGGACCAGTATCAGAAGTGACGCGATCCGCATTCGCAGAGATTCCATTCCATTCACTCGTCATCCATCGCAGCTCAATGTTCGGTTAGAAAAAATGAAGCGAGCGACAACGGAGCCGGATTTTTGAGAAACCGACCCGAATACCAAGCTGCGGAGCAGTATTCAGGCGGGGGCTCATTCTTCTTTTTAAAGTCCGGTTTCTTAGAGCGGAGTTACAAGTGGCGTATCACGGAGAGCCTGACGAAATACAGGGAATTCCAGGCCGAGCGTGATAGAACAATGACCAAACTGGTCTAGAAATTGAAATTGAGTGAGGCAGTGACCTGCTGTGCCCACCAACTGTTGTAGTTTCTCTGGATTTGGGGATACAGGGGATACCCCTGCCACTTGATCGTGTCCGCTGGCCGGGACAGGGCTCCCACCCACAGGACGGTATAGCCGATCCGGAAAGACGAGTTGTCGAGAATGGACATTTCTCTCAGTACGGGGATGACGTCGATGAAGTCAAAGTCCGCGTAAATGGATTGTTGAAATGTGGGAGAAAGGTGCGTTGAGCTTCGTGAATTGGAGAAGCTGGAGTCATTGTCCAGAATTCGCGGAGTGGTATATCCGCGAATTCGCACATCCCCCAAGGCATCGCCGATCTGGTTGCCGGACATCTGAATGTTCTCGTAGTTCACCATCAGGCCCAGGATGGATTCGCCCGAGATGTTGAACCCTTTGCGGGGAGAGCCCAGATCGAACCGCAATCCAATTTCCGGACCAGCCAGATTCGATTCCACTTTGTTATTCAATGTGGCGGTGTACATATTGTACAACCGGCTCAATGAGGTGGTTGTGGCATAGACTCCGACTCCGGAATTGCTTCCGGAAGAAGAACTGGACCCGGATCCGGTTCCCGTCCCGGTTCCCGACCCACTCGTGGTTCCGGCGCTGGTCAGCGTGTATGTATATCCACTGTCGATGCCGGTGAACCCGAAATTTTCATTGATGTACAGGTAGCGAGCCCCCCACATCGGACGCAGCATAATCCCTTTATCTTTGTAAATCGGTTGTTGATACAAGCTCATGTTCGTGCCATAGGCAGCGGTGGACATCTTCAACCGGTACAGGATGTCATACTTGGCGGTACTGCCATCTCCAAAATTGGGCTGCCCCGGAACAGGTTCCCCGTTGTAGAGCGGAATATTTCCGTTCAGGGGAGTAATGAACCCTCCTCCGATGACATCGATGATGCTTTGGTTGATCGGGACGCCATTGTACGTGGACTGCCCTCTCTGGAACTCCGAGTTGCCGGTTAATGCTCCCCATCCGGACAATTTGATTCCGGTCTCATCTTCATTGAAGTACCCGACTTCTCCCTGAAGTCCCGCCACCGTCGATGGATGTCCCAGCGCGCTGGCCGACCAGATGGGATAAAGATTCGAATCCGTATTCGCAACATACTGCCCCGCGGTTGTCGCAATGGCTGGATAGGGTTGAATGAGCGAACTCATGAAGAAGTTGCCGCGTGTTCCGGTTGTTGATGTTCCAGAAGAACTTCCGGAAGAGGAACTTCCGGAAGAGGAACTTCCCGTTGTTGTCGGTGGAGTTCCGTTGGGGACCCCGGCGTAATACAGCGGCACCCCGGGGCCGGTCACAACGCCCATGTTGTTTGCATGGGCATAGGGGGAGCCAATCGTGGCATTCCCCGCATTACGAAACTGGACGGCGGAAATGCCGATGCTGGCAAAATAATCCCGCCGGCGATACAGCAACTGCTTAAACCACAGGCCATCCTGATTGTAAGTCTGCGTCTGGGCAACATTCGCGGGATTGAACGGGCTGATTTCCGGCCAGGGTTGAAAGTTGTCCGGCGTGCCCGCCGGAAAAATGAGATTCGGATCCGCCGACCCGCCCGCGGCATACGGAGGCGGATAGTAGCTGGCCGGTGCCGGGCTGCTCGTCCCGAGATATCCCTGAAAGTCGGGCTCCGCGGATCCATAAACAGATGATCCGTCAGAAAATGGAGTCTGTCCCCGACAGGGAGTCTGAGTTGCCAGCAGCATTGCTGCACAGGCAACCGCTTTCATCCAGGGCTGAATCCGCATCAGTACGTCCTTGACTGGTTGGCCAAACCGCCACTCACGGCTGGCCCGGCGACAAGACAGGAATCCAAAATTCCTACCGGTCCTCACGGCGGTTCACGAAGGGGACTGTGGACACGCAGGTACGGACCTGAATCTTGTTATCGGTCTGCGGATTGGGAAAACTGTACCGTTTGTGACGCTTATGTCGTTTTTTCCTTGTGTGACTTTTGTAACGATCGTAACGCCTCTCTCCGGCGGAATTCCCAGACACTGAAAACCATTCGCTGCGCCCGGGGTGTTTTCATAAGTGATTCAACACAAATCAGTAGCGTTGCCCGAATTGGACGTTGTTCAGCCGCAGAAATCGGGCAGTAGCACATCATTTCCCCCCTTACCACCCGTGGAGGGCAATTAGGATGATCATTCCCAGGCAGCCGATTCTGCCGGAACAATTCCCCTGGCAACCGGGATGTTCTTTCAGATCCCTGGACAGCCGCCCTTTTCTTCTCCGCGATCAAGAACTGGAGACAGCCCTTTTGAACAAGCTGAAACTGGTGGAAACAGGCTGGAACAAGTTTGCTCCGGCACTCGAATTCGCATCGCTGCACCAAGATCGCTAGGATTTCCGGAGACGGGCGGCCCTTGTCGCCGCAAAATCACAAAGACTTCGTTTCACGGTTCGGAGAAGGGCGAGACTGCTGAAAGCGACCACAGAGCCCGTCTTGCCTCCTTGACTGGATCCTCCCCTCACAAACAACTGAGAGTTCCCTTGGCTGCCGAAAAACGAGATTTCGACGATTTCCTGGAAAAGTTTAAACGTCATCGCGAGTTGATGGCGGACGAACTCCATAAAGTGGTGGTGGGGCAGGATGCGGTGATTGAACAGATTCTGGCCGCCATTTTTACGGGAGGGCACTGCCTTCTGGTCGGGGTGCCGGGACTGGCGAAAACGCTGCTCGTCGGCACGATTGCCCGGATTCTGGATGTCGATTTCAAACGGATTCAATTTACTCCCGACCTGATGCCCTCGGATATTACCGGCACGCACGTGCTGGAAGAACAGGAATCGGGGCGGCGGGAATTTCGATTTGTCCGGGGACCGGTGTTCACCAATATTCTCCTGGCGGATGAAATTAACCGGACTCCCCCAAAGACACAGGCCGCCTTATTGCAGGCGATGCAGGAACGGGAAGTGACAGCGGGCCAGGAAACGTTTTCACTTCCGGATCCATTTTTTGTCATCGCCACCCAGAATCCCATTGAACAGGAAGGGACGTACCCGCTACCGGAAGCCCAACTGGACCGGTTCATGTTCAATGTGAAAGTCGATTACCCCAATCTGGAGGAGGAAGAACAGATCCTGTCTTCCACCACTCGCAGCGAACGTCCGGAAGTCCGCAAGGTGTTGAGTGCCAAGTCGATTCAGTTTCTGCAAAAGCAGATCAGTCAAATCGAAATTGCCCCCATGATTATTACATATGTGGCCCGTCTGGTCCGGGCGACGCGACCGCACGATTCCGGAACGCCAAAGTTCGTACGCGAATTGATTGATTGGGGAGCTGGTCCCCGCGCCGGTCAGTATCTGATTCATGGAGCCCGCGCCATGGCCGCCATGGATGGCCGTCCCACAATCTCCTTTGATGATGTTCGACGAGTCGCTGTTCCCGTCTTGCGGCACCGGATTTCGCCCAATTTTCAGGCCCAGGCAGAAGGGTTCGATACGGATGCCATTGTGAAACGGCTTCTGGAAGAGGTTCCGGAACCGACCATTCCCAAGTACCAGGCAACTCCTCCGGACAAACGGTGATTTTTCGTCCGTTCGTTGAAGAGATCTGGCCGTCCCCTGTTTCCTCCCCTTTGAGTTCTGTCTTCTTTCCCTATCTTTCGCTGTCTGTTTTCTATCCCCGGCTAACCCGTATTGACCGGATTTCAAGGTTGGCTACAATCAGCCTGTGTGGGAGTGTCGGTAAAATCCGTATCTCCGGAAGGATCGATAGTCTTGGCGAACTCTTCAGGGATGAAGTCGGCCTGATGGCTTTCGTTTTCATGCAGGGACGCCATATGTGCTCGGCCCGATCAGTGGCTGAAGGGAGAATTGGAGCACGATGAAAACAGTGTTTACGACGGGTGAAGCCGCCAAAATCTGTAAAGTCAGTCAACAGACGATTATTCGATGTTTTGACTCAGGACAGCTGAAAGGCTTCCGTGTCCCGGGGTCCCGGTTTCGTCGGATCCCCCGTGACGTTCTGTATAAATTCATGAAAGACAACGGCATTCCGACCGATGCGCTGGAAAGCGGCAAGCGGAAAATGCTGATTGTCGATGATGATCGTGACCTGGTGGAATTGTTGCGTGACGCATTCGAAGCGGATGGGCGTTTCGACGTGCGAACCGTCAATAATGGATTCGATGCCGGCATGATGGTCAAGGAATATCATCCGGACGTCATCATTCTTGACGTGATGTTGCCCGACATTAATGGCAAGGAAGTCTGCCAGCGCGTACGAAGCGATTCCACGCTCGACGATGTCAAAATCATCTGTATTTCCGGCATGGTGGAAGCGGAAAAAGTTCAGGAACTCCGCGATTCTGGAGCGAATGACTTCGTTCAGAAGCCGTTTGAAGTGGAATCTCTCATTCAGCGGGTCTGTCGTCAGCTCGACATGGAAATAACCGCCTGATTCGAGAGCAACAGACTCCTCCTCGGCAGACCTCGGACTTGCTTGTAGACGTTCAAAATTCTCCGCGGGCGAGAATTTTGTGCCGCATGAACAGCATTGATGGCAACCGGAACAAACCGGCAGCGTCAAGTGTTTCTGATTCTGCGAAAGACAGGAAAGCGCGCAGGAGGCACAAACCCCGTTATTTGCCAGAGAATTGATCCCCCGTTGCAGTGCAGGTCCACATGGATGCTGGAGTTGACCCCTTCTTCACCCGTCCGCTGGTGTTTTTGCCTCCCTCTGTTGCTGCAACGGAAATTCTCACCTGCATCGGCGGCCGGCTGAATGTGGACCAGGCTGCTCTGGCCTGGCACAGGAAGCCTGATTTTGTCTTGCAGGTGGTAAACTGGATGCGACCGGATGTTGTCGACGAATTTGAAATTCCGGTTTCGGCCCCAACTCTCTCGTCCGATCAATTTTGTCAGTTATTCCCTTTGTCGGTGCCCCGGCTGCACTGGATGGAATGCTCCTCAACGGCAACAGGCAGCCGTTCCGATTTCTCTTTGCAACTCGGACTGCCTGATGCGGAAAGCCTCAAACGATTGCCGGAAAACTGGCGGAAACTCATTTCCGGTATTTTCTCCTGGACATTGCTCTTCGAAGACACTCTGCGTGATCGAAAACTTTCCGCGCTGGCGGAATTTGCAGCGGGAGCCGGTCATGAAATCAACAATCCGCTGGGAAGCATTGTCGGGCGGACAGCGCAGTTGCTGAAAGCCGAGACGGATCCCGAAAAACGGCGGCAACTGGAGACCATCGGTGCACAGGCTTATCGAATTGGCGATATGATCGGCGATACGATGCTGTTCGCCAATCCGCCAGCCGGTTGTCCGATCCAACTCTCTCTCTCGGAAGAAATCCCGCTGGTCCTGGCAAAATTTTCATTGGAGATTGAGCAATCCGGCATTGTTCTGGATTGCTCTGATTGCGAACCGGGGTCGGTCTTCATCGATCCGGATCAGTTTCGGATTGTGATTGCGGAACTATTGAAAAATGCGATTTGGACAATGCAATCCGTACCGCTGGAGAAGGCCCCGCGGCAACTGACGGTCCGCTGGGGACCAGTGGAATCTCACGGGCAGCCTGGTGGAATGCTGGAAGTAACGGACACCGGACCGGGCCTCACTCCCGATCAGCAGGAACACTGTTTCGATCCTTTTTATTCCGGCCGGCCGGCGGGCCGGGGGCTTGGGTTTGGACTGAGCAAATGCTGGCGGATCATACAGCAGCACCAGGGAACAATCTCACTCAATCGCGGGCAGGAACGAACCCGTGTGACCGTCTGGCTCCCTGGCAAGTAGGAACAACCAGGAATCAGAGGGCCCGATCTCTTCTTTCCGAATCAACAATTTTCGACGCAATGAAACTCTCCCAGCTTGACGGGAGAAATGTACGCAAGTACAAATGGCATAGAATGTTGAGTGTTCCTTGCTGAGGCGGAACAATCGAAGGCATCTTTGGGAAAGGTCAGCAAGCTCATGCCCAATTCCGCTGGAATCTGGATCGTCGCGATGATGGTCGGCGTCATCGCGATGCTGATTCTCTTTGCAATATTCGCCCGTTTTTTTGGGCTCTGGGTGCAATGCAAGATGACGCGGACCGGAATTGGCCTGTTCGACCTGTTCTGGATGACCGTGAAAAAAGTGAATCCCGCCATCATCGTGCGCAGCAAGATCATGGCGGTGCAGTCGGGACTGACAGATCATTATAACGTCACCAACCAGGCCCTTCAGGCGCATTACATGGCGGGGGGAAATGTTCCCAACGTGATTCGGGCGCTGATTGCGGCGCATCGCGCGGGAATCGATCTGGACTGGCAAGTGGCTCAGGCAATTGATCTGGCGGGGCGCGACGTGCTGGATGCGGTCCGGACAAGTGTCTATCCCAAGGTGATTGATTGTCCCGATCCGAAAAAGACAGCTGGCACACTCGATGCTGTGGCGGGAGATGGGATTCAATTGAAAGCCCGCGCCCGAGTCACGGTCCGGACGAATCTGAAACAACTCATTGGAGGAGCCACGGAAGAAACCGTCATCGCCCGCGTCGGCCAGGGGATTGTCCAGGCGATCGGCTCGACTCCTTCTTATAAAATCGTCCTCGAAAACCCGGACCGGATTTCGCAGACCGTGCTGAACCAGGGGCTGGAAGCGGAAACAGCCTTCGAGATTGTCTCCATTGATATTGCCGATATTGATGTGGGAGACAATATCGGAGCCCGGTTGCAGGCCGACCAGGCCGAAGCGGATGTCCGCGTGGCCCAGGCCCGGGCAGAACAACGACGGGCCGCCGCCGCGGCCCGCGAACAGGAAATGGTCGCCCGGACCACGGAGAACCGGGCCAAGGTGGTTCTCTCCGAAGCCGAAGTTCCGCTGGCGATTGCCTCTTCGTTCCGTGATCGTAAAATTGGCCTGCTGGATTATTATGAATTGAAGAACGTGCAGGCCGATACCAGTATGCGGGCAGCGATTGCGGGCGTCGGCGATGAAGTTTCACCGAATTCCCAAAAGTAACTCCCGCGAATTTCCCCATGCAATCGAGAGGGTTTTCACAAAAGACTGTCACAAATTTCGATTGGTTGTGAATGGCCCGCACATGGCCCCTGGCTTCTGGATCATGATTTTTGCTTTGTGTCAACAAGCCCCAATGAGATGAGTTGCCATGCCCCTTGTTCATTTCCCCTGGATTCTGGCCGACGTCGAATCCTTTATGGGCACGATCATCATGATGGTGGCGATTGCCGGCTGGGTGATCAACATCGTCAACCAGGCAAAACCAGGGGCTCCGCCACGAAAACCTGCTCCCCCCCGTCCGCAGCAGTCTCCCAGCACCATTCAAGGGGAAATTGAAAAATTCCTGGCCCAGACCCGGCAGAACACTCCCGACAGCGCGAAACCCGCTGAGACGATACGCCCCCTCCCGCCTGATCGGCCCGGAAATCCTCCGGCACGGCGCGCCCCTGTTTCCGAAGAGGGACGGCGGAAACCGCGTGCTCCCTCCTCCTGGGAAGAGCGATCAGGTCAGCGGGCATCACGGACTCGTTCCCTGACGACTCAGCAAGCACCGACTTCCGCTAAACAGACTTCCTCTCCGGTTTCGCTGCCAAAATCGCCGCGAACAGGGCATTCCGCCGCGAAGAGTCCTTTGTCCAAGGGAGAAGAGTCTCCCTTTTCGCAACGGAAACCTGGAGTGAACGATCGGATCACGACGAGTGTCGCTCAGGATCTCACTCCCCATCTAATCCGGGACGCCAGAGCCCATCTGGGAAGTTTTACCGGCGAATCAGCCACGTCGCTGGGCGAAATCGGAATTGTCGGCACCACGCGTGCCACACAGACACCCGCCACAAATCTCGCGAGAATGTTGCGGTCAAAACGATCCGTTCGGGAAGCCATTCTTCTCAGCGAGATCATGGCCAAACCCCGCGTGCTTCGGCAATAATGCACTTTGAGCCATCGGAACGTCTGGATATTCTTCTGTTGCTGGGCTCGGTTCAGCTGCGGGGCAGTTCGAATCGTGCCGTTTCGCTGGCGGATCGGTTGATCAGCCAGAAGATCGGCTTGAGACTCGTGGCGACGGAGCCGTTTCGAATTCTTCCCAAAAGCTGGGAGAAGACCGAAATTCGGATCTCGCGTTATCTGAATGCCGCCCCATTTCACCGGCTGGCCCGGGCCTGTCTGGCGGCCGATCTCGAAGACGTTCCCCCCACGCTGATCGATATCCAGCATCGGAGTCTGCATTCGGCGGGGAGTTGGCTGGCACGGCGGTTGAAATGTCCCTATGTCGTCACGATTCACGATTACCTGAACGAACGCGAACGGTTCGTCATTGATCCGGAGTGGTGTCGCGGTGTGGTTGCCGTGAGCGAATCGGTCCGTTCGGAATTGCTTGAACGGACGCATTTGCAGGAACATCAGGTCATCGTCATTCCCAGTGGCGTTTTTCCACCGCCGGAAACGGAACTCTGCAATGTCCTGGAACCGGATCATGTTCCGGTGATCGGGACAGCTGGTCCGCTGGAACCGGGAAAAGGGCTGAAACATTTCCTCAAGGCCGCCGCCCGGGTCTTGAAGACCTATCCACAGGCGTTGTTTCTGATTGCGGGGTCCGGTCCGGAAGAACGGATCCTGCGACGCATGGCGGAAGAATTGAAGATCTCCCAGTCGCTCTCGATCCTGCCCAACCTGCGTGATTTCGATGCTGCCCTGAAAGCCATGGATGTGTTCGTGCTTCCCGCGTTGAAACAGGGGCTGGGTTCCATCATGCTGGATGCCATGGCCCACGGCCTTCCCGTGATTGCCACCGAATCCGGCGGGGTGTTCAGCGTGGTGATCGATGAGGTAACCGGCTATCTTGTTCCTCCCTCCGATGACGTCTCCATGGCGGAACGCATCGAGTACCTTCTCGCCAATCCGGCCCAGGCTCATCGCCTGGGACTGGCCGCCCGGCAGCGCGTCATCGATCATTTCCATCTGGATCAGATGGTCTCCGCCACGGTGGAGTTGTATCGGCGGATTGTTTCCAGCCAAAAGCAGTTGCAGTCGTTCGCGTGAACTGCGGTGTTCGGTCCCTGTCCCTGTGATTCTTTTTCCACTGAAGGCTTGACGCACGTTGATGCAGGTTCGACTGACTAATCTCCGACTGCCGGTGGAGGTCGCTGAAACGGAATTGCCTCGCCATTTGAGCCAGAAACTTGGCATTCCCCTCGGGGAATTGCAAAGCTGGAGGATTTTGCGCAAAAGCCTGGATGCCCGGTCCCGGACCGATTTGCGGTTCGTCTATTCGATTGCCATCCATCTGCCCGAAAATCCACAACTGATCCGGCGGGTCTGCAAGAAAAAGGATGTGGAAACATTCCTTCCGGAATCGTTCGATGATCCCGCGCCGGGAAATGAACCGCTGCCGTTGCGTCCCGTGATCGTGGGGGCCGGTCCAGCGGGATTACTCGCGGGCTATTACCTGGCCCTGCGCGGTTTTCGGCCCATCATCATCGACCGAGGTTATCCGGTTAAAGAACGGGTCCCGATGATTCGGGCTTTCGATTCCGAACAGGCTCCCCACGATCCGGAAAACAATTATCTGTTTGGCGAAGGGGGGGCGGGATGTTTTTCCGACGGCAAATTGACCTGCCGGATGACCGGACCGGATGTGGACTGGGTCCTGCAATCGTTCATCACCTGCGGAGGCCGTGATTCCATTCTGTACGAACATCGGCCGCATCTGGGAAGCAACAAACTCCCGATGATCTGCCGGAATTTTCGCCGCAAAATCGAGTTGCTGGGAGGAGAATATCGCTTCGCCTGCCGGATGGAGTCGCTTCAGATCAAAGATGGGCAAATCACCGGGCTGGCCACCTCCAGCGGACTGATTCCCACAAATCATGTCATTCTTGGCATCGGTCACAGCGCCCGGGATACGTATGAGGAACTTTACCGCATGGGAATCCCGATGCGGGCCAAGGCCTTTCAACTCGGCCTGCGAATCGAGCAACCCCAAGCCCATGTGAATGCCTGGAAGTATGGCCGCCCACAGTATCTCGACCTGCTGGGGGCCGCTGATTATTCGCTGATCGCCAAATCCGATCGTGATCTTTACTCCTTCTGCATGTGCGCGGGAGGATATGTGATTCCCAGTGTCTCCGAACCGGACCGTTTCTGCACCAACGGCATGAGTCATTCCCGGCATGACACCGAATTCGCCAACAGCGGACTGATGGTCACGCTTGAGCCGGAATTCTTTGGCAGCAGCCATCCCCTGGCGGGAATGGAATTGCAGCGGCGCTATGAATCCATTGCCTATGCAATCGGTGATCATGACTATCGCGCCCCGATTCAGCGGGCGCAGCATTTTCTCAGCGGCCGAGTCATTTCCGGAGAACGGAGTTACCCCGGTTCGTATCAGCGAGGAACCATCAGTTGTGACCTGCGGGAGGTGCTTCCTCCCGTTGTCGTCAAGGCCATCCAGACGGGCCTGCCCATCATGGATGAAAAATGGAAAGGGAAGTTTTTGAAGGAGGCCATGCTGCTGGGGCCGGAAATGCGCGGAAGTGCTCCACTACGGATGGACCGGGACAATCAGACCCGTCAGGCACCCGGGCTGGAAGGACTCTTCCCGGTTGGTGAAGGAGCGGGCTATGCGGGGGGGATCATCAGCGCCGCTGTCGATGGTCTGCGAAGCGCCCGCGAAATCGTTCGGCGACACGCCGTTCCTCAATAAACAGACAACGTCTGACCGACGTTGTCTGGCGAACCCGGTTTCATGGTGTTGAAACCGCGTCGTTCATTGTCATGCAACGCATGATCCGCGAAGGCGTGGTTTTCATAGATCACTTCCTCTGATAGAAGGACTTGCCAGGGCGATTGCGGGCGGGCCTTGTCTTATCGGGGCCATTCTCCAGCGCAGAGTTGGCGGATTGTGGCCTCGATGTCTGCCACCGGGAGAGGCTTTCCTCCCGGGCCGACCGGCACGGTTCCATCACGGGCCACGAGAAAGAGCCCATTTTGTGCCTTCCGATGCCGGGAATCGTACAGCCCATACAGGTGATGCACGGGGCTGATGCCTCCGTTTCTGGTCACATCCGTCAGCAAGGGAAAGGGAAATTCGCGTCCCCATTTTTTTTCCTCCTGCTGATTGGCATAGGGGGTGTTATCGCTGATGGCCACGACTTCGATCCCGGCCCGCTTCAAGACATCGAAATTATCCGCAAGAGCCTGAACAGATGGATCGGAAGCAGCCCCCCGTTCCGCATCGAAGAAGAGCAGCACAACCCGCTGGCGTCCGAGAAACCGTTCAAATTTCACAAAATGACGGTGATGGTCCGTGACCTCGAAACGCGGAGCCAGTCTTCGGGGGGCCGCCCGCACCGGAGGCGCGGTTTCTCTCCATTCCGCCAGTTGATACTCGCGAAAGATCACCAGTCCGAAAATCAATCCGCCCGCTGCCAGCAAGAGCAGGAGTCGACGAGGAATCATCATCCAGTTCCGGTCCCTACTTCCGTATTAGAACGGAGTTGCAAATGGTGTCTTACGTCGATCCTGATGAAATACAGGGAATTTAAGGCCGAGCGTGATCGAACAATGACCAAACTGGTCCTGAAACGGTCTTCACAGGTGAGGGCTGGAATTTCTGTCAGGCCGAAAAGAAATTCCTGCCTGATCCCTGTTGACGGCTCCGCGGAAACGTCATTCTCCCCTGGACCGACCGGTTCGTTCCAGCCGCAATCAAAAGTCATTCACACGGCACACCATCTTCGTGGGCGGCGAAAATTCAGAACGGTTGCCATGTCATGAAATGACAAGATGATGATATCACGCTGGTCCCGAGAATACCGCTGGAAATGACACATCGACCAGAATGGAACAGGAAACAGACTCTTCCCGGTCAGCCAACGGAGATGACTCTGGACCTGGGCAGCGGAGACAGACGGGACGAGTTATTTATTCTGTCGTTCCTGTTCGTAGACTTCCTGAACCTGTTTCTCGTAGGCTTGCTGGTCTTCTTCCGCAGTCGTGACCGTGACCCCCGATCCTCCTCCACAGCCGGAAAGGACAGCAGTCAACGTCAGGAATGTGATCCGTATCAGACGATTCATGAGAAAGGGCTTTCCTGGGAAATTGTGCTTGACGGCTCTTTCCCAGTCGTTCCGTATGATGCGGGGAGAGCCGTTCGATCTGGAGCTGAGACAATGAAACGGGGGCTGTCCGGCACTTTGAGCCATGAATTCGCAGAAGGAGGGGGCACACCTGCGAGTTTCCTTTGGATATTGTCACCATGTTCCGCTGATCGTTTCGCCATCCTGAGCAAGGCTTAACTGGCGAAAGACAAGATCGTCGACATTATAGGCGATGGAATGCACGGACCCGTCGGCCATGACCGCATTCATGCTTCCCGGATGAATGCTGCCGAAAAATGGAGTCCACGAACTCCAGCTGCGGCCTCCTTTGTCTTTGACGCTTGACCAGGAACTTCCATTATATTTCGTGGCCATGGAATCATGAATTGGATTGATTCCGTAGACTGTCCCATCATCAAGAAGTCCGCCTCCGAAACGGATCGTGTCTTCATCCCATCCTGGATTGTTCCAGGCTTCGTTGTCTCCTCCTTCGATCCCAAAACCGGTTTCATGGAGCGATTTTTCAGCAACCATAATGGTATTGGATGATCCATCCTTAATTTTCTCGATTGTGATGGTGCCGTCATCCTTTCGCATGATGACCCCCAGCTTTCCGGCATTGGGGGCGTCCCGTGTTCCGCCGGTAGCACGCTGGCCGCCATTTCCGGCATAGTCCGCGCGAAATGAAGGACGCGGGGATCGCCGTGATGGACAGTAATAAATACTTACTCCCTTCGCGGCCACGGTGCCGCTATGGGTATTACTTCCCGTTCCTCCGATGGGCGGGTCGTACTGATCCGAACCCATGTTGAACAGAGCGGTCTGATCAAGATAGGGGAGGATCCAGTACAGCCAGCTGAAGCCGGCCTGATCGCGCGAATTGCAGCAGACATCCCCCACCGGTGTGGAAGGCATCGGCGGGCGTTTCTGATAGGGAACCGATGGCTGGTGGTCTCTTCCCCCGTTGGGGAGCGTTTTCATGGCATCCTGAAAATTGTGCATCGCCAGCCCAATCTGCTTCAGATTGTTTTTACACTGGTTTCGCCGAGCCGATTCCCGCGCCGATTGCACCGCCGGCAACAGAAGAGCGATGAGCACAGCGATAATCGCGATCACGACAAGAAGTTCAATCAACGTGAAACCATGGCGAAGCATTTGTAGAGGATGCCCCTCGCGAATCGGCTTCACTCTTTCCGTGCTGTGCGACTTCATCCAGAGATCTCCCATTTTGAAGTGACAAAAACTCTTTTTGTGTGAGATGGAAAAAAGAAGAGAGGAAGTTGATTTTTTGCAGGTTCCCGCCAAGATTCGGCGGCGCTGTTTCTGAAAATTGATTCGGGATATTTATTCAGAATGGAACGGAAATACCGAATGGATCTCCTTACTCATAAGAGTAAGCAAATGCAAAGGGGTCGTTCAAGTAGAAACTGATGGTTCCCCTGTGTTTTGATAAATTTTTCCAGATCCTCGAAATGCCCTTTATCTTTTCCCGACAGAGAGGCAAGATGTTTCGAGACATTTCCCCGTCAGAGTGATTCTTTCCTGGGAACCATCATGATTTCACGCAGCCGATACCAAATACTAATTGAGCAAGGGAGATGAACCCGTTTGCTCAGCAAGGTCGATTCACGAATTTGCGCAGCGTTGCTCCTGACCATTTTCTCCATTCAAATTTCTCAGTGAAAAGCAAATACATGATTCTTTCTCCCAAGGTGATGATTCCTGTCTGCGTTCTGGTGCTGGCAGCAGTTCCTGGCGCAAGCCCGGCTGTCCATGGGGAAGACGTCACCTTTTTTCAGAAAATCGTTCTTCCTCCGAAGGAGGTTCCGCCTCCTTCCCGTCCACTTCGCCCGTTGTTGCGGAAGAGGGATGGCTCTCCTATCACAACTCTGGAGGAGTGGAAACCGGTTCGGGCGGAAATGAAACAGGCCTGGGCCGATTTTCTGGGCCCCCTGCCTTCCGCAGCTCCGCAGTTCGACCTCAAAATCCTTCAGTCCGATATCGTGGAGACCGATGGGTTGGAAGCCGTCACCCGGGAGCTGATTGAATACAATGCGGAACCGGGGCGGCGTGTCCAGGCTTATGTGCTCCGTCCGAAAGCTCCCTCCGCGACAAAAAGACCGGGCGTAGCGGTCTTTCATGGAACGACACCGGACACCAGCCGGTCGATGGTCGGGCTGGGGACGACGAAACCGGGCCGAAATACAGGACTCAAGCTCGCCCAGCAGGGATTTGTCGTCATCTGTCCATCGAACTATCTCTGGGAAGAATCCAATTATCTGAAATCGGTGGCAGCGGCAAAAAAGAGGCATCCGGACAGTCTGGGTATGGCGACTATGCTGGCGGATGGAATGCGGGCTGTTGACCTGCTGCTGACTTTTCCCGATGTCGACTCTCAACGGATCGGCGCGGTGGGGCATTCGCTGGGAGGCAAGGAAGTCCTGTATCTCATGGCGTTCGATGACCGGATCCAGGCTGGAGTGGCCAGCGAGGGAGGACTGGGACTCGACTCCACGAACTGGGAGGCTCCCTGGTATCTGGAGCCCTCCATCAAGGATCCGAAATTCCCTCGGAATCATCATGAGTTGCTGGCACTGATTGCTCCCCGTCCGTTTCTGGTCCTGGGAGGCGAAGCAGGACGGGGATGTTCTGATGGAGACCGTTCGTGGCCCTATCTGGACGTGGCTCAGCAGGTCACAAAACTCTACGGCATCCCTCCCCGGCAGGGACTCTATAATCATCATCAAGGGCATCTCTTTTCGCCGGAATCACAGGAATTGGCCTTTGAGTGGTTGAAGCGTTCGCTGGGACCTGGAAACGGGAAATGAAGCGAGACTTCGGGGAACACTTTTTTAACGATGAGTTTGCGGCGTCCGAGGCCGTCCGTCCGAGACGCATGTCAAACGATGTCTCGGAATTGTCCCTGGTGCGGCGGGTTCGTTCCGGATCAAGGGGTGGCGTCTCGATTTCCGGTCTGTAGAATTTGCGAGGCTTCCGTCCGTCCCGATTCAGAACCTTGCACTTTCCGGCATGAGAAAGCCATGTTCCCGCAGGGATGCGATTTCATTGGACGTCTTCATCAAACGGTATGGGCCTGACTCCTCATGAGAATGCCTTCGTCCAACGATTCCAATTCGTCCGCATCTTTCTGGCGAAAACTGGGCCATGCCCTGTTTCGCCGGCAGTTGCCATTGGAATCGGAAACGTCGTTGTTCATTCTGGTGAATGCGTTCGACTACTTTTTGACATACTGGGGACTGTGGCACAAAACTCTGCGGGAGACAAACATGATTGCCCGCTGGTTTCTTGATGGCTGGGGACTTGTGAAAGGGCTTCTGCTTTACAAGCTGGCTCTGGTGGCCCTGGTCTGTGGGATCGCACAGATTGTTGTCAGGCACCGCCCGCGAACAGCTCAATGGCTCCTCCTGGGGAGCAGCATCGCCATCCTGGGAGTGGTGATTTATACCGCCAGACTGTTACTTCTCCAGAATGGAACCGTTCCCCTGGACGAATTCGTTTTCGCGTTGCCGGGCCTGTTCCAGCGTGATTCCTGAAAGCAGAAACGTTTTCTTCGCACTGGTCTGTCCGGAAACCAGCTCGATCTGCCCGCTGTTCAGCGTAAAGAATTCACACAAGATCCTGATAATGGCCTGATTCGCTTTTCCCCGTTCGGGAACCTGCGTGACGGATATTTTGAGGCGCCCATCAAAGACTCCCCGCACCTGATTTTTGCGTGCTCCCGCGTGGGCCTGCACACCCAGCAGAATTCCTCCGAGAGTCTCCTTGAATTCCAGCCGGGCGCTCATGCTCCGCATCCTGCAAACAAAAGGCTGCCAATCCGGACGAGCGTTGCCCCTTCTTCAATGGCAATTTCGAAGTCGTGGCTCATGCCCATCGAGAGTTCTGTTCCGGGCCATTCCGGAGTCATTTCGCGAAGTTCATCCCGAAGTTCCCGCAGTCCCCGGAAGCTGTGACGGATATCCGCTTCTTCTTCGGTCAGCGGAGCCATGGTCATCAGCCCTGCTAGTTCGACATGGCTTACACGCAGCAGATTCCGCCATTCCGAGCGAATAACATTCGGATCAAATCCGCTTTTGCTGGCTTCCCCGGAGATATTGACTTGCAGCAGAACGCGCGGGCAGAATGAGAGTTCTTCCGCAACGCGGGAAATCCGTTGCAACTGCCGGAACGAGTCGACCGAATGAATCATGGTCGTCCAGGGCAGGACGCTCCGAATTTTGTTGCTCTGAAGTTGGCCGATCAGATGCCAGTGAGGCGCTTCCAGCGTCTGGGAAGATGCTCCTTTCTCCTGCATGGCCCGCGCCCGTTCGACAAGTTGCTGGGGACGGTTTTCCCCCAGGTGCCGTTGTCCGCAACGGTGTAACGCCATGGCAACGGACAGGGAGACGGACTTGGTGACCGCGACGAGTTGAACATCGCTCCGCAATCTGCCCGCGCGGGTGCAAGCGGCACGAATCCGCTGTTCGAGGCTGGTGAGATTCTCGCGCAGCTGAATTTGTAATTCATCTTCCTCAGACATGATCCGCGATGAGTTCCGTCAGAAGTGAAGAGATCATTTTTTTCCCTGGGCCCGCTGTTCCGCAAAGAATCGTTGTAAAAGGTCTCGGCAGTCGGCCATCAGCACCCCTCCCAGAACCGCGCACCGGTGATTGAGCCGGGCATCGTCGGTGATCTGGTAGAGCGTGTGGCATGCGCCTCCCTTGGGATCCGCTGTCCCGTAAATGACGCGTGGAATTCTCGATTGAACAATGGCACCGGCACACATGGGACAGGGTTCCAGCGTGGCGTATAACGTGCAGTCCAGCAGTCTCCATGACTTTAAGGCGCCCGCGGCCTGGGTAATGGCGATCATTTCCGCATGAGCTGTCGGATCCTGAAGTGATTCCCGTAAATTGTATCCTTCACCAATGATCTGTCCGTCGTGAACGATGACCGCTCCGATGGGGACTTCTCCCTGATCGTAGGCCCGGATCGCCTGATCGAGTGCCTGTTGCATCCAGTGTTGATGCTGATCGAAATCGAGTGGACTGGAATCAATCATGGGGGAAAGAGGGGCGGGGAATCAGGGGCAGGGAATCGAGGAACGCCCCGATATTCATGCGATTCCCAGATCCTTGACGTTCTTCCTCATGCGGATTTGTGTCCATTCTCCCGTAATTTGGTGACGGAGACCGTGGGAGGGGACGGCGGGGATGACGTTGGGGGAACCTGACGGTGACCATAGGCTCGATTCGAGTGGCCATAACCATAGCCATAATAATATCCGCCGGAGGCTTCTCCTGCTTCCCGGACAAATTCCTTGCTGCTGCCGTAGGTATTGACAATGCAGCCATGCAGATTCGAAGAGGCGGAACGAAGCCGGCGGACAGCTTCCGCGACCTTCCGTTTCGTGTCGATGGAGGCCCGGACCACCAGCAGGCCGAGATCGCATTTCTGTGAGACAATCGCGGGGTCGGAGACCAGCAACACCGGGCCGCTGTCGACGAGTACCAGGTCATATTCCGATTTGACTTTTGCCAGCAGATGATCGAAGGCTTCGGATTGCAGCAGTTCCGCTGGATTACGGACCGGTCCCCCGGCGCTCATCAGCCACAGTCCTTCGAGCCCCGAGGGATGAACGGCGTCCGCGAGGGTGGCTTCTTCCCGAAGGATTTCGGAAAGTCCCTGTCCGATCGGCAGATTGAAGAATCGGTGTTGTGTGGGGGCTCGCATGTCACCATCGATGATCAGCGTGCGGATTCCCAGTTCCGAAAAAGAAGCGCCCAGGTTGGCCATGATCGTCGATTTGCCGTCCTTGGCCTGACAACTTGTGACCATGGCGGTGTGGAGATTGCCGGCCTTCACTTCGCGCAGCAGATATGTCCGCAATAGACGGAAGGCTTCAGCTTCGGGAGCCTGGGCGTCGACAATCATCCGGCCCGATTTTCGTTGGTCGCGTGAAAGCCGGATCTGCCCCACTTGCCCGATCACCGGCAACGAGAGCAGCGAATCGATTTCCGAAGGAGCCCGGAACCGATTGTCGATCTGATCAAGCATGACGGCACCGGCCATGCCGCACATCATTCCCAGCAGCAGGCCGCCAACGCCGCATAAGGAGAGTTTTGGCCAGACGATTTCCCCGTCGCGGGGACTGTCCAGAATTTCATGAACATAACCGCTCAATCCCGTGGCGGTATCAAGTTTCCGCACCTGGTCCACAATGCCGTCATACAGCGTTTGTTTACGGGTAATTTCGGTCGCGAGCAGTTTATCCCGCAGTTCGAATTCAATGAGTTGCTTGGACTGGTCCTCCGCGATTTGCGCCATGGACAGCAGTTCGTTCCGGCGATCTTCCGAAGCAGCCAGGTCCTGTTTCAGGAATCCGGTATAGGCCTGCATCAGTTTTTCCGGAGTGATCTGGTCGAACATGCTCTGGTATTTGGTCTGTTGCGTCCCCTGTTTGATGAGTTCTTCCATCAACTGGATTTCCTTGTTGAGGATTTCCACCTGGGGGTGTCCGGGACCGAAATTCGCCAGGAGTTCGCTGAGTTTCGCCTTGAGACTGGCCAGGTTCTGATACTTGGCGGTCGTGGTGGCGGCACGTTCGGGCATGTGTTTCAAAAAATCGGCGGACTGCCCGCTCTGCAACGTCACAAATGCCGATAGACGTTCCAGGCTGTCACTGTCGACAAGGGCGATCATTTCCAGCGGATCGCCTCCGTTTTCACGGATCTTGACGAGACTGTCCTCCACTTTTCTTAGTCGCGTGCTCACGGCCGACCGTTCGATTTCGACGGTGGCGAGTTCATCCTGAATACGGCGAAACCGGTCCAGGTAGACGTTGCTGCTCCCTTCACCGGAATACAGAATCGGCGCCGCCCGGCGGGCGGCAACATACTTCTCTTCGGCCTGCTTGAGTTCCCGTTCGACCTGGCTTTGGGCCTCTTTGATCAGTTCCGTGGCGGCACTCATGGTGCGAATCGCCTGATCGTCCAGGAATTTTTCGTACTCAACCACAATGGCCTGCAAAATCAACAGGGCGTCATGCGGGTCGGTATGGCGAAACTTGATGTTCAGGCTGCGGGCATCTCGCGCGGTGCCGGTCCCCCCTTTTGTCAGGGTCAACTGTTCCGCCACATATTCCACCGGGTCGGTTTCGGGATCCGTTTCAGCCAATTCCTGAAAAAACGGCATCTGGTCCCAATGCACTGCTTCCAGGGCCAGGGAGATGATATTGCGGCTTCGCACGATTTCCATGTGGTTGGCCAGCGTCGATTCCTGCACGCGGTCTTCATTCCAGGATGTGTCGCCTTTTGCATCCGTGGAACGCACGTCTTTGAGCGTCACCAGCATCTTGGCGGTGGATTCGTACCACACAGTAGAATTCGCCCAGTACAGCACTCCCGCCAGAATGCCCAGGGACGAAGTACAGCAGATCAAAGCAAACTGCCGCCGCAGAACTTCCAGAATATCCACGGTGACCTGGGACGCAGCATGAGACGCCGACAGCGCCGCCGATTTGCCGACGCTGAACACCTCTGATTTATGAACGGATTCGCTCATTTATTCCGTTTCGATCTCGCCCGTTCAGGCTGCCTGGGACTCATTCTTACCCGAAGAAGGGCGGAATCAGGCAGATGATGCGTGGCTGGTATCATCCTGAAAATCAAGCCGTCGCTGCAAGATTACTGCCCGCCGAAAAGAGTTTCAAGAATTACCTCCTGAATTTCTAAGGACTTACGTCACACTGGTCCCCTCGGAACCATTGGAGATGACATTGAAAAACGGTTCTCGTGTCAAACTTGAAGAGTCCACAGCATCCTGGGGAGCTTCTCTGTCGGAGGACTCTATTGGACCGCTGGAAGCATTTGGCGCCAACAGCAAAATTTTCGAGGATTCGCAACCCCTTCACAATGGAGGACCAGACGGGGGGGCGGAAGACTTGAATGGAGTGGGGAGTTCGCAGGTTATGCAATGCATGGCGATCGTCGACGTGATGGCGAATTTACCTCTCAAGTGGCTCAGGGAACTCCAAAATTGCGAGCGCGACCTGGACGAGGATGGAACCCGTTTCGAGCCGAACGGCGCCCCCGTATCCGTCAGGAAGTGCCCAATGATGTCCGGTACGCTCTTTGCGCTGGGGGAAGTTTTGGTGCCGAGTCTTCGCTTTTGCAGGGAATGACGATGGCGAAGTCGATTGATAGAGGGTGCGGTCAAGGTCGGGACGGGAGATCCTCCTGGCAAAATGAATGTCATTCAAAACAGGACTCCACACCGTTTGACCGTCCGCAGACCCACCGGAAGTGAATTGCCCCCCTGAAGGTGGGGCTGCCCGGAAGTGAAGCGTTCCCCATTCGGTGGGTCAGCGGCCCGGTGAATTTCTAAACGGAACTGCATTCCGGCGGAACGTCTGACTTGCAGCAACCCCCTTCTTCCGGGCCTCGACCGCACCCTACGAGCCACTCCGACAATTCACATCCTACTCGATCAGCCCAATTTTCAATCGGCGAGCGGCGTCTTGCAGGTTGTGGTCCAGCGTCAAAATCGCCACTTTCCGTTGCAAGGCCAGGTCGAGATAGATCGCATCATAGGCGCTTAACTGATGGGGACGGGCGAAGGCTGCCAGATCCTGAAGTGTTTGATTGCGTGGTGGAACGATTTCGATTGAAAGCGTATCAAGCACATTGAGAAAAGCTGCCGCCTGATCTGATGTGAGATGATGTTGTCGCTCTTTTTTGAGGATCGCATGGACCACTTCCAACTGCCATAGAGACGGTGCGATCAACCCATCAGATTGCAGATGACTTTCGATCCACCCGCAGGGATCATCTTCGCCGAATAACCAGGCCAGCGTGGCACTGGCATCCACAACTACGGGCATCGATCGCGGCCTTTCCGGACAAGATCCACGATTTCATCCGTTTTCATTCGGGAAATTTCCTGACGGAGCTGCCGAAGACGGCATAACGCAGCGCTGACCGGTGTTTTGGGAAAATTCTCCGACGCAGCCAACTCAAGAATGTACTCCTCCACGGTTCGGAACCCAGCCGCCGCCGCGCGGCGGCGCAGCGTCTCCTCAACATCTTTTGAAAAGCTGATCGACATAGGACTTCTCCTGCTTCAGAAAAGTCTATCACGGAAAAGCGAGACGCGTCAAAAGCCACGCCTCCGCAAGTCAGGATGAAATTGGTAGGATGCGGTCAAGGTCGGCGAATTGGAAACCCGCGTCGTTTGTCAGGGAATTGCCCCCTCAGAGAGGATCCTGACCGCAGACCCACCGGGAGGAGAGCGATCCCTGAAGGTGAGTCAGCCCAGAAGTGAAGCATCCTCCGAAGGTGGGGCAGCGGCCCGGTGAATTTCCAGGCGAAACCGCATTCCGGCGGAACGTCTGACTTGCAGCAACGCTCTCCGCCCGGCCTCGACCGCACCCTACGAACCTACATCACTGAAATCGTGCCATTTCCCGTCATGCGGTGCCTGACCTGCACTCCTTGGCCGATTCCTACTCATCTCTCTCATCAGAATTCTTGCTCTTACTCAGTCTTTCTTCTCAGCGTCCTCGGCGCTCTGCGTTTCAAAAAACGCTCTAAAAAGCCCCCTCACGAAACAGCACTGTTTTCACTGTCCGCACCAGGATGAAAATATCGAGCCACATCGACCAGTTTTTGACGTAGTAGGCGTCAAATTGAGCCCGTTCCTGAAACGTCGTGTGATTCCGGCCGGAAATCTGCCATAACCCTGTCAGGCCCGGACGAACTTTCCGATACAGCTCGTAATGATGATCCCCATAGATTTTCAGTTGTTCCAGAATAAATGGCCTTGGTCCGACAAGGCTCATTTCTCCCCGCAACACATTCCACAATTGAGGAAGCTCGTCCAGGCTGGTGATGCGCAGGAAGTTGCCGACTCCCGGAATAATTCGGGGATCGTTTCGCAGTTTCTGGGTAGCGTTCCATTCATTCTGCAACTCCGGATGTTCCCGGAGGCAGGCTGCCAGGGCAGACTCGGCATTCACCACCATTGTCCGGAACTTCCAGGCACGGAACTGTTTTCCATTTCGACCGACGCGCTCCTGGCTATAAAAAATCGGACCTGGAGAATAAATTCGGGTTGAAATCCAGGTCAGCAGCAGCAGTGAAATCAAAAAAGGGGAAAAGATCAGCGTTCCCACCAGCACAGCGACAAGATCAAACGTTCGTTTGCAGACATCCGCCCAGGGAACCAGTAGACGTTCCCGGTAATGAAGTCCCATCACGCCGCCGAATTCCCGCATCGTACTCCATAAGCTGGGAAATCCTTCCATGTGTGGAATGAGAATGATGTTCGGAATCCCCCGGCAATACTGGATCAGCGTCTGGGCATTTTCTTCCCGCAACAATTCCGGCATCACCAGTGCCCAGAAAATATGGTGTTCTTTGGCAATGGTTGCAACATCAGCGAGCGTTCCCAGAATTTCCTGCCGGGGACCGGCTGCCGCATGAGATCTGGCTTTGTGATCGATGATTCCAAACGGACGCAATCCGCTGGCTGTCTTCATGTTGAGAAGATCCATCATCGCCGAGGCCGATTCGGCTGAGCCAATCACTAATGCCGGTTGTCCCCACCACGAACAACGGGCCAGAAATGATCGCGTTCCCAGTCGCATCAGCGGATTCAATATCGAGGCCATGACCGCCAGCAGGCCAATCGAGAGCATCTGGGGCATCCCCCAGGAACCATTCGCAAAATGAAACGCTCCCAGCAGTCCAGCAGCAGCCAGATTCCCAAGCACCAGGCTCTTCAATTCCACAATGGGATTCAGGCCAATTCCCGGATACAGGCCCAGCAGGAGATAGGTCACCAGAAAGGCAGCGGCCTGGCCCCACAATTGGAGCGGCATTTGTGGCTGTCCGACTGGTTCCAAGGCCAGACTGGTGAGAAGTTGCGTGACTGCCAGACAAGTCAGGACCGAGAGACCATCCGCAACAAGGAGAGCGAGGGCTGTGCGGGCAACCTGCACGAAATAGACTGAAGCACGAGCAAATGTAAACGGCGAAGACTGTGTGGAGCAGGAAGGGGCCGCAACCGGAGGGGCAAGACTTCCTGCTGCTGCCATTCCTCCATGGATGCGAAAATGCATAGGAGGAATTTCCGCAACGGAAGCGGACGACCGCAGGTGATCCACCCGCGGCTCGCGAGAGCGCGTCTGCCTTGGAATCTTCGTCTCCATACGTTCAAAATCTCCTGACGATCATCGACTCACACATTTTGAGTTCCGATGCCCGTACCCGCTCCATGCGATCTTTTTATTTCCAAGACAGAATCGAGAAACTGCGGCTTCACATCCACAAAAAATCATTCATCCGGCAAAGTCGACCCGGATCGACTTTGCATGTGGCAAGTCCGGCCCTGCGATCCCATGCAGTCTCTCTAAACTTTCCAAGGCAAATATGTTCGCCATAATGCCCGTAATCCGTCATCTTTGCAATTGAGACTTCTCTTCTTATGCGATTTTTTTCGATCTCCGGCGTCAGTCAGTCATTTTTATCGTGAATGACATCTTCGAATTCGAATGGCATGTTTCTGATCCGCACCATGATCCGCATTTTCCTGACATGAAATGAGTTCATGGAAATCTGGCGCGACCGGAACGAACTGGCCGCCACCCAAATCATTCATGCTGCACACAAACCTTCGCCAGCTGCGAAAGTTCAGAATGATCGCAACTCGAACCGGAGAAATCACATCGCTCATATGTTTGATGCGTTCGAGTCCTTTCCGTGGGACGCCCGGCAAAAACAGAGAGTTGCCTGATTGTTCTGTCATCACAGAAATCAGCGCTGTACAGCGGACCCCGCAATTTCAGACAGAGTCGGCTGCTTCTGATTGTTGCGGTGAACATAAATGGAGGATGTCGGTACGGCAAGAGGAGCTTTTCAGAAATTCTGGAGTTCTGAAGATTTGATGACAGCGGCGAGGTTGGGAATTCTCGACGGCCATTCCTCCAATGGGCTTTGCACAAAAGGATGAGAATGAGGTTCATCTGTCTGGCTTGCCGAGCACGCCATCCACCATTCCCGATGGTCTCTACAGCGGGCTCTGCATTTTCGTGAAACGTCTTCCGAGAAGAAATCAAAAAATCCCACCTTGTTCCGGGGCTTCATTTTTTTAATGGCATAACCATTTTTGCTTTCAAGGCTTGTGCAATTCTCGCGGCGGATCGTCATGGTTGACAATAGAGGTCAATGAACAGAACATTCTCTGATTGGAGGGGGGCAGTCCATTCAGATCATGCGGACGACCGCATTTCAAACAGACAGCTTTTGCTCGGGGTTCGTCGGATTCATGGAGGAACAGCGTTACACCTTTCTTACCGGAGCCACGGGTCTGGTGGGACAGAACCTGCTGGTCGATCTGATGCGGGCTGGATTACCCGTGGTGGTTCTCTGTCGGCGCAATCGTCTCTATTCTGCCCGGGAGCGGATTGAGCGGGGGCTGCAACGGTGGGAAAAGTTCTTTGGCCGGACATTCCTTCGCCCCGTCATTCTTGAAGGGGAATTCGCTGGCGGGGAATTGCAGCTTCCGCGGGAGGATCGCGACTGGATCCGCCGGTATTGCGGACGGGTTTTGCACTGTGCAGCGAATGTTTCCTTTCGTCCTGCCGAATCCCATCCCCGCCGGGAACCTTTGACCACTAATGTTGAAGGGACCCGTTCCCTGGGCCGATTGATGCTCGATCTGGGGATCCGCGAATTCCACTCGATTTCCACAGCCTATGTCTGCGGATTGCGGACCGGACGGATTCCGGAGTCCCACGGGATCGAAAGCCCGCAGTTCGCTAATGACTATGAATCCAGCAAGTGGGAAGCGGAAAAGTGGCTCGCTGAATGTTCAGGCTGGGATTCATTAACGATCTACCGTCCTTCGATTGTCATCGAACGGCGTTCCATTCCTGCCCGGCAAAAAGATCTGACGATTCAATATGCCATGAATGCCCTGGAACTGTATTCCCGCCAGTTCGGAGTCCCGGACGTGGCGAACGTTCTGGATGAAGTGGAGTTGTCGGGAGAAGAGCGAAAGAATCTCATTCCCGTGGACTGGCTCTCGCGGGTCATCGTGCAGATTTTAAGACGCCCACAATTACATGGGCGGATTTATCATCTCACGCATCCGCGGGGGACACCGGTCCGGACATTTCTGGAGTCTTGCTGCCAAGCCTTGCTCTCCGCGGGATATCGTCCCTCCCGGACGTCGCCGATGGGGGCCGACCGCAACCAAATCCATTCTGGCGACACAATTCTCGCACGGGGAGAGAAAAACAAGAGCGAGTGCATCTCAGAGGGACCGGATGAAAACGCCCAAAGCCGAGTGGCAGAGCAGAACGAAACTTTTTTTCAGACATTCTCCCCATATTTTCGAGATGATCCCATTTTCGACCAGACGGAGCTTCGGGCAGCGCTGGAAGTGTGTGGAGAAGAACCCTGTCCGGATGTCACGGGAGAGATCCTCGAACATGTGGCCCGGCGACAACTCCGTTTTTCGCCCCGAATCAACGAGAACGCGGAACTGAATGGGGAACCCTTTTCCGCCTTACCGCCGGGCTGGAGGGAAAACATTGTTCTGAATGAGGGTTCGGGGAATTGCGGGACGCTGGGATTGCTCTTGTCGGGGCCCGGCGGAGGAGACTGGATCCTGCAATGGGACGCGGACGGAAATGCGACCTGTGCCATGGGAGGTGCGGGTCGGGCCGACAGCACGCTTTACATGTCGGCCGAGACTTGGAGTTCGCTGGCTCGCGGTGAAATCTCTTCAGAAAGGGCCGGCAACGAAGGACGGTTGCTGCTCATCAGTTCGAACGAAACGGCCGCCGCGATTGGGAATACGTTTCTGCACGGCCTTTTTCCGTTACGAGGAGGAGAGTTCAACGCCAATGACCTCGATGGGGAGGCCTGCCTGCATGGCTCGTGAACAACTTTCCGCTTCCCCGCGTTCATCTTCCATTGCCATTGTCGGAATGGATTGTTGTCTTCCCGCCGCAGCAACTCTGGAGGAGTTTGACGAACTGCTTTCTTCCGGCAGAAGCGGCATCCGAAAACTCCTGCCGGAGGAACTGGATCGGTCTTTGTATTTCAGTTCGCAGCGTGGGGAACCGGGAAAGACATACACTGCGCTGGGGGGATTTGTTCCAGATCGGATGATTGATCTGGATTGGCTGGGGATCTCCAGGGAGACACAGCGGATTTATGACCCGGTTCATCTTCGGTTTTGTGAAGTCGCTGTTCGGGCGTGGGAACGGGCCGGTTTTCAGCGGCATCATCCAGACTGGCGGCGAACGGGGGTTTTTGTGGGGCACTCCGGAGCGACTCGCAACGGAGGTCCGCTGGCATTGGCCACGCTGATTGACGAATGCCTGGAGTTTCTGAATGATCTGGACGCTTTTCAGGACCTGCCGGTCAACCTTCAGCAGCGTGTCCGGGAAGCCGTCGCGGAGCGGATTCGATCGGGGCGGCCCCAGCGGACCGCTGATCATTGTCCGAAATACCAGGCTTCCGCCGTCGCCATGTTGCCTGCCCGCGTGCTGGGGCTGGAAGGACCACAAATTATCACCGATGCCGCCTGCGCGTCATCGTTGTTCGCGTTCCAGCAGGCGATGATGTCTCTGGAATGTGGCCGTATCGATGCGGCAATTGTGGGGGGAGCGACGACCAATGGCGTCGACAACCTGATTCTCTTTTCCCAGTCTCAGGCGTGCAGCGAAACCGGATCGCGGCCGTTTGATCAACGGGCGGATGGACTGATCAGTTCCGAGGGATATGCGGCGGTGGTCCTTGTCCGGGAAGAGATCGCGCAGCGGCGCGGCCTGCCGATCCTGGGACGCATTTCCGGGCTGGGAATTTCTTCAGACGGACGGGGAAAATCACTCTGGGCGCCCCGGACGGAAGGCCAGCAACTGGCCCTGCAACGGGCCTACTCTTCAATGGACCCGCTGTCGATTGATTATCTGGAAGCCCATGCCACCAGTACGCAACTGGGAGATGCCACGGAACTCAAGTCGGTTCATGCTCTTCTCGAGAAGGGGGGGGCAACCGACCGTTCCCCCTTGCTGATCGGAAGTGTGAAGTCCAACCTGGGGCACACGCTGGAAACCGCGGGGGTGGCTGGTCTGATCAAAATTCTGATCGCAATGCGACGGGATATGATTCCGCCGACCTTGAACTTCGAAACCCCCAATGCCAACTTTGACTGGTCGTCGGGCCGGATCACGATTGTCCGCCAGGCCGTCAAATGGCCTCGGAAACGAACTCCGAAACGAGGAGCTGTCAGCGCATTCGGGATTGGCGGGTTGAACGCTCACCTGGTTGTTGAAGAAGCGGGTCCTCCTCCTCATCACATGCTGTCCGGGATGTCTTCGCAAAAGACTTCTCCCGAGCCGGTAGCCATTGTGGGGCGGGGGGTGATTCTGCCGGGGGCCTCCCGAATGGAGGACTTCAAAACGCTTCTGGCAGCGGGAACATCAGTGATCGGTCCTCCCCCTGCGGACCGGTGGCGCCTGGATCCGGAAGCAAAAATCAGCCATGGAGCCGCGAACTCTCTTCCCCACGCCCGGGGAGGGTATCTCCGGGAAGATCCCGTTCACCTCGAGGGGATCCGTATCCCTCCCAAACAGATTCAGCAGGCCAACCCGTTGCAGATGATGCTGCTGGATGCTGTCGCCCAGGCCGCCGGAGAAATGGATCGGGGAGCGTGGAATGTTGATCGACGGAAAACCGGAGTCTTGATTGGCACCACGTTCAGCGGAGATTTTGGCAATCAACTGCAATTGGGGCTGCGGTTGCCGGAAATCCTTCGCGATCTCGATGAAGAACTCCAAACACAGGGACTTGGCGAAGCCTGGCGAAAGCAGCTGGCAAATGATTTTCGCAACCATTTCTTGAAGTGCCGGCCCGCCTTGCTGGATGAAACAGGCAGTTTCACCGCCAGCACACTTGCCTCACGCATCGCGAAAACATTCGACCTGATGGGAGGAGCCTGCGCTGTTGATGCGGACGATGTTTCGGGGCTGGCAGCGATACGGCTGGCGCTGGATCAACTTCAGAGCGGCCACTGGGAGCTGGCAGTCTGCGGCGCGGCCGTGCGGAACATGGACCGCAATCATTTCGAAGATTTGCACGGGAAAGGAAAACTCCTCTCCAGCGGGCGCGGAGAAGAGATCCCTATTTCCGGAGAACAGATTCTTCCGGGAGAAGGTGTCGTCGTTCTATTGCTCGAGCGTCTCAGCCGGGCGCGGGCTGCCGGCCATCGGATCTTCGGGATCATCGATGACGTTGATGTCGTTCTTTCGGGAGCAATTCCGGAAAACAATCACAGCCCGGTCGCAACGTCATCGGAAAAAGCGGAAGCGGTGGTGAGCACGGTTCCTTTGAAGCGGCAGATTGGACATGCCATTGGTGTTCTGGATCTGGCTCAACTGGTTCAATTGACCACGGAATGGGAGCAATCAACGTCTCGCGGTCGGACCAGCCCACAGGTTCAAGTGCTTCAGAATCAAACAGAACAGGGGCCGTCCTATCGGTTGCGATGTCGGCCAGCAGCCATCGGAGAGCCGTTTGTCCCGGCAATTTTCCGGAACCAATTGCAAATTGGAGAGGAAAGTCTCCATGATTTGCGGTCCGGACCGTTCCCCAGACCATCATTCGATCCCTTATTGAGTTTGCCAAACCGTGTATCTTCAGGGATTCATTCAATGAACTTGGCTCAACCGGTTGGTTCTGACCGCAGTCCAAGTCCTTCAGACGGCACATCATCCTCGCCGGTGGAGAGCAATTTGAGCGTTTGCGGTTCAGAAGTGAATCCCAGCGTGGTTCCTCATCGGAGCGGTTTTCCGACAACACTTCAACTCGTTCGTTTTCAAGCGGAAAACCGGCGCGAATTGCTTCGCGCTCTGACGGCGGCCCTGGCTGATCCGTTCCCTGCGTTTCAACATCCGTTGCCGCGATTCGCTCCGCAAGCGGGAGTTCGCGTGGCGGTCGTGGCGAGTTCGGTGGATGAATTCACTGCACGGCTGGCCTCTGTGCGAAAGCTGGTCGAACGGGAAAACGGTCCTGGTGTTTTTGAAACGGAACGAGCCCTGTACTGGCAGAAACGTGAAGGCCGTCCTCGAATCGCCTGGGTCTTTCCCGGACAAGGAAGCCATTATCCCGGTGTTCCGGAGGCAATCCAGAAGAGTCCGATTGCAGCGAAAGTGCTGGGACAACTGGACGAAGAATTGCAACACCAGGGGTTGCTTCCCTTCACTCCGGATCTCGGGACCACATCTTTTGATCCCGCGAATGACTTGTGGGGCAGCCAGATCTGGATACTGGGGCTCAGTCTGGCACTGGCTGCGGAACTGGATCAGTGGGGATTGCGTCCGGATGTTGTGCTGGGGCACAGCTTCGGCGAATATTCCGCCCTGGTTGTGGGAGGATGTCTCATGCTCCCGCAGGTTGTGCGAATGGTGAAAGCCCGCGCCGATGCCGTGGCGACGACCGTTCAGGAACGGGGGCGATTGATCTCCGTTCGAGGAACGCCCAGCGCGGTGGAAGGGATCCTGCGGACGTTACCGGTTCCCGTGACGTTCACTCATTTCAATGCCCCCCAGCAGGTCGTGATTGCGGCCCATGTGCAGGATGTTGCCCGGGTGCGGCAGGCACTGGCTGCGGCTGCACTGGCTGCGGTCCCGTTAGCGGTTCCGGTTGCCTTTCATACTCCTCGGCTGGCGGCTGCGGAAAAGCTGCTCAAGCAGCGTTACCGCGCCGAACGGTTCCTCGCGCCGAACTGCGGATTTCTCTCGGCAACATCGGTCCGCTATCTCTCCGAGCCGGACGACTTGTGTTCCGCCCTTGTCCGGCAATTGACGCAACCCGTGCAATATCTCCCGGCCATGGAACGACTCCTCGCGGAGGATGTGCAGCTGGTTCTGGAAGTCGGGCCGAACCAGGTTCTCAGCCGGTTGAACCGGGACATCAGCGGAGGCCGGGCGTTGTGTCTGGGGATGGATGTTCCCGGACGCTTGCACGCGGAACGACGGTTGCTGATTCAGGCTGCCATGGAAATCATTGGACTGGGAGAAACCACTCCGCTTCAATTGCTTCATCATCTGTCCGTTTCGAATTCCGCCGCGAACTCACAAAATTCTTCACTTCGCAACGATGTGGAAATCATTGATTTACACGCGGAAAGAAAAGAGTCCCCGGTTCGACCATCCCCCCATTCCGCAAACCCCATCGCAAAGCCGCAAACCGCCGCACGAACAGACAATGAGCTTTCCCTGACTGCTCCGGGTGAGATCGGGGCAGGAGGATCGCTTTCCGAGGAGGCTGTGCGCCAGTTCCTGCTGACCGTTGTTGTTGATCTGACCGGATACGATCCGCAGGTCATCGACTTCGCTGCCGATCTGGAAGCGGATCTGGGAATCGACAGTATCAAAAAGGCCCAGGTCATCGGCGAACTGGCAGAGACGTTCGAGCTCTCGCTTTCTCCGGCGGACATCTCGACGACGGAGTTGCGAACGCTGGAGGAGATTGCCCGGATCGCGCTGCGGGCTTTCACGCCATCGCGGGAAGTGGTCGTTTCGACAATGCCCCGTTCAATTCCTGACGGGGCCGTTGCTGCATCGGCACCGCGCGTGCAGGCGGAACAACTCGATCTCGGCGCGATTGAGCGATTCCTGATCGACCTGGTGGTGGATCAGACCGGCTATGCACCCGATGTTGTGGATCTCGATGCCGACATGGAAGGGGATCTGGGCATCGACAGCATCAAGCAGGCACAGCTTCTGGGAGAAGTTCAGCAGCAGTTTGAATTATCAACCCCGACCGGACAGACGGGTGTGGGCCAGATGGGGGGCATGACCGGGTTTTCCACGTTGCGGTCGCTGTTAAATTATCTTGCGGAAGTTCTTCCCGGAAACGGTTCGACAGCGTTTTCTCTGACCATTCCCAAACCATTCGCCGACCATCAGACAGCGCATTTCCATCAATCTGAATCTGAAGAAGCTCTCTTCCGACGAAGCAACGCGGTCTCTTCGAATGGAGAACAGGGAAACGGCTCTTCAAAAAACGCAGTCGCGGAGAGACATAAGGGGAGCTTAAAAAGAAAGCCTGTTCCTGAGAGTTCCTCCTCTGATACGACGGGAGGAGTGAAGACGTTTGAGACAAATCCAACGGGCAGCCCTGTGATTCGCGGAACATCTCCGGAGGACGAAATTCCCCTGGACTGGCAGCAACTGTTTGCCGTCAGCACCGATACCGAACCGGAAGAGTCGTGGCAACGGGGACTGACACGTGGCAGAACGTCTGCTGTTGAAGTTCGTCAGACGTTAAAAAGGCTGATCGATCGTCGGGAACATGGTTCGATCGCGGAAAGACTCAGCCAGAGCGCTGTCTCGGAATTAAGCGGCCTGGCCCAGGGGGCAGGGGTCAATCTTCCCGCTGTTCTTCATGCGTATCACCGGTTTCACGGATGGGCGGTTTTCCCCACGGAAGCGGAGTGTCTTTCGAAACCTCTGGAGCAACCCGCTGATACAATGGATTTCACAGCGGGGCAGGAAAGCCGGACGCAGCGGTTCATTCTGAGAACCGTTCCCGCCCCCGCCCGTGCCGGGCAACCGGAACATCCGCACTTTAACGGTCCCGCGCTGATCCTGGGGGACAATGACATTGCCAGGGCCATTCAACAGCAGTTCCTGGCGGACGGGAGAAGAGCGGAACTCCTCCCTTCCACACTCTCCCTGCAAGAGATGGAAGCGAAACTGGAAAAAATCTGGGCGATCTCTGCCACGCCGCACCTGTTTCTCACTTCGTCCTTCGACAGGACGTCATTGCGAACGATTGATCCCGGAGAATGGAAACAGCGGCGGACAGCGGCAGTGGAACTTCCATATCGACTTTGCCAGCTCTGGATGCAACGGATGATTGCGACCTCTTCCATGGATGACGCCAGCGTGGTGGTGGTCACAAACCTGGGAGGGGACTTTGGTTTCAGTGGAAAAACCTGTCTCAGCCCGGAAGGGGGACTCGGCGGGCTGATCAAGGCGATGCTCATTGAAGCCTGGATGCAGGGCTATCGATCCACCTCCATGAAAGTGATCGATCTCTCTCCCCGGACCATGGCAGCACAAGCGGTACGGGGAATCTGGAAGGAACTGGCCCGCCCGAGTTATGACATGGAAGTCGCATTGGATCAGGAGGAACGTTTTGCTGTGCAGGCTTTTTCCAGGCCGTTACGAAGAGACCTGGAACAGGCGGAGCGCTGTCATGTCCGGAGGGGGGGAACCTGGATTGTCACCGGGGGGGCGCGGGGAATCACCGCGGTCGTGGCCCGGGAACTGGCCCGAAGACATGGACTGACAATGCATCTCCTGGGAACGGCGCCGGTGCCTTGTCTTTCCGAGGATCTGCGAGACCAGGCCCGGCGGAATCGCCTGGAACTGCGTCGCAACGTCATGGCTGAAGCTGCCGTACGTCAAAAAAACGGAATGGAAGCCTGGCGGAACGTGGAAAAGGCCCTGGAGATCGACGAAACATTGCGGAAGTTTCATGCGGACGGAATTGCGGCCACGTATCATTGCGTTGATGTTTCCGATGGAGAATCGCTGCAACAGGTGATTCATCAGATTCGCGAGAAGGATGGTCCGATTCGTGGCGTCATCCATGGAGCAGGGATTGGTCAGGATGCTCGATTCGAGCGTAAGCGTCCGGACAAAGTGGATCAGTGTCTGAAAGCCAAAATTGACGGATGCATTCAACTGATGCACGCCACCCATTCCGATCCGCTCGATTCATTTGTTGCTTTCGGATCCATCAGCGGACGGTTTGGGGCAAATGGCCACACGGATTATTCCTTCGCCAATGAGATGCTGGCCAAGTTGATGGGCCGGTATCGCCGTGAACGTCCGGAAGTGGCGGGAGTGACGTTTCACTGGCACGCCTGGGACGATATCGGCATGGCGATCAAGCCGGAAACGCGGCTGGCCCTGGAAATGATTCAGCTGGAGCTGATGCCGGCCCGCGAAGGAATCACTCATTTTCTGAATGAACTGGAATGGGGAGGCGATGAGCCGGAAGTGCTGGTTACCGATCAGGCATATGTGCGGAAGTTCTTTCCGGTTGAACGGCAGGCACAAGTCGATTCGTCTCCGCGTCCACAATCTTTTCCGCTTCTGTCGCCGGCAATTGGCGTCCATCCGGGAAAAATCTCTCCCTGGGTTGTGGAACTCGCTCCGGACGGGGAACGGTTCCTCAGCCAGCATCAGATGCAGGGGAGGCCGACGCTGCCCTTCGTGATCGCTTTGGAATTCATGGCGGAAGCGGCCCGTCTGGCAAGTGGAAACTCGGTGCTGCAAGAAGCCAAAGATGTCGAAGCCATTCAGTCGCTGAAGTGGACAACGTCTGCTCCCATCACGATTCAGACCTGGGCAGAACTGAAAACGGGAGGACAGGAGTGCAGCCTGCGGGCCGATTTTTATCGCCGGGATGGCCGTCTGGTCGCCCGGGATAAACTTTATTTCCGTGGAACCATGGTCACGGGGGAACATCCCCCGCTGATACAAGCCGCACCAGGCTTTCGGGGAGGATGGTCCATACTGGAACAGGACTCTCTTTCCTGGACGAAAGTGATTTATCCTCCCTCCGGGGGGCCGGTGTATCACGGTCCGGAACTGCAATGTCTCCATTCGATTGCCGTGGAAGATCGGGAGGCTTTCGGAAAAATTTTCGCAACGTCCGCCGTTCAACTTGGAGGAGGCCACCGGCCTGGAACTGGGTGGTCTGTTCCGGCAGCAGCGATGGATGCGTGCCTGTATGCCGCTGCATTACTGGCGGGAAAACAAACGGGCCGGGGAAGCCTGCCGGTCCGGTTCGACCGGATTCGCTTCGGTCGCCAGCCCGATCCAGGAGAACCTTGTCTGGTGCATGTGAAGATTGTTAAAGAGACATCACAAGGGATGACGCTGGCGTTCACACTGACCGGTTGGAACAATGACCTCCTGCTGGAAGTCAACGGTTATGAAATTGGCTGGCTTTCATGACGGCCACGAAACGTCCTGATTCACGGGACATCCGATCCAGCGGGCATTGCCCAAAAAAATGAGGCTCGCTGTGCCGCCCATGAACAGCCAGTCGTGGCTCATGCAATGGCCCCGGCTTGATCCTCCCAACTTTTGTGCAAAGCCGAATTTGTCGTTCTGTTCCCGTTCCTTGCTGGCAACCGATGTATCAGACTCCTGTTTCATTGAAACCGTTGCTTCACCCTCGGGATTTCGTCAGTGCGGAATTCTGGGAGCAGGAGCAGGTTGCGGTCTTCGCGGAATCATGGCACCTGGTCGCCACGCAACGGCAGCTTCGAAAATCGGGGGCCTATATTTCCGTCACTCTGCTGGGAGTCCCGGTCCTCGTCCGGAATTTTTCGGGAGAAATTGTCGCACTGCGAAATGTCTGTGCACATCGGCAGTCGCTATTGGCGACGGAACCTTCCGGATGCAGTCCCACGCTGAAATGTCCGTATCACGGATGGGAATATGGTGCGGATGGACGAACCCGAAAATTGCCCGGGGCGGCCAATTTTCCCAAATTCGAACATCAACACTACTGTCTTGACCGGTTTGCGGTTGAAGTATGTGGCGACCTGATTTTCGTCCGGCTCAGTTCGACTGGACCGTCACTACGGGAGTGGATCGGAGAACGGTTCGAATTGTTCGCGGCATGGTTTTCGGTGGAAGAATATCATCAGGCAATGTATCGCCGGTTGGAATTCGCAGCGAACTGGAAGATTCCCGTGGAAAATTCCCTGGAGAGTTATCACATTCCCTGCGTCCATCCGCAGACTTTTCATACGGATCCCGCTGAAGCTCACAGCACGCATGAGTTTTTTGAAACGGGGACATCGTTTCAGGCCCGGTTTCATCCTCCCCGATGGATCGATCATGCTCTCGACCGGGCGGAAATCTGGGTCATGCATCGGCTCGGCTGCGTGCCTGACGGGATGTATCAGCACCATCATGTTTTTCCGAACCTGCTGATTTCACACACGGACAGCACGAGTTTCGTCCAGATGATTCATCCGGTCGGTCCGGATCGTTCGTTCTCTTTGATGTGGCAGTACGGGCGGGGAGGAGAACGATTGCCATTTGTTCCGCGAGTCATCAGCCGGTTATGGGGACAGTTCACCGGAGCCCTGACCCGGACCATCGTTCTGGAAGACGTCCCGGTCTATGCCCTGGTTCAGTCCGGTGCCGCGGGGGCGGGGAAGCCGGGATTGCTGGGACGGTGCGAAGAACGAATCCATGCCTCGCAAAAATATCTGCGGGACCGGATTGACGTCTGGCAGGCGGAACGCCACGCTTCGCGATCAAAACCGGATGGAGCGGCCGCCTCCGTTTCCGCATCCTTGAAAACGAATCAGGACAATGATTGATCTTCGTGGAAAAACCGCCCTGGTGACGGGGGCTTCGCGGGGGATTGGACGTGCGTGCGCATTGATGCTGGCCCGTTGCGGGGCGGACGTGGCGGTCAATTTTCTCTCGTCCCGGGAAGGGGCGGCGGAGACTGTCCGGCAGGTGGAATCCTGCGGAGTGCGGGGAATTGCGATTCGGGCCGATGTGGCCAATGCGGCTGAAATTCAGGCTGCGGTGCCTGTCGTGATGGAGCGGTTCGGGCGGCTCGATATTATTGTGAGTAATGCCGCTGCGGGAGGGTTCAAACCGCTCATGGAGGTCCGCCCCGCTGGGTGGGAGGCCATCTTGCGGAGCAATGCCGCTCCCTTGTTATGGCTCGCCCAGGCCGCCGCGCCAATCATGCAGTCCCAGGGAACGGGCAAATTCATTGCCATTTCAAGCCATGGTTCGTTTCGAGCCGTTCCAAATTATGGGGCCATCGGGGCTTCGAAGGCGGCCCTGGAAAGTCTTATTCGGCAACTTGCCTTCGAACTGGGGCCCGCGGGGATCCATTTCAATGGGGTTCTCTCCGGAATGGTTGATACCGAAGCGGTCCGCACGATGCCTGACAGCGAACAGATTCTGCGACAATCCCGGGAGAGAATGCTTCTGCGCGACAACCTGTTAACACCCGAACGGGTCGCGAACGTTGTCGCCTTTCTGGCCAGTCCCTTCAGCGACGCCATTCAGGGCCAGACGATCGTCGTCGACGGTGGCGTCAGCTTGCGGGTCTAGCGCCCTTTGCTCTACCGTGTGCGGGCGAAGGGCGGCGTTCACACTCCCAGAATTCCGCTTTAGAGCGGAGTTGCAAATGGTGTCTCACGTCGATCCTGATGAAATACAGGGAATTCAAGGCCGGGCGTGATCGAACAATGACCAAACTGGTCTAGGAGGGCGAATGCGGAATCTCCCTGCCGGAAATGGTCTCAATAATGGTGGCCAGCGGAGACCTTATGAATGTTGTTCGGGAATCCCAGCGTTCACCGGCCCAATGGCCGGATCCCTGGATCGATGGTCTGCCGCTGGTGCCGATGGAAAAGTTCTTTCTGAATCATGATCACCCCGCCCACCCGATGGTTTTTCGAGTTCTCCTGCGATTCAGCGGGCCTGTTGAATCTTCCCTGTTTGCCGCGGCGTTTGCCGCGGCATTGAAGCGTCAACCATTGCTCAGCAGCGTTGTGGACAGACACGATTCTTCCCCCTGCTGGAGACCGGTTGCCGCACTTCCGGGGATCCAATGGAGAACGGGTGACGCTGCTGCGAAGGAACTGTTTCGCCTGCCGGTTGCCCCGATTGATGTGGAAACGAATGCGGGAGTGCGCTGCATTGTTTGTTCGACATCGACAGAGGGACGTGAAGAACTGATCGTGCTGGCGGAGTTTCATCACGCCTGCTGTGATGGGCAGGGGGCTCGGCAATTCCTGATGGACTGGGTCATTTCTTATCATCACCGCGTGCGGGGAACAACCTGGAAAACGTTGCCGTTGAATGCGGATCAGCTTCTGGAACGAAGTCATTACCGGACGCTCCAGCGCCCCGTCGGAACCTGGGAAGGTTTCCGCAATTTGTATGTTACCGTTCGCGGACGGACCGCTCATCTCCCCGCGTCTTCCCTGGAAACGTCTGGCACGGAGCATCTGCTGGAGCGAGTTTTCTCACTCGAAGAGACCGTCCGTTTTCGTGCGCAATTGAAGCTTCGGGGAGACAGGCTGAATGATCTGGGACTGGCGGCCGCATTCGTGACGTTTTCCAGGAGCTTTCCGAACCAGTGCCGGAATCGCTGGCTGACGGTGATGCACCCTGTCGATCTGCGTTGGCCATCGGACAAACGGACGCCAGCCTGCAATCGCGTGGGGGTGACGTTTTTACGACGGCGTCCAGCGGACTGCGATGATCCGCGGCATCTTCTGGAAAGTGTGCGCCAAGAGATGCGATACATTAAGGAACGATATCTGGGGGCGGAGTTTCTGCGGGGGCTGGCTGCGCTGGATCGTTCGCCCTGGTTGCTGGATCGCATTCAGCGCGGCGGCTGGTTCACTCCCACGCTTCAGTTCACTTACCTGGGCAACACCACGCGCATTCTTCCCGACGAAATTGTTGGTCCCGGAGGGCTGGTTCGCATTGCTGACCTGGACTTGCAACATATTTCCGGATTCATGCAGCGGGGACCGGATGTCCCCATCAGTCTGGCGGTTTGTGAAACCCATCAGCGAATTTCGGTGACGGCCCGAATTTGCGGACAAACACTTGATGGCTTCGGCGCGAAACAGTTTTTTGACCGATTTGTCCATCAGCTTCTCGAACTGGGAGAGAGGAGTCCGAATGACCGATGACCAAACGTTTCCCCTGGAATGGACGGCCAATGGACCGGTCGTCCTGTCTGTTTTTGAGGATTCGCTGGAGCATCCCCTGGATCTTTCCGCGGTTTCTTCGGAGGAGCTGGACCGGGCAGGGCGGTATCGGATCGAGGAAAAGCAGCGGCAGTTTCTCTTCACCAGATCAATTGGACGGGAGATTCTGGCGGCCCATTTTCAAGTCTCTCCGCGGGAGATTGAATGGGGCGTGAGCGGGCCGATGGACGTTCGGATTCAGGGAGAGAGCCCCCCGGCCTGTTTCAGTTGTTCCCATTCCGGGACATTTGGCGTGCTGGCGATCGGTCCGCCGGGAAAGAATGTGGGAGTGGATCTGGAACTCTCGGCTCAGCGGATTGATGTGGACAGTCTGGCCCGGTTCTGTTTCACGGATCAGGAACGAGTGATTCTGGGTCGGACTCCCGTCGAGCAGCAGTCGCGGTTGCTGATTCAGACATGGGTTCTGAAAGAATCCATTTTGAAAGCGGAACGGAACAATCCAGCCTTTTCTCCATTGGCCCTCGAACTGGGCTGGGAACAGTTGTGTTCAGCGGACAGGGGAGTTTTTTTTCGCCCCGGGAACGAGATCACCTGGTTGAATTCCCTGCGGGGGACGCGAGGGAAGACAACAAACTGGGGAATAGGGGCGTTTGAATTTCCAGCAGGCCGGAACGAAACGCCAGTCTGGCTGGCGGTTGCTGTTTGTGATCGAGAGCCGGGTGAATATCCGGCCGGGATGTCGGCAGTCAGGGAAAAATGTCTGCCAGTGCGATTCGAACGCTGGTTTCCGGGAGATCGCGAATTTCCGCAAAACGTCTCTTTGGGGAGGAACGTTTTCCTCGCTACAATCTGAGAGTTTCCGAGGCAAAGCTGGTGCAAGGGTTTGAATCAGGAATCTGACGATTGGGATCCCCACTGTCCAGACAGGTTTCCAGGTCGCAGCAAGCTCGTGTCGCGGGCGGCTGGTCTTTCCATCTGCCCATTCCGGTTTGAAGCTCAACTATGAAGAGTTCCACAATCTATTACATCATCTCGGTGGCAGCGCTGATTGCTAGTGCCGTGATCGTCGTCTGTAAAGAAGTTCCCCAGGACGAATTGCAGTTGATGCTGACGAAGGGGGTCGCCCCCGCGTCCCTGTTGCATGGTCGGCCGGGATCAACTGCCGCTCGCAATCTGTCCAAGCCGGAAGCCCTGGTCGAACCGGCTCAGCCGGAAGTCCGATCGGCGGACGAAATACAAAAACTTTTCGATCAGTTGCCGGTTCTCAAAGAAATCCCATGGCGAAGTTCGGAAGTGGCAGCCATGTTTTCGAATCATTCCGCCCGGCCCTGCCGTCTTCTTCCCGCGGAAGTGTCCGTCAATTTCGCGATGGATGAATCGTTGCCTGGGGATGGAAGCATGAAGATCCAGCGCACGACGGCATTTCTGATCGGGCTGGCGGTGGACAGCCGCGCCCGGGCGAAGTTACCGGTCGTCTCAAAAGCAACGATTGAAAATTATCTCGACGAAAACCGTCTCGCGATCCAGCCGGAAGTTTGTCGTGATCAAAAGGGAACATTTCAGCTGACCGGACAGGTTTATGCCGCGTTCTTTTCCCGAAAGTCCCCGTCATTAACCGGCTCTCCGGAACCGATGATCGTCGAAGCCACTAAAAATTTGCGCGTACTGGGAATGCTTCCCGCGTCTTCAAAGACGAACCAGCCCGAGAGCCCGTTCGCTCTTCCGGGGGAAGAACCGGTTTCCCCGAATGATCCTCCAAATGGGGAAAATCTGCCGCGGACGCTCGTCATGGCATTCAGTTATATGCGGGACACTTCCACGACTTCCCTATTGACGTTGGGACCGGAACCGGCCTACGAGTTGATTTTTTTACATTTATTGCCGCAAAGTGCTCCCGCAGCACAGCCGGAAATGGCTGTTTTCGCCACATCCGATGGCTGCACGCGATTCCAGGAACTCAACCTGTCGCGACAGGACCAGGGCGGAAGTGATCCCGCTGTGCAGGCGAATGTCCGATTCGAAAAATTCAAGTTGCTGGGACAGTATCCGGCAGATCCCATTGTCACGAGTCTCTCAAACCGGATTCGCAGCAATCTGAGCCTGGAAGAATTGCAAAAGCGGATTTCGAGCCGGACCGAACCTGTCGGGACGGCTTTGCAACTGGTTCTGGACGAACTGCATCGGAACCCGGCGCTGTAAAGGTTCCGGGCTCCCATTGCTCCGGAGAATCAAACGGACCAGAGAGCCGGACTGTCCAAGAACTGCTCGCAACACTTGTCCGTGTCTGCTTACGGAAACGGAATTCTCGTCATTGGGCCGATATTTATGAGCGGCCTTAAAAATCGTCTCGGCACCGGCTATTGATGTCTCATCTGACACAGATGTCATCGGATCGTTCACAATCGCTTGATGATAAAGCAGTTGTCATTTTTGCAGATCCCAGCGTGGGACGCGGTGGCTGGGGACCCGTTTGCTCAGAACGCTGTAAAAACTTCGAACTCTGAAAAATAAATGCTGTTTTTCAGAATGCCCGCCACGAATTCGGATGAATTACATTGATGTGGCACCCGGCTTGCTTAAGTCTCCCTCGAAATTTCCCGAAAAATAATATGGAACGAGAGGAATATTTCGGTCAGGTACGTTTGAAGGATGGATTTTGAACGAAGATCTGCCCTTTTCGGCGCGGAACAGGACCGTAGCGAAATCATTTTTCAATGAAGATTCTACAAGCGGAAATAAAATTGCCCGGTTCCCCCTTTGACCGCTTCGACAAACCCTCGAAGAATAGGAACGAGTTGCCCGGAAGCCTTTTGAGGAACGGGCAATTGAACCGGAAATTTTCAAGATCGTCTCTGTCTCACCAGGAAAAGCCATTGAAAAAAGATGTTTTGTCATTTCCCTTGCCGAGTGTCGGTAAGGGAAGAAGTTTCCCAAGGCCTGAAAGGATTCAGGGGATGTTTTCAATACAACCATTTCACCAGTGCCTTGCCAGGCGTTGACGTTCGAGGATCGGACATCACTCGCGGCCTGTCAGCTGCTGGTCATGTTTTCGTTGAACTCGAACGTTCAATATTGACGCAACACTCGGAAATTTGATTGAAAGCGATTTGGCAGGGCAGGTTGTCCCGCCAGAAACACCCCCGGGCCTTCCTCGTTTTGCATCCACGAGAGGGCGATGATGTCACAATTGAATTCACTTCCGCTCGAAATCGTGGAACCTGATCCGCGGCCATGGTTGAAACAGTATCCGCCGACCGTTCCGCACTCGCTGCACTATCCCGCGGAATCCCTGCCATGGCTGCTGGAGCGGGCCGCGACGAAATGGCCAACCCGGGCCGGCTGTATTTACTATGAACACAGCTTGAGCTATTCAAAGCTCCTCTCCCGTTCCCGGCGAATCGCCATGTGGCTTGTGGAACATGGGGTCCAGCCTGGTGACCGGGTGGGCCTGCTGTTGCCAAACTGCCCCGATTACATCTTCGCTATTAACGGAATCTGGCTCGCGGGCGCAACGGCTGTCGCGTTGAGTCCACTCTTCGTCCCGGAAGAAGCGGCCGCATTTCTGAAAGCAACGCAATGTAAAATCGTGATTACGCTGGACGTGCTGACGCCACTGGTTTGCCATGGGGATGATCAGCCGCACACGGTGATTTATACGTCGCTGGGAGCCCGTCTGAACCGGCTCGAAGGACTGGGATATGCCTGGGTCCGGCTGATGCGGTTGGGATGGAAGAAGATCAATCCGAAAGGGGTCAGTATTTCCCTGGCGGATGTCACCAGGGCGGGGCGTTTGAAGGAAGATGGTTTCGAACCGCCCCATGTCCGTCCTGAAGATCGCGCTTACATCCTGCCCACGGGGGGAACGACCGCTGAACCCAAAGCGGTGGCGCTTTCCCATGCCAACCTGATGGCCAACGCCTGGCAGCTCTGTCACTGGGCGGGAAATCGGGGAGGCGAAGAGACGCTTCTGGCAATTCTGCCGTTCTTTCACAGCTATGGATTATCAACCTGTCTCACAAACGGGGCGGCCTTGGGGGCCACGCTGATTCTGCATCATCGGTTTCGCACGAATTCCGTCGTCCGGCTGATTGAGAAGCATAGACCGACCGTTTTTCCGACCGTTCCCGCGATGCTGACAGCCCTCAATCCCGTACTGGAAAAGACTCCTGTTCCGGCACTGAAAGAGATGAAGTTCGTGATCTCGGGCGGGGCTCCGCTTCCCAAGACGGTTGCGGACCGGTTTGCGGAACTCAGCGAAGCTGCTGTTGTGGAAGGATATGGCCTGTCCGAAGCCAGCCCGGTAACTCATGCCGGCCCACTTGATGGAAGGGCGATTTCGGGAACGATTGGCGTTCCCCTCCCCGATACCGATGCGCGGATTGTCGATCCCGCCACGGGAACGGAAGAACTGCCACACGGAGAAGTGGGGGAAGTGGTGGTCCGCGGCCCGCAGGTCATGATGGGATATTGGAACAATCCCGAAGGGACTGCCCGCGTCATTCGCAATGGCTGGCTGCATACCGGCGATCTGGGAACCTGTGACGAAAATGGGTTTTTCCGGATTGTGGATCGGAAAAAGGATCTCATCATTACCTCAGGATTCAACGTCTACCCTGGGGATGTTGAAGAAGTGCTGAGAAATTATCCGGGAATCAAAGATGTGGCCGTGGTCGGCACTCCCGATGTCGGCAAGGGAGAACTCGTCAAAGCAATTATCGTCATGCAGCCGGGAAAAACATTCAATCAGCATGATTTGGAAGCGTACAGCCGGAAGCATCTGGCGGCCCATAAACGCCCTCGGATCTTCGAAGAACGGAAGCAGGACCTGCCGAGAAACTTTCTCGGAAAAGTTTTGCGGCGTGAGCTGCGGGATTCCGGACCGGCCACGGACCCGGCCCCAGGGTGAGCCAGCCGGAAACCCTTCCCGAGAACCGGAGAAGATTCCATTGAACTCGTTCAAACGCGGGAGAAAGAGAAATGGAACGGACACATCGAAGATTGACACCACTGAAAGTCCTGGGAGGAATGCGGACTCCATTTGCGAAAGCGTTCACCGTTTTCGATCCCTTGCAGGCGGATACCCTGGGGAAAGATGCTCTGATCGGCACGCTGTCGAGGATGCAACTGGCGCCCGACAAGATCGATGAAGTCGTGTTCGGCAATGTCGCCACTCCGGTTTATGCCGCGAACATTGCCCGCGTGATCGCCATTGAAAGTGGTATTCCCCAGAATCGGCCGGCACACACCGTCAGCCGGAACTGTGCTTCGGGAATGGAGGCAGTGGTGGCGGCCTGGCACGCCATTGATGAGGGCCGTTCGGGAGTGATTGCGGCCGGTGGCGTGGAATCCATGTCCAATATTCCTTTCCAGTTCAACAAGGAATTTCAGGACTGGATGATTGCCTGGAAGAAACAGAAAGGAATGGGACAACTCACTCATCTCGCCAGCTTCCGCCCGAGTATGCTGCAACCGGTCATTGCCTTGCAGGTGGGACTGACCGATCCGACATGTGGACTGAACATGGGAGAAACCGCCGAAATTCTGGCGGAAGACTTCAAAATCTCCCGGTCGGCACAGGATGAATTTGCCCTGGAAAGCCATCGACGGACCGCCGCAGCCTGGGATCGTTCCTTTTTCAAAGGGGAAGTTCTCCCCGTGACCGTGAACGGAAAAGTTGTTGAAAAAGACAACGGTTTCCGGGCGAAACAGTCAATGGAGGCACTGGCCAAACTCAAACCGGTCTTTAAAAAGGACGGAACCGTCACCGCGGGGAACAGCTCCCAGTTGACCGATGGAGCAAGCAGCCTGATCGTGGCCTCGGAAGCCGACGCCCAGCGACTGGAAATCGAACCGATCGGAACGATCCATGCCTATGCCGTGGCGGGACTCGATCCACGACGGATGGGGCTGGGACCGGTTTTCGCCATCGATCAACTTCTGAAACAAACGGGGAAATCACTCTCAGATTTTGATCTCATCGAAATCAATGAAGCCTTTGCCGCCCAGGTTCTGGCGTGCCTGGAAGCCCTTTCTTCGGAATCATTCTGCCGCGAACACCTGAAACGGGAACAACCGATTGGAGTCATTCCACGAGACCGGTTGAACGTCAATGGCGGAGCGATTGCCCTGGGGCATCCGCTGGGCGCGACCGGAAACCGGCTGATTCTGACATTATTACGGGCTTTGAAAGAACAGGGAAAACAACATGGGCTGGCCGCTCTGTGCATCGGGGGTGGCCAAGGCATGGCGTTCTGGGTAGAACGTCATTGACGTGTGATGGCTGTTTTCAAGTCCTGGCTCATGGCGGGTGGCATCATGTTGAACCTTAAGAACTTCAAAGTTTCCATTGATCAGGACCGAGTCCTCACGGCAGTTCTGGACGTTCCCGACCGGCCCCTGAATGTCTTCGAAGACAGCGTGCTTCGCGAACTCAACGAAGTGGTGAGTTATGCTGAACAGAATGCCCATACCGGCGTGACCATGGTGGTGTTTCGCAGCGGCAAGCCGGCCGGGTTTCTGGCGGGAGCGGATATCCACCGACTCGAGAGCATTCGGAACGAAGAAGAATGTGAATGGATTCTTCAGCAGGGGCAGGACCTGTTCAACAGTATTGAAAAACTGATGATTCCGACCGTGGCCGTCGTTCATGGAGCCTGTGTGGGAGGAGGGCTGGAATTTATTCTCTCGTGCCAATACCGGCTCGCTGTGGATGTTCCTTCCACGAAGTTGGGGTTGCCGGAAGTCAAGCTGGGACTGATTCCCGCCTGGGGAGGAACCCAGCGTCTTCCCAAGAAAGCCGGGCTGATGCAGGCTCTGCCGATGATGCTGGAAGGGAAACTGATTTCCGCCCGGTCCGCCGAACGTTGCGGTCTGGTGGATGCTGTGCTGGCACCGGATCGGCTGGAAGAGGAGCTGCATCAATTTCTGTCGGACCGGTTAAATGAAAAACCTTTGCCGGCGCGGCACCGGACGTGGATGCAATGGGGAGTTGACCAGACTTCGCTGGGGCACTCGCTGGCGTTGAAACAGGCGCGGGCATCGGTGGAAAAACACAGCCAGCATTATCCGGCGCTCAATAAAATTATTGACGCGGTGGAGATCGGCCTTCGTTCCGAGGAAGTGACCGCCGCTGGGTTGCAGGCGGAACGGATCGCCTTTTCCAAACTCCTGCTGGGACGGGTTGCTCCCAACCTGATTCATATTTTTCTCAACCAGGAGAAAGCAAAAAAAGGATCGACGTGGACGCAGGGAGTGGAAGCACGATCCGTCAACAAAATTGCCGTGGTGGGGGCTGGTACCATGGGAGCAGGGATCGCCCAACTGGCCGCCGCGCGTGGGTATGACGTCATCCTGCAGGACATTCGTGAAGAATTCACCAATCGCGGGATGGAGACGATTCGCGGCCTGTTCGCCAAAGCTGTTGAGAAACAGGCGATGACGCAGGCTGAAGCGGAGGCTGCACTTCAGCGTCTGCATCCCCGCGTCGACTGGGGGCCCAGTTCAGAGATCGATTTAATGATCGAAGCCATCATCGAACGGCTGGATGCCAAGGAAGCCCTGTTCCAGAAAGCAGACGAACTTCTTCCGGAACGGGCGATCCTGGCTTCCAATACCTCCGCCCTGCCGATTGAAAAGATGGCGGGATTCACGAAACGCCCGGACCACGTGGGAGGACTCCACTTTTTCAATCCGGTTCACAAAATGCCGCTGGTGGAGGTGGTCCGTTCTCCCGGTACGAGCGATGAAACGATTGCCACGCTGGTTGCTGTCGCCAGGAAGCTGGGGAAAGTGCCGATTGTCGTCAAGCAATCGCCCGGATTTCTGGTGAATCGCATTCTGTTTCCCTATCTGGATGAAGCTGCGCGGCTGGTGGCGGAGGGATATTCAGGGAAGGAGATTGATCGGGCGGCGAAGAAATTTGGAATGCCAATGGGGCCGATTGAACTGCTCGACGTGGTTGGCATCGATGTGGCTCTTGATGTTTCCAAAACACTCTCACCGCTGGCTCAACAGGAGACACCCAGTCCGGAACTGTTTGAAAAGATGGTGCAAGCGGGAAATAAAGGACAGAAAACCGGACAGGGATTTTATCGGTGGACGGATGGAAAACGGGGCGACGCGGCGGATGTTCCCGCGGTTTCCGCGGGAACTCGCCCCCAGGAAATTTCTGACTGGGTGATTGACGGAGAAACATTCGATCCGGTCCAGCAACGCCTGATGCTCTCCATGATCAACGAGGCCCGAAAATGTCTCGCGGAGGGAGTTGTGGCGGAAGCCTGGATGGTCGACCTGGGGATGGTGCTGGGAACAGGGTTTGCCCCGTTTCGAGGAGGCCCGATGCAATGTCTTGACCGGTGGGGCGAAAGCGAAGTGCTGCACCGCCTGAAAGTTCTGCATCAGGCCTGCGGGGAACGGTTCAATCCGGTCCTCTCCAAACCTGTCCCGCCAGCTCCTTAAGATTGCCCCTTCCACATTCCACGACAGATTCGACAATATCGGTTTGGCACTACAGAGAGGATGGCTTCCATGTCGACAACAACCCAACCCGGAGGAAATGATCTGGAACATCGCAATACCGGGACCCCATCCTTTGCGGAAACCGCCATGCGTCTGGGGGGGAAATCCGAAGAAGAAGCCCGACGGATGGGAGCGGTGGATGCAGCGGACGAACGGGTCGAAGAGATGTTCGATCCGAAATACCAGACGGCCGCCAGCCCGGTGCATCGCGCGGTCTGGGATGAACTCCCCGCAGATCTGTTCGGCTTCGCTTCCCCTCCCAAAGCCCCTTCCGCCCGAGCGGCTGACGTGATGGAGAAGTCCTATCAGATTGTCCGGCAGCACGTTCTCAACGGGACGATGATCGATCGGTCGAATAACAAGATTCCCGATGCCGTATTGCAGGAACTCGCCCAGGCTGGTTACTGGGGATTGCTGGTCGATGAAAAATATGGAGGCTGCGGGGCGCCCTTCTCACAGTTCGCCCCGTTTCTTACTCGTATTGCGACGGTCGATCCCACGATTGCGGGCCTGGCGTCGGTTCATGCCTGCATCGGCGCGGTTGATCCGGTGCAGGCGTTCGGCAATGAAGAACAGAAGCAACGGTTCCTCCCCAAACTGGCTTCGGGAGAAGCCCTGTCCGCTTTCGCCCTGACCGAACCATGCGCCGGATCAGACCTGACCGCGCTGCGGACACGCGCGGAACGGGACGGCGATGATTACGTACTTCATGGAGAAAAGTTATTCATCACCAACATTCGTCCCGGTCGGACAGCAGGGGTGGTCTGCCTGATCAACAACAGGCCCGCGGTATTGATCGTCGATCTCCCCAAAGAGGAAAACGAGCAGTTTCAGCTAAAGAAATACGGATTATATGCCCTGAAACATGCTTATAACCAAGGGATCATTTTTAACGGGCTGCGGGTTCCCAAAGAGAATCTGCTCGATGCCGGACGTGGAGATGGGCTGACGATTGCCTATCACGGCCTGAATCGGGGGCGGGTGGCCCTGTGCGCCAATGCCTCCGGCACCATGCGGATGATGCTGGCCAATATCCTCCCCTGGGCCCGGTTCCGTGAAACTTATGGGGAAGCAATCGTCAAACGGGAACTCGTCCGCCGCCGGGTCGGGATCCTGGCTGGCCTGATTGTCGCCTGTGATGCCCTGACGGAATGGACCGCCGGACTGCTTGACCTGGGTTACCGGGGCGAGATGGAATGCATCATCGCGAAAATTTTTGGCAGCGAATCCCAGAAAGAAGCGACCATCGAACTCTCCATGAAGACACATGGCGGACGTTCGTTCCTGCACGGCCACTGGTTTGGCGACAACGTTCACGATCTGCTGGCTCCCTGCATCTACGAGGGCGAAGGGGAAATGCTCGGCATGGCCTTCTTCAAATCGCTGATCAAGGAACATGGCCGCAAATACTTCGAAGCCATTGGAAAGACGCTGCATGACAAAGGGATCAAGAATCCGAACCTGATGAACCCCGCCCATGCCTGGGCGCTCCGCGGCCCGTTAATGAACTATTCCAAATGGCTCGTGTCGCAATCCATTAGCTTGAAATTCGCTTCGACCGATGACTCCATTCTTCGGCCGTCCCAGCGGGGAAGTGAATCGGGAGATCAGAAACGTCTTTTCGAGAGTCTGCAATCGCATTTCCACTACTCCGCGAAGTTTCTGCGTGAATCCCGGCTGGAAATTTCGCGGGTCATGCGGACGTATCAGCTGAAGCTTCCCGACCGTCAATGCCGCATGGCGGAGTTGTCCGCCCGGGTTCAGGCTGCGGTGGTCATGCTCTGCACAGCTTTGTATGGGACTCGGCAACAGAATGAACTGACTCGGGCAGCAGCGGATGTGGCCTGTACCCGGCTGCGGCATTTCCTGGATGGGCGCAGGCTGCGCGATGGTGAAATTCGCGCCCTCACCAGCCTGGGAGCCCGGATTGCGGACGGGGGCTTCGAACAGATTGCGGAGATCCCGACCGCGGAGATCCTGATGGCTTATTCCCGTCAATAGTCACTCTTGGAAATCGTCTTTCAGGGAGTCCCTGTCGGGAGTTCGTCGTGGACTGGCAGTTCGCCTCGGACCGGCAGTCTGCCTCGGACCTGGCAGGTCTGGACTGTGTCTGCGATCGCTTTTAAAAGAGATGTCTCGTTCGCGGTATCCTGACCGATTTCCCAGATCATGACTCCTCCCAGGCCGGCTTCCAGGGCAGCGGCGGTTTTCTGGCGAATTGTCTGGAGGTTGTTGAAGTAGATTCCATCCACTTCATCCACGGTTTCCGCAGGCTGGAAACGGTCCACAATCCGGGCATAGGTCATTGCTTTCCGGTCGGAGACGTTCCGCCCGTAAAATGGAACACCGAGGATGATTTTCTCAGCGGGAATGTTGCGACCGAGGAATGTCTGAATATCCTGGCGGGCCTGTTTGAGGGTGGAATGCTGCTGGCCGTAGTCGTAGGACATGAGCTGAATGAAATCAACGGCTTTCCAGGCATCTTCCGGGAGGTCCCGTCCGGGAGCAATTGTGATGGACAAAGAAAGCTGCCGGGAAGAGAAGGCTTTCTGAAACTGTTGCAGCAACCGAATATATCCCTTCCAGTCCGCGGGGGACTGGGGATATTCCCAATCGATATCGAGCCCGTTCAATTTTCGGTCCATGAGTACATCCGTCACGGATTTCACGAGCCGAGCCCGTTTTTGCGGATCCTGCACGACCTCTGAAAAACGAGTGGACCGTTCCCAGCCCCCCAGGCACAAAATCAAGCGGGTCTGATGCTGCTCCCGCAGACTCCATAACTCTTCCCAGGGGGCTCGTGACACCCGACCCATCTGGACGATTCCATCTGGCCCCGGCTCGGCAGCAAAGAGGATCAGGTCCGTCAACAGGGCTGCCTGTTCCAGGTTCAGACTGTTGAAGCGGTATTCCGGCAAGTACCCGGTTATTCGAAATCGGCCATGGGTCTCACCGGCACAGGCACTCATTCCGCACGGAAGAATCGTCATTGCACAAAAGAAGCACAGAAAACGGGGAGAAAACACCCGCAGAGTCTCCGGGAATGCCTGGAACCCGGGGAAGTATTTCTGAATGACGAACCGTGCTGGCATTTCCATCAGGAGCTTACTGGCCTTTGGATTCACGGTTCTGATCTTCTTCCTGGCCTTCCTGCATCCCTTTTTTAAAGGAATGGAAGGAACCTCCCAATGACTTCATCGCGGAGGGCAACCTGCTCCCAAACAGGAGCAGAATAATAATCGCCAGGACAATCAGTTCGCTCGTGCCGAGACCAAACATGGAATGACTCTTTCAACAATAGACAGACGGAAATTTGTGATGGGGCACCAGGAAACTGCCGCGTTGCATTCTATCGGCCATGGACGCCCGGCTCAAACCGTCTGGGGAGACAACCCAGGGCTTCTGCTTGTTTCCAGATGGGGGGATTTTCGGGAGGGCGAAGCTCCTGCTGAGCTGCGGGGAAGATCACGCTTTCCATGGTTTGCGGCTCGGCGGGAGCCTCGCCCTCCCATACGATTTTCAATAAAGCGAAAGCCCTGGGAGACAACCCGGTTTGAAGACGGCGGTTGGCTTGGCGATCATCCGGGAGAAATGATAAAAATTTTGCAGTACATCTGTTGTGATTTTATGAATCCCCATCCCCCGAAGACACGGAGCTGATGGGGCACATTCTTTTCAGTGATTGATTCATGAAGCCTGCTTATGAAAAACTTGTTCCGCCGTCGGGGCAGTCGTTTCGTTGCTTCAATCGTGAAAACCTGGCGGCAGCTTCGCGCTGGCACCGCCATCCGGAAATTGAGCTGACCTATGTGGAAAACGGGACCGGAACGCGGATTGTGGGGGACAACATTTCCAGTTATGGAAATCATGATCTGGTGCTGATCGGTCCTGATCTTCCGCATACATGGCACTCGGACCAGTTTGCACACAGCCCGCTGGACAGGCATCCCGCGGTCGTGGTGCAGTTCCGCCAGGATTTTCTGGGAGCGGAATTCCTGGAAGTCCCGGAACTGTCCGGCCTTCGGGAGATGATCAAAAAATCGTCCCGAGGATTGAAATTCGATGCGGAAACTTCCATTCGTGTTGGACAGGCACTCACGCAACTTCTGCATTCCCGTCCGGCAGTCATGCTTGTGCAACTTTTAAACTGCCTGATTGACCTGGCGGAGTCATCGTCGGGAAGCCCTCTGGCGAGCGTTGGCTTTTCTTCTCCTCCGGGTGATTCCATGCAGAACCGGACGGAAGAAATCTGTGCCTTTATCAGCCAGAACTATCGAAATCCCGACTTGACGCATCAGATGCTGGCGGACCAGGTTCATATGAATCCTTCCGCGTTCAGCCGTTTCTTTCGGAACTCCACCGGAAAAACAGCCATGAACTACATTTCCGAAATGCGGGTGAGCCTGGCCTGCCGGCTTTTGGCGGATACGGAAAAGACGATTGCGGAGATTTTTCAGTTCGCTGGTTTCAGCAACACGTCCAACTTCAATCGGCAGTTTCATCGGATCCAGAAGATGACTCCCCGCGAGTATCGTAAGCGGCATCGCGCCGCGGCCCGGGATGCCAATCCGGTGCCGGAGCTGCAAGAATCTTTTTTGGAATGTTGAATAAGGAGTTCAGAGACGGAGAAAAACTCGCTGACGGTACAACCACCAGCAAATCAGCCAGATCGCCAGAACGGCACTCACAGCGTGAATCACCGGATGGAACAGCGTCATCATCACCGCTCCCGCCTGTTCGGGGGGTGTTCCCAGGTTTTGCAGCAGATGCGTGGCATTGGCCAGTTGCCCCAGCATCCATTGAATCACTCCGCCGAAGTGCCGAAGTACGTTTGCCGCCAGCCAGCGGGTCGTGAGTTCTCCCAGAAAATAGACCAGCAGTGAGTTCACCCCGATGATGACCAGTGGCCGGGCCAGAATCTGGAAGGGAAGAAAATCGAACAGCAGGTAAAACAGTGCCAGCATCCCGATCACGTAACCACCGCTGAAGAGAACCCAGCCGGGAGTCCAGATCCGTTTGACAATGGGGCAGCAGGTCGCTCCGGCGATAACTCCTGTTCCCCACAGAGTGGCTGCCAGCAGAATCAATGCCAGGAATTTGCGACTGGGCCGGATCTGGCTGAGCAGGATCTGTCCACAGAAAACTCCCAGCAGCATGGTGGCCATGCTGGGGACGAAGTTCAGCGTCTGATATCCCCCCGAATTGAATTGAAACGGCCCCAATTCGGGGGAGCGGGGAAACAGATTCAGGAACCAGCGGTCAAAGGTGCTGAAGGCATTGCCGTTTTTCGACCATTGCCGGTAGGGAGGCGCAAAAACATCTCCACGTTCCCGGGAGGCATTAACGGCTTCCGGTTGATAATTGGCCGGGGGGGGCGTCAGATGGATTCCGCACCACGTTCCAATCAGAATGGCGAAAAACGCGGTCACTTGCAGCCAAAGCTTCCGGTTCGTCAGCAGATAGACGAAGAAATATCCCAGGCCGATCTGAGCAAGGACATTCGGAAAAATCCAGTTCGTGGTTTTGTTGTTCACCGAATACAGGAAGACTCCCATCAGCACCAGTGCCACGGAACGGATCAGGGCATGCAGGCCGCGTTGAAATTTGGATTGTCCCGCGTGAGCCCGTTTTGTCAGCGACAACGGCAGGGCCACTCCCACCATCAGCATGAAAGCGGGTTGAATCAGATCCCAGAAGGAAACGCCCATGTGCAGCCAGGGATTGCCGACGGTGGAGTCATGCATTCCGGGAACAAAGCCGGATTCCCAATACGGCGGATGACGGAAATGAAACGCGATCCAGTCCACATGTTCGCGATCGAGAACTTTCCACAAGGGACTGTCTGCCGAAGTGCTGGCCAGGGAAGCGATGCCAAACCCATGGGCTGCCAGCATCAGCATGATGAAGCCGCGAAAGGCGTCCAGCGAAACCAGTCTTGGTAATACTCTTTGATGCTTCCTGGCTGGTCGCGGTTCTTTCGGCAACGGCGTGATAACGGTCGTCTCCGGCGGGTCGATGATGATCCGCGGACCAGGTTCTTCGCTGACAGGGGAACCGGAACTCATGACCTCTCCTGAAAAACGGTGTGACGGGCAGGAGTCTTGCCTCATTGGGGAATGCTGCAATTTCCAAAGAAGCAACAATCGGCGGGTAAAGCCATTTCTTCGCAGTTTCATTCTCTTCACAAAAACGGTCATCAGGCAAATGCGGGAAGGCCTCGCGATCTTCGGCCGATTTCAGTAAACAGGGCTTCCAGGCACAAGGGAACCGGCATCGATTGCTGTAAATGCTGGTGGGCCTCGAAACATCGGTCCAGCATTGTTCCCAGCTGGTCCCAGCGGGCCACATCTTCCGTCTGAGAGAGTTGCCGGCGAAGATTGTCGATGCTGAAGCGAATGATCCATTGCAGATATTCCCGCTGGGTCGCGGTATCGCCTCCCAGTTCTTCCAGAACAGCGGCGACTTCGCGGATGGCTGCTGAAGCCGGGACCGGGATCCGGGAAAACGCTTTTTCCACCGCCTGCCAGAGTTTTCGCAGCCCCGGTTCCAGCAGTTCCCGGGCAACATCCAGGCTCCCTTCGGCAATATGAATCATCGGTTCGATCTGCTTCGTATCCACCTGCTCCGCATGAAGCAGTTCGAGCACCTGGTGTGCCTGCAACGGGGCGAAATGAATCGGCTGGCAGCGGGACTGGATCGTCGGCAGAATGAGATCGACATTGGGGACAATGAGAAACAGGATGGAACCGACCGGGGGCTCCTCCAGTGTTTTCAGAAGCGAATTGACGGCTTCTTCGCTCATGGTCTCGGCATCATTGATGATGGCGATTCGCCGCGCCGCCGACATGGGGGCCATGGCGATTTCATAACACAGTCCGCTCCGGCCCCGGGCATTGTCTTCCCCCACCAGCAGGCTGATGGGCAATGTCCGTTTGCCTTCCGGAAGTTGAATGGTCAGCAGATCCGGATGATTCCCTGCCCACATCTGCCGGCAACTGTTGCATTCTTCACAGGCTTGCAGATCCGCTTCATCAAAACGTTCGCAGAACAGGCACTGCGCGAGCAGCCGGGCAAACAACTGTTTGCCGATTCCCGGAGGTCCCACAAGCAGATAGCCCTGGCCGAGGCGTCCTCGGGAAACCGCGCGGCGAAACATTTCGATCTGGGCCTGATGCCCAATCAATTGATCCCAGATCACAATTGTTCTCCTCGCCGCCAGTCGATTGTCATTGGCCAGGCAGACAGCTCCCTGAGAAACTGCCGCAACAATATACTTTTCTTTCTCCTCGCACGAGATTGTCTCCGTTCCCGACTTCTTTTTGATGTCACGTCGGGCAGGAGAGCCGGGCTGTGTGATCTAATATCGCCGTTATCCAATATCGCCGCGGGTAATTCGCAGGACTTCTTCCAGCGTGGTCAGGCCAGTCACCATTTTTCGAAATCCTGCCTGCCGGAGGCTGATCATCCCTTTCTGAATGGCATTGGCACGAATGGTGCCCGTACTGGCCCGCTCGTTACAGAGATGGCGGATTTCTTCGTCGTTGACGAGGAGTTCATGAATTCCCGTTCGTCCGGAGTATCCGGTATCTCGGCAATCGCGGCAACCGACCGGTTCGTAAAGTGTCAAATCTTCTTTGAACGGGAAGTCGGCTGGCAGTTCGTCCCGCTGATACTGATGCGGACGGCGGCAGCGGACGCAGAGTTTTCGGAGAAGGCGCTGGGCGAGAATCCCTTCCACGGTGCTGGCAACCAGATACGGTTCCACGCCCATATCAACCAGACGCGTAAATGATCCGGGAGCGTCGTTCGTGTGCAGCGTACTGAACACCAGGTGGCCGGTCAGCGAAGCCTGAATGGCGCTTGTCGCGGTTTCGCCGTCTCGAATTTCTCCGATCAGTACCACATCCGGGTCGTGGCGCAGGATACTTCGCAGGCCGGCGGCAAATGTCAGGCCGATTTTCGAATGGACCTGAATCTGGCTGATTCCTGCCAGCTGGTATTCCACCGGATCTTCCACGGTGATGATTTTGACGGCTGGACTTTTGATTTCGCTGAGGGCGCTGTACAGCGTGGTCGTTTTTCCCGATCCGGTCGGGCCGGTCACCAGGACAATTCCGTGTGGCAGTTCGATCAGCTTCCTGAAGGCATCATAAGTGTCCTGCGGCATCCCGACCCCTTTGAGATCGAAGACCATCCGTTGCTTATCCAGCAGACGCAGCACAATCCCTTCGCCATGAAGCATGGGGATGAACGACATACGAACATCGATCTCGCGGCCCTGAACGCGGATGTTGATGCGACCGTCCTGCGGGAGCCGCTTTTCAGCGATATTCAGCCGGGCCATGATCTTGAGCCGGGTCACGATTGACGATGAAAAATGATTGATCTCCGGAGGGACGGGCTGGACGCGAAGGAGTCCGTCCACGCGAAAACGGACAACGAGCCCCGCTTCCTGCGGTTCGAGATGGACGTCGCTGGCCCGTTGATCCAGGGCTTCGATGAGCAGTTCGTTCACCAGCCGAATCACGCTGGGGGCCAGCGCCGATTCCGCCAGTTCTCCCATTCCCTCGGGGATGTCGTCGAGCAGATCGATTTCGTCGGCCCGCTGGGCCACCAGTTCCTTGATCGTATCGCCGCCAACGCCGAGATTCCGTTTGATCAGGTCCAGGATCTCATTCCGGCTGGCAAGGACCGGTTCGATCCGCACGTGTCCCAGCGTACTCAGTTCATCGATCGCCTCCAGATTGAACGGATCGCTGACCGCGACCTGCACATGTCCGTTTTCCCGGTGCAGTGGAATGGCTTCATAACGAAAGATGGCCGAAGTGGGAAAGAGATTGAGCAGGTCCCGGTCCACTTCGAAGGTTTTCAGATCGACCAGCGGCATTCCGAGTTCATCGGAAAGCAGCTTCAATGCATCTTCTTCATGCAAGACTCCCATCTGCACCAGGACCTGATCGATTCTTCCCTGGGGGGCCGTCTGCTGGGCCAGTTCGATCTGTTGCGGTGTGACCAGTCCGGAGTTGATCAAAATTTGCGAAAGATTCATGGGCGGGCTACAGCAGGCAGGAGTCGGGGACAAAAGCCCGGCATTGGGACGTGTCCACGGGAAATGGATGGCACAATAATCATTTCACGCTTCTTGATCCGGGGGCGGCAGCTTGGCTTCTTCCGGCTGTTTGCATGGCGGCTGGCCGGGATTACTGGCCGCGGCTTCCGCGACTTCCTCCTCCGCCGAAGCCCCGGAATCCACCTCCCGGACCACCTCCGCCGAAACCGCCGAATCCTCCTCGGCCAAATCCCCGGCTTCCCCAGTCTCCTCCCCCTCCTCGCATCCGGTCTCTCATCCGTTGTTCGAAGAACTGACGCATCTGGTCGGAACCGCTATCGGATGTATTACTGCTGGACGGCGTGGGAGTGGGACTCGAACTGGATGTCGTGCCGGGTGTCTGGCGCGATCCGGTCACGCTGACTTTGACCTGTGGCATCAGCGATCCGAGCGCCCCCTGCACGACGACGGAATTGGTGTTTTCGAGGTTCATCACTCGGACCGTTCGCCGGGCTTCCATGGCGGCCTGATCCACGGATTCCACCAGGGCTTCCACTTCGTGAAACAGGGCATCATCCGCCCAGACAATAATATGGCTCGTGTTCTTGTCCACTCCAACCGTCAGTTTGGGAGCGGGCGCAGCGGCTTCGTTCCCACGGCCTCCTCCTTGTCCCCCCCTCGCCAGCATGGCGAACGGATTGTTATTTTCCTGGACGCGGGGCGGGTCGATATAGTTCTTATACACATCCTTCACCATTGTGAAAACTTCATCCACGTTTGCATACTGCACGGGAATCAGCCGGGCGGTTTTATCCCGCAACGAATCGCCTCCCAGGTCCGTGGCGTCCAGCACTTTCAGCATTTCTTCCACTTCGCGGACTTGTGCGGCCGGACCGGTCACAAACAGGGCGTTCTGCCGGGTATCCGGAATGATACGGAGAGTCTGCGAAGTTCCGGCGCCTCCCAGACCGGTGATGTCTCGCAGGCTGCTTCCCAGAGAAGAGACTCCGCTGGAAAGGGTATCCATCATTCCTCCCGAACTGGACGAAGCCGCGGAGACGGAACTTCCCGGGAACAGTAACTTGAGCATGTTCGCGGCCTCGGTGGCATCGGCCACGCGGAGCGTATAGACGGTCCAGGTGACGCGGGGCGGAATCGCCTGCATCGTCTGGGCGAGCATCTCTTCAAAACGATTGAGTTGCTCCGGATCGGACGATGTGACGAAGATTTCGTCCCCTCGCACGACAATATTAATATCCGCCGGTTCCTTCAAAGATGATTTGGGAGCCGGTTGGGAAGCGGAAGAGGACGCCGGGCCGTCCAGATATTCATCCAGCAGTTTGTCGATATCCTTTTTCTCCACTGAAGGGGTCTTCGCCGGGGCAGTGGGATTGTCGGAGGAAGGAGGGGGGGGAGTCTGTTCCGTTGTGGCCGGAGTGCCCTGAGAGACGGTCCGCACTCCCAGTGGATGTGATTTTCGCGGGGAGACCTTCCAGACCGGAGTTGGGGCAGGAATCTGGATTCGGGTCTGCGGAGGGAGGCTGTCCGAGCGTTCACGAGGTTCCGTGCGCATGGTTTCCGGCCGCTGCTGCCGATCCGTGCCGGGGGGAGAAATCACGCGAATGGTTGATCCCTGATTGGCTTTCCACATCCGTTCAATCAGCGGCAGAATTTCCGCCGGATCACGCCCTGACAACGGAATCGTCCGTGCTGTGGACTCTCCCAGCATGGATTTTCGACTCGTGCCATCTTCTCCCAGCTGGCTGAGCAACGTGCGAATTTGTGCGAGTTGATCCGCATTGGCCCGGACCATCAATTGTTGCCCATAATAATCGGCTTCAATGATCGGAGCGGCGTCTCCATCCTTAACGAACATGGAACGAAGCGTGGTCGTGACGGAGACGGGATCGAGCCGGGACAAAGGAATCACCGCCATTTGTCGGCTGCCGCCCATTCCATCCATCTGGGCGATCAGGGATTCCACCTGCCGTTGCTGGTCGGGAGTCGCCTGAATATGGATCTTCCCGTTGCGGGCATCTTCATTCACCACGACTCCGGGAATAATTGCTTCGATGGTTTTGGCGACTTCGCGGGCGTCCGCGGATGTGACCTGGTACACTTTCAGGAAGGGGCGGTTCGAAGACGGGGTGAACTGTCCCGCTTCCCCATCGATGTCAATCGTTTTGAGTGTCTGCTCCACAAGCAGATGCTGGGCCAGAGTGGCTGTGACCAGGAGCTGGTTTGTCCGTGTATCCGTGGCAACCCGGACGGGGCTCTGATCCGGCTGAGACGTTGCCGGTGGAGTCGGTGGCATCGACCGCCGGTCCCCACGGTCTCCGCGATCACCAAATCCCCGCATTCCCCGCTCGCTACGACTTTCCGTCGCTGCGCTGACGTTGGCCACCCGGGGAGTGACCCCCAACAGCGTCCGGACGATCTGTTCCGCATCGATCACGTCGATATGCTTCACTTGGTACGCTTTGAAGGTAATGTCGTTCGGTCCGCCGCGGGCGGTCACATCATGCAGCAGGTCACGGATGCGGAGCAGGTTCGAGCCGATGTCCGTGACAAGGATGGAATTGGTCGATTTCAGGCCGACCACTTTTCCTTGTGGCCCCTTGATCTCATTCACTTCCGTGGCCACCTGTGTGACATCCACCCCTTCCAGCGGGAAGATGACCGTCAACATTTCATTTTTGCCGCGATGTTCCAGGTCATCCGCTGACACATTGGGAATCAGGTTTGGCGGAAGGGGATCGTCGAGATTCACGCAGACCAGAAAATCATCCCGCCGGAGCAGGCAATACCCTTTGGGAAGAAGGTATCCGTTCAGAATGTCGAGGGCTTCTGTCGGTGTGTAGGCATTCCGGTCATAATAGTTGAACGTCCCGGGAGGAAGAGCATTCAGGTCGAGTGACAACCCCGCTTCCTCTGCGAACAACTTGAGTACGTCCCCCCAGGGAGCGTACCGGAAATTGAACGAGAATTTCTTTTCTTTCCCGGACTTACCGGAATTTATGGCCGGTTCGGCAGTGTTGTTTGAAGGCTCGGCGACCAGCGGAGTCACAGCTGGCTTTTCGCTCGAAGAATCAAAGGTTGCCACCGATGGAGGAGTTTGCATCGCTGGTTGCAATGTGACCGTGTGCGACTCAGCGGGGGACGCCTCTTTAACGAGAGCAGGCGTTTCTTTCGGGGTTGAAATCGCTGTGGTCGGGGAAATGACCGGAGCCGTAGCGGAGGAGGGCGTGGCTGTTGCGGGGACATCGGTTCCACTCGCACTGGCTGCAGTGCTTCCGGCCGCTGGGGGAGCAGGTTTAGAGGCGTCCGTGGAAGGAGCATTTTCCGCGGGCGGAGTCATTTCGGTTGTCGTGGAAGGGGCTGCGGTCGCTGCCTTTGGCGGAGCCACTGGTTCTTCACGAGGAGCGGATGTTGTTTTTTCCGCAGCAGGAGAAGCGGGTTTGTCATTGTCCGCCACAATTGTGACGACCGGCGGCGGACCGGCACGGTCATTCCATTTTTTCTGCTGGTCGGGAGTGAGGATGCCCAACGTCCGCGCGGACCATTCGTCATCCAGCTTCTGGCGGGCCTCGGCACTGGGCTCTCTTCCGAGAGCGAAACGGGCCATCATACGCTGTTCGCCCAGACCCGCGAGTTCTTTTTTCTGGTCTTCCGTGATGCCGAATTCTTTGGCCAGGTCTGCATCCCAGACAAAAATTCCTGGTCCTTCGTGATGCAGATGCAGCTGTTCCAGCCGGACTGCCTGGTCCGGTTCAAGGATTGCTTTGGCGTTGTCGTCAGCGGCTTTGCGAAGTTCGACAAACCGCGCCTGCATCTCCGCGCGGACCTGCGTTCGCTCTTCTTCCGATTTCGCAGCGGCATAATGCTGAAAAATGTCGCTGAACTGATCCCGATTGTTCCGTTGGGATTCAGCGAGCGCATTGAGTTTTGCCTGCTGTTCGGCAGTGATTTTCAATTCCGCGCGGACGGATTCGTTTTGTAGTTCGCGGAGCAGTCCACGATTTCCCCGCCCACCGAATCCGCGTCCGGAAAAGCCCTGAGCCACTGCCCAACCGCAAAGAAGATGGAGGCTGATCGTCCCGACGAGCAGTTGGCGACTGAATCGGTTATAAAATGTTGTTTTCATAGAAAACTCTGCATTCCGCCGGTTCGGCAGCCATCGATCGCTGGAGAAGACGTCAGCGTTTTCGGAGCGGAGCCACCGGAAATCAGGAACGGGCGACTTCTGGATGTCATTTTCACTGGTAACAACAGACAATTTCAACACGAAACTGTCGGTCATTGTCGGAGTTGCGTCATTTCTTCCTCCGGAATTTTCAGAATCCTGCTTCATCAAGAAGAGTTCCCGATCCGATTTGCCCTGTTCGGGGTTTCAAGATGAGGGAATCGTTCCTGTTTCCCTATTCAACACCACTGCTATTGATTCGGACCGGATCAGATGCTGAAAATACCTGCCTTGCCCAAACTCTGCCTGTATGCCTGCTTCGGACTGCTGGCCAGTCTGCCTGTAAGGGTTAACGGGCAGGAAGGGAATGACGGATATAGAGACAATTTCGATCGTGATGATCAGTTTGGCGGGGGCCGCGGCTTTGGACGGCGGGGCGGTTTTCGCGGAGGCTGGGAAGGAGACAACGGCAACGGGTTCCGTGGTCGTTGGGGAGGAGAGGGGGGAGGATTTGGTGACGGTGGTGGTTGGGGAGGCGGTGGAGATCGCTGGGGAAGCCGGGGTGGTTTCAACTCCGAAGATTCCATGGGGCCCAGCCGCGAGTCAAGTTCCTCTTCCGCCATCACGAAGGAGCGGATCCGTCTGACGGTCGATCTCCCCTCCGGTTTCGTGGACGGAGATCGTGATGGTGACGGACAAATTGGATTGTATGAATGGCGACAATGGCGGCGGGGGGACATGGCGGGATTTCTCGCTCTCGATCACAATGGCGATGGTTTTTTAACGCCGGCGGAACTCGTGAAAGGTCCGAAATCGACCATGACGACCGCCATGACTGCTCCAGGAGGATCAGTGGGAGTGGCCTCCTCCGGCCCGCTGCCCAGCCAGGGGGGAACGACTAACAGCACGGCAAGCGATCCGGCGGCCACTCCCGAAATGGCGCAGGCTACAAACATGTTCCGCCTTCTGGATAAAAACAGAAATGGGCAACTCGATCCCGAAGAATGGGCGCTCTCCAAGAGGATCAAAGGACTGTTTGAAAGTGCGAATATCGACTTGACCAAGGCCATTCCACAAGAAGAATTTTTGAAGCATTATGTGGAACTGAATTCAAAGAAATAACACCGTGAAATAACACCGCCTGCTTATCAAACAGCCGTGTTCCGCTCGCGGACAGAGAATCCGTTCTTCACTGCTCTTACCGGCTTTCCTGATTCACATCGTATTGTCCCCCGTCCTTCGTAATGCCTGATTACCAGTACATCGCCCGTGGAGCAACCGGCCAGCAGGTCAGTGGCGTATTGACGGCCGGTTCCGAGAAAGAGGTGCTGGCCTCTTTGGCGGCGCAGCGTCTGTTTCCCATTCGCGTGGAAATGGCCGCCTCTTCCAAGGCATCGGAGAAGCAGATTCTCCGCCGCGTTCCTCCCCGCTATCTGGCTGTCTTTTATTCGCAACTGGCTGATCTGCTGAAGTCGGGAGTTCCGCTGTTGCGGTCTTTGGAACTGCTCAGCCGTCAGACGACGCACCCGGCGCTGAAATCGGTCACACAGGACGTTCGCGACCAGATTGCGGACGGTTCCCGGTTGTACGACGCCATGCGACAGCACCCCAATGCTTTCAATGAGCTGATGGTGAGCATGGTCCGGGCCGGGGAAGAAGGGGGCTTCCTGGAAGACGTGCTCAAACGGATTTCCGACTTCACCGAACATCAGGAAGAGCTGAAAGGGCGGGTGATTGGGGCCATGGTTTATCCCGCGTTTCTGCTTTCCGTAGGGGGACTGGTGGTGGCCGCTCTGATGGTCTGGTTCGTCCCCCGTTTCGAGCCAATTTTCGAAAACATGTCGCAACGGGGCGATCTTCCATGGACGACGTCTTCGCTACTGGCCATGAGTAATTTTGCCCAGCGTTACTGGATCATGGCCCTGGGAGTTTCGGGGGCCGGTCTTTACGCCCTGTTGCACTGGTTGCGGACTCCGCAGGGACGTTATCGGCTGGACCAGTTCCGGTTGCGTTCGCCGGGGCTGGGACCAATTGTCCGGAACCTGGCCATTGCCCGTTTTTGCCGGGTTCTGGGAACGCTGTTGCGAAACGGCGTTCCGGTCCTCAATTCCCTGCGGATTGCAAAGGATGCCACCGGAAACAAAGTGCTCAGCGAAGCGATCGAAAAGGCGGCCGATAACGTTTCGACCGGAAAATCACTGGCCCGGCCCCTGGGGGCCAGCGGACAGTTTCCGGAAGAAATCGTGGAAATGATTGCCGTGGGAGAAGAAGCAAATAACCTCGAAAATGTGCTGATTGACGTGTCCGAAAACCTGGATCGGCGGACTGGGCGGCAGATTGAAATGGCGGTGCGATTGCTGGAACCAATGTTATTGTTAGTGCTGGCGGCAGTGGTCCTGTATGTTGTTGTTGCACTCCTGTTGCCGATTCTGCAAACTTCGAGCGTCGTATAATATGAGGAGCGGGAAAAGAAGAACAGCGCGGCACTCATGCGTCCGCGTTTCTCTCTCCCCCGTCCTCTTTCAAGCCATTTGAAACAACGTCTGATTTAACAACTGATATCAATAGAATGCTGATCAAGCCGGCTGCGGCCTGACTGCTCAATCGTTTAGGAGAAGAAAAGTGATGCAACGCCGTCTTCGTACGCAGCAGTCCCGCCGTGGATTTACCCTGCTCGAAATTCTGATTGTGCTGGCAATTATCGGAGTGATTGCCGCCATGGCGGTTCCCCGTCTGCTGGGACAACAACGGGCCGCCAATATCAAAACGTCCAAGGCCGCCATTGTGGCCCTTGAAGAAGCGGCGCAATACTACGCTGTGGGGAATGCCGGAACATATCCGGAAAGTGTCCAGGTACTGTTGCAGAAGAGCCCGGACGGCACCGATCCAGTCCTCGATAAAATTCCTACGGATGCCTGGGGAACTCCGCTCAATTACGAATACCCGAACACGAAAGCCAGCGTCAGCCGGCCAGCGATCTGGTCCTCCGGGGAAAATCGCCAGAACGAAAATGGCAGCGGGGACGACATTAATAACTGGAGCGACCTCGCGTCGACATCCAAGTGACACCGCCCATTCGCCATGCCCGTTCCATCGCGGAAGTCCAAGGTTCTCAACAGGATCGGACGGCCTTTACGCTCCTGGAATTGATGCTGGCCCTGGCGATTCTTGTCACGCTGGCCACCCTGAGCTGGCCGGGACTCATGCGCTCTTTGAAGCAGCAGAGTGTCCAGGGAAACGCGGAACAAGTCCGCCAGGTGCTGGATCAGGCCCGGGTCCGGGCTGTGGAAGAAGGGCGGATTCTCCAGCTGCGATTCGAACCCAATGGGACGCACTATGTCCTTCTTCCGCTGGAGCCGGTGGATGAATCTCAAACGGTCGCTCCCTCTGCGACCACCACGACACACTTTCAAAAGGAACCGGTCCGGACGGATCCGTTTCGGATCTACGCGCTGACGCAAGGATGTTCCTTCCATGTGGACAGCAGCCTGCTCAGCGGAGAGAAAACAATGGCGGAACGGCTGGGTGATGAATGGTTGGGACATCTGGAGAATGCATCGGACGGCCGGGACGTCGCCTGGTCTTTGCCGATTTTATATTTTCCGGACGGCTCCGCCACGGATGGATCGCTGGTGGTGATGGATCGGGACCGGCAATACATCAAGATGCATATCCGCGGACTGACGGGAGCCAACTGGTCCGAATCGCTCGCGGTCATGGCCGAACGACTGGGCAAAACGGGGAATTAAATGAGGAAGTGCGGTCCGATGTGCGGACGGTGCACAGCTTCCATTATGGAAAATGCCGCCTGAATGGCGACCGCATGTCAATTCAGAGTGTCATTACGTCCGCCTGGTGGACGATCGGGAATGGGAATGAAACAGAATCGTTTCCAGCTTGAGCAACCGCGACGGGGGATTTCGCTCTTCGAAGTCGTCCTCGCACTCGCGATTTTTATCGGCGCCCTGACAGCCATTGCCCAGGTGCTGCGAACCGGAAGCCGCGCCGCAATCCGCGCCCAGCTTGAGTCGGAAGCCATTCTCCTCTGCGAACGGCGGATGAACGAAGTTGTTTCCGGAGTCCTGCCGCTGGAGTCGGTCAGCCAGGCCCCGTTCGACGAAAAAGCGAATTGGACCTGGAGCCTGAATCTCGCCGACAGCGGAGTGGTGAACCTCTTGAAGCTGGAATTAACGGTCGAACACGCTGGAGATAATGGAACGAATAAAATTGCTTATCATTTAACGCGACTTCTTCGAGATCCACAGGTCTATGTCGATGCGGCTCAAGCAACTGCCACTGCAACAACGGCCGGAGGGGGAAACTGATGGTCCGTTCTGCCCGTCTGCCAGGATTCACCCGGGGATTTACGTTGCTTGAAGTGCTGATTGCACTCGGGCTCAGCGTGGTCCTTATTTCAGCGGTTTATGGCGCGGTGGAAATGTATTACCGCTATCAGAATGCGGGCCGGGCCGAAATTCGAGGCCAGCAACTCCTGCGTTCCATCACCCGGCTTATGGCACGGGACATCAGTTGCCTTGTCCAGCCCCCACCTGAACCGCAAACGGCACCTGCCTCCACGGGGCAGGCAGCAGGGACTCAAAATTCCGGTTCGACGACCAGCGGTCCGTCCGGTTCTTCGGGAAGTGCTTCCAGTAATTCGACCGGGGCTGCATCATCGGCCACCAGCAGTTCCGGTACTGGGTCATTCAGTGGATCATCGTTTGATGCCATGGCCCAGGGGGGAACGACTCAGGCAGCCGCCAGCGGGACAGCCACCACGTTTCTAGGATTGGAAGAAGCGGGCCTGCCGGTCATTTTCGGACTGGTGGGAACGTCGGAACTCCTGCATCTGACGGTCAGTCTGCCTTCACGGGAACTGAATTATCAGCCACCTGCGGTTGTCACTACTCCGGAGGAACGCTCCGGAGATTTGCAGGTGATTACGATCGGCCTGACGACGATTGATACGATCAGCATGTCCCTTTTGCAAAAGAATTTGAAAATCAGCCGTCCAGGACTGGGGCTGGGACGCCGCGTACGCGACCTGTATTCACAATTTGCCACGGATGAAGCCCTGGAGCCACAACATCTAATCGCTCCCGAAATTACGGAGCTGAATTTCCGATATTTCGATTCCGGAGAATGGTTCGGCGACTGGGACAGCGTCGCGATGGGACGACTTCCCCGCGCGGTGGAAGTCGACTTTGGGTTCTGGAACCCTCCTCCCACACGGATCGGACGCTCGGACTCCAGGGAATCGGGAACGGTCACACACGTGCAGTATGTGTTTCAAGTACCGCTGTCAGTCCCAATCGTGGAGTAGGAAACAAGGGGGGAAGAGAAAAGTCCAACTCCTTATTCCTGATGAAACTCTTTGAACCATGCAACTCAGCGTTCACCAGCAACGAACTTCCACCCGTCCCGGCCGGACCGCTGGGAGTGCGCTGATTCTCGTTCTGGTGGTCATCGCCATGCTCTCGCTGGGGGCATATACATTCTCGCAGCTGATGGTGACGGAGTATCGGGCCGCGACTGCTGCGGGGTATCAACATGCCGTTCAGGGATGGGCGGAATCGGGACTGGAATACGTTGCCGCCCTGCTCACTCTGGATGGCGGGGGCTGGGAGGCGGACCTGTATCACAATCCCGCTCTATTTCATCTTCCCGTCGAGGAAGGGGGAGGGTTCACCATTATGGCCCCGCTGGAAACTCCCAGCGAGAATGCCGTTTTGCGCATGGGAGTCATGGACGAATCGGCCCGGATTAACCTGAACGCGATCGCGGGGATTGATCCGGCAAATGGAATGGCCCGCAACCTGCTGATGGGGCTTCCCAACATGACCGAGGAAATCGCCGATTCCATCCTCGACTGGATCGATAGTGACAGCACCACCCGGGAATATGGAGCCGAGGCCGAAAGCGATTCACTCGTGATGCCGCGAAATGGCCCTTTGCAGTCGCTGGAAGAGCTGATGATGATTCCCGGCGTGACTCCCATACTGCTTTATGGGGAAGATGCGAACCGGAACGGACGGCTCGATCCGAATGAGAATGACGGGGAACTCTCGCTCCCGGTGGATAACGGAGACGATGTTCTTGACCTGGGTTGGGCGGATTATTTCACGCTCGTCAGTAAAGAGAGCAACCTGCAACATCAGGCCGAGACTTATGGCGAACCGCGGTTAAACGTCAATGAGCAATTGTTGACCGACTTGTACGATCAGCTTGAGGAACGCCTTGGCCCCGCGGAAGCCCTGTTCATCACCGCTTATCGGTTGAACGGTCCAATCACCCCGGCCGCAACAAACGGGAATTCCGGAACCGGAGGCACCGGAAGTTCCTCTTCGGGAGGAAGCAGTACCAGCGGAAGCAGGTCCAGTGGTTCGGGAACGAGTGGTTCGGGAATCGGTGGGACACCATCCGGAGGGGCGACTTCCGGCGGTTCGGGAAACAGCAGTTCCAGCGGCGGAACCAGTTCGGGTTCGGGCGGCCTGTCCCAGTCCCGGTCGGGAAGTTCGGGAACCGCAACGACCGGAAATTCCACCACGGACCAGCAACTTCTCGGGATGGCCAGTAATCTTGCAAATGCACTCGGAGGAACATCCGGAACGGTCACGCGCGGCGGAATGGATGTTTCGGCTGGAGGGTCCACGCAAATCAATTCCATTTATGACTTAATCGGCGCCCAGGTGAACGCCACGATCGAGGGGCAGCAGACAATGCTCGAGAGCCCTTGGAAATCTGATCCCGGAAGTCTCCAGCAGGCATTACCGCTGTTGCTGGATACGTTGACAACCACCGCGGATCCTGAAATTCGAGGGCGAATCAATATTAATCAGGCCCGCCGCGAAGTCCTGGTCGGCATTCCCAATATGCCGGAAGGGGTGCCGGATGCCATTCTTTCCATTCGCAGCCAACGAGTCGCTGGAGCGTCCGGCACGGCGGACCGGTTCGCCACCGCGGGTTGGCTGCTGATTGAAGGGCTGGTCGATCTGCAAACCATGCGACAACTCGACAGTTCGATTACCGGCACCGGCCACGTCGTTCGCGTTCAGGTCGTGGGGCATGGGGACAAGCCAGGGCCAATTGCCCGGGTGGAAGCCATTATTGACACCACCCAAGCTGTTCCCCAGGTTATTTTTCAGCGAAACTTGTCTGATCTGGGAAGGGGATTTCAGCAGGGAGACCTGCCGACATTCAGCGATCAGGCCGTCAGTCCCCCCAGATAATCGAGCTTTGCACAGAGAGTATCCATAAGGGCCGCTGCACTTTTAATGCAAAGCCAGATAATCGATAAAAGCCGTTCCAAACGGAAAATTTCCCGTTGCCGAGCCCATTTCCTCAGCGACGAACGCCCCTTTTCTTCGTCAGAATGGTTCCATGGGAATGTCGAATTAGAAAAGGCCGGAACACGTTGGCCGATTGTGAGCAGGCCCACGTGTCCGTGATCCACGCAAATGTTGTCGATTCACATTGTTTTTGAATTCATGCCATGTCCGATCTGCTGATTCTTGAATGGTCTCGCGAGCGAGTGGAAGCACTGCTGGCCTCTTTATCAGGACAACCGCACGTCCGGAAGTCAGCCACGCTCGAATCCATTGATCACGCTGACTCCAAAACGCCGGCAGCCCAGGCGGGGGAATCGTTGCGCGCCTGGCTGGAGTCAAACGGAATTGCTGCCGGCCCGACGATTGTTGTCGTTCCGCGGGAAGCTGTGGTCCTTCGAAAATTGCAACTTCCCCAGGCTCCCCCGGATGAACTTCCGGAACTGGTCCGGTTTCAGGCTGCCACGCGAACGTCCGCGCCGATTGAATCTCTTGTGCTGGACTTTCTTCCGCTTCCGGGGGCTGCCTCGGAACAGGGACTGGAAGTCGTCAGTTGTACAATGGACCGGGAGACGCTGGCCCGGATCGAGTCGATCTGCGCCGCCGCGAAACTCGATCTGCAACGAGTGACGATTTCTTCGTTGACAGTTGGTCAGCTGGTGCGCGCGATCAAAGCTCCCGATCTGGGGATGGAACAGTCTGATCTGGTCGTCTATCAGCAGGGATCACGGCTGGAACTGTCGATCTTCGACTTCGGTACGCTTCTCTTCAGCCATTCCACGCAACTTCCGAATCCTGAAGAAGGCAGTGGAATAACGGATCTGCTCAAGCCATTGAAAAGCGACCTCTCCCGGTGTCTGGTGACGTTGGCTCAGGAGCGCCCGCAAGCCCGCGTCGGTCGCTGTTTCTATGTCTGCGGAACTCCTCAGAAGGCGGTCCGCGATCTGCTCGAACAGCGGTTCCCGGAAGGGGTCATCGGCCTCGATTCCGGAGATTTGTTGTCGGGCCGAGTTCCGGCCGGATACGAAGCAGCTTATGGAGCGGCCCTTCCGGAAGCGGAAGACCGGTTTCATCTGGATCTGCTGCATCCCCGCAAACGGAAGGAAATTCCGGATCGGCGAAAATGGTATTATGGCATCGGGACCGCAGCGACCTTGCTGGCGATGGTCATGGCATATGCCCTATTTCATTCGAAAAAATCGGCCCTGGAAAGTTCGATCCATGCTCTCCAGGCCGATGTGAATTCGAAGACGGAGCAATTGAAAAAAGGAAAACCCAAAGCGGATGCTTTTCAGCGGATTGCCCATTGGGCGGAAGGCGATACCGACCCGATTGAACTCTGGAACCAGTTACGGGCGCAATTGACCAGTACGGATCGGATCTATTTTACGGAAATTCGGGTGATCCCCCTCGCGGGGGAGATGCAGGCCCGATATGTGGGGCGAGGACATGCCCGGTCCCGAACGGATGTCGATTCACTGAATCAGATGCTGTCCGATCACGGGTTCCGTGTCCGGCCCACCACGGCCAGCCAGGGATCGCGCGATCCGGATTATCCATGGGAATTCGATCTGGACGTGGAACTCCCTCGCGGAGTGACGGTCACTCCGCCCTCAAAAAACAACATGGCCACAACCCAATTGCCCGCATCGAAGTAGAAAACTTCCCCCGGGCGGCCAGAAGGGGACATTCCGCCCGGTGGCGCTGACAAGGGCAGACTGGTCCCAACTTTCGTCGCTGGCAGTACAGAGACCGTCATCATGCAAAAACGAGAAAAAATCCTGGCGGGCGCACTGGCGGGAACGCTGCTGTTCTGGTTCGGCGGAACGTTCATCACTGATAAGTTCCTTGCGCCGCTGAAAGATCTGGAAAATCGCGAAAGCCAGCTCACCCAGGAAAAAAAGAACCTGTTCGAACAGCAATTGGGGCTGGCCCGCAAGGAAAGCGAGTTGAAGCGCTGGCGGCAATTGAGCCTTCCTCCCGATCCGCTCGATGCCCAAAGGCTCTACCAGGAGTGGCTCACCACGCTGGCCCAGATCTCCGGATTCGAAATCAACAAAGTGACTCTGGATCGTCGTGTGTCGGAGGCCGATACCTTTGTCACCATCCCGATCACAATTGACGGCAAAGCCCAGTTGCAGGAATTGGCGGCATTTCTGCTCCGGTTCGAATCGGTGCAGCTGTTGCATCGGATTTCCCGGTGCGATGTCACCAGCCCCAGCAGCGAAGGAAACCCGGAACTGACGGTGACGATCACGGCGGAAGGTCTCTCCATGCCTTCCGCTCCTCCGCGATCGCGATTGTTTCCGTTAACCGAGCTGACCGAACCGATCACCCGGGATATTCAGAAAATCACCGTTCTGTCCAGCAATGGTTTCCCGGAACAACCCCCGTTCCTGGTGCGGATCGGGGGGGAATTTTTGAACGTCACCGCACTGAAAGACAATTTCTGGACGGTTCAGCGGGGAGTCGAAAAAACATTTGCGGAAAAACATGCTGCCGGTGCCAGCGTGGAAGAATTTCCCTTGCAGGCAGGAAAAGAGATTTCACAGGCCGCTACCGCCATGTGGTCGCGGAGCGTCTTCACCAAGCCATCGGCGCAGATCGATTACCGGCCCCGGCTGGCAAATACCACGCCTCCCGTGGCGATTCGCGGCAGCCAATGGACCTGGAAACTGGAAGTCGCCGGATGGAACCCGGCTTTCGGCAATCCGAAGATTGAAGTCCTCTCCGCTCCCAGCAGCATGGAACTGGATGAAAAAAGCAGCACGCTCACCTGGAATGTCAGCGAACAGGCGGAGATTGGAACACAGCCGATCGAACTTCTGGTCTGGGGGACGAATGGACGCAACAGCGGATTTACCGCGAGCACTTCCGTCCGTATTCGCGACCCCAATCAGCCTCCCCGGTTCGCGGAGACGGGACCGCTCAAATTTTTTATCGGGCGCGATTCCAAAGTGAAGATTTCCGCCACCGATCCGGATGGAGACAGCAAAAAACTCCAATATCAACTGATTGATGGCCCCACAGGCATGACGATTGACGCAAACACCGGGGAATTGCACTGGATGCCCCCGGAAAACCTGCCTCCGCAGTCATTGAAAATCAACGTCGAAGTGAAAGACAGCGATGAAATGCCAATGATCGCGAAAATGGAAATTCCCGTGACGGTCGAAGAAGATTCCGCCAAATTCACCTATCTGACCGGATCCGTCAAACGGACAAATGGAGACCTGGAAGGCTGGATCAACGACCGGGCAACCAACCGGAAAACAATTGTTCATCAGGGGGACCGGCTGCGGGTGGCTGACTTCGAACTGACCATCAAGGAGATTGGATCGACCTCTCTTCTCGTTCAATGGAACGGACGGGATTATCGCTGGAGCTTCGAAGAACCTCTCACGGAAATGAAGCCGGCTACGCCGGAATCGGTAAAAACTCCCTGATGCCATGTCGCGACCTGATTTTCGAATGCGGCACTTTCCGCCGCGGAAGCGGTATGACGAAGGCCATCGCATGGGGTTGCTCTTGACGCCAAGGAAGCAAAGCCGTTAGGAACCGCTCCCCCCAATAAACCGCTGTCGTCTTTCGGAGCAGTTGCTCTGGTGAGAGCCTGTCATAACCATGTGATGATTCCGCAATAATGCAGCGAGGCCGCATCAGCCTGATTATTCTTGTGCTGATTACTTCAGTTGCGCTCCCGCTCTGCGCGGAAGAAGACTCTTCAGAGACATCCGCTTTTGCGCCGCGACAGCATTCACAGTCTGAGACCACCGCGCATCCTGCGCTGTTCATGATTCCGGACGCCTCTCAGGCGTTTGAACGAGATGTCTATCCCGTTCCCGATTTCCTGCCTCCCAGCCTGTTCCAGTCCTCCTCCGAGAGGGAACGGATTTTCGGAGAAGAGGAAGATTCCGGCGTTCAGCAGGCGCAATATCCCACGATTGATTCGGCGGCCCGGGATGAAGATGACGAAGGACTTCTTCCCCCGCCCTCCCGGTGGAATCCGATTCCTTATCTGAACGAACAACTCGCCTGCATTCCGCAGGAAAAACGGGGCCTGCAATCCAAAGAGATTTCTGTCACCGACACCGTCTTGCTGCCCGCAGGCGACTCTTATGCCCTGAATACTGTCGACGTCCGTTCAACGGTCTATTTTGGACAACTTCCCTTTCTTCTTTTCACTCCGCGCTTCGGCTGGCACGTGGTTGGGAATGGGGGGCCTGTCGGGATGCCGCCGCAATTTTTCGATGCGGGGCTGGACACAACGCTTTACCTTCCCCTGGGACAAAAATGGTCGTTCCTGGGGATGGTGGGGCCGAGCATTTTTTCGGATGGGCAGAACACAACATCGCAGTCTTTCCGCCTGACCGGACGGGCTCTGGTCTTTTATAAATGGTCCGAGACCGTCAAACTCTCCGGAGGATTTCTCTATCTGGACCGGGTTGACATCAAGGCCCTTCCGGCTGGAGGGATTTTCTATCAGCCCCGGGACGATCTCAAAATCGAACTCTTCTTTCCCCGGCCCCGCATTGCCTGGCGATATGCCCAGGACGAGGACATTTCCAGCTGGTGCTATCTCGCTGGAGAATTTGGCGGAAACTCATGGGCCATCGAGCGCAGCAATGGAACGCCGGACATCATGACCCTGCGCGATTATCGTCTGGTGGCGGGGTTGGAACATGTGAACGGCGATGATTTCCGATGTCTCCTTGAAGCCGGATTTGTCTTCGGAAGAAAGATCGAATACTCCTCCGGCATCGGAAATACCACGCAGTCCCCCACGGCCATGCTGCGGGGCGGACTGGTTTTCTGAGTCGGTCTTGAATGATGAGATTTCAGAAGTCCCGACACTTCTTCCGGTCTCTTTCCATCGGTCCGTTCTCCATGACGGCTGGGCTTGCGTGGGACTCTTTCCTTCCTTCAAATGTCGACGGTGTTTGTGAAACTTTGATGATGGGGATTGAAAATGGATTTTCTGGATGCTGCTGTGGAAGCGGCGCGTTTGGGGGGACTCAAGCTCGAAGAATGGGGCGAAAAATTCACCGCCCGGGAAAAAAGCCCGTCCAACCTGGTGACGGAAGCGGATCTGGCCTCCCAGAAAGCAATTTTCGACTATCTCCATGGCCTTTATCCTGGCCATCGTTTTCTCGGTGAAGAAGGACTCCTGCTCGAGGAAGGAGATTCTCCTTATCGGTGGATTATCGATCCGCTTGATGGAACGTCTAATTACGTTCACCGTTTTCCTTATTATGCGGTCTCCATCGGACTGGAAAAAGAGGGACGGATGCTGGCCGGGGTCGTCTTCGACCCCAATCGAAATGAAGTTTTCGCCGCCCAGGCGGGAAAAGGGGCCACGCTCAACGGCAACCCTATTCAGGTCTCGGAAACAACGTCCCTGAATCAGGCCATGTGCATGGCCAGCCTGCCGGTGAAGCTCAACCGCGACCATCCCGCCTTGAAGAAATTCGTCCGGATTCTCGAACGGGCTCAGACGGTACAACGAACCGGTTCCGCAGCATTGAACCTCTGTGCGGTCGCCAGCGGCCGGATCGAAGCCTTCTGGTCGACCAGTCTCCAGCCATGGGACATGGCTGCGGGAGTGCTGATCGTCCAGGAAGCGGGAGGACGGGTGACAACGACCACCGACCAGCAACCGTTTTCGGTCATGGTTCCGGACCTCCTTGCCAGCAACGGCCAGCCTCTGCACCAGGAACTCATCGAAGAATTCCGTCTTGAAGAGACTTCATCGGCGCGTGGCTGAAAACCGACAGATTCGACGATGCATTTGCCTCATCCTGATGACGGCAAAAAACAGAACCCCCGAACTCCAGGTGAATTCAGGGGTCTCGATAAAACTGTTGTGAAAAGCGAGGCGGACGGGACTTGAACCCGCAACCTCCGGATCGACAGTCCGGCACTCTAACCGATTGAGCTACCGCCCCTCCTCACTGCGTGAGATCGGGAGTTTATGCGGACCGAATCCGGTCGTCAACTTGGCGAGCCTCGTTTTGAGGCGTCCCCGCAAAAATTCCCTCTTCCCGGATCGAACAAAGGCTTCCGATCCGCAGAAATGGCAAATCCTGACAGGTCTGCCAACACTTTTTTAAGTCTGATGGTTTTCAGGATCGATCAGGCAAAATCTTCAGGGCTGGTGATCAGGGTTTTCATTTCCCGAACCGCGCGTTCAAAACCGACCATCACTGCCCGGGCGATGATGCTGTGTCCAATATTCAGTTCTCCGACACCGGGAATCCGGGCCACTGGAACCACATTCCGGTACGTCAGACCATGTCCCATATGCAGGAGCAGTCCCGCCTGGCGGGCAGCCTTTCCCGCTACTTTCAGTGTCTCCAGTTCCGCGAATTGTTCCTGTTCAGTCGTGGCATCGGCATATCGGCCGGTATGCAGTTCGACTGCCTGAACGCCGAGTTGTCGGGACGCCTCAATCTGGGCTTCGTGGGGATCGATAAAGAGACTGACTTCAATCCCAGCGGCCATTAGCCGGTCGATGCACCGTTTCACCCGGTCCCGGTTTCCCAGCACATCGAGTCCTCCTTCCGTGGTGACTTCTTCCCGTTTTTCCGGCACCAGCGTGCACTGGCCAGGCAACAGGCCCAGAGCAATTTCCGTGATGGAATCTTCCGCAGCCATTTCCAGGTTGAGCTTCACCTGAACCGTGTCTTTGAGGACGCGGACATCGCGATCCTGAATATGCCGACGGTCTTCCCGAAGGTGGACCGTAATGCCGTTGGCGCCTGCCAGTTCCGCCAGAGCCGCAGCCCAGACGGGATCGGGTTCAATAGTGCGTCGCGCCTGACGAATCGTGGCGACATGATCGATATTCACGCCGAGTCGGGCCATGGAAAAAACAGCGGTTCGGGGGACAGTTCAGGAGAAGGCGAATTATTTTTTTCGTCGATAGAAAGGAAGCGCCACGATGCGGGCAGGTTCGCGTTTTCCACGGATATCGACATCAATTTCCGTTCCCGGCACCGCGAACGAAGCGGGGACATATCCCATCGCCAGGGCGGCCTGGATGGTGGGGGAAAACGTTCCGGAAGTGACGCTTCCGAGCAACTGCTCCCCGGCATAGAGTTGCGATCCCTGTCGGGCAATTCGTTTTCCGACAAGTTGCAGACCAACCCGATGTGGTAGGTCGGTCCGGTCCGACAACCGGTTCAGGGCCTCTTTTCCGATAAATCCCGCTTTTTCGAGTTTGACTCCAAACGCGAGGCCGGCTGTCAGCGGATCGACCTGTTCGTCCATTTCATGTCCGTACAAAGGCATTCCCGCTTCGAGCCGAAGAGTATCGCGGCATCCCAGTCCACAAGGCCGGATGCCGAGTTCCCGTCCAGCGTCAAGCAACTCCTGCCAGATGGGCGTGGCAACATTCTGATCGACAATCAGTTCAAAACCATCTTCCCCGGTATAACCGGTGCGGCTCACCACAGCGGGAGCCTCAAAGGCGGTCATTTCAGCGGCATGATAGTATTTGATTTGAGAAAGATCGCTATCGAGAAACGGTTGCAGGAGTTCCTGTGCTCGTGGTCCCTGAACGGCAATCATGGCGGTGGCCCGGGTCACATCATCCACATTGATTTGAAAGCCATTCTGATGCTGTTCGATCCATCTGGCGATTTTCTCGCGATTTGCCCCGTTGACGACCAGCAGAAACCGGTGCGGAAGCCGATAAACGAGGACATCGTCCAGGATACCGCCGTCCTCGCGACAGACGAGGGCATACCGCACCTGCCCCGGTTTCATTCGCGAGACGTCATTTGTGACCAGATGATTCAGAAACTGCTCCGCGTCCTGGCCGTCAAACCAGATCCGTCCCATGTGAGAGATATCGAACAGTCCGACATGGTTGCGAACGGTTTCATGCTCTTCCACGATGCTGGAATACTGGATCGGCATTTCCCAGCCGGCGAAATCGACCATTCTCCCGCCATTGTGAAGGTGCCAGTCGTGCAAAGGCGTTTTCAGCATGTCCATTCTCATTCCTGAATCAAATCCCGGTCCGTTCTCTTTCCCACATCATCGCGGCTGGCCGGGAATTCACAAGTCCTGGCTGGCCACTATTTTTCCGCGGAATTCACACCCGGAATCGTCAGTGGAAAAACGGAATTGGGGGACATTTCCTGTCTCAGGACCGCTTCCGCCCGGGCAATGATTTCCGGATGCTCCCTGGACAGATTCTGTTCTTCCCCGGGGTCCTTCGGGATATTGTAGACTTCCCAGTCTCCGGGCTTTCGCGTCTTCAGATCACGCCGCAGCGCTTTCCATTCCTTGAAGCGGACAGCCACCTGCCCTTTATATTCCGGAAAGACCCAGACCATCGGATGTTCCCGGTTGAGTTCCTCTTTGCCGGTCAACAGAGGCCATAGATTTTCTCCATCGAGTCCGCTGGGAGGAGTGAGCCGGGCGGCAGCACATAATGTTTTGAACAGATCAGCGAAGTAACCGGGCGTATCGTTCACGGCGCCAGCGGCAATCCGGCCCGGCAGACGGGCAATGAATGGGATCCGGATCCCCCCTTCGTAGACGCTCCCTTTATACCCTTTTAATCCAGCGGTGCTGTTGAAGAATTCCGCATCGGATCCTCCCACAAAGAATTTTGCGGCTTTCGGGCTGCGATGCGTGGTTCCGTTGTCGCTGGTGAAAATGACAAGTGTGCGGTCGGCAAGATTGTATTCTTTCAGCTTGTCCATGATCCGGCCGACATAGCTGTCCAGTTCGGAAATGAGTGCTGCATAAGCTGCATGAGGGCGGGGGTGCGGCAGGTATCCTCCTTCCCCACGATACACGTCCGGGTCCCATTCCCTGGGGAACTGATTGAGCCGTTCCAGTGGTGGATGAAGTGCGACATGCGGTTCGATAAATGGCATGAACAGGAAAAAAGGGCGATCGTGTTCGTTGGCCAGAAACTTTTCCGCTTCGGCGACCATCAAGTCCGGTCCATAATGTTGTCCCTGGTAATCTTCCGCGCGAATGTCCCCTTCTCGCTTTTGCTGATGTCCGGAAATGCCAGGGGAATTGATTGTCACTTTCTCACGATTCCGCCACAGATGTTCCGGATAATAGCTATGGGCGACGGATTGGCTGTTATATCCGTAGAACAGATCGAACCCTTTCCGGTTCGGATCGCCGGTACTTTCCACGGGCCCCAGCCCCCATTTTCCAAAGGCCCCGGTGGCATATCCCCCTTTTTGAAAGATCTGGGCAAAAGTGACCGCTTCCGCCGAGAGGGGATACTGGCCTTCGTCAAATTCCGGAAAAACTTTGCTGGCAGGGAGATTGCTCCGTACTTCCGCATGTCCCAGGTGTTTTCCAGTCATCAGAACACATCGGGAAGGCGCACATACCGGAGCTCCACTGTAGAACTGAGTGAACCGCATTCCCTCCCGCGCCAGTTGATCGATGTGGGGAGTCGGAATTTTCTTTTGGCCATAACAGCCGACTTCGCCCCATCCCAGATCGTCAGCAACCAGCAGAACAATATTCAAAGGAGGCGACGGCGCGTCCGCTGCCAGCGCCCGCGCACCAGACCAATTCCAGGCCAGAAGACCCAGTCCGAACGATAGAATCCACCGGAACCGATCGACGGGCTGCTTTCCATGGCCCCGTTTTCTGCTGTGTGACGGAACCGGAATTCGGAATGTCTGTTTGCAAGAAAGAGCACCCTTATGAATCATGATTGCCTCCAGTCAGAATTCCACGGGCCTGGGAACCCTGTTTGTAACAGGAAGCGAAACGAGACTGAACCATCCCGGAAAATTTTCAGAGGCGGCTTTCAATTTCGAGCCCCCAGCGTGTCCCGTTCGTTCCGGTCGCGATCCAAGTCCTTTACGCGGCACAATATCTTCGCCGGTTACGAAAATTCAGAACGTTTGCAGGGCGGATTTCCCGGCGGCGCGCGGGCGATCTTCCGACGGCTTTGATATGCTGGCGATGGTCTCCGGTCTCCACCCGAATGATCCTCTCCTGGCGGATCATCCGGACCTGAGCGCGGGTGATCCGAAACGATCCTGCAAATTTCCGAGTGCAAGCCATCTCTCTCTTTGTTCCCTGCTGATCCACTGACTGATTCCGACTGACAAAAAGGAACTCAAAATGCCTTCACGCAATACTCGCCGTGATTTTCTCAAAGCATCCGCACTGACGCTGGCGGGGAGCGGATTCACCATTCGTTCTCTTCAGGCTGATGACAAAGCCAACGCGCGCAGCCATGTGAACCGGGGAAAAATCTTCAAGGCCAATAAAGGAGGAAACATCGGCAAAGGAGTCGATGGGATGGTCAAGACGCTGGAACAATATCAAAAACTCGGTTTTGACGGCATTGAAGGGAATGCTCCAGGCATCAACGTGGAGGATGCCCGCACCGCGGTTGCTGAAGTCAAGTTTCCCATTCACGGCGTCGTTGACAGCGTTCACTGGAATCAGCGACTCTCTTCCCCGGATGCAGCCATTCGTGAAATCGGCCTGAAAGCATTGATTCAGGCGATTCATGATTCCAAGGCCATCGGCGGGACCACGGTTCTCCTGGTCCCCGGCAAAGTCACCGGACCGGAGGAAACGCACGACGACGTCTGGAAACGCTCGATTGTCGAAATCCGCAAGGCCCTTCCGGTGGCGGAGCATGAGCAGATCAAGATTCTTATCGAAAATGTCTGGAATGGTTTTTGTGAAACACCGGAACAGATGCGGGATTATATCGATGAAATCAACCATCCCTGGTGCGGCGTTTACTTCGATATTGGAAACGTTCGAAAATTTGGCAAACCCGAAGAATGGATTGCGATTCTCGACAAGCGGATCGGCAAGCTGGACGTGAAAGACTGGGGCGTTAAAAACGGCTTCTGCCGTCTGGGAGAAGGAGACGTGGATTGGCCGGCGGTCCGGGCGGCTTTAAAGCAGATCGGATATTCCGGCTGGGCCACCCGGGAAGGAAAGGACAAGTCGCTGGAAGACACTGTTGAACTGATGAATCAGTTGCTTGATCTGTAATAATGAAAGTGGATCATTCCCGTTGCGGGGATCCAGTCCTCTTTTTCCATTCCCCTCTCGGAGAATGTATTCTGTTTCAGGGCTTTCAGAATGCGTGTTCGCTGAAGCCCTGTTCCCGGTTCGACAACATCTGCGAAGTTGCCATCCTGGTCTGTTCATGGAATTCCGGCGGTGCCGTTTGCAGGCCCACCATCTTCCGATAACGACCGTCGATTGCCAGCAGTTCCGCATGTGTGCCTGCTTCGCGGATGCGGCCCTGTTCGATCACCAGAATCAGGTCGGCATGTTGAATGGTGCTGAGACGATGCGCGATCACGAATGACGTCCGGCCGTCCATCAACTGCTGCAATCCCTGCTGAATCAGTTGTTCGTTCTCGGTATCGAGATTGCTGGTGGCTTCATCGAGAATGAGGATCTTCGGATTGGCCAGGATTGCTCTGGCAATCGCGAGCCGTTGCCGCTGCCCGCCGCTGAGTTTCACGCCCCGTTCCCCGATCATGGTGTCGTAGCTGTGAGGGAGAGAGCGGATAAACTGATCGGCATTGGCCAGCCGGGCGGCCCATTCAATCTCTTCCGGGCGAGCGTTTCGCACGGCATAGGCAATGTTTTCCGCCACGGTGCCATCGAAGAGAAAAACTTCCTGCTCGACGACTCCCAGCAGTTTCCGGTAGCTTTCGACATCGATGGTTTTCAAATCGACGCCGTCCAGAAGCACCTGGCCTTGTGTGGGATCATAAAATCGGGCCACGAGGTTGGAGAGCGTTGTTTTCCCGGCTCCGCTAGGACCGACCAGCGCGACCATCTGCCCCGGTACGATATCGATATTGATCTCCTGCAGAGCCCATGGGCCTTCTGATCCATAACGGAAGGAGACCTTTTCGAATGTGATCCGGCCTTGAGCCGTCTCTTTCGAAACCGGAACCGCTCCGGGAAGACGGGGCATTTCCTTCTCTTCCGCCAGTACATCGAGAACACGATCCAAAGCTGCCAGGCTGGTCTGTAACGTGGCGGCGCTCTCGGCCAGAATCGCCAGCGGTTCCAGCAACATCACCAGATAGACCAGAAACATCATCAAGTCTCCGGTCGTGAATGTCCCTTGCAGTACTTGCCAGCCCCCGTAGAGCAGCAGTCCTCCGGAGCCCAGCGGAATCAAAAGATCCCAGACCATTTCCACGGCCCGCATCCACCACCAGACGTACAATTCCTGCCGTCCCATCAGATGATTGTCCGTCATCACCCGCAAGATTTCCGTGCGTTGCCGGCTGAAAGCCTGGACGACTCGAATGCCGGCAAATGCTTCGGTGGTATGGCCATCGATTTCCTGCCGTCGAGCCCGCACATCCCGGGAACGGGGGCGAATTTCCCGGATCCAGGTTCGATGAGTGAGATACACGACCGGCAGAATGAGAATCGCTCCCAGGAGCAGCCTCCAGTCCACGGCCGCCAGGACAATCAAACTTCCCAGCAATTGAACGGTTGCCCGCCAGGGATTGTAAAACAGGCCGAAGATCAAATCCCCCACGCTGGCGGTGTCTTCCCGCAGCAGACTGGCGGCACCTCCCGACTTCATTGCCTGCACACGCGCAAGTGGGAGGCGAATGGCGTGTTCGAAGAGCCGTTTACGGAGCGAGAGTTGCAGACGCTTGGTCACGCGGGTGGCGTGCCAGCGTCCCCAGATCCCCAGGGCCGATTTCAAGAATGAGACAAACGTCACAAAACCCGCAATGATCAACAGCAACGACCAGCGGTCACGCGGAAGCAGACCCTGCCAGCCATCCGTCGGCAGAATTTTGTCTCCCAGAACATAATCCACGACAAATTTCGTGGCTGCGGGAGGAGCCAAGCCCAGAATCGTGGCCAGTGTTAACGTCACCAGAGCGGCCAGAATGCTGCCCCGCTGATTTCCCAGAAGATGCCAGAAGGCGCGAATCAGTTGTGTTGTCGACCGTAACCGGCCTGAAGGAGCGGACTCTTCCCGGGTAACCGAGTGCTTCCGCAGTGGACGGCCCGCCCGATGCTTGAGATCGTCACGGTATTTCTGGAATCGCTGGCGACTGGAACGAATGGAAAAGATCATGCTCCCATCATAGACAGCGGGGCGGAAAACGGCAGGCAATTTTCCGATTTGTCGCTGCCTCTTTCAATTCTCCACTGTCGGACTCATGACTGGAGTCGACAAGGACATCGGCGGTCCGGGTGGGACGTTGTTATTGATTCCAAGTTTTGCGAATGCCCTGCTGCCGTGGGAAACGTGGTTGTCCGGCACAGGCTCTTCGGTCATGATTTCGATATGTTGTGGACAGGTTTCTCTTGAAATAAGGATCGATATCAGACATGACCGAATCGCCTTCCTCCGAGGTGACTCTTCCATCTGAAGGGTTGTCCGCGTTGTGGACTTATGAAGACTGGATGGCAATCTGGGTGGGAGCGTTGTTTCTGTTGATTGCCGCATTGACCGTCAATACTCCCCCCGCGCCGTCAAAATCCGCGCCGGAGAAAGTTCAACCTGCGGAAGTCGCCAATGCCGCAGCCGATCCGGAATCAGCGGAAGCCAAAGCAAAGGCTGTGGAACCCGTTTCCGCAAAGCCCCCCCAACCTGTCAGCAAACTGCAAACGTGGCTGAAAATGCCGAGTAAGTGGACTTCGAATCCGCTGACTTCGTTGCAAATTCAGAAAGGTGAAAAGACGACTTCGCTGCTGCCGGGCATGGCCCTCACGGGATTGCTTCTGCTGGTTCCGTTTTCCCTTGCGTCCTGCATTATGGGGAATGGATTCGTCCGGTTCATTCCCGGTTTTATTGCGATCTGGTTGCTGGCGGTGATCTCGTTTGTTCTGTCCAAGCAAGTTGTGGTGAATCAGTACAACCTGGAATATGTGCTCTGGGGACTGGCGGTGGGAATGATCATTTCCAATACCGTCGGGACGCCCAATTTCCTGAAACCGGCACTCTGCGGAGAGTTTTATATCAAGACCGGCCTGGTTTTGCTGGGAGCGGAAATTCTCCTTGGAAAACTCGTGGCCCTGGGGATTCCGGGGATCTGTATTTCCTGGATCGTGACACCGATTGTTCTGGTGACGACATTCATCTTTGGCCAGAAGATCCTGAAGATGGAATCACCGTCGCTGAACATCGTGATTTCCGCGGACATGTCGGTCTGCGGGGCATCCGCGGCCATTGCCACGGGAGCCGCCTGCAAGGCGAAGAAAGAAGAAATTTCCTGCGCGGTGGGACTCTCCCTGGCTTTTACCGCCATCATGATGGTGATTCAGCCGTTTATTATTCGCGCGGTGCAGATGGATGAGCTTGTCGCGGGAGCATGGATCGGGGGAACGATCGATTCCACCGGGGCCGTGGCCGCCGCCGGAAAGCTGGTGAGCACACGGGCGGGCGAAGTCGCGGTCGTGATTAAAATGATCCAGAACATTCTTATCGGAGTCGTGGCCTTTGCCGTTGCTGTTTACTGGACCACCCGGATGGAGAATGGAAGTTCCACGGCCCGACCAAGCCTGATGGAAATCTGGCGGCGGTTCCCCAAGTTCATTTTGGGGTTCGTCGCGGCTTCGCTGGTCTTTTCCTGGATTGCCGCGAGCTCCTCGGAAGGGACAGCATTGTCGAAAGCGATTGTCGACGTCACCAAGGAAATCCGGACATGGCTGTTCTGTTTCGCGTTTGTCTGCATTGGACTGGAGACGCACTTCCGGACACTGGCGCCTTATTTTGTGGGGGGCAAACCGCTGGTGCTGTATGTCTGCGGGCAGTCGCTGAACCTGGCGTTGTCGCTGTTCATGTCGTGGCTGATGTTCGGCGTCCTCTTCAAAGATGCGGTGCTGCCATGAACATCTTCTCAGAACCTTCCCGAGGGATTATGAAGCTGATCGCCAGCATCGCTGTCGTTCTGGTGATCTGGCTGGGGATTCTCCCCCGGGTGGCGCGAATCAAACCAGTTCAGGCACATCTGCAACAGTTGGAAGACAGTCACGTGGATGCCGGAGTGATTTTCTATTCTGAGCTGGATCCGCGTGTTTTTCCGGAGCCGGATGCACTCAATCAACTTCTGCGGGAACGTGGTGCCAAATAGTGCGGGTTGTCCGGAACTTCGCAGCGCGTTTGGGGCCATGAAATGCATTTGAGATGATGCAGACTGTCTTCGCATGACGGACCGCGGGAAACGAATCTCCCTATCGATCCAAGAGGGATGTTCCCGCGGTCTGCTGGATGATTTCCAGCATCCGTGAGTGCAGTATTCCGTTCGAAGCGAGCACGCTGCCTTTTCGCAGTGCCAGTTCGTTTCCCTGTGCGGAAGTGACCGTTCCGCCGGCTTCTTCCACCAGCAATCGTCCGGCAGCGAAGTCCCAGGGAGAGAGCTGATATTCGAAATAAGCTCCGTAAAAACCACGGGCGACATGAGCCAGGTCGAGGGCAGCGGTCCCGAAACGACGAATGCCATGAATTCCGGTTTTGAAGAGTTGATGGATTGTGGCCAGCGTCGCTTCCATCATCGCTCCCCGGTCATAATAAAATCCTAGTCCAATGAGGCAATCCGCAAGCGTCTGTTGCGGACCGACCTGCAATCGCTCATCTTGAAACCAGGCTCCCGCCCCCCGGGCCGCAACATACCAGTCATCGCGGGCCGGATTGAAAACAACACCGCATTCCGGAACCCCATTTCGGTAATAAGCCACGGAGACCGCAAAATGGGGAATGCCGTGGGCATAGTTGGTTGTCCCGTCCAGGGGATCGACAATCCACAGATGCTCCGGGAGGCTGCTTCCCTGAAGTTCGGTTTGAGACTCTTCCGCAAGAATCGCATGAGATGGAAAAGCATCGCGGATTCGGGCGAGAATCAGCGTTTCAGCGGCAATATCCGCCTCCGACACCAGATCGCTGGTCCCTTTTTCGCGAATGGTGAATCCGCGTTTCTGATATTCCAGCAACAGCCCGCCCGCTTCCGCAGCGACCGATTTTGCCAGATCCATTTCCGGGCTCTGTTGGTCCAATGCCATGCCTGTTCCTGACTGCGTGCGGATTCCGCACGGCAACCGTTTTGAATTTTCACAACTTGCAAGGTTTTTGTGCAGCGTGAATGACTTTAGAGCGGAGTTGCAAAGGGTGTCTCACGTCGATCCTGATGAAATACGGGGAATTTAAGACCGAACGTGATCGAACAATGACCAAACTGGCCTACTCCGTGGCCGGAACCAATCAGCCGCCCCGCACGGAACTGGGCCACTTGCTCTCGCCCCGCCCGCGCAGCGTCTTTCATTTGATGAATGGCCCGCCCTCCCGTGACGGAACGGGCGGTGATGCGTTTTCTCAGTGAAGTTGGTTCAGCGAAAGCCAGCGTTCGCAGTCCAGTGCGGCCTGGCATCCTGATCCGGCGGCTGTAATCGCCTGGCGGTAGTAGTCATCCGCAACGTCTCCAGCGGCAAAGACCCCTTCCACGCTGGTGTTTGTGCGGAAAGGAACGGTCCATTGGAGATACCCCTTGGCGTTCATCTGCAACTGGCCCTTGAGGAATTCCGTGTTCGGCGTGTGGCCGATCGCTGCAAAATACCCGCTGACACTGAGTTCTTCGGTTTTTTGCGGATCAACGGTGCTGCGAATACGGACGGCGGTGACGCCCTGTTCATCGGTCCCCAGCACTTCGTCGATGGTCGAGTTCCATTTCACATCGATTTTAGGATTGTTGAGAGCCCGCTCGGCCATGATTTTGCTGGCGCGAAACTCGTCCCGGCGATGCACCAGATAGATTTTTGAACCAAACTTCGACAGATAGTCCGATTCCTCCATTGCGCTGTCTCCGCCGCCCACCACAACGAGCGGTTGATCGCGGAAACGGGGCAAAGCCCCATCGCACACCGCACATGCCGAGACCCCCATGTTCTTGAATCGTTTTTCAGATTCCAGCCCCAGATAATTGGCCCGGGCACCGGTGGCGATGATGACGGAATGGGCCTGTAATGTGGCTCCGCCGCTCGTTTTCAGTTGAAATGGACGCTGGGAAAAGTCGACTTCCACCACGTCTTCCATCAGCGTGCGGGTCCCGAAATTGACCGCCTGCTGCCGCATCAGTTCCATCAGTTCGGGGCCGCTGACCCCCTCTTTTTTGTGAGGAGCCATCAGTTGACGGCGATCTGATGGAAGGGCATGGTCGAGATAATGCCCTAGGTCCCCGTGCGGGAATCCCGGATAGTTTTCCACTTCCGTTGTAATGGCGAGTTGTCCCAGGGGGGGGCGGCCCAGGTCCCAGTTTTCCTGGGTCATTTCCCCTTCAATCACAAGCGGTTCCAGGCTGGCGCGGGCCGTATAAATGGCCGCAGCCCATCCCGCTGGTCCCGAGCCGATAATAATCACACGTTCCGCCATGCTTGCCTGCTCCTGAAATTCTGTAAACTCAATGTTTTGTCGAGCCACGATACCGAAGCTGTTCCGAACTGACAAATGGAAGAACAGGAATTCATTGAGAAGAGGTCAGAAGCGAAGCTGGAATTTCGGAACGAGATCAGACGTGTCTTGTCCCTTTTCCTTCATCGTGCTCCTCTTTCTCGCGGAGGGACTCATGATTGCTGAAATTATTGCCGTTGGAACGGAAATCACCTCCGGAGCCAAGTTGGATACCAACAGCCAGTGGCTCAGTCTGCAACTGGCGGATATGGGGATCTCCACGTCCTTCCACACGACCGTGGCGGACGATCTCTCCGCGAATATCGACGTGATCCGCATCGCCCTGTCCCGGGCCGATCTGGTCTTGATGACAGGGGGACTGGGACCGACGCTGGACGACTTGACCCGGGAGGCCATTGCGGGAGCAGTGGGAGTGGGGCTTGACCTGGATTCGGGGTCGCTGGCGGAAATCGAAGCCTTTTTTCAGGGACGCGGCCGCGAAATGCCCTCCCGAAACCGGATTCAGGCCATGTTTCCCGTGGGAGCAGTGCCGCTTCCCAATCCGATCGGAACGGCTCCGGGAATCTGGCTCGAGTTTCCGCTTCCCGGTAAGAAAACCGGTCGGATTGGAGCCATGCCCGGAGTTCCCAGCGAAATGAAAAAGATGTTCTTTGAACAGGTTCGCCCCCGGCTGCACCCCGGTCAGGTCGTCATTCGCCGCGCCCGACTCAACTGTTTCGGATTGGGGGAGTCAAATACCGAAGAATTGCTGGGAGAGATGACCGCCCGGGGGCACGATCCCGAGATCGGGATTACCGCTCATGACGCCACCATCACTCTGCGGATCCTTGCCCAGGGAGCCACTGCTGAAGAATGCCGGCAAAAAATCGAGGATGCGTCCCGGAAAATTCGGGAGAAGCTGGGAGATTATGTCTTTGGAGTCGAGGATGAGGAACTCGAACATGTCATCGTCCGTGAACTCAATGCCCGCAACCAGACGTTTGCGAGTGTGGAATGCGGAACATGCGGCCTGCTGGCGGAACATATCGCCCACGTCAACGGCTCAGCCGCCTGTTATCGTGGCGGAACCGTCTTGCCCGCAATGACTGAGTCCCCTCTCACCCTGGCGAAACAGCTGGGAAAACAGACCGATGCGGATTATGTCCTGTTTGTCGGACCGGAAACATTCACCGCCGATGCCGACGGACATCCGGTCTCGCTGATGACCATTGGCCTGGTCGACCGGGCTGGGCAAGTCCAGCAATGTGAATTGAACTGGAGCGGAAATTTAACCTTTACACGCAGCCGGACTATGAAAAGCGTTCTCGATCTGATGCGAAAGACATTACTGTCCCAGGCGAGGAGCGCAGGCCAGTAGCAGGCAGCGAGAAAGGCCATTTGCAGTTCCTCCAGTGGAGTGCGTAGAATATTTCCTCCCGCGCCGGCAGAAATGCCGCTTGCGTTGAGAATGTCTTGTTCCTTTTCATTCCATTCAGGTTGTGGAGTCGAACGTGTTTGAAAATGTTGCCGTCATTGGCGCCACCGGGGCTGTCGGACGGATCATGCGTCAGTTGCTGGAAGAACGTAATTTCCCAGCCAAAAAGTTCCGTTTTCTGGCTTCCAAACGGTCGGCGGGAACGGAACTGACGTTTCGAGGCCAGGCACATCGCGTGGAAGAACTGACGAAAACCTGCTTTGCCGATTCCGATCTGGTCATTGCATCCACGCCGGACGACATTGCCGCGGAATACCTTCCTGCTGCCGTCGAATCGGGATGCAAAGTCATTGACGAATCGGGGTACTGGCGGATGAAAGAAGGGGTCGCCCTCGTCATTCCGGAAGTCAATCCCCAAGCGGCGCTGAAGGCGACCGGGATTATCGCCAGCCCGAATTGTTCCACCACGCAGATGGTCATGGCGCTCAAACCGTTGCACGACGCAGCCCGGGTCAAACGGGTCATTGTGAGCACCTACCAGGCAACCAGCGGCGCCGGAGTCCAGGGGACCGCCGATCTGATCGAGGGGAGCCGGGCGTATCTGGAAGGGAAAGACTACCAGTACACCACCTTCAAGCATCCAATCGCCTTCAACTGCATCCCCCAGATCGGCAGTGAAAAAGCAGATGGCTACACTAGCGAAGAGCTGAAAATGCTCTACGAAACCCGCAAAATGCTGGAAGATGACAGTATCCTTGTCAATCCGACCTGCATCCGGGTTCCCGTTGCCAACTGCCACAGCGAAGCCATTACGGTTGAGACCGATCGCCCGGTCTCTCCGGAAGAAGCCCGGGAATTGTTCTCCTCCTTTCCGGGCCTGAAAGTGGTCGATGATCTGAAAAATGGACAATATCCGCTTCCCAGCGAATGCGACGGATCGGACCTGGTCTTTATTGGCCGCATTCGGAAAGATATTTCGCATCCCAATGGCTTGTCGTTCTGGTGTGTCAGCGACAATCTTCGCAAAGGAGCCGCCACCAACGCGGTTCAGATTGCGGAACTGCTCGCCAAAAATCTTTGACGGGTTCAGGTGCGGCAACAGAATTTGAAGTTGATAACGTCTCTGAGGATGGTGCGAATGCCTGTCCTGAGAGACGTTTTTGTTGCGCCGATCCGACTCTCCAGCAGGTTTTTTGGGCCAGCAGGTTTTCCAGGCCGGCAGGTTCCCGGAGTTTTTCCCCTGATGAATTGAAACGCTCCTGCTTGGCGGGCTTTTTTTCCAGGCCTCAATCCTGCTCTGAGGACGCCGGTTCCAGCACGCCAAGATATGGGAGGTGCCGGTACTGATGGTTGAAGTCAAGTCCGTACCCGACAACAAACTGGTCGGGAATTTGAAAACAGTGGTAATCCGGAACCGCATTCACTTCCCGGCGGGATGTTTTCCACAACAGGACAGCGGAATGGATGGAGTGGGGCTCCTGGTGGGCCAATTGTTCCATTAAGGCGGAAATTGTGCGTCCGGTATCGAAAATATCATCCACGAGCAGCACATCCCGGTCGCGGAGTTCCGGGAGAAAATCGAGATTGATCCGCAATTTTTCCGGAGAAGTCGCTGTCCCCCGATAACTGCTCGCCTGGATCATCCCGATCTGATGGGGGATGGAGATTTGGCGCATCAGATCCGCCAGGAAAACGACGCTGCCAGTGAGAACGCCGATGATTGTGAGCGGCCGGTCGGCATAATCCCGGCTGATCCGGGCCGCCAGCATTTCCACAGCGGAAGCAATTTCCGTCTGAGAAATGCAGCTGCGAAGGATGTATTTCATCGGTCGGGATCCTGCTTTTGAGGTCGTTTCAGAACGTTTTAACAGGCGCGGGTTGACAGGCTCCAGCGGCCTGCCCAACCAAAGGATCAGTGGGCAGGATTGCACAAAAACAGCAGGATCCGCCATAGGAATGACCCGGCGCGTCGCCGCAACGACGGCAGCAGTGATTATGGCGGGGCTGAGTGAGGGACGTTCGGCCGATGGGCCTGTCGGATTTTCAGGGAACAAGTGGGACAAAGCCTCCTCGGACGTGGAAAATCCTTCATTGAGAAAAATTTCATCTGGAATAGGAATTTCTCAGATCGAGGATCACCGATCCCACTTCTCGAAATAAAATCAATCTGACTTCCGTGGAAGTGGAGTTTTCCTATTCTCTGATGGTGTCAGGCGTCTGAGGCGTCTGGAAACAAGTTTTCGTTCCCCCAAGAAGAGTCAGACGAGCGCATGCCACAGGTCTTTCATCCGAGTATGAATACCTTTGCTCGCGTGAGCATTTTCGGGGCTGCGTTTCTGGTCGCGGCGGTTTTCGGTCTGGGGTGGGAACTGGTGCGTTCCCCCTATATGACGGAAGCGGGTGTGATTCGTTCTCAGCCGGTGCCGTTCAGCCATCTTCATCATGTGGGGGATGTGGGGCTGGACTGCCGGTACTGCCACCAGTCGGTGGAGAAAGAGGCGTTTGCCGGAATTCCGTCCACGGAAGTCTGCATGAACTGTCATTCCCAGTTATGGTCGGAGAGTGAAATGCTGGCTCCGGTTCGTGACAGTTTTCGTAACAATAAGCCTTTGGAGTGGACGCGGGTTCACGACACTCCGGACTATGTGTTTTTTCATCATGGAATCCACGTCAGCAAAGGGATTGCCTGCGAGCGGTGTCATGGCCAGGTGGACAAGATGCCGCTGATGTGGCGACAAAACACGCTCCATATGGAATGGTGTCTGGACTGTCATCGTCATCCCGACAAGAACGTTCGCCCCAAGGATGATGTTTTTGTGATGGGATGGAAGCCGGATGCGAAAACGCCTAGCGGCGCGGAGCTGGTGGCTGCTCATCATATTCGCAGCGAAACAAATTGTTCCGTCTGTCATCGGTAATCTGTTTCGCAATGACTGGAATCGCGTTCATTCCCTCCCTTGCCGGGGCATCTGAACTCACTCAGTTTGAGGACGTCAAGTGAAGCCGTTGGGCACACAACCGCCTGAAATGACCACTGCCCGCCAGTCCACCTGGCGGACGCTGGAAGAGTATGCCGGCGATCCGGAGTTTCTTTCCCGTGTACAACGTGAATACGCCGTCGGCGCGGAATGGTGGCTGGATGAACCGTCCCGCCGCCAGTTTCTGAAGACGATGGGGGCCTCCTTTGCCCTGGCTGGTCTGACCGGTTGCGGGATCCGTCAGCCGGAAGAAAAGATCGTTCCGTATGTCGAAACTCCGGAAAACATGGTTCCGGGTGTTTCGCAGTTCTATGCCACGGCAATGCCCCATCCCGGAGGGGCCATCGGGCTCCTCGTTCAAAGCCACGAAGGCCGGCCGACCAAGGTGGAAGGGAATCCCGATCATCCTGCCAGCCTGGGGGCCACCGACGTTTTTGCCCAGGCGAGTGTTCTGGATTTGTACGATCCGCATCGTTCCCGCGTGGTGCAGCGAAATCATCGCATTAGTGATTGGCCGGAATTTCTCGCGGAAATGACCCCGCGTCTGGAAATTCACCGCCAGCAGCAAGGGGCAGGTTTGTCTCTGCTGACGGGGGAAATCCTTTCACCGACATTGCAGTCGCAGCTGAAACAGCTGCTGACCACGCTCCCGCAGGCCAGGTGGTATCAGTTCGAGCCGGCGGCTTCGGCGAATGCCTCGGAAGCAGCGGCACTGGCTTTTGGTGATCCCCTTTATCCGCTTTATCATCTGGCGGACGCGGATATCCTGTTTTCCATTGGAAATGATTTTCTCAGCGACGGGGCGTCTCACGTTCGGCTGGAGCGGGAATACGCGGGCCGTCGCAAAGTGGAAGCGGATGGCCAGGCAAACTTGAACCGGTTGTATGTTGCGGAAACAACACCGACCCTCACCGGCAGTAAAGCGGATCACTGGTTGCGGCTTCCACCGGCTGAAGTTGCCGCCATTCTGGTTGCTGTTGCTCAAAAGCTGGGTGTGGACACGTCAGGAATTTCCGGGACCAATCCCGAATCCGTCTCGGCTCAATCCGCCTGGATTGATGCGGTTGCAGCGGATCTGAAAGCTGCTGGAAGCCGGGCCCTGGTCATGGTCGGTCCTCATCAGCCGACGGCCTTGCATGTGCTGGGCTATGCCATCAATCAGTCGCTGGGGAGCATCGGGAAAACGATTTCGTTTCATTCCCCCCTGGGGAACATTGAAGGGATTGAAGCGGGAACAATAACGGAACTGGTCGCTGAGATTGACGCCGGGAAAGTTGAAACACTGGTGATTCTGGGGGGTGATCCGGTCTTTTCCGCCCCTGCGGACTTGGATTTCGCCAATCACCTGAGTCCCGAAAAAGTTCCCGTGGCGATTCATTATGGGCTGCACCATGATTCAACCGCCGCCCGGTGTGAATGGCACCTTCCCGCCACGCATTACCTGGAAGAGTGGAGCGATACGCAGTCGGATGATGGCACGCAAAGCATCATTCAGCCACTGATTCGCCCGATGTATCAGGGCCGTTCCACCCATGAAATTCTGAATATTCTGCTGGGGGAGGCCACCAAAACCGGTTACGACAGCGTCCGGGGCTATTGGCAGCAAAAATTTGGAGCAGATGATTACGTCAAATGGCACAGTGCCCTGCATGAAGGGGTTCTTTCCACAAACAAATCTCCCCCCCGCAACGTGGCATTTCGTGAAGCCTCGCTGAAACAACTTCCGCCGTTATCAGCAGCATCGGAAAAGGAAGAAGGGGATTATACTCTCATTTTTCGGGTGGATCCGTGCCTTTATGATGGCCGGTTTTCCACGAATGGCTGGTTGCAGGAACTTCCTCAGCCCTTTTCGAAACTGACCTGGGGGAATGCTGCCTGGCTCAGTCCAGCGACCGCTGCGGAACTGGGAATTTCCACCCGCGACGTCGTCGAAATCACGCGCGGTAAAACATCCGTCGAAATTCCAGTCTGGGTTCAACCGGGAATGCCGGACAAAGTGGTCACCTTGTCGTTCGGTCATGGTCGGCAGATTCCCGACGTGACGCCTGTCGGCGTGAATGTGAATGTGCTTCGCCAGTCCACGCACCCCTGGCAGACAACGGCCCGGGTGAAACCGACCGGGAAACGGGTTGTATTGCCGGCAACACAGCATCATCACAATCTGCATGGCCGCGATTTGTTGCGGCATGGCACAATTCAAGAGGTCCGGGACAACCCGCACGCCCCCGCATTTGCTCAGAGCCATCATCACGGCGGGGAAAGCCATGTTGATCATGATCACGACCATGACCATGACGCAGGACCGGGAGACAAGAATTCCCGGGTTCCGGGATCGGATCAACCAACGTTTTATCCGGACATGAAGGAAGTCGGTCCGCAATGGGGCCTGACGATCAACTTGAGTGCCTGTACTGGCTGTAATGCGTGTGTGGTTGCCTGTCAGTCCGAAAATAATATTCCCGTAGTTGGTCCCGATCAGGTCTCCCGTGGACGCGAAATGCACTGGTTGCGGATCGACAGCTATTTTGTCGGTGACGACCAGGCGCCCGATGTTTATCATCAGCCGGTGATGTGTATGCACTGCGAACACGCTCCGTGCGAACCGGTCTGCCCGGTCGGAGCGACGACGCACAGCGATCAGGGTCTGAACGAGATGACCTATAATCGCTGTATTGGAACCCGATATTGTTCGAACAACTGTCCCTACAAAGTCCGGCGGTTCAACTTCCTCGATTATCACACGGAAGAAAAACTGCTTCCGGTATTGCAGCTGCATGAAAACCCGAACGTCTCCGTTCGAAGCCGCGGCGTAATGGAAAAATGCACTTATTGTGTTCAGCGGATTAACAGCGTTCGGATTCGTTCGAAGATGGAAGATCGCGAGATCCGGGATGGTGAAGTCGTGACCGCCTGCCAGTCGGCATGTGCGGCCCAGGCGATCAGCTTCGGCAATATCGCCGATCCGAACAGCGCCGTTTCCAGAGACAAAGAACATCCGTTGAATTATGGGATGCTGGCTGAACTGAATACCCGACCTCGAACCACGTACCATGCCGCGGTGAAGAATCCGAATCCGGCACTGGTTTCCAAGAAGGAGCACGCATGAGCGAGAGCACTCCTTCCCCTGTGCCGCACGAACTGCAAGGGCATCCGCCCAGCCATACGATCGCGCACGCCCAGACACAGCATGAAATCCGGTCCGTGACCGACAAGATCAGCTCGATCGTCCTGAAAAAGGGGACGCATCTGGGCTGGTTCATCGGTTTCGGCATCGGCTTCGCCCTGACGCTGGTGCTGATGTTAAGTGTCACCTGGTTGCTGATCAAAGGGATCGGCATCTGGGGGGTGAACATTCCGGTGGCATGGGGATTCGCGATCGTCAACTTTGTGTGGTGGATCGGGATCGGCCATGCGGGGACTCTGATTTCCGCGGTGCTGCTTCTGTTCCGTCAGGAATGGCGAACGTCCATCAACCGGTTTGCGGAAGCGATGACGCTGTTCGCGGTGGCCTGTGCCGGAATTTTCCCGCTGATCCACCTGGGACGCCCCCAATACTTTTACTGGCTGTTTCCTTATCCGAGCACGATGGGAGTGTGGCCGCAATTTCGCAGCCCGCTGGTCTGGGACTGTTTTGCGGTCAGTACCTACGCCACGGTCTCGTTATTGTTCTGGTACATCGGCCTGATTCCCGACCTGGCAACGCTCCGGGATCGGGCGCACAACTGGTATGCCCGGGTCATTTATGGATTTTTAGCCATGGGATGGCGAGGATCGTCCCGGCACTGGAAACGATATACTGATGCCTATCTGCTGCTGGCTGGTCTGGCGACGCCGCTGGTGGTCTCGGTGCACACGATCGTGAGTTTCGACTTTGCCGTCGCCCAGGTTCCAGGCTGGCACGCCACGATTTTTCCGCCCTATTTCGTGGCGGGTGCGATTTACTCCGGTTTCGCGATGGTGCTGACGATTGCGATTCCGTTGCGCTATGCGTATGGCCTGAAAAGTTTCCTCACCGACTGGCACTTCGACAACATGGCGAAAGTCATGCTGGCATCCGGACTGGTGGTGGCTTATGGATATCTGGTGGAACACTTCATTGCGTTTTACAGCGCCCATACTTATGAAGAATATATGATGACCAACCGGATGTTTGGCCCTTATGCTTTCTTCTACTGGATGTTGATTCTGTGTAATGTCACGATTCCGCAATTGTTGTGGTTTAAGAAGATCCGTCTGAATCCTTACACCCTATTTATCATCTCGATCATTATTAATATCGGGATGTGGCTGGAGCGGTTCGTGATTGTGGTGACCAGTCTGCATCGGGATTTTCTTCCCTCTTCGTGGGACATGTATATTCCGACTTTCTGGGACTGGTCGACTTACATCGGAACGATCGGACTGTTTGTCGCCCTGCTGTTTGTGTTCATTCGTGTGCTGCCCATGATTTCGATCTTCGAAATGCGTGAATTGGTGCATCATGAAGGGGGAGAAGAATGAAAGCCGACCCTCGCGAAACATATGGGCTGCTGGCGGAGTTTTCCGATACCGATGCGCTGATCGCCGCGGCCCGAATCCTGACGGAACGGGGTTATCGCAAGGTGGAAGCGTATTCTCCCTTTCCCGTGGCGGAACTCTCCGAAGCACTGAATTTCCGTCGCTCCGGACTTTCCCTGCTGGTATTTATTGGTGGTATCCTGGGATGTCTCGGCGGGTACGGAATGCAGTATTGGATTGCTGCGGTTTCCTACCCGGTGAATATCGGCGGGCGGCCTTATAACAGCTGGCCTGCTTTTATCCCGGTCACCTTCGAGTGCACCATTCTGATCGCATCATTGACAGCAGTGTTTGGAATGCTGGCCTTAAACGGCCTGCCACGTCCGCACCATCCCCTGTTCGCGATTCCCCAGTTTGAACGGGCCAGCACGGATGGCTATTTCATCGGGATTCAGGCGATTGACCCGAAATTTGACCTGGAAGAAACGACCCGCCTGCTGCAGGAACTTCACGCGAAAGAAGTGATTCAGGTTCCGGCTTCCGAATGAGATGGGGGGAACAATTCACGCCCGCCGTCACCATTTGGAATATGCCATCAATCAGCGTCGACACATGACCACAGACACAGACTTCAATTCGTTCCGCCGGATGCGTACCGGCTCCGCCCGCCGGATGACGGCACTGGGCGCGTGCTGGCTGATGCTGGCGTTTGCGGCCGGTTGCTCGCAGGAAATGGCCAATCAGCCGCGGGTGGATGTTATGGAACAGCCCGCGTTTGAATTTGAAAGCCCGTCCAACAGAACTCCGGTTCCCGGCACGGTGGCCCGGGAACAGACGTGGGAACTCAATCCCGTCACCACCGGTCGCAACGGGGATCAACTGGTTGCCCGGATTCCGGTGAAAGTGACTCCGGAATTGCTTGCTCGCGGTCAGAGCCGATTCAATATTTTCTGCAAACATTGCCACGGTCCGGCTGGAAACGGAGATGGACTGGTGGTGCAACGGGGCTTTCCCGCTCCCCCCAGTTATCACATCGACCGGCTTCGGAATGTGCCAGACGGGCATCTCTTTATCACGATCAAGGACGGATTGGGACGAATGCCCCGGTTTGGAAACCGGATCGGGATTGATGATCGCTGGGCCCTGGTGGCTTATATCCGGGCGTTGCAGCTCAGTCAGAATGCCAATACGGACGAGTTGACCCAAGCCGAAATTCAGAAACTTAAATAACGTTCCGATCAGAACAGACGCATGACTGCATCGTTGACACAACCTGGAACACGCTCTCCCGGCCCCCGCACGGCTGCCTGGCTCGCTGTGTCCGTCGTGGCCGGCATCGCCTGCGCCGCAATCGGCGTGAGTTCACCCGCCGCATTCTGGTCGGGCTATCTGGTCGCGGCCATTTTCTGGATGAGTATTTCCACCGGATGCATGGCGATTGCCCTGGTTCAGGGCGTGAGTGGCGGCCGGTGGGGACGTTATATCGGCCGTTCGTTACACGCGGGAATCAGCACCCAATTGTTCGCCATGCTGGCCTGCTGGCTGCTGGCTCTGGGGGCATCACATGTTTTCCCTTGGGCGGGAAGCGATGCCCAGACAACATTGAATCCGCATCAGAAGTTGTGGTTGAACCCGGCTGTCGTCGCTATTCGGTTTGGCTTGATCTGTGTTCTCTGGTTGTTTTATGGCTGGTGGCTTAACCGCCGGTATCCACAGGATGCGCTGGATCCGCTCAGCGAAGTGCCGCAAGGACCAGCGGCTTTCGGAATTCTGCTGTTTTTTATTACGTACAGCATCGTGGCGATCGACTTCATGATGGCACTCTCACCCGCCTGGGCCTCGTCCATGTACCCGCTGATTCGAATTATGAATTGCAGCGTTGCCGGTTTATCATTTTGTGCCATTGCCCAGAATCGCCAACTGATCAACCCGTCCCGCGAACAGTCGGACCGGGTACAGGATATCGGCAACCTGCTGCAAGCCTTTAACCTGTTGTGGACGTACGTTTCATTTTCACAGTACATCCTGATCTGGACCGGCGATATTGCGGGAGAAGTACAGTGGTTTATTGATCGTCGGACTCCGTTCTGGCTGCCGGTGGCCTATCTTCTGTTCGGACTGCATTTTCTGGTTCCGTTCCTGCTGCTGCTGTCCCGGGATGTGAAACGGGGCCGCGTCTGGCAATCTTGGATTGCGAAATTACTGCTGGTGATGTGTCTGCTGGATGTTGCCTGGACGCTGCTGCCGTCGATTCCCGTTCCGACGTTGCCGACAGTCCTGTCGGTGGTGGCCAGCACTCTGGCCATTGGCGGAATCTGGATCACAATTTTCTGGCGGTCCTTCGCCACCTTTCCGGATATGGCCATGGAAGACGACGAACATGCCGCGGCGCATCACACCATTCATCCGGTTTCGGGAGAGACGCTATGAGCCATCACACTCCTGAATCCCATGCACACGAACCGCTCCCCCAGGGACAGACCGCCCATGAACGGGTGATGGTGAAAACCGGTGGCATCTGGGCGGCGACGATCGGCCTGATCACACTGATTGTTGTTGCGATGGGACTCATGCGGGCCTTGCAACTGGCCTTGAACAACGGTCGGCCGCGGATTCATCCCAATCAGGCCGAACAGCAACTGAGCCTGATTAAACGGATGGCTCCGCTGGACCCCAACCAACGGACTCATCGGATGAAATACGAAGAAGAACAAGAGACGTTGTTGAACCATTACAGCTGGGTGGATCAGAAACAACAACTGGCGCGGATCCCGATCGATCGGGCGATGGCGCTGATCGTGCAGAAATATGGAAAGGCAGAATGATCTCGCACTTCCCATTTCCTGAAATTCGCCGCAGTCTCCTGCAGGGGGTGCTGACGTTCACGGCTTTGTGCGCGGGAATGGCATCGCCGGGGTTTGCTGCCGATCCACCCCCGGAAGTCGGTTTCGATCAGAAGCTGGGCGATCTGGTTCCGCAGGAACTGACGTTTCGTGACGAAACCGGCGCTGAAGTTCCGTTGAGTTCCTACTTTGGCGGCAAACCGGTCATCCTGATGCCGGTCTATTACAAATGCCCGATGCTGTGCGGCCTGGAACTGAATGGTCTGGTCCGAGCGTTACGGGGATTAAAAATGACGGTTGGCATGAAAGCCGAAACCGATTTCGAAATCGTGACATTCAGCATCGATCCTCGGGAAAACGTCGAACTCGCCTCGCGGAAACGCAAACAATATCTGGCGCAGTACGACAGCCCGGAATCCAACGATGGCTGGCATTTCCTCACGGGAGATGCGGCAGCAATTGACGCTCTGTGCAAAACCATCGGGTTCCGTGCGAAATACAATGAAACAACCGGCCAATATGCCCATGCTGCTGGTCTGGTGGTCTGTACTCCGGACGGAGTGGTTTCCCGATACCTGTACGGGGTGGAATTCGAACCGAAAGATCTGCGTCTGGCTGTGGTGGAATCCGCAAAAGGTCAGATTGGCGGACTGGCGGAACATGTCCTGTTGTTCTGTTATAAATACGACCCGACAACCGGCAAATACGGTGCCCATGTCATGAACCTGCTGCGAGCCAGCGGGGTATTGACGGTCCTGTTGCTGGCTGGCAGCGTGGCCTGGATGATGAAGCGCGATCGCGAAGCACGTCTCCCCGCTCCTGTGGAAGGAGCCCATCATGGTTGACCAATCATTTCGCTGGTTGCCGGAAGCGGCATCCAATTTTGCCGGGCGAGTGGACGCGCTGTACGGGTTTATGCTGCTCGTGTCCGGAATCGCCACCCTGATAATCTGTGTCATGGTGATCGGTTTCGGGATCTATTTCCGCCGCGGAGCAAAAGTCAATCGCACTGGTCAGACGCACAGCAGTTTTATGGAACTGATCTGGGCCAGCGCGCCGCTGACATTTGCCATGATCCTGTTTTTCTGGGGCGCATTCATTTTTTATGATATGCATACCCCCCCCCCGGATGCCCTGGTGGTGGAAGTGGTCGGCAAGCAGTGGATGTGGAAAATTCAGCATCCCGGGGGCCGCGCTGAAATCAACTCGTTGACTGTTCCGGTTGGACAGCCCGTCCGGTTGCGAATGATCAGCGAAGACGTCATTCACAGTTTCTACATTCCCGCCTTTCGCGTGAAGCAGGACGTCCTGCCCGGGTATTATTCGCAACTCTGGTTCGAGCCCACCAAGGCGGGAACATATCACCTGTTTTGCGCCGAATACTGCGGAACGGAACATTCGCAGATGAAGGGGACTGTGACCGTTCTGGAGCAACCGGATTATGCCCGCTGGCTGGCTGGTGATTCCGGTGATCCTCCCGCCGTTGTGGGACAGAAGCTCTTCGAGCGCTTCCGGTGCAATACCTGCCACAGGACCGACGGCACCGGTAACGGCCCTGCCCTGGAAGGGGTGTTTGGAAAATTGCGCCCGCTCACCGGCGGAGGAACCGTCACCGCGAATGAACAATATCTGCGGGATTCGATTTTGAATCCCCACAAACAGATTCTGGCAGGCTTCCAGGCCGTGATGCCGAATTTCCAGGGACAACTTTCCGAAGCAGATTCCCTGGCCATTATTGCGTATCTCAAAACATTGAAGCCTGCCGGTGAACCGCCCGCGGCAATGCCGGCAACGAGCAAACAAACTCCCCCAGAGACCCCGCCAGCCACTCCGCCGGAAAAATAACAACCGGCACGTCTCCCGGGACATGTTCGCCCGCTTGTGTGTGGATGTGAACCTGCCCGGAAAACTGTGCGGAACAGATGTCTGAAATCGGAAAATCGACCCCGTGAAACGTAATTACCTCAACGCGAATTACAACGTCTGGTCCTGGTTTTTGACCACGGACCACAAGCGTGTCGCGATTCTTTATCTGATCAGCATCACCCTGTTCTTCTTCCTGGGAGGAGCAGCCGCTGTGTTGTTTCGACTGGAACTCATGACCCCCAAGGGGGATCTCGTGATTCCGGAAACGTACAACAAATTGTTTACGCTGCACGGCATTATCATGGTGTTTTTCTTCCTGATTCCGTCGATCCCGGCGGTTTTGGGAAATTTTGTGTTGCCATTGGCGCTGGGAGCGCGTGACCTGGCATTCCCGAAATTAAACCTGGCAAGCTGGTACATTTTCATGATCGGCGGGCTGTTCACGATCTTCGCCATTCTGGCGGGAGGAGTGGATACCGGATGGACATTTTACACGCCCTATTCCAGCACTTATGGAAATACAGCGGTGCTTGCTGCCGCACTGGGCGTGTTCGTGGTCGGCTTTTCCTCCATTCTGACAGCACTGAATTTCATCGTCACAACACATACGATGCGCGCTCCGGGGCTGACATGGTTTCGGCTTCCGCTGTTCGTCTGGGCCAGCTATGCCACCAGTCTGATCATCATTCTGGGGACGCCGGTGCTGGCCATTACGGTGCTGCTGGTTGGGATCGAACGTTTCTTCCATGTCGGCATTTTTGATCCCCGCCTGGGAGGCGATCCGTTATTGTTTCAACACCTGTTCTGGTTCTATTCCCATCCGGCGGTTTACATCATGGTATTGCCGTCCATGGGGGTGATCAGCGAACTGGTCGCCTGTTTTTCCCGTAAGAAAGTATTCGGATACACTTTTGTGGCCTTCTCCAGCCTGGCAATTGCCGTGCTCGGCTTCCTGGTCTGGGGACATCATATGTTTGTGAGCGGCCAGTCGATGTATGCTGGATTTGTCTTTTCGTTCCTGAGCATGTTGGTGGCGATTCCCAGTGCGATCAAGGTTTTCAACTGGACCGCCACGATTTACCGGGGATCGATCATCTGGAATACGCCGATGTTATATGCCCTCGGCTTTCTGGGACTGTTCACCATCGGTGGCCTGACCGGACTATTCCTGGCAACGCTGGCCTTTAATGTGCACATTCATGATACCTATTTCATCGTGGCCCATTTCCATTACATCATGGTGGGGGGGGCAGTCATGGGCTATCTGGGGGGAATCCATTTCTGGTGGCCGAAGATGACCGGCCGCATGTATCCCGAAGCCTGGGGACGGATTTCCGCGATTCTGATTTTTGTCGGTTTCAACCTGACCTTCCTCCCGCAGTTCGTCCTGGGATATCTGGGAATGCCGCGGCGTTATCATGCCTATCCGGAAGAATTTCAGGTGCTTAACGTGATGTCGACCGCCGGGGCCTCGATTCTGGCCATTGGATATCTGCTGCCGTTCGGATATCTGCTGTGGTCGTTGCGATACGGAAAGAAGGCCGGCCCCAATCCCTGGAATGCCCGGGGCCTGGAATGGGAAACCGATTCTCCCCCGCCGACATTCAACTTTGATGTCACCCCCGTGGTGACACGACCAGCCTACGATTACGACCCCGTGGAGGACGAAAAACATCCGCTTCCCCCTGAAATGGTCGGGAAAGATGGACCAGCTCCCAGCGTGGAAACGGTTTAGGGCAGATCGCTCTCGGCAAAATCCGCGGAGCGCGTTTTTTAGAGCGGAGTTGCAAATAGTGCATCACGTCGATCCTGATGAAATACAGGGAATTCAAGGCCGAGCGTGATCGAACAATGACCAAACTGGTCTCATGGATCAAATCATCCGCCGCGTGGCGGAACATTCCCGTCGCGGTGAATCGGGTAGAACTGATCACCTCGACATTTTGTGACCTTAAAATCCAATCGGGCTCAAACAGCACGACAGGCAGTTGGCGAAAATCCACTGCCCGGTTCAACCGGTCAGCACTGGAAATGTTGACCGGGTTGTGATTCCGGACCAGTCCGGATAGTCCCCGTTAAAAGAACGACCAGTCAATGTCTTCGCACGCTTCAGCCAGTCCCTATCTTCGACATCAGTTCGACGACTTGCAGCAACAGCGAGTCTCGGCAGCCTTGGGGATGTGGGCGTTTCTGGCAACAGAAATCCTGTTCTTCGGTGGAATGTTCGCCGGTTATATGGTCTATCGGCACTGGTATTTCCTGGAATGGGATGCTGCCAGTCGCACACTCGGGCTGGGACTGGGAACGCTCAATACCGCGGTCCTGCTCACCAGCAGCCTGACGATGGCCCTCGCCGTCGATGCGGGACATCGCGGCAGTTCCAAAGCAATCCAGCGTTACATCGCCCTGACCATTCTCCTGGGAGCTGTGTTCCTGGGAATCAAGGGGATGGAATACAAGGACAAATGGGACCATCATCACGTCCCAGGTCCCTATTTTCAGTGGAATGCAGCCGAGCATCCCCCTGGAGAAGAAGCCGCCGCCGATGCAGCCGCACATGGCCATAAACTTCCGCATTTTGAAAATACCGGACCGGTCGAGCTGTTCTTTTCCTATTACTTCGTGATGACCGGCTTTCACGCACTGCACATGATCATTGGATTCGGTCTGCTGGCCACATTATGGGTTCAGGCAGGACGAAACAAATTCTCTTCCGAGTATTACACACCCGTGGAAATGGTGGGGCTGTACTGGCACTTTGTGGACATTGTCTGGGTGTTTCTATTTCCACTGCTGTATCTGATTGATCGGACCTGATTCCCCATGTCTCAAGCACACGCCAAATCTCACGTTCCCGCTTACCTGGTGATTTATGTCTCCCTGCTGGTGCTGGTGGGACTCACCGTGGCCGTGGCGCATGTCAAGACCGGACCACTCGCATTTCCAATCGCCATGGCGGTTGCCGGAGTGAAGACACTGCTGATTGTAGCCGTCTTCATGCATCTGAAAGACGAAACGCCGCTGGTCCGCCTGTTTGCTATCGCTGGGGTGATGTGGCTGGGAATCATGTTTACGATTCTGATGGGTGACTACCTGACGCGCAACGACACCCATGCCGCTTTGAGAAATCTCGCTGTTGGACAAGTCTCCGAGGAAGCCCATTCCAGTGTTCCACCAGCGAAAGCTCCTGCCCGGTAAGGGCAAGGTCGCCGTCCCGTCAACATTCACTTGACGGATGAAAATTCTGCCGAGGAGATAAGTCCTCCTGATGCGGCGACAGGGTTCGCTTTGAACCGGGAGCTTTAACGAACCGGCACACCTGGGTGGCCACGCGGATGTGACATGCCCGCCCGGCAAACAGGTTCTGGAGTCCTGACTGCTGAAACATCTGATACGGAGTCGGCAGATGTTCTCCACTCAGGCGAGATCGGCCCTTCCGTCCGTGGCAGGGAATCAGGGTGTCATCAATCACCAGGAACCAATCACCAGGAACACTGTGGACATCGTCCCGGTGAGGAGAGCGAAGATCATCAGCCCCACCGCATCCACTGACCAGCGGGCACAAGCCAGGAGTCAATGAGACGGTCATCCTCATCTTGGCTCTCCCGGGAGCCTATTTCCCGATGTCCCATATTTCCCGATGTCATAGTCAACGCCACTCAGACGAACGACGGCTTGCCCAGATGAGTGGGGGAGATGGTATTTAGACCAGTTTGGTCTTTGTTCGATCACGCTCGGCCTGGAATTCCTGTCTTTCACCAGGATTCACGTGAGACACCATTCGCAACTTCGCTCCAGGGATACGTGCTGAAAGAGAAAACCAGAGATCGAGCAGATCTCCGGTCGCTGAAAGTGGTCATCAGAGCCGTTCTGGTTCTGCCTGGGAGAAGCAAGCTGGAGCAGCAAGTGATCGTCAGTGACGATCACTTGCAAGATTTATCAAGTGGCCAAGGCCGGGATCGAACCGGCGACACCAGGATTTTCAGTCCTGTGCTCTACCAACTGAGCTACCTGGCCATTACGCTTTTTACTGCTTCGATAAAATTTCCTGAACAATCAACCTGAACAATCAAAACGTGTCACGAACACCTCATCCTGCAAACGGAACGTGACAGGTTTGTCAGAGATTTTTAACAGAACGTGATCTGCAAATCATCTCCATTCCGAGTGGCTTTGCTCAAAAAGTGGAGGGGTTGTTGTATAGTCCCTACTTATGGACCATCACCTCAAATTTTGCGCAAAATCCACTCCGAAATACGTTCTCTTCGTTGGCCCCCCTAGGGTTGCCATGGAAAAGGAAATCGCAGTTTCGTGTTGCGGCCCCATGATTGCGGACAACAATCGGGCTGTCAACTAATCAGACACCTGGAGTCCCTGAATGTGATCAAGATCCCGGGAGAGTTCCCTCAAAAAGGGAAAATTGCATTCTTTCGTGATCCTGTTCCAACCATCGGATCCCGACTTTCCTCAACGAAAATCCTTCGACTGAGAACACCTAGCCTGGATGTCTCACGGGGTTGTGCGGCGGGGTTGTTTTTCGGGCTGATTGGGGAGTGGAACGGGAGGCTGTCATTGATACACATCTCCAAATCCACAATTTCCTGTGGTCCTGTCGCC